>ERZ869936.865-NODE-865-length-25010-cov-6.889401_pt1 | contig 25010 bp, 23 predicted proteins | sample MGYA00520876_ERZ869936 | MGnify/ENA primary metagenome ERZ869936 (study PRJEB32218, sample SAMN09650985) | biofilter metagenome | isolation source: enrty point of leading RO module | place: Saudi Arabia: Thuwal, RO plant located on Red Sea | collected 2016-02-17 ... | reverse complement strand
AGGCCGTCGGCCTCGAGGCCGTGGCCGGCCAGCCGCGTCTCGAACAGGTTGGCGCCGAGCGCCGCGGCAAGGCGCTCCGGCACGGGCGCGATCTCCTGCCGGCTCGCCGAGAAGCCGTGCAGGTACACGACGGCGAGCGGCGTCCGCTCGCGCGTGGCCGGATCATGCCAGGTGATGCGCTTGCCGGTGCCGGCCACGATGTCGCCCGGCACCGCGTTCTCGCGGGTGGCGAGCCAGGCGTCCGGATCGCCCTCGAGCGCCGGCGGCGCGGGCCTCCAGTCGACCGGGTCCGGCCAGCTGAGCAGCGCGGCGACGACCAGCACGACCAGCGCGCCGGCCGCGAACAGGAGGGCAGCCTTGAAGAGGCGGCGGGTCATTCGAGCGCGAGCACCGCGTCCCAGTGGTCCGGGTCCACCGGGAAGATGGACAGCCGGTTGCCGCGCTTCGTCAGCAGGAAGCCGTCGAGCCCCGGCTGCTCCTTGATCTCGGACAGCGGCACCGGCCGCTCGAGCTTGCGCACGAACTCGACGTCGACGAGCAGCCAGCGCGGGTCGTCTTCGCTGCTCTTCGGGTCGTAATACTTCGACTCTGGGTCGAATTGGGTGGGATCGGGATAGGCTTCGCTCGCGATGCGCACGATGCCGACCACGGCGGGCACCTTGCAGCTCGAGTGGTAGAAGAAGGCCTCGTCGCCAACCTGCATGTCGTCGCGCAGCATGTTGCGCACCTGGTAGTTGCGGATGCCGTCCCAGGGCTCGCGGCCGTCGCGCTCGAGGTCCTCGATGCTGTAGGCATCCGGCTCTGATTTCATCAGCCAGTAGGCCACCGCGTTCCTCCGTCGGTCCAAAAAAGGCCGGAGTCTAGCATGCGCCGTCCACCCGCCGATTCGCTGCCGGGCCTGTGCTACCATCGCCCCGCCGCAGCGAAAAATCAGAATCGGCGCCAGCCGAACGGCCGCGCGCGGCACCGGGGGAGGGAAGGTCTTGGCGAACATGCTCGCGAACATATTCGGTACGTCGCCGGTGCAGCCGCTCGAAAAGCACTGCGATATCGCGTACCAGTGCAGCAAGCAGCTGAATGACTTCTTCGCCGCCGTCGTCGACGGCGACTGGGAGCGCGCTGCCGGCTGCCGGGATCGCATCGAGGCGCTGGAACACGAGGCGGACGACCTGAAAAAGGAAATTCGCCTGCACTTGCCGAAAAGCCTGTTCATGCCGGTGCCGCGCGAAGACCTGCTGCAGCTGCTGCTGGTGCAGGACAAGATGGCGAACCGCGCCAAAGACGTCTCGGGCCTCGTGCTCGGCCGGCGCATGCACATCCCGGAGCCGATCGCCGCCGATTTCCTCGAATTCGTCCGGCGCAACGTCGACGCGGCCAAGCAGGCGCGCAAGAGCGTGCGCGAACTGGACGAGCTGTTCACGAGCGGTTTCCGTGGCGCCGAGGTGTCGCTGGTCGAATCGCTGATCGAGGAACTCGACCGGATCGAGAGCGACACGGACGACCGCCAGGCCGCGCTGCGCGCCGGCCTGTTCCGGATCGAGTCCGGGCTCGACCCGGTCACCGTGATATTCCTGTACCGGGTCATCGAGCTGACCGGCGAAATCGCCGACATGGCCGAGCGCGTCGGGCGCCGGCTCGAACTGCTGCTCTCTCACTAAGAACAAGCGCCACCAGGCGCGACGGGGTCGCTGCTCATGGAAGCGGAAATTCTTTATATTGCGCTCGCCGCGATCTTCGGGTTGTTCATGGCCTGGGGTATCGGCGCGAACGACGTGGCGAATGCGATGGCGACCTCGGTCGGCTCGCGGGCGCTTACGATCAAGCAGGCGATACTGGTCGCTGCCGTGTTCGAATTCCTGGGCGCGGTGCTTGCCGGCGGCGCGGTGACCTCGACGATACGCAAGGGCATCGTCGACGCGGACCTGCTGAGCGACACCCCGGAGCTGCTCGTCTACGGCATGCTGGCCTCGCTGCTGGCCGCCGGCACCTGGCTGCTGGTCGCCTCGCGCAACGGCTGGCCGGTGTCGACGACACATTCGATCGTCGGTGCGATCGTCGGCTTCGCCGCCGTCGGCATCGGCGTCGACGCGGTGCAGTGGGGCCAGGTCGGCACGATCGTCATGAGCTGGGTCGTCTCGCCGCTGACCGCGGGCTTCATCGCGTTCCTGATCTTCGCCAGCGTGCAGCGGCTCATCCTCAGCCAGCCGGACCCGCTCGAGCGGGCGCGCCGCTACGTGCCGGTCTACATGTTTCTCGCGGCCTTCACGATCACGCTGGTGACGATCCTGAAAGGCCTGAAGCACGTCGGTCTCGAGATCGACCTGACCAACAGCTACCTGCTGGCCATCGCGATCGCGTTCGTCGTCGCCGTCATCGGCAAGTTCGCAATCGCGCGCATCAAGCCGGATCCCAAGGCGGAGAAGAAGCAGCATTTCTACACGGTCGAGCGCGTGTTCGGCGTGCTGATGATCGTCACCGCCTGCTCGATGGCCTTCGCGCACGGCTCGAACGACGTCGCCAACGCGATCGGCCCGCTGGCCGCGGTGATCAGCGTCGCGCAGAGCGGGGTCATCGGCGCGCAGTCCGCCGTCCCGGTCTGGGTGCTGGTCGTCGGCGGCGGCGGCATCGTCGTCGGGCTCGCGACCTACGGGCGCCACGTGATCGCGACGGTCGGCGAGAAGATCACGCAGCTGACGCCGAGCCGCGGCTTCGCCGCCGAGCTGGCCGCGGCGACGACGATTGTCATCGCCTCGGGTACCGGCATCCCGATCTCGACCACCCATACGCTGGTGGGCGCCGTCCTCGGCGTCGGGCTCGCGCGCGGCATCGAGGCCATCGACCTGCGCGTCGTCGGTCGCATCTTCGTATCCTGGGCCGTCACGATCCCGGCGGGCGCATTCCTGGCGATAGTGTTCTTCTTCGTCTTCCGCACGATCCTGCCGTAGACTGCGGCGAATCCTGCCGGCCCCCGGAGAACGCGATGCGACGCCTGGCTGCCCGACACGCTCTGCCGCCGCTCGCGCCGCGCGCCTGCGATGGCGCAGACGCCGCGCCCGGCCGGCGCGGGCAGTCGTCGCTGCGCCTGGCCTGCGATCCGCCGCCAGGCTACGCCGCGATGCTTCCCGGGGCGGACCTCTGAGCGTCGTCCCGCCGACGCCGGTCACGCCGGGGGCGCGCCGCTATGCGCTCGGCGTGCTGGTCGTCGTCTATACCTTCAACTTCATCGACCGGCAGATCCTCGCGATACTGCTGCCGGCCATCAAGGCGGAGTTCGTCGTCGCCGACTGGGTCCTCGGCTTCCTCGCGGGTTCGGCCTTCGCGCTTTTCTACGCGACGCTGGGGATCCCGATCGCGCTGCTCGCCGACCGCTACAACCGCCGCAACCTGATCGCGCTGGCGCTCGCGGTCTGGAGCGGCATGACCGCGCTGTCGGCCGCCGCCGGCAGCATCGTCACGCTGGCGCTCGCGCGCATCGGCGTCGGTGTCGGCGAGGCCGGCTGCAGCCCGCCCGCGCACTCGATGATCTCCGACTACTACCCGCCGGAGCAGCGCTCGACGGCGATGGGCATTTTCACGCTCGGCATCTCGCTCGGCATCATGATCGCCTACCTCGCCGGCGGCTGGGTGGTCGAGAATGTCGGCTGGCGCGAGGCCTTCCTGATCGCCGGCCTGCCCGGGCTGGTGCTAGCCGTCATCGTCCGCTTCACCGTCGTCGAGCCGCCGCGCGGACATGCGGACCGCCGCGCCGACAGCGCAGCCGCGCCCGGCGTGCGCTACGTCGCCCGCTTCCTCCTGCAGCGGCGCTCGTTCATGCACCTCGCGGTCGGCGCAGGGGTCGCGGCCTTCGGCGGCTACGCGGTCGCGAGCTTCTTCCCGACCTTCCTCGTGCGCAGCCACGGCATGAGCACGTCCGTGATCGGCATCTGGCTGGGCCTGATTCTCGGGCTGGCTGGCGGCCTCGGCTTCGCCGGCGGCGGCTGGGTCGCGGACCGGCTCGGTCGCCGCAGCCGGCGCTGGTCGATGTGGGGCGTCGCGATCGCTGCGCTGATCGCATGGGCCGCGCTGTTCCCGGTTTACCTCGTCGACTCGCCGGTCGTCTCGCTGGCCTGGTTCGTCGTGCCGGCGGTACTGTCGAATTTCTATCTCGCCACGACGCTGGCGCAGACCCAGAGCCTGGTCGGCCTGCGCATGCGCGGCGTCGCCTCCGCGCTGATGCTGTTCATCCTGAACATCATCGGCCTGGGCCTCGGGCCGCAGGTCACCGGGATCCTGAGCGACCTCTACGCGGACGCGTACGGCCAGGACTCGATGCGCTATGCGCTGCTGACCGTCGCGGCCGTCGTAGGGCCCTGGTCGGCGTATCACTATTACATGGCCGGGCGCACGCTCGACGACGACCTCGCGCGCGTCGACGATCACGAGCTCAAGCCCGTCGACTACCGCAAGCTGGTGCTGTTCGCCACCGCCGTCGTGCTCGCGCTCGCGTTGCTGGTCTACCGCTACGCGGGCTGAGCCGGCCGTCAGACCGCGCGCAGGTACCAGTCGAAGTCGGCGTTGCTGACGATGTTGTGGAAGCGCCGGGCCTCGTCGCGGCGGTTCGCGAGGAACGACGCGCAGAAGTCCTCGCCGAGGTAAGCCGGCAGCACTTTCGCGCGCCCGAAGCGGTCGAGCGCCGCGTCCCAGCGATTCGGCAGCTTGCGCTTCAGGGTCACCACCTCGCCCGGCGCGACCATGCGCCCCGGGTCCAGCTTGTTCTTCAAGCCGTGGTGCACGCCGGCCAGTATCGCCGCCGTGACCAGGTAGGGGTTCGCGTCGGCACCCGCGGTGCGGTGCTCGAAGCGCAGGTTCTTCTCGTCGGACACCGGGATGCGGATCGCGACGTTGCGGTGGTTGGCGCCCCAGTTCGGCTCGACCGGCGCGAACATCTCCGGGCGCATCCGGCGGTAGGAGTTGGCGTTCGGTGCGAAGATCGCGGTGGCCTCGGCCATCGTTGCGCGCAGGCCGCCGACGGCGTGCCTGAGGCGCGCGGAGTAGGGCGGCGACGCGAGCGACTCGCGGCCGCGCGAGAAGTAGTTGCTGCCGTTCCTGTCCACGAGGCTCAGGTGTACGTGCAGGCCGGAACCGGCGTCTTCCGCGAACGGCTTGGCCATGAAGCAGGCGACGGTGCCGTGGCGGCGGGCGACCGCCTTGATGGCGCGCTTGAGCAATACGCCGTGGTCGCAGGCGCGAACCGGGTCTGCCACGTGCTGCAGGTTGATCTCGAACTGCCCGGGCGCGAACTCCGAGGTCGTGGTCCCGGCGGGAATGCCCTGGGCGGCGCAGACCTCGTGCAGCTCGTCGAGAAAGGCCTCGATCTCCTGCAGGTCGTCGGGGTGATAGACCTGCGGGCCGGGCTGCGGCCGGCCGATACCGGGCACCCGCGGGACCCGGGCCGTCGGCCGGTCGGCGCGCGCGTCGAGCAGGAAGAACTCGAGCTCGATGGCCATGACGACCTCGAGCTTCATCTTCGCGAACGGCGCCAGCGCGCGCTCCAGCACTGCGCGCGGGTCGGCGAAGAACGGCCGTCCGTCGATGTCGAAAAAGCGAAACAAGGCCTGCGCGGCCGGGCGCCGGCTCCACGGCACCGGCGCGAGCGTGCCGGGAACGATCACGGCGTCGATGTCCGGGTCGCCGTCCTCGGCCGTGTACGCGATGCCCGGGATCGTGTCGCCGAGCGTATCGAGCAGGACCGTGCCGCCCGGCATGCAGAAGCCGTCCCTGAAGGTCTTGTCGAACTCGCGTTTCTGGATGCGCTTGGCGCGCAGCACGCCGGCGAGGTCCGGCACCATCAGTTCCATCGACGCGGTCTGCGGATGGCGCTTCAGGAACGCACGCAGCTCCCCGTGGGCTGCGGTATCGCGCGGTGGGTTCATGCCAGGCTTGTCCCATTGTCCTTGTTGTCGGCACGCGGCCGCCGCCATCCTAGCCGTGCGCCGGGCATCCCGGCAATGGCCGCGGCACTTTTCGGCCGGCAGGGTCGCTGCCATAATATGAAACCTGGCAGCACAATATGGAAGTTCCTGCATGCGCGATCCGCGTCCGCCGCAGGGCGCCCAGTCGGCACTCCGGGCCCTGCGCTTGCTCAAGCTGTTCACCGCCGAGCGCCCGGAACTGTCCCTGTCCGAACTCAGCGAAGCGGCCGGCCTCAACAAGACGACCACGCACCGGCTGCTCGCCGCGCTGCAGAGCGAGGGTCTCGTCGACCGCAACCCGGCGAGCAGCGCCTACAGCCTCGGCCCCGGCCTGATGGCGCTCGGCGTGCAGGCACTCGCCAGCAGCGACCTGCGCCGCCGCGTGCGGCCGGTGCTGCGGGCGCTCGCGCGCGACATCGGCGAGACGGCGACGCTCGAGGTGCGCTTCGAGGACAGCATGCTGATTCTCGACGAGGTGCCGGGCAGCCACGTCGTGGCGGCCACCGCGAACATCGGCACGCGCTGGCCGCTGCACGCGACCTCGACGGGCAAGGCCTGGCTCGCGTTCGACGACGGCGGTCTCGAGCGGCTGCCGCGCAGGCTGGCCGCGCTGACGCCGCGCACGCTGACGGACCCGGCCGCGTTCCGGCCGCTCATGACCCGCATCCGGCGAGCCGGCTACGCAGTCACGGTCGACGAACTCGAGGACGGTTTCACCGCGATCGCGACCGTCATCCGCGGCGCGCTCGGCGACGTGCAGGGCGCCCTGTCGATCGGCGGCCCGAGCGCGCGGCTCGGGCCGAAGCGCCGCGCGGAGATCGGCGGGACGCTGTGCCAGGCCGCGGCGCGGCTCAGTCCCGAATACTGAGCGGCGTGCTACGCTTGCCCCCGCCACCGGACCCAAGAAGAAGCCTATTCGCCCCCTGATCCCGGTTCTGCTGTTCATCGCCGGCCTCGCGCCGGGCGCCGAGGCGCTCGAGCTCGACCGGCCGGGGGTCGCGCTCGCCGGCGTCCCGTTCGAGGTCGACGTGCGCGGGGCGCCCGCGGGCAGCCCGGTAACGCTGCGGATGGCCGGCCAGTCGCACCGCCAGCTCGCGGCCGCCGACGGCACGGCCCGTTTCGAGAATCTCGTGCTGGCGGAGACCGGCGAATACGCGCTGACGGCAGCGGCAGGCGGGACGACCGCGGATGCGCGCCTGCGCAGCGTGCCCGGCTGGCTGTCGATCCTGCCGCCGCTGGTCGCGATCGCGATGGCGCTGGCCTTGCGCAACGTGATCCCGGCGCTGCTCGTCGGCGTCTGGCTCGGCGCCGCCACGCTGCACGGCTTCACGCCCGCGGGCATCTTTCGCGGACTGCTCGAGAGCTTCCAGGTGTTCGTCGTCGACGCGCTCGCGGACCCCGACCACGCCGCCATAATCCTGTTCTCGATGATGATCGGCGGCATGGTCGGCATCATCACGCGCAACGGCGGCATGGCGCGCATCGTCGACCTGTTCGTCGAGCGGGCGAAGACGGCGCGCTCGGGGCAGGTGTCGGTCTGGTCGATGGGCCTGCTTATTTTCTTCGACGACTACAGCAACACGCTGGTCGTCGGCAACACGGCGCGGCCGCTCACCGACCGCCTGCGCATATCGCGGGAGAAGCTCGCCTACATCGTCGATACCACTGCGGCCCCGGTTGCATGCATCGCCGTGGTCACGACCTGGATCGGTTACCAGGTCGGACTCATTGACGCCGCGCTGGACAAGATTCCCGAGCTCGACGCGGCGGCCTACGCGGTATTCCTGCAGTCCCTGCCGTACAGTTTCTACCCGATCTTCGCGGTCGTGTTCATCCTGGTCGTCGCACTGAGCGGCCGCGACTTCGGGCCGATGCTCGCCGCCGAGCGGCGCGCCCGCGCAGGCCAGGTCTCGCCGCTCGAGGGCGAGTCGCTGCCGGCGATGCAGGGCGATACGCTCGAGCCGAAGCCCGGCGTCACGACGCGCGCGCGTAACGCCTTCATCCCGATCGGCGTGCTGATCGTGTCGTTGCTCGCGGGCCTGTGGTTCACCGGCAGTGGCAGCACCCTGCTCGAGCGCATCGGCAGTGCCGATGCCTACACCGCGATGCTGTGGGCGTCGCTGCTCGGCGTGCTGACCGCGGCGCTGCTCAGCGTCTCGCAGCGCCTGCTGAACGCTGGCGAAACGGTCGACGCCTGGTACGGTGGCGTGCGCGCGATGCTGTTCGCGATGATCGTGCTGGTGCTCGCCTGGTCGCTGTCGGCCGTGACCGAGGCGCTGTCCACCGCGGACTGGCTCGTGCTCGTGCTCGCCGATTCGCTGGCTGCGCCGCTCGTGCCCGCGGCCATCTTCGTGCTGTCGGCCATTACCGCGTTCACGACCGGCACCAGCTGGGGCACGCTCGGAATCCTGATGCCGCTGGTCGTCCCGCTGACCTGGGCGGTCATGGGCAGCGCCGGCCTGCAGGACCCCGGGCACCTGCACATCCTGTACTCGGCGATCGCCTGCAACCTGGCCGGCGCGGTCTGGGGCGACCACTGCTCCCCGATTTCCGACACGACCGTGCTGTCGTCGATGGCCTCCGGCTGCGACCATGTCGAGCACGTGCGCACGCAGATGCCGTACGCGCTGCTGGTGGGCCTGGTCGCCGTGCTGCTCGGCACTGTGCCCGGCGGCTACGGCGTGCCGCCGCTGGTCACTATCCCGCTGGGCCTGGTCGCGCTGTACCTGCTGCTGCGCGTGCTCGGGCGGCCGGCCGATCAGCCCGGCGCGTCGGGCTGACGCTCGGGTTCCGCCGCGGCGAAGGCCTCCAGGCCCAGGCAGTGTGCGTCTATCGCGCGCAAGAGCGGCCATTCCTGCAGGTCGAGCCCGAAGCGCCGCGCGTTGTAGGCCATCGGCACGAGCCAGGCGTCGGCCAGCGTCGGCCCCGGCCCGTAGCAGTAGCGGCCGCCGCTGCCGTGCCGCTCGACCAGTTGCTCGAGCGCCGCGAAGCCGGCGCGGATCCAGCGCCGGATCCAGGCGCTGACCTGCTCGTCGTCCGCGGCGAGTTCCTCGCGCAGCCAGTTCAGCACGCGCAGGTTCTGCAGCGGGTGGATGTCGCAGCCAATGACGGCCTGCATCTCGCGCACCCGGGCGCGACCCGCGGCGTCGGCGGGCAGCAGCGGCGGTTCCGGGCAGGTTTCCTCGAGAAACTCCGCGATCGCGGCCGACTGGGCGAGCGAGATCTCGCCCGTGTCGAGTACCGGCACGAGGCCGGACGGGTTGCGCTCGAGGAAGCCGGGCGAGCGCTGCTCGCCTGCGCGCAACTCTACGGCGGCGTATTCCCAGTCGAGACCTTTCAGGTTCAGGACGATGCGGATGCGGTAGCTGGCGCTGGAGCGGTAGTAGCCGAAAAGTTTCATCGCGGTTTTCGCCTGCCCTTCGATCGCGCTAGCATAGCAAGCCGCCAACCCGACTGCCGGCGCATGCCGTTGCCGGCAACCAACATGCAAGGAGACCGATGATGCGACGACTGACCGTCCTGCTGCTCGCGTTTGCCGCGCTGCCGGCCGCAGCCACCGACGAGGCCACGCAGGAGAAAATCCGCGCGGCCATGGCCGGCGAGGTGCGAACCGAGGCCGAGATCGCGCGCGACGACAACCGCCTGCCGCTCGAAACACTGGGATTCTTCGGTCTCGAAGACGACATGCGGGTGCTCGAGCTGCTGCCGGGCGGCGGCTGGTACACGAAGCTGCTCGCGCCCGTGCTGCGCGACGAGGGCAAGCTGTACGTCGCCATCGGCACGCGCGGCGTCAGCGAGAACCTGCTCGGGCAACCGGGCTTCGACGCGGTCACGGCGCTCGACATCGACGCGCCGATCGAGCGCAGCGGCGAGTTCCGCACCAATTTCATCGCTCCGTTCGATTTCGGCGTGCGCGACATCGACATGGCGCTGACCTTCCGCAACATGCACAACTTCACGCCCGAGGGTCGTGCCAATATCAACAAGGCCGTCTTCGACGCGCTGCGTTCCGGCGGTATTTACGGCGTCGTCGATCACTCGCGGCGCCACATGGAGCCGATGACGATGGAGAACCGGCGGCGCGCCGACGTCGTGCAGATAATCGAGGAAGTCCTCGACGCGGGCTTCGTGTTCGAGGGCTACAGCGACCTGCACTACCGGCCCGACGACGAGCTGCGCTACGAGGTAGGGCGGCGCAGCGTGACCGGCAACACCGACCGTTTCACGCTGAAATTCAGGAAGCCCTGACAGCCGCCGGGCGCGGCGTCGCCGCCGCGCCCGGTGTACAGGCTCCGCGGGACTGGCGTATCCTACGGGTCCCGGGCAGAGCGCCCGTTCCCGGAGTCCTGGGCCTCTCTGCCCGCTCATGTGTGCCAAACCCGTCATCGGCATCCCGGCGGACCGCCGGATCATCGCGCCGCATCCGTTTCACGCGGTCGGCGAAAAATACATCGAGGCCATCGTCGCCGGCGCCGGCGGCGTGCCGATGCTGTTGCCGGTCCTCGGCGACGGCCTGCCCGTCGCGGAGCTGCTCGGTCCGCTGGACGGACTGTTCCTGACCGGCAGCCCGTCGAACGTCGAACCGAAACACTATGCCGGCGAGGCCAGCCGGCCGGGCACGCTGCACGACCCGCACCGCGACGCCACGACGCTGCCGCTGATCCACGCGGCGCTCGATGCCGGCCTGCCGCTGTTCGCGGTATGCCGCGGTTTCCAGGAGATGAACGTCGCGCTCGGCGGCACGCTGCACCAGCACGTGCACGAGGTGCCCGGCTTCCAGAACCACAAGGAAGACCCGGAAGATCCGCTCGAGGACCAGTACGCGCCCGCGCACCCGGTGACGCTGGTCGAGGGCGGCCTGCTGCGGCAACTCGCGGGCAGCGACCGGGTCACGGTCAATTCGCTGCACGGGCAGGGCGTCGCGCGGCTCGCGATGGGCGTGACCGTCGAGGCCCTGGCCGACGACGGCCTCGTCGAGGCTTTCCGGGTCGACGGCAGCCACGACTTCGCGCTCGCGGTGCAGTGGCACCCCGAATGGCGCGTGCGCGAGAACCCGTTTTCGCTGGCCCTGTTCGGGGCCTTCGGCGATGCCTGCCGCGAGCGCGCGGAACGTCGCTGACAGTACATGCTGAAGGCCGCCGCAGCGTCGGCGGAAAACAAGGTGATTCGTGAACGACAGGGATCTGTTCCAGCAGTGGTTTCGTGAACACGGAACTGAAGACGTAGAGGCCTTCGTCCCGGACATGGCCGGCGCGGCGCGCGGCAAGCTGCTGCCCGCGCAGAAGTTCGGCGGCGGCGAGATGAAGATGCCGGAGGGCATCTTCGCCCAGACCGTGTCCGGCAACTACGTGATCAACAAGGACAACGTCGAGGACCGCGACATGATCCTCGTGCCCGACGCGAACACCTTGCGGCCGGTGCCCTGGGCCAGCGACCCGGCGGCGTCGGTGTTTCTCGACTGCGTCCGCAAGGACGGCCGGCCGGTCAACACCTCGCCTCGGCAGGTGCTGCAGAACATCATCAACCTGTACGCGGAACGGGGCTGGACGCCGGTCGTCGCGCCGGAGGTCGAGTTCTACCTGCTGAACCCGCACGCCGATCCGAACGCCGAGGTCGAGCCGCCCGAGGGCCGGCTCGGCCGCACCGAAACGGCCAAGCAGCCGTACAGTATCGACACGATGAACGACTTCGACCCGTTCATTAACGACGTCTACCAGTACTGTGAGGAACAGGGTATTTCGATCGACACGCTGTCGCAGGAAATGGGCCCGGCGCAGTTCGAGATCAATTTCTACCACGGCAACCCGATCGCGCTCGCCGACCAGGTTTTCCTGTTCAAGCGCACCGTGCGCGAGGCCGCGATCAAGCACGAGATGCACGCGACGTTCCTCGCGCGGCCGATGTCGAGCGAGGCGGGCAGCGCGCTGCACATACACCAGAGCGTGGTCGACACCGACGGCAACAACATCTTTTCGCGGCCGGACGGTTCGCCGAGCGAGCTGTTCTACTCTTACATCGCCGGCCTGCAGACCTACGTGCCGGAGGCGCTGCTGATCTTCGCGCCCTACCCGAATTCCTATCGCCGTTTCCTGAGCTACTGGGCCTCGCCGATCAACCTCGACTGGGCCGTGGACAACCGGACCGTCGGCCTGCGCGTGCCCGACTCTGCGCCGGAAGCGCGGCGGGTCGAGAACCGGCTGGCCGGCGCGGACGTGAACCCGTATCTCGCGCTGGCGGCGACGCTGGCCTGCGGCTACCTCGGCATGGTCGACGGCCTGAAACCGTCCGAGCCGGTGACCGGCAGCGCCTATGACAAGCCGTTCGGCCTGCATCGGCACATGTTTTCGGCCATCGAGGCCTTCGAGGCCAGCGACGCCATGCGGCGCACGCTCGGCGCCGAGTTCGTGTCGCTGTACTCGACGCTCAAGCACGAGGAGGTCAACGAGTTCGAGCAGATCGTCACGCCCTGGGAGCGGGAGGTTCTGCTGTTCAACGTCTGAGCCCGCCTCAGGATGTGAAACACCGGCAACGACGGCGCCCCGGCTTGGCTACCATGGCGTCGAATTCGACGAGGAAAGACCATGGCAAGCGCAGCCGAGCGTAGCGGTGCCGAGTGGCAGGACCTGGACAGCCGCCACTTCCTGCACCCGTTCACCGACCACAAGGACTTGCGGCAGAAGAAGAGCCGCATCATCACCCGCGCCGAGGGCGTCTACGTCTACGACGCCGACGGCAACAAGATACTCGACGGCATGTCCGGCCTGTGGTGCGTGAACGCGGGCTACGGCCGCGACGAGCTGGTCGAGGCCGCGGCTCGCCAGATGCGCGAGCTGCCTTACTACAACAGCTTCTTCCAGTGCGCCCACCCGCCGTCGATCGAGCTGTCGCGACTGCTGGGCGAGGTGACGCCGCCGCAGTTCAGCCAGGTCTTCTTCACCGGCTCCGGCTCGGAATCGATCGACACGATGATCCGCATGGTGCGCCGCTACTGGGCCTTGCGCGAGCAGCCCGAGCGCACCGTGATCATCGCGCGGGTCAATGCCTACCACGGCTCGACCGTTGCCGGCGCCAGCCTCGGCGGCATGCAGCCCATGCACGCGCAGGGCGGCCCGCTGGTACCCGATATCGAGCACATCGTGCAGCCCTACTGGTTCGGCAGCGACCGCACGCTCGACCCCGCCGAGTTCGGCCGCCAGGCGGCGCGCGCGCTGGAAGACAAGATCCGCGAACTCGGCGCCGGGCGCGTCGCGGCCTTCGTCGCGGAGCCGGTGCAGGGCGCCGGCGGCGTCATCATCCCGCCGGAGACCTACTGGCCGGAGATCCAGCGCATCTGCGACGAGCACGGCATCCTGCTGGTCACCGACGAGGTGATCTGCGGTTTCGGGCGCCTCGGGCGCTGGTTCGGCGCCGAGTACTATGGCGTGCGGCCCGACCTGATGACCTTCGCGAAAGGTGTCACGTCCGGCTACCTGCCGCTCGGCGGCGTCATGGTCTCGGACCGGGTCGCCGACGTGCTGGTCGAACGCGGCGGGGAGTTCTTCCACGGCTACACCTATTCCGGCCACCCCGCGGCCTGCGCCGTCGCGATCGAGAACGTCCGCATCCTGCAGCGGGAAGGCCTGGTAGAGCGCGTGCGCGACGACATCGGGCCGTACCTGCAGCAGCGCTGGCAGACGCTCGCCGAGCATCCGCTGGTCGGCGAGACGCGCATGGTCGGTCTCATGGGTGCGCTGGAACTGGTAGAGCACAAGGACACGCTCGCGCGCTTTGCGAAGGAGCGGCATGCCGGCACCGTCTGCCGCGACATCCTGGTCGACAACGGGCTGGTCATGCGCGCCGTCGGCGACACGATCGTCGTCGCGCCGCCGCTGACGCTGAGCCACGCCGAGGCGGACGAACTCGTCGACAAGGCCTGGCGCTGCCTCGACCTCACGCGGCAGGCGCTGGCCTGAAGCCGGGCGGTCGGCATGGTGAAGCGCTCAGGTGACCACGCGTTCCTGCGCCGTGACCTCTACGGCACGACGCCGGAACCGACCTACGCCGGCGCGCTGTCGTTCATGCGCCGGCGCTACACGCGCGAGCTCGACGGCGTCGATCTCGCGGTGACCGGAATCCCGCTCGATACCGCGACCACGAATCGACCGGGCGCCCGTTTCGGGCCGCGGGCGATCCGCGCCGCCTCGGCGACGATGGCCTGGGAACGGCCCTACGGCATGGACTTCGACCCGTTCGACGAGCTGGCGGTCATCGACTACGGCGACTGCGCTTTCGACTTCGGCAGGCCCGAGACCGTGCCTGAGACGATCGAGCGGCACGCCCTCGGGATCATTTCGCGCGGGCCGGGCCTGCTCGCGATCGGCGGCGACCACTTCGTCGCGTTCCCGCTGCTGCGCGCGCACGCCGAACACCACGGCGCGCCGCTGTCGCTGCTGCACTTCGACGCGCACACGGACACCTGGGAAGACGAGGACGGACGCATCGACCACGGCACGATGTTCTGGCACGCGGTGCAGGAAGGGCTCATCGACCCGGAACACTCGGTGCAGATCGGCATCCGCACCCGCAACCCGGACACGCTCGGCTTCAACGTGCTCGACGCGCCTTACGTGCACGAGAACGGCGTCGACGCGGTCATCGACGCGGCCCGCGCTGTGCTCGGCGAGCGGCCGGTCTACCTGAGCTTCGACATCGACTGCCTCGACCCGGCGTTTGCGCCGGGCACCGGCACGCCGGTCAGCGGCGGGCTGTCGAGCTACCAGGCGCTCGCGATCCTGCGCGGGCTCGAGGGCATCGACGTGATCGGCGGCGACGTCGTCGAGGTCGCGCCGGCCTACGACGTCGGCGAGATCACGGCGCTCGCGGCGGCCCACATCGCGATGGAGATCATCGGGCTTTACGCAGCCGCCGGGCGCGACTGAGCCGCGCTCAGAACGACGGCGGCGTGCACGCCGACACGACGATGCAGTCCTCGCGGCCGGTGTTGCGGAAGCGGTGCGGGACGCGGCTGTTGAAGCGATAGGCGTCGCCCGGCCCCAGCACCTGCACGCGTTCGCCGACCGTGACCTCGAGCCGACCCGAAAGCACGATGCCGCCTTCTTCCGCCTCGTGGCTCAGCATCGACGAGCCGGTGTCGGCGCCCGGCGCGTAGCGTTCGTGCAGGATCTGCAGCTGGCTGCCCGCGAGGTCGCCGCCCACCTGCCGGTAGGAGATCGGCCCGCTGCCGAGTTCGGAGAGTTCCGCCGCGCGGTAGAAGACCGGCTCCTCGGCGGGCGGCTGCTCGGCGAAGAATTCCGCGAACGAGACGCCGAGCGCGTCGAGAATGCGCTTCAGCAGGCCGAGCGACGGATCCGAACGGCCGCTCTCGATCAGCGACACGCTGGCGTTCGAGACGCCGGCGAGCTGCGCCAGGCGGCGCTGCGACAGGTGCTGGGAGTGGCGCAGCCGGCGCAGCCGCGTGCCGATCGCGTCCATCGCGGCCTCCTGTTGAATCGTTGAAAATATCGAACGCTAAGGCGCTGGATCGTAAACGATTCAGTTAGTTACGATCAACTATTTAAATATTGTTAACTGTCGCGGCCCGGAGTAGGCTGGGCGCCCATGCGACATGCCGAAGCCGACGCCCCGTCCTACTACGAAGCAAGCGCGCGCGACCGCGTGGCCTACGCGCCGCTGGCCGGCGACGCGCGCTGCGACGTGGCGGTCGTCGGCGGCGGCTTCACCGGCCTGTCCGCGGCGATCGAGCTGGCCGGGCGCGGCTGCGACGTCCGGCTGCTCGAGGCGAAACGGATCGGCTGGGGCGCGTCGGGGCGCAACGGCGGGCAGCTGATCGACGGCTTCGTCAACACCGACAAGATCCGCAAGGCGGCCGGGGAGGAAGCGGCCGAGATCGCCTACCGCATGGGCCTCGACTGCCGCGACCTCGTCGTCGAGCGCATCGAGCGTTTCGGCATCGACTGCGACCTCAAGTTCGGCTACCTCGACCTGGCGCTGAACGACCGCGACCTGCGCGACTTTCGCGAGGAACTCGCAGACAAGGACGCGCGCAACTACCCGCACGAGGTGCGTTTCATCGAGCGCGACGCGCTGCCCGACTATATCGGCAGCCGGCGCTATACCGGCGCGCTGTACAACACCGGCAACGGCCACCTGCACCCGCTGAACCTGTGCCTGGGCGAGGCCCGCGCCGCCGCCGGGCTCGGCGTCACGATCCACGAGCAGACGGCGGTCGAGCGCATCCGGCACGGCAGCCCGGCGCGCGTCGAGACCGCGAATGGCACGCTGACCGCGGACAAGGTCGTGCTCGCCGGCAACGCCTACCTCGGCCGCAGCGAGCCGCGGCTGCACGGCGCCGTGATCCCGTCCGGCAGCTACATCATCGCGACCGAGCCGCTGCCGCAGGGCCTCGCGCGCAAGCTGCTGCCGCAGGACTCGGCAGCCTGCGACCAGCGCGTCGGGCTCGACTACTTCCGGCTGTCGGCCGACCGGCGCATGCTGTTCGGAGGGCTGTGCAACTACTCCGGGCGCGACCCGCGTGACATACGCGCCGTGCTGCGGCCGAACATGGTGAAGGTGTTCCCGCAGCTCGCCGACTGCCGCATCGACTACGAGTGGGGCGGCTACATCGCGATCAGCGTCCGCCGCATACCGCAGTTCGGGCGCATCGGCGAGAGTACCTGGTACGCGCAGGGTTACTCCGGGCACGGCCTCGCACCCGCGCACCTCGCCGGCAAGGTGCTGGCCGACGCGATCGGCGGCGACCTCGAGCGCTTCGACGTCTTCGCGCGCATCCGTCACCTGAAGCTGCCCGGCGGCCGCTGGTTCGCGAACCCGGCGCTGGCGCTGGGCATGCTCTACTATCGACTGAAGGAAATTCTGTAGCGCGCGCCGGGGCGCGCGCCGCGAGGGGAGACGATCATGGCCGACAACACCGCGAAACAGCTGGCGCCGGAACTGCCGGACCTGAACGCGTACTGGATGCCGTTTACCGGCAACCGCTACTTCAAGTCGCACCCGCGCCTGATCACCGAGGCGAAGGGCATGTACTGCTATACGCACGACGGCCGCAAGCTGATCGACGCGGTCGCGGGCCTGTGGTGCTGCAATGCCGGGCACGGGCATCCGCGCATCGTCGAGGCGATCAAGGCCCAGGCCGAGAAGCTCGATTACGCGATGGCCTTCCAGATCGGCCACCCGACGGTCTTCGAGCTGGCGAACGAGCTGACCGACATGGCGCCGGACGGCATCGACTACGCGTTCTTCGTCAACTCAGGCTCGGAAGCGGTCGACACCGCGCTGAAGATGGCGCTGGCCTGGCACCGGCTGAACGGCGAGGGTCACCGCACGCGCTTCATCGGCCGCGAACGCGGTTACCACGGCGTCGGCTTCGGCGGCATCTCGGTCGGGGGGATGTCGCCGAACCGCAAGATGTTCGGCGCGATGCTGCCGGGCGTCGACCACCTGCCGCATACCCACGACCTGGCCCACAACGCGTTCTCGCGCGGGCTGCCGAAGTGGGGTGCGCACCTGGCCGAGGATCTCGAGCGCATAGTCGCGCTGCACGACCCGTCGACGATCGCGGCCGTGATCGTCGAGCCGATCGCCGGTTCGGCGGGCGTGCTGCTGCCACCCGAGGGCTATCTCAAGCGGCTGCGCGACATCTGCGACCGGCACGGCATCCTGCTGATCTTCGACGAGGTCATCACGGCCTTCGGCCGCACCGGCGCTGCCTTCGGCGCGACCCGTTTCGGCGTCACGCCGGACCTGATGACGGTCGCGAAGGGCCTGACCAGCGGTGCCGTGCCGATGGGCGCGGTGCTGGCCTCGGGAAAAATCTATGACCGCTTCATGACCGGCCCGGACGGCGCGATCGAGTTCTTCCACGGCTACACCTACTCCGGTCACCCGCTCGCGGCCGCCGCCGGCCGCGCGGCGCTCGGCGTCTACCGCGACGAGGGCCTGTTCGAGCGCGCGCTGGAGCTGGAGCCGGTGCTCGCCGATGCGCTGCATTCGCTGAAGGGCGAACCGAACGTGATCGACGTGCGCAATTACGGCCTGCTCGGCGCGGTCGAACTGCAGCCGATCGAGGGCCAGCCGACGGCGCGCGCGCTCGGGATTTTCCGCGACTGCTACGACAACGGCGTTATCATTCGCACGACCGGCGACACGCTCGCGTTCTCGCCGCCATTGATCATCGAGGAACGGCACATCGAGACGGTCGTCGAGACCGTGCGCCGTTCGCTCCGCGCCTGAGGCGCGAGGAGGCACGACATGGCCGAAAAGGCTCTCGCAATCGATACCGTCCGCAACGTCGACAACTGGATCGGCGGCCGCCGTGCGGCCGCGGGCGGCGGCAAGCGACTCGACGTGCATGATTCGGCGACCGGCAAGGTTTGCGCGCGCGTGTACGTGTCGAGCGCGACGGAGGTCGACGAGGCGGTCGCGGCCGCGTCCGCGGCGTTCCCGGCCTGGTCCGCGACGCCGGTCCTGAAACGCGCGCAGGTCATGTTCCGGCTGAAAGCGCTGATCGAGCGCGACCGCGACGAGATCGCCGCGCTGATCACGCAGGAGCACGGCAAGGTGCTGCACGACGCAAAAGGCTCGATCCAGCGCGGACTGGAAGTCGTCGAGTTCGCCTGCGGCATTCCCCAGCTGATCAAGGGCGAGTACTCGCCGCAGGTCGGCAGCGGCGTCGACAGCTACTCGCTGCGCCAGCCGCTCGGTGTCTGCGCCGGTGTCACGCCGTTCAATTTCCCGGCCATGGTGCCGCTGTGGATGTTCCCGCTCGCGATCGCCTGCGGCAACACCTTCATCCTGAAGCCCTCCGAGAAGGACCCGTCCTGTTCGCTGAAGTGGGCCGAGCTGCTGGCCGAGGCCGGGCTGCCGGAGGGCGTATTCAACGTCGTCCAGGGCGATCACGTCGCGGTGAACGCGCTGCTCGAGCATCCGCAGGTCGCCGCGGTCAGCTTCGTCGGCTCGACGCCGGTGGCGGAGCACGTCTACCGCAGCGGCAGCGCGCACGGCAAGCGCGTGCAGGCGCTCGGCGGCGCGAAGAACCACCTCGTCGTGCTGCCCGACGCCGACATGGAGCAGGCCGCCGACGCGCTGGTCGGCGCGGCCTACGGCTCGGCCGGCGAGCGCTGCATGGCGATTTCCGCGGTCATCGCCGTCGGCGACGCAGCCGAGCCGCTGCTCGCGGCGCTGAAGCCGCGGATCGCCGCGCTCAGGGTCGGGCCGGGCACGGACAACGACAACGACATGGGGCCGCTGATCACCGCCGAACACCGCGACAAGGTTCGCGACTACATCGGCATCGGCGCGGATGAGGGCGCTTCGCTGGTCTGCGACGGCCGCGAACACGAGTGCACGCGATTGCCGGGCTACTTTCTCGGGCCGACGCTGTTCGACCACGCGACGCGCGACATGCGGATCGCGAAAGAGGAGATCTTCGGCCCCGTGCTGACGATGCTGCGCGCCGCCGACTTCGACGAGGCCGTATCGATCATCAACGAGCACGAGTACGGCAACGGCACGTCGATCTTCACCCGCGACGGCGACGCGGCGCGCGAATTCGCGCACGGCATCCAGGTCGGCATGGTCGGCGTCAACGTGCCGATCCCGGTCCCGCTCGCGTTCCATTCCTTCGGCGGCTGGAAGCGCTCGCTGTTCGGCGATGCCGCGGTGTACGGCGCCGAGGGCGTGCGCTTTTATACGCGGCTCAAGACCGTGACGTCGCGCTGGCCGACCGGGATCAGGGCGGGCGCCGATTTTTCCATGCCGGTGATGTAGCACCGGCAGCGTGCCGGACGGCGCGGACTTTCCGGCGCCACCGCTGCCCCGCCACCCGGGTTCGGGCCGGCGCCGGCCGCTCCCCGCCGACGCTGCCGGTATCCCGCGATCGGCGCCGCTGCCGGCTGTCGACATCCCGGTGACAGCGGGCCGCCGGGCGTAGTGCCGCGCGGACCCGTGCATGCCCGGGGTTCGGACCGATGCGGACCGCAGCCGCGCGGCGTTTGTACGCGGCGCGGCGCGGCGCTATGTTGGCGACAGCCCCACGGAGACCGCGATGCAGGCCCGCGACGCGTCCGACAACCGGTTCCGCCGCTGCCTGGAAAGCGGCCACTTCGCCGTCACCGCCGAGCTGACGCCGCCGCGCGGCGCCGAACTCGGCTCGCTGACCGAGGCGGCCAGGCTGCTGAAGCCGGCCGTAACCGCGATCAAACTGACCGATGGCCCCGGCGCGAGCGTGCGCATGGCGGGGCTGGCCGCGGCGATCCACCTGCGCGGGCAGGGCGTCGAACCGATCCTGCAGCTCACCTGTCGCGACCGGAACCGGATCGCGATCCAGGCCGACCTGCTCGGCGCGGCGGCCCACGGGATCGGCAACCTGCTCGTACTCGGCGGCGACCGGCTTGCCGACGACGACGACGCGACGCCGGTGTTCGACTTCGACAGCCGCTCGCTGCTGGCGGCGGTACGCCAGCTGTGCGACGAGGGCACTACGCTGGCCGGCGACGCGCTCAGCGTGGCGCCTGACTTCTTCTGCGGCGTGGCCGACATCCCGGTCGAGCCGGTCGACGGCTGGCGCCCGGCGGCGCTGATCGACAAGTGCGCGGCGGGCGCGCGCTTCGTGCAGACGCAGTACTGCTTCGATCTCGGACTGCTCGAACGTTACGTCGCCGCGCTGCGCGAGCACGGGCTCACGGAGCGCCTGTACCTGCTGGCCGGCCTCGGCCCGCTGCGCTCCGCGGACGGCGCGCGCTGGATGCGCGAGCAGCTGTTCGGCACCGTCATCCCGGACGGCATCATCCGGCGCATGGAAGCCGCGCGCGACCCGCAGGCCGAGGGCATCGAGATCTGCGCCGAGCTGATCGCCGGCGCGCGCGAGATCGAAGGCATCGCCGGCGTGCACCTGATGGCACCCGGCCGCCACGCGGCGATCGTCGACAGCATTCGCCTCGCCGGCCTGCTGTAGCGCTTACCCTCGGGCGCGCGGCCCGTTATCCTTCCAGCCCATGGATATCGACGGCGAATACCTGGTCCCGGCCGGCCGCGAGCGCGTCTGGGAAGCTCTGAACGATCCGCAGGTGCTGAGGCGCTGCATCCCCGGCTGCGAGGAGATCGAGCGCGTGTCCGACGCCGAGATGCGGGCACGCATCCTCGCCGCGGTCGGGCCCGTGCGGGCGAAGTTCGCGACGACGCTGACGCTCGAGGATCTCGAGCCGCCGAGCCGCTATACGCTGGCCGGCGAGGCGAAGGCGGGCGCCGCCGGCTTCGGCCGCGGCCGCGCGCAGGTCACGCTGGCCGAGGCCGACGGCGGCACGCGCCTTTCCTACCGTGCTGATTTCAAGGTCGGCGGCCGGCTCGCCCAGGTGGGCGCGCGGCTGGTCACCGGCGCCACGCGCAAGACGGCCGACGAGTTCTTCTCCAACCTGGCGCAGGAGCTCGGCGCCGAGCCCGCTCCCGCCGCGGCGCCCGAGGGCAGGGGGCGACTGCTCGCCTGGCTCGCCGCGCTCGTGCTCGCGGCGTTGCTGCTGTACTTCATGCTCCGTTGAAGCGCCGGGCGCCTGTCGTGAACATCGATATCGATTTCGAGCTGAACGGCGAGCGCGTGAGCGCGAGCGTCGAGCCGCGCCTGCTGCTGGTCGAGCTGCTGCGCGAGACCTTTCGCCTCACCGGCACCCACATTGGCTGCGATACCAGCCAGTGCGGCGCTTGCGTCGTGCACGTGGACGGCCGCTCGGTCAAGAGCTGCACGCTGCTGGCGGTGCAGGCCGACGGCGCGCGCGTGCGCACGATCGAGGGGCTCGCCGACGGCGAGCGCCTGCACCCGCTGCAGCTCGCGTTCCGCGAACACCACGCGCTGCAGTGCGGTTTCTGCACGCCCGGCATGATCATGAGCGCACTCGAGCTGCTGGAACGCGACCCGCAGGCCGACGAGGCCGCGATCCGGCACTGGCTGGAAGGCAACCTGTGTCGCTGCACCGGGTACCAGAACATACTGCGCGCGGTGCGCGCGGCAGGCGAGTCGATGTCCGGCGGGGGGACTTGAGCGGTGCTGCCATTCGACTACCAGCGGGCACAGGACCTCGACGACGCCGAGCGGCGTCTGGCCGACGACGAAAACGCACTGCTGCTCGCCGGCGGCATGACGCTGTTGCCGACGATGAAAATGCGGCTCGCAATGCCGTCGACGCTGATCGACCTGAACGGCATCGCCGCGCTGCGCGGCGTACGCACGCACGCCGACGGGCTGGAAATCGGCGCCATGACGACCCACGCGGCAGTCGCCGCGGACCCGCTGGTGCGGGACCACCTGCCCGGCCTCGCGGAGCTCGCGGCGCGCATCGGCGATCCGCAGGTGCGCAATCGCGGCACGCTCGGCGGCTCGCTCGCGAACAGCGACCCGGCGGCGGACTACCCGGCCGCCGTGCTCGCCTGCAACGCGACGATCGTGACCCGCCGCCGCGAGATCCCGGCCGACGAATTTTTTTTCGACCTGTTCGAGACGGCCCTCGAGCCGGGCGAGATCGTCACGGCCGTGCGTTTCCCGCCCGTCGCGCGGGCCGCCTACGCGAAGTTCGCGAACCCGGCGTCACGCTACGCGCTGGCCGGCGTCATGGTGGCCGCGGACGGCGACGGCTGGCGCGTGGCGGTGACCGGCGCAGGATCCTGCGCGTTCCGGCACGCCGGGCTCGAAGCGGCGCTCGCCCGCGAATTCACGCCGGCCGCGCTCGACGGCGTCGAAATCGACGCGCGCGCGTTCAACGACGACCTGCACGCCAGCGCGGACTACCGCGCCGCGCTCGTGCGCGCGATGGCGCAGCGCGCGGTGGCCAGGCTGTCGGGCAGCGCATGAACGTCCGCGAGCTGCTCGAAGCCTTCGACCGCTGGCGCGCAAGCGGCGAGGACCTCGTACTCGCCACGGTCTATGCCACCGAGGGCTCGACCTACAGCAAGGCCGGCGCGCAGATGCTGATCGACGGCGCCGGCCATTTCCAGGGCATGCTGTCGGGCGGCTGCCTCGAAGGCGACCTGGCCGAACGCGCTGCCGCGACGCTCGACAGCGGCGCGCCGCAGGCCGTGTCCTACGACCTCGGCAACAGCGACGAGGAGCTGTGGGGGCTCGGCGTCGGCTGCGACGGCCTGATGCGCATCTTCCTGCAGCCGCTGGCCGCGGCCAGCGACTACGCGCCGTTCGCGGCAATGGCGGACACCTGGCGCGGCGACCGGCCCGGCGTCGCGGCAACCGTTATCGAGTCGGCGCACGCCGCGCTGCCGCCGGGCAGCGCGCTGGTCGTGGACGGCGACGGCAGAGCGGACGGCAGCGTGCCGCGGGCGTACCGCGCCGCGTTCGACGAAGGCTGCGCGGCAACCCGGCGCACCCGCACGAGCGGTCTCGCGGAGCAGGTCATCGACGGCACGCGGGTCGCGGTGCTGTACGCCTGCCTGCTGCCGCCGCCGCGGATCCTGCTGCTCGGCGGCGGCCTCGACGTGCGCCCGGTCGTGCGCCTGGCGCGTGCGCTGGGCTGGCGCGTGACGGTGCAGGATCATCGGCCGGCGTACATTGAAAAGGGCGGTTTCGATGAGGCCGACCTGGTCCTGAACCTCGCCGCGGACGACGTCGCCGGCACGCTCGAGCTCGATCGCTACGCTGCCGCCGTCGTCATGAGTCATCACCTGCAGACCGACCGCCGCTACCTTGCGCAGCTTGCCGACAGCCACGTGCCCTATATCGGTCTGCTCGGCCCGGTGGCACGGCGCCGGCGGCTGCTGGCAGACCTCGGCGCGGCCGCGGAGCGACTCGCCGGGCGCGTCCACGGCCCGGCCGGGCTGGATCTCGGCGGGCGCGGGCCGGCTGCCATCGCGCTGTCGATCGTCAGCGAACTGCACCGCCACCTGCACAAGGACGCAGGCTAGCCGGGTCGCGCGGCGTCCGCGGCCCGGTCCGGTCGGCCGGGCAGGAAGATGTCGATGATCATGTCGGCGAGCAGCTCGACCTTGCCCGGGTCGTCGAGATCGAGACCGCTCGATCCCCTGAGTTCGATGTTCAGCGCGAGCAGCGCGCCCGCCGAAACGCGGATCATGTTGAACAGCAAGGCCGGGTCGCCGGCCGGTGCGATGCCGTCGTCCTGCAGGCGCTTCAGGTCGGCCGCGGCAACGTTGTACAGCGGCCGCATGTAGGTATCGATCAGCCAGGCCAGGCGCGGGTTTTCGTGACTCGATTCCTGGAACAGCACCTTGTGCAGCGCCGGGTTGTCGGATGCGTAGCGCACGTAGGCGCGTATCATGGACGCCATGCGCGCGTGCGGCGGGTCGCCGGCGGTTTCCTCCTGCACCGCGCGCAGCACGCGGATGAACCGCGAGAACACGCGGTCCGCAGCCGCGCGCCAGAGTTCTTCCTTGTTCTTGAAGTGGTAGGTGATGAGCGGGTGGTGCACGCCGGCGCGCTCGGCAATATCGCGCGTCGAGGTGCCCTTGAACCCGTTCTCCGAGAATGCCTCGAGCGCCGCGTCCAGCAGCTTGCGCTGCGTACGAATGCTGCGCTGCTGCTGGCGGCGCGGTTTTTTCGGCGGCTCCTTGTCGTTGTCGGCGGTCACGGCTCAGGACCTCGAACGATGCTCCGGCCGACTAGGGTATCGAGTCCCGTGCCCTTGGTCCAATAAGGCAAAAAAAACCCGCCGGCGGCCTTTGCCGCCGGCGGGCGGATGACTCGCGCCTGTTATTGCAGGCTGAACGACATGCGCACCGCGACGCGTTTCGGCACGGGCCGGCCGTTCTCGATAACCGGTTCGAAACGCCACTGCGCTACCGCGTCGAGCGCGGCGTCGTCGAAAATCGAACCGGGCGTGGAGTCGAGCACCTCGAGGTCCGCCACGCTGCCGTTGCCGGTGACCGTGAACGCGACGTCGACCCAGCCGGAGACGTTGCGCCGCTGCGCGTTGCGCGGGTAGCGCGGCGCGACGTAGTTGACGCGCGTCAGCCGGCTGACCGCGATCGGTTCAGGCGTGGCCGGGTTCGCGCTCGCGGCAGCCGGTTCGGCGGCCGTCGGCTCGGGCTCGG
>ERZ869936.864-NODE-864-length-25039-cov-19.943644_pt1 | contig 25039 bp, 22 predicted proteins | sample MGYA00520876_ERZ869936 | MGnify/ENA primary metagenome ERZ869936 (study PRJEB32218, sample SAMN09650985) | biofilter metagenome | isolation source: enrty point of leading RO module | place: Saudi Arabia: Thuwal, RO plant located on Red Sea | collected 2016-02-17 ... | reverse complement strand
CTTCGAGAACCGCTCGCGTATGGTCTAACGAATGGCGAGTGAGCAGGCATTAGGTCCTCCGTCGGAGGAATACGACGACAAGACCGTAGAGGGCATGCCCGCCGGTCCTGAGAACTACAACAAGAAGGGGCGTTTGCGGAAGAGCTTCTACGAATCGGAGCTGGCTCGCCTACAGGAGGAGTTGGTGAAGCTCCAGCATTGGGTGTCGGACCGTGGCGAGCGTGTCTTGATCATCTTCGAAGGGCGCGGCTCGGCCGGCAAAGGCGGCGTCATCAAGCGAATCACGGAGAGGACCAGCCCCCGGATCGTGAAGGTCGTCGCCCTGCCCAAGCCGACCGAGAGGGAGCAGAGCCAGTGGTATTTCCAGCGGTATGTCGAGCACCTTCCGGCGGCCGGCGAGATAGTCCTCTTCGACCGGAGTTGGTACAACCGCTCAAACGTCGAATGGGTGATGGGGTTCTGCACCGAGCAGCAACACCAGGAGTTTCTGCGAAGCTGCCCTGAGTTCGAGCGGATGCTGGTGCGCTCGGGGATCCGTCTCCTCAAATACTGGTTCTCGGTGAGTTGGGATGAGCAGCGGCGGCGATTCGAGTCTCGCAACGAGGAGCCCCTCAAGCGGTGGAAGCTGTCCGAGATGGACCTCGAAGAGCATCGTCTCTACGTGAAGTACTCCCAAGCCAAGGACATCACGTTCCAGTACACCGACATCAAGCAGGCACCCTGGTACGTGGTCCCGTCCGACGACAAGCGGACGGCCCGGCTGAACTGCATCAGCCACATCCTCTCTCAGTTCGACTACACGAACGTCGTGCCCGACCCGGTCGATCTCCCGGAGCGGGAGGACATCGCCTATGTCCGCCCACCGATCAGCGAGCAGACTTTCGTCGATCTCAACTATTGAGGCCTAGGTCGCAGGGCGACGAAGCACGGCTTCTCGGTCGCGTACCTCGACCTCTTCGAAGCCCCGATTCTCGTACATCGATCGAGAGCCTCTGAAGTTCTTGTGACCCTCCCCGGGCTCGTTGAAGGGATAAGCCTCGATCCAATCGACCCCGCGGGATCCGCTGTCTTCGATCACATGGTTGAGGAGAGCTTCCGCCACGCCGTGCTGACGGTAAGGAGGCGCAACGATGAAGCATGAGATGCCGATGACCGCCTCGGGATCCGGGCCGTCCGGGTCCACATCGCGGTACAGGGTGTAGTCGCGTCGGAGAGACGCATTGACCCAACCGACCGCCTTGTTGTCGACGTAGGCGAGATACCCGAGAGCCAGGCCTTCGGCGAGCCTCTTCGCCATAGCGTCGCGATTCTCTTTCCAGAATGGGGCGTCATCGGCAGGTGGCTCGCCAGGCACACGAACATGAGGCTCGAGGCAGTAGCAACCTGCCCATTCTGGAGACCCCACGAAAGCGTCGTGGTCGAAGAAGTATCTCCAGTCGTCGATGCGCTTCTCAGTCACTCGATGGACTTCGATCTCGCCAATCGAGTCGAGACGCTCCGACCCCCCGGTCAATCGCTGGGTGGCTTCGGCGTAGTTCTTGATGGCCTGATCGGGCCACGGCCACTCATGATTGGCGCGTCCGTGATCGAGAAAGGCTTCGGCGAGAGCCTCGAGCGTCTCGGATTCGATCGTGTCGCCGCACTCGAAACAGACAGCATCCATCAACTCAGAATAGGCAGGCACCTCGGAGACAATGATTCGGAGTCGATGCGACGGGGTAAGGCCCGATGTCGTCGATCGAGGTCTCTCCTTGTTTGAATTCACGCTGACTGATTTGTGGCGCACCAGCGTCGCCTCCCTCGCGATCTTTGTGATCGTGGTGGCGGTGGTTCGGCTGAACGGGCTCCGGACGTTCTCGAAGATGTCCAGCTTCGACTTCGCAGTGACAGTGGCGGCAGGGTCGATCCTGGCGAGCGTCGCCGTGGGCGGAGCAGGCATCCTCACTGGGCTGGTTGCGCTTGTTGTCGTCATCGGCGCTCAGCGCGTCGTCGCGATGCTCCGCAGGGAACGGCAGTTCGAGCGTGTCGTCGACAACACCCCCGTGCTCTTGATGGCAAACGGTGAGATGCTGGAAGATCGAATGTTGGAAACTCGCGTCACATCGGCAGACCTTCGGGCGAAGTTGAGAGAGGCGAATGTGCTCGACATCTCGGAGGTCCGGGCTGTCGTACTCGAGACAACGGGAGACATCTCGGTACTTCATGGTTCGAGCCTCGATGCATCACTGCTGCAAGGTGTGCGCGGTGCAGAGCGTCTAGAAGACACCGACTTTCAGGCCTGAGAGCTCAGTACGGGATGAGCCGGGAGACTGCGCCGTCGAGCTCGATCCTCTCCACGCGTGCCAGTGTCCCCCCGAAGTGGTCACGTCCGAAGCCGGCCGCTTCGACATCTTCGGGTTTGAGCCCCCGGAGGTTGTGGAAGTCGACGAAACTCACGATGCTCAAGTCGTTCAGCACCAGCCAGGAGTACGCCTGGAACGGCTCGTCTTCGGGGTTGCGCAGCACGAGACCTGAGTCGTTGATCGGGCTCCACGAGCCGCCCAAGCTCTCGCCAACAAAGCCATAGAGGCCAGTCGGACCAACGACATCGGGGTGGAAGGTGCGGGCCTGGGTCGAGAAGAACAAGTAATAGAGATCCTGGTGATAGACGACGTGGGGACGCTCCAACTCGTTGTTGACGCCGTCCGCGGTGACCAGGGGTGGGAGAAGCGAGAAGGTCGAATCGACGTGTTCCCTGGCCGCACCAACGGCTCCATTGAACTCTGTGTCGGACTCGGCGAGAGACGCCGTGAACAGGAGCGTGGTTTGTTCGCTCTCTGGATCGACGAATAGGAAAGGGTCGCGAAACGCCTTGATGAACCCGGGCTGGCCGCTGTCCTGATGCTCTGTCGATTGATACGGGCCACCCGGGGTGATCACCTCCCGGTGCGAATCCCAGTTCTTGATCGTGAAGTCGTCGCCCAGAGTGCCCAGGGCGGTCACGATCCGCTGTTGGAAGGTTGGGGCGGATTCACCACGGGTACCTGCCGCGGTGTAGATCACTTCGACTTGCCGCGATTCAGGGTGATATCGAGCGCACCCGGCCCATTCCCGGCTCCCGATGCTCTCTTCCTCGCCGAAGACATTCCCGCGATCGACCCATCGGTCGCCGCGGCGAGTGATGAACCGGATACGGGCCACGTCATGACGCTGGCCGGGCTGAAGGTGAGAAGGCGCCGATAGAGCCATCCACATCTCGTTGCCGTCGACGGTCGCCAGCTCACCATCGGCAAGCCGAACAGGCCAGAGGTCCCAGAGGTAGAGGTCAGGAACCAACCTCACGATCTCATCCGGCGTGTAGGACGAGACAGTGGCAAGCGTCCACTCCAGCTGATCCAGATGGGCCCTCTCCCAGGCCGTGGTCACTTGCCCAGCTCCAGCTCGCCGGACTCCGTGCCATGGACGGGGAATGGGTCGGATATGACACCCAGAAACTCGTGACCGTGCCCGACCCACTCCCAGGTGAGGAAGTAGAGCCCCTCGTCCCCGAGATCGACGAGGCGCCCGGCGTAGGTCGACCCGGGCCGATCGACGCTGAGGGGCCTTGCCTCCTTGAGCGGGAACGGGCCGAGCGGGTCGTCTCCCGATAGGTAATACGTGCCCGACCCTGGCCCGTTGCGACGCCGATGCGGGCTTTGGGTTGGGGTGTCGCTGCAGAAGACCAGATACCACCTGTCTTCGTAGTGGATCACCTGGCTGACTTCGGTCTGGCCGAACCCATCGGGTTCTGTGATCGGTGGGAGCACCTCCCAGTCGTAGAGGTTGGAAGACTTGGCGTGCGCAACGACACCGCGACCGAATCGAGGCCCCTGATTCGATCGCGCGGTGATGGTGGCGTGGAACGCTCCGTCGTGGCGGAACACCCACGGATCTCGCCATGCCTCGTCGTGCCAGTGGCCCTCCTCGAATGTCTCGTACCAGCGCTGATCGATCGGGATGAGCGGCCCGTCTCCTGAGCGCTTCCAGTTGATCAGGTCATCGCTGGTCGCCATGCCGATCCTCTGCTTCACGCCTTGCTCGGCTGTGGTCGTCCCTGTGTAGAAGAGATGCCATCGTCCTTCGTTCTCGATGATCGACCCAGTCCACGTCGACTTGTCGTCCCAGGATCCCGGCTCTCCAGAGCCCAGAGCGTCGGGGAGAACCTCCCAGTTGGACAAGTCGTCCGACACGGCGTGCCCGATGGATGCGTTCCAGTGACGCAGGTCGGGGTCGCCGATCGACTTCGGTGCCTGGAGGTAGAAGATGTGGTGTCGGCCTTCCGATTCGACGAGCCAGAAGTCCCATACCCATTTGTCGCTCAGACGCAGCGCCATGGATTCCTCGATGTGAGTTTGTCAGGGCACAGGTTGGCGATCCCGAAAGCGCTAATCAAGCCATCCGGGGCATCCAAAGGGGCTCTGTTAGATCAGAGCGAGAGCGAAGGCCCGTCCATGGGCCAATCGACACCCTGGAACCGTAGATATCCCTTGAGGTTCAGGGCGGCGTAAAGCAGGGAGAGAAGCCGTATCTGATCCGTTACCCGCTTGTGTACGAAGTTCAATCCGGCTGCGACTCGTGCCAGCGCATATTGAGACTCCATGTAGGCGAGCCTGTTCGGCTCATGGTCGCTGATCCAATTGCTGGCCGCGTCGCGCACAGACTCCACGATCCTGACCAGGCCGTAGTCATCTCCAGTTGGCACTGATCCGCCTCGAGATGAGTCGACCATCTTGATCCAACGCTGGACGGTCGTCGTTTCCCTCGAGTGAAGAAGGTGGGCCAATTCGAAGTAGGCGTTGTCGAAGAAGAGGTATTCCCTCTCCTGAAAGAAAGCCAGGTCTATCAGGTAGTAGGGATGAAGGTCACCGCGAGAAGGTATCAGCACGTTGAACCCATGCAGGTCACCGTGAATCATCCCGAGGGCTGCTCGCAGGGTCGTCCGCCCTGGAACCGTGACTACCCCGCGAGCAAAGGAATAGGGATTCGGGTACCACCGGCCGGCGAGGGTGAAAGAAGCGATGTCAGGGTCAACTCCGAGGCTGTCGAGGAAGCCCGAGACACGTCCGGTCTCAGGGTCGAGCCGATAGTCCAGCCACGAGTCGAGCACCTCCATCGGAGTGACCGGGTCTGACAGCTGATAACCCGAGTTCCACTCGGTGAGGATCCCGCCAGAGACTTGCCCGGCCGTTTCCGTCTGGGTGTCGAAGTCGACCTGTGCCCAGGGCAACACATACTCGAGCCCTCCTCCGGCGATGCTGGAGAGAGTTGCTGCCCACTTGTCGAAGACAGTCGAGTGGACGACCTGAGGAAAGTGGCTTTCAGCAAAGGTTGGATTGAGTTCGATTGCGCGCCGGTGCCGTGCAGCTTCGTCGTCTTCGTTCCAGTCTGGATGGGGAGCGCTGTCCAACTTCAGGATGGCTTGACCGCTGAAGGCTCGTGTGGTGATGTCGACGCTGTAGACGCGTGCCCCTGACTTCCCACTCAAGCTCTGTGTCACGAATATGGGTCCCTCAACTCCCCACCCCGACCTCACCTCTGCCTCGAGCTCTGCATAGGCATCAGGCCAAACGAGATGGGGCTCGGTCGGCTGCTCGGCTGAAGGCTCGATGGCCGTCCCCTCGATCATCTTCGCCTCCGAGCCAGGAAGCGTCGACAACTTCAACGATCCCTCGAGCCGTCGTGCCGCTTCCGGGCCGGCCACGACTTGACCGGGCCCGGCCAGCCAAAGCAGCGAACGGGCACTCTGTGCCGCCGGGCCGGCAAGCTCGCTTACCCAACTCGCCGCGTCGTCTTCGACCTGCCGGCTCAGGCTGACGCGGGTGGAGCCCGACTCGATGGCCACCGATGCGTCGAACCGTTCTCCCAGATCTAGTCCGAGCCGAGCCGCGACCGCGCTATGAGCGGTCGGGTCATCGTCCACGAAAAGCCATAAGTCCGGCCGACCATCGGCCTGCCAGCCCCCTGCAGCTGCGATGGCTGCGTACAGGACGTCCTTGTCCGCAGTCTCGGAAGTGACGCTCATCGCGGTTGCATCGCGATCAACCCGGTTGAGCAATGCCAACTGACCAGACGCGCTAGCCAACTCTCGTTGTGTCGTATCGATTGCTCTCTTGGTGCGGATCGACGTCTCGATTCTTGCCATCAACTCCCGATCGTCGACTGGCTTCGAGAGGAAGTCGTCGGCTCCGGCCCTGATTCCCCTGATACGGTCCTCGACTGCTGTAAGAGCAGTCATCATCACGACAGGGATGAGTGCCGTGACCGGGTCGTTCTTGATCCTTCGACAGGTCTCCAATCCGTCGAGCACTGGCATGACGATGTCGAGCAGGATCAAGTCCGGTGGGGACTTTGCGACCTTCTCCAGCGCGACGGCGCCGTTTTCGGCCGTTTCCACCAAGTACCCGCGGTCCTCGAGCTCCTCGACCAGGAGATCGAGGTTCAGCGGCTCGTCATCGACGATGAGGATCTTGGCTGGGCCTTCGTCGGGCGACATCAGATTCCCACGAGGTTGTCCAGGATCTCGAAGAGCTCGTCTTCATCGATCGGCTTGGGGATGTAGGCAGAGCATCCAGCGGCGAGCGCGGCCTCTCTGTCTCCTGGCATGGCATGAGCGGTCACGGCGATCAAGGGGGTGTCTTTGACGCGATCGTCCTGGCGGACTCTTCTCGCGAGCTCGAGCCCATCGATATCGGGAAGTGACAGATCGAGCAGAGCCACGTCAGGCTCGAGCTCGAACATAGCCCTCAGTCCGGTCTCGCCGTCTCCCCGGGTGATCACGCAATATCGGTCTTCGAGGAGCTGGACCATGAGGTCACGGTTGAGAGGGTTGTCCTCGACGACCAGGACCGACTTCATCTCAGGCCGCCTGTCTCATGGCAAAGCACCGGGAGCTATCGACGCTTCGTAACGCAGCGGCAGGCGAATGGTGAACACGGAGCCTTGTCCGACCGTGCTCCGCACGGCGATGTTCCCGCCCAGCAGCCGAACGAGACGGTTGGAAATCGACAAGCCGAGACCGGTTCCGGCGAAGGTTCGAGTCGGTCCGGTGTCTACCTGCTCAAACTCGTCGAAGATCCTCTGCATGTCTTCTTCCGAGATCCCAATCCCCGTGTCGGCGACTTCGATCTCAACCCGGTCCGCACTTTTGGCGGCATGAATGTCGACTCTTCCCTCGGGCGTGAACTTCACCGCATTGCCTACGAGGTTGATCAGCACCTGTCGCAGCTTCTCCTCGTCGGTGAACAGGTCGATCCGGCCTTGCGTTGATGCCACCAAGCTCAAGCCACTTTCGGAGGCGAGGGGGTCGAGCGATCCCACCACCTCATCAAGAACACTGCCGACCTCGACCATGGTTGGAAAGACCTCCAACCGGCCGGCCTCTATCCGCGACAGATCGAGGATGTCGTTTATCAAGGACATGAGATGCTCGGCGCTCTGGAGGATCTTGCCCAGGTTGTCTGCTTGTCGCTGATCGATATGACCTGCTGTCTTGCGCCTCACCAATCGGGCGAAACCGATGATCGCGTTGAGTGGTGTGCGCAGCTCGTGACTCATGTTCGCCAAGAAGCGGCTCTTTGCTTGTGTGGCGCGCAGAGCTTCGTCTCTGGCCATCTCCACCTTTTCGACCAGGGCTGCGAGCTCCGCCTCGTGGTTCTTGCGTTCGGTTATGTCGATCTCGATGCCGCCCAGTGCGATCGTCTCGCCGGTAGGACCCGGAATGGGGAACTTGACGCTCGCAAGCACTACAGGCTGCCCGTCGATGGTCATGTCCAGCTCTCTCTCGAGCGTCCGATTGGTCCGCAGGACCTCATGATCCTGCTGGAGTGACTCGTCGGCCAGAAGCCACTGGCCCAATTCCGGCGCTTCCTTTGCGACCTCCGCAAGTGTGCGACCCTCGAGCGCCTGATTGGCGACTTTGTAGAACTCCTCGTAGCGCCGATTGGCTAGCAAGAATCGGCCATCGAGGTCCCGGAGTAGAACCATCGCAGGCATGTGGTCTACGACTGTCCTAAACCTCGCCTCATCGGCCCGCCGGCGCTCTATGGCCCTTCCCAGCTGGGTACCAACTGCGGTCATGAGGCGCAGGAAACCGTCTGACAGCTCTTCAGGGGGCTCGAGGCTGAAGAACTCCATCACCGCCACGACGTCCGGCCCAGCAAACACCGGGAATGCATATCCCGAGCGCAATCCAGCACGGCTGGCGGCCATGAGTCGCGGATTCCACGCCGTGTCTTCGGAGATCGTCATCCTCTCTGTTCTTCTTCTCTCCGCAGCCAGGCCGGGAAGACCCTCGCCGACAAGGAAAGGAGTCTGACCTGTGAGACGCACGAATTCCGACAGCGCATCGTCATCCATCTGCCAGATGCGAGTCGGGGACAGGAGTTCTCCGTCGCTGGACGAGGCATATACATGGCCCACGGACCACCCGGTGAACTCACACACCTCTCGGAGCGCTGTCTCATATGCCGCCTCGAGGTCCTGCTCTTCATTGACGGCGGCCGTTATCGACTGGAGCAGCTGCAGCGATGCAGAGCGATCTCGTAGTGCTCGCACGGCCGACTCGCGCTGCTTCTTTTCCCGATGAACCGTTGCGAGCACGCGGTTGTATTGCTGAGCGATCCGGCCGGCCTCGGTATGCGGCTCCACCGCCACTGGGACCGAGTAGTCGCCTGTGGCCCTGTGACGGTCCATGTCGGCCAACAGGTCGGCAATCACGGTGCTGGCGCCGTGCTCAGCGATATTGAGACCGTCCAGTTCCCCCGCCGCGCCGATTCGAAGAGGGCGCAAGCGGTCGACGGTCCGCAGGATCGCATACGCCAGGCCGAAGACCCACGCGAAAGCCGCAACCGCCCCTATGGATTGCACCAGAAGCTGCTCGGCGCGTGTCACGCCTTCCCCGAATGCACCTGTGTCGCCCACAAGGGCAACCGCCAGCGTCCCCCAGACCCCGGCGGCCAGGTGCACCGGGACCGCTCCCACGGCATCATCTATCTCAAACCGCTCGAGCAGACGCGTTGCGGCGAACATCACTGCCGCTGCCACTATGCCGATGGCTACGGCGGCAACCGGCGTCACGATGTTGGCGGAAGCGGTGATCGCGACCAGCCCTGCGAGGGCGCCGTTCATGATGGTGGGTACATCCGGGCGATCTTGGAGGAACCACGAGATGGCTAGCGCGGACATTCCCCCGAAGGAAGCGGAGATCGTGGTGTTGAGGATGACCGAGGGCACCTCAGGTGTGAGGCCAAGCGTGCTGCCTCCGTTGAAGCCGAACCAGCCGAACCAGAGAATGAAGACACCCACCGTGACGAGCGGTAGGTCATGGCCGTGGATCGGGGTGGTCGATGTCCCGAATCGACCGGCACGAGGCCCGATCACGAGGAGCGCAGCCAGGGCCGTCCAGCCGCCGACCGAGTGGACGACCGTCGATCCCGCGAAGTCGATGAATCCGATCGACTCGAGCCATCCGGTCCCACCGAGGCCAGCCGCACTGGACCAGGCCCAGTGGCCGAATACCGGATACAGCAGGGCTGATACGACCAGGGTGACGATCAGATAGCTGGAGAAGCGCATCCGCTCCGCCACGGCGCCGGACACGATCGTGGCTGCCGTTCCAACGAATCCCATCTGGAAAATGAAGAAGGCCGTGAGGAATGGCGAAGCGCCGGCGCCGAAGAAGAAGTCGCTCGAACCGAACATCCCGTTCGTTGATGAGCCGAACATGATCGCAAAGCCTGCGATCCAAAACACGGCCGTGCTGAGCAGGAAGTCGCTGAAGTTCTTGGCAGCGACGTTGATGCTGTTCTTGGTCCGGACCAGTCCGCTCTCCAATGCCGAGAACCCGGCCTGCATCAACATGACGAGCGCTGCGGCAGAGAGAATCCAGACGATGTCGATCGCCTCGGCGGTGCCCATCAGGGGGCCCGTCCGGTCATCTTCCCGAGCCTACGCCTCCAACGACCCCTCGTGCTCGATCACTACCCGGTCTGCAGAGGGTCGTAGGCGATGATGTGGGGTCGATAGAGACAGCAGACGCTCCCACCACCGGTGAGCTCCACCGTGAGCCCGCTTGCCCCTACTGCGATCAGGAGCCCGTTATTGGTCGTGACGGCGGAATTGATGAATGGCGCAGGCGCTTCGGCTACATCGCCAAACGCGCCGAGGTCGTTGGGTTGTCTAGCCCAGTTGACCAAATCGCCAGACTCCCAGACTGCAACGGCACCAATGGCATCGAGCTCTGTCTCGTCTGATCCCAGTGCAAGCCAGGTGCCATCGGGCCCCCGGGTCAAAGCGTTGATGGTCTGGATTCCGTCTTCTCCTCCGATCGCGGAAAAGTCACCGCTCGCGGAAGTCCAGGTAGCGCCGTCGGTGCTCGTGATGATGACGCCATCGGCGGTCGGGCTCCCGTTGCGATCGCTCGATCCGAAGGCGGCAAAGCGGCCATCCTCGGCCACGATGCCGGTGAGTCTCGCGTCCTGGTCGAGTCGGCTGCGCTCCCAGGACTCTGCGTCTGAGGAAGTCCATATGGCGGGGTACTGATCCGGGAAGTCGATGAACGGGTCGGCGTCGCTGTCATAGCCGATCGCTATATATCCCACATCCACATCGAAAGCGACGTCGAAGATAGCGCCGTTGAACTCGGAGCCCTCGTTGGGCTGATAGCCCTGCTTGCCAAAAGAGGCAGATCGGATGCGAGACCACTCGAGGCCATCATCCGAGATCCAGACAGCTGCGTCGCTGTCGCCGAGCCCGGCGCCATTCTCAGGCCAGTAGTTCTCTGCGCCGACAGCGATGAGCCCATCATTCGCAGCGATGACGGAGTACATGACTCCCTGCCCGCCCTCCAGGGTGGTGTCCAGTGCGATGGCGCTCCAACTGGACCCGTCTTGAGAGGTCCACACCGCCGGGTCTCTTCCCATACGACCTACGGCCAAGAATCCACCGTCGTAGGAGACCACGTCGAGGAGTTCCGCGTCGGTGCCTTCCACCTCCGCCTGTCTCCAGTCGAGACCGTCCGGGGACCACCACACCAGTGGCCGGGCTTCGACGAGCGTCCCCAGGGCAACGTTCGGTCCCTCAAGCCCTACTGCGGCGACAACTCCTTGGTCGTTCACGGCCGCGGACGTCAACACGATGTCGTCTTTGCCGTCGAAGAACTCTGAAGGCAGGGCCACTTTTGCCCAACCCAGATTGGAGAAGCGGATCTCACGTCCGACGGTCTCCTCAGGATCGCAGCCGTCGGCTGAAGACCAGATTGCGTGTGCACCGTCGACCGTCGTTTCGTACGAGTCCCCACCGCCCTCCACCGCATCGAGGCCGTCGAGCTCGACGATGGTGGTGCGAAGATTGACTTCCTCGTCAGCCGGCATGAAGTGCCGGTGCACCAACTCCGTGTCTCCATCGTCGTCCCAGTCGAGACACTGGAATGACTCGCCGACAAAAGGCGCTCCATTGCCGGGGTCCTCGATCCAGTGCTCGATTCCCAGCGAAGTGAGTCGGAGCCCGCGGAGCGTGATCTTGGCCGCGCCAAGCTCCCGACCCCGCTCAGCCTCGCGATAGAACAGGATCTCGGAGGTCCCATCGCCATCGAGATCGAGGAAGCCGGAGATCTCCAGACCCTGACCGACCACTTCGACGCTCAGGCGGGCGTCCTCCAGGCAAACGACGAGATCGTCGCCTGAGAAGAAGGTGATTTCGACCAGCCCGTCGCCATCGAGGTCGAAGGCGAAGGGTGTGTCGATCTCGTCTTCACATGGGTCAGGGACAGGCAAACTTGTAGGCGTTGCAGTGGTGGGGGTAGTGCCGGGTGAACCACCCGTAGTGCATGCGGCGCCAAAGAGCGACACGACAACGATCGTGATTGCGATCCTGGCCCACGTCCGGTTTATTGGGCTCATAGTGATTCCTCGTCAGTCCGAAAGGCTGTCTGAGTCTTTCGAGGGATTGGAGCCATTATCGTGAATTCTGCGCGACATTTGGGGGCGTTGTCGACTCAAATACCTCTCAGGATTAGCATGTTTGGCTATGGATCAAATCGACCGCAGCATTATCTACCACCTTCAGAAAGAGGGTCGTCTCTCCAATGTCGAGCTGGCGAAGCGGGTTGGCCTGAGCCCGACGCCCACGTTGCGTCGAGTCCGTACGCTCGAGAAGGAGGGGACGATTGCTGGATATCGCGCCCTCATCAACCCGGAGGCGGTAGGTCGTAGTTTCCGAGTCATGTTGTGGCTCAGCCTCTCAGAGGTGAACCGGGACACGATGAGCACGTTGGAACAAGCGCTGGCCGAAATCCCGGACGTCGTCGAGGCATACCGGATGTTCGGGGCACCGGATTACTTCCTTCGGGTTGCGGTCGCGGACAGCGACGCCTACGAGGCGTTGTACACGACCACTCTGGCCAGCCTGCCCTATGTCCAGCGCATCGAGTCGATGATCGCTATGAAGGAGATCAAGAGTGGCGTGGAGCTTCCCGTCGAATGATCCGAAGTCGCCTTGGTGGTTGAATCACTCCATGCTGATCAAGGGAGCGACTCTCGACCAAGTCCTCGCCGGCACCGTCGATCGAGCCTATAGGCGATGGAAGCGGCCATCGGTGAATGCGGGCACGAGGCTCCGCACTTCTCATGGCCTGATTGAGATCACCGATGTCAGGGTGATCGAGGAAGAGGACCTCAACGCCGATCATGCGCGCTTGGCCGGATACGACGATGTGTCGGAACTGGTCGACGACCTGAGCCCAGTTGAGGATGGTCGAGTCCTATATGAGATCAGGCTGAGGTATGCGGGCGAGGATCCTCGCATCGCTCTCCGTCAGGACACTGAGATCGACGAGGGGCGGCGCCGCCAGATCGTGGCCTCGATAGACCGGATCGGACGCCGCGGCGGTCCGACAGGAATGGACTTGCTACAGATTGTGGCCGACCGGCCGGGCGCGCTGGCTGCCGACCTGGCCGAGGAGTTGGGTGTCGATCGGCAAGTGCTCAAGCGGAGGGTGCGGCAGCTCAAGGAGCTCGGGCTGACGGAGAGCCTCAGCCGCGGATACCAGCTCTCACCTAGGGGCGAGGCGATCTTGCGAAGAACAAGCTGACTCCTCAGCCTGCTGTTCGTTTCGCTTCTCGGTAGCGTCGGATTTGGGCGTTGGTAGACGAGTCATGCTCGAGATCTGGTTCGTTGCCATCTGTCAACTCGCCAATCACTCGTGTCGCCAGCACTTTGCCCAGTTCCACGCCCCACTGATCGAAGGAGTTGATACCCCAGATCGAACCTTGAGTGAAGACCTTGTGCTCGTACAAGGCGATCAGCTGACCGAGAACGGACGGTGTGAGCCTCGGGGCCACGATCAGCGAGGTTGGTCGGTTCCCCGGGAAGGTGCGATGGGGTACGAGACGCTCCTCGACGTCTTCAGCCTGCACCTCCTCACGGCTCTTGCCGAACCCCAGCGCTTCTGCCTGTGCCAGCATGTTGCCGAAGAGCATGTCGTGCTGGTTCGCGATCTCGTCGTTCGGCTCGATGAATCCGATCAGATCGGCTGGGACAACCGTCGTTCCTTGGTGGAGGAGTTGGAAGAAGGCGTGCTGGCCATTCGTGCCTGGCTCTCCCCAGATGATCGGGCCGGTGTCGATACCCGCGAGGGTCCCATCGAGACGCGTTCGCTTTCCGTTCGACTCCATGTCGAGCTGCTGGAGGTAGGCCGGAAAGCGGTCGAGGTCGTTGCTGTAAGGGAGCACGGCGTACGTCGACAGGCCGAGAAGGTTGCGATACCAGATGCCGATCAGCGCCAGCAACACAGGCACATTGTCTTCGAGGGGACGGTGGCGGAAGTGGTCGTCGATCTTGCGGAATCCGGCGAGCATCTCCCTGAAGGATTCGGGACCGATCGCAACCATGAGGCTGAGCCCAATCGCCGAGTCCATGGAGTACCGGCCCCCCACCCAGTCCCAGAACTCGAACATGTTGTCGGTTTCGATGCCAAAGGCCTCGACCTCGTCCGTGTTGGTCGATACGGCGACGAAGTGACGGGCCACTGCAGCGTCATCGCCGAGTCGATCGACAAGCCAGGCTCGCGCCGCTTTGGCGTTGGCGAGTGTCTCCAGCGTCGTGAAAGACTTGGAGGACACGATGAACAGAGTCGACTCTGCTTCCACGCGGGCAAGCGTCGAGGCCAGGTCTGCCGGGTCGATGTTCGAAACGAACTGAACGCCGATTTGGGGGTGGGTGTAGGACCGCAGGGCACGGTACGCCATCGCAGGTCCGAGGTCCGATCCTCCGATGCCGATATTGACGACGTGGCGAATTCGAGACCCGGTGAATCCCTTCCACTCGCCGCTTCTGATCCGTCGTGCGAACCCGGACATCCGATCGAGGACTTCGTGCACCTTGGGCACAACCGGCTCGCCGTCGACGGTGTAGCCGTCCCCCGGCTCGCTTCTCAGCGCCATGTGCATCACCGAGCGCTCCTCGGTCGTGTTGATGCGCTCGCCGGAGAAGAGTGCCTCGATTCGCTGTTTCAGATCGGCTGCGCGTGCCACCTCGAGGAGAGCGGACAAGATGTCGTCATCGATCAGATGCTTCGAAAGATCGACTGTGAGGTCGCCGGCCTCAAACGTGAGACGACTGGCCCTGGTCGAATCTGATGCAAAGGCTCCCCTCAAATCGAACTCTCCATGTGTGATGCGGAGTGATTCGAGATGGCTCCACTCGGGTGTCGTCTCTATCGGGGTCATCCTTGGTCCAGTGCTGGTGGTGGCGCCGAGGATACGAGGGGCACTCCTCTCTGGCACAAACCGGGTGGCGCCTGCGGATCACCTTGACTGATTCGTCGTCCCCCAGTTGCATTGCGTTGTGACACCTAGCCGGGCTACGAGGACTCTTTGATGAACGACACGGTTCTACTCGGCATAGCCGGAATAGTGATCATCGGAGTGCTCACCCAGTGGCTTTCCGTGAGGTTGCGCATCCCGTCGATCCTTCTACTCCTGGCGGCGGGAATCCTCGCCGGGCCGGTGTTCGGTTGGCTCGACCCAGATGAGCTCTTCGGCGAACTACTCGAACCGTTCGTCTCGTTGGCCGTAGGGGTGATCCTCTTTGAAGGAGGATTGAGCCTGCGGTTGCGGGAGCTCGAAGGTGTCGCAAACGTGACGTGGCGCCTCGTCTCCATCGGAGCGGTGGCAACGTGGTTCGTTGTGGGCGCAGCTGCGGCGCTGCTGTTCGACATGCCAGCCGCGATCGCAGCCCTCCTGGGCGCGATTCTCGTCGTCTCGGGCCCCACCGTGGTGATCCCGCTTCTTCGCGAGGTCCGGCCAACCCGCCCCTTGGGCGCGATCCTGAAGTGGGAAGGAATTGTGATCGACGCGGTGGGGGCGATGTTGGCTGTCATCGTCTTCGAAGCCATCCTCCAGGGTCAGGTCACCCGGCCCCTGGCGGAGACCATTAGGGAGATTGTGATCTTCCTGCTCGTGGGGGTTGGTGTGGGAGCCGCGGTCGCCGCCATAATGGTTCCGCTCCTCCGGCGCTTTCAGATCCCCGATTTCCTGCACAGTGGGGTCTCGTTGATGATGGCCCTGACTGCCTTCACCGCCGCCAATTCCATTCAGTCCGAGGCAGGCCTTCTGGCAACAATCGTCCTTGGCTTCGCTGTGGCCAATCAGCGATCTGTCTCGGTTCGCTCCATAGTCGAGTTCTCCGAGACCCTTCGGGTGCTGCTGATTGCGGTCCTTTTCATAGTTCTGGCTGCGCGACTCGAAATCGACGCGATGTTGGCGTTGGGAGGGGCTGGGCTGGTGTTCCTTCTCATCGTCATTGTCGTTGCACGACCTCTGGCAACCTGGCTGTCGACCGTTGGCTCCAAGCTGAACTGGCGCGAGCGACTCTTCCTATCCGGGGTTGCCCCGCGCGGGATAGTTGCTGCCTCGATTTCGGCCGTCTTTGCCAGTGAGTTGGCCGAGGCCGACTTCGAGGGTGCCGAGACCATCGTCCCGGCGGCCTTTCTCGTGATCATCGGAACCGTTGCGGTCTATGGGTTCGCTGCCGCTCCACTGGCGAAGTGGCTCGGAGTTGCCCAGCCTCCCGCTCACGGTGTGGTCGTGGTCGGCGCGGGCTATGTTGCCAGGGAGATTGCGCTTGGCCTCGCCGAGGCGCAGATACCTGTAACTGTGGTCGCAACCAATCGCAGCGACGATTACACGGCCCGAATGGCCGGTCTCGACACCACGTACACGACACTTCTTGGCGAGCACATCGACGAGCCCTTGCTCGAAGGAGTGGCGATGGCGCTCGCGCTGACGCCGAACGACGAATACAACTCACTCGTCTCACTGAGATTGGCGGATCACCTGGGACAGGGTGCCACTTTCCAGCTGGCGCCCTCACGTGAGAGCGAGTCGTCCGGGACCCAGAGGCCCCCGGAGCTTCGAGGCCGACTCCTGTTCGACGAGGAGCTCGATCACCAGAGGTTGGCGACACTGTTGCATGATGGTTATGTGTTGAAGGCCACTCAGCTCTCGGACGAGTTCGACTTCGACGCATATTTGGGCAACAGCGTGGGTGACGTATACCCATTGTTCGTGGTCGACGGCTCCGGGGGTCTGCGAGCCTCCACGATCCAGGAGACGGAGACAAAGCCGCAGCCGGGTGAGAAGGTGATAGGCCTTGCTCGGGAGAAAAACTCAGACCCCGGCCCATGAGAGAGGCGGGGACGAGGCGACACTGATGCCGCTCCCTTGAAATGGCACTAAGAGCCGTCTCCCGTAGAATTGGGTCTCACACGGGGACGTAGCTCAGCTGGAAGAGCATCGGCTTTGCAAGCCGGGGGTCGTGGGTTCGAGTCCCATCGTCTCCACCAGGTCAGATTGATGCTGCTCGTGCCCAAAGTGTCCCCCTCTACGAGACAATGAACGAGCAACAGTCCGCCGTCAGGTCCTAGATGCCGTGGGAACATGATGCCGATTACCGTTGTTTCCCTGAGCCCATGGATTTAGGAGTGAGATGCCGAACGCAGTGATCGTGGACGCAGTCCGCACGCCGACAGGACGACGCAACGGTGTGTTCAAGGACATCCATGCGGTCGACCTGGCTTCTATCCCGCTCAAGGCGATAGTTGAACGCAACGAGCTCGACCCGATGCTCATCGAAGACGTCATCATGGGGAACGTCTCCCAGACCGGGGAGCAGGCCTACAACATCGGGCGCAACGCGGCCCTCGCCGCCGGCTTCCCGGAAGAGGTGCCAGGAGTCACGATCGACCGTCAGTGCGGGTCGAGTCAGCAGGCCGCCCACTTCGCAGCCCAAGCCGTCATGGCAGGCGTCCAGGACGTTGTCATTGCTGCCGGGGTCGAGTCGATGACTCGTGTCCCGATGGGGATCACCGCAGAGCAGGGCCCGGGGCTCCCGTTCGGACCGCAAATGCTCGAGCGCTACTCCCAGGGCCTGGTGCCTCAGGGCATCTCTGCCGAGATGATTGCCGAGAAGTGGGGGATCAGTCGTGAGGAGCTCGACGAGCTCAGCCTCGAGTCACACCGACGCGCCGAACGTGCCACCGAAGAGGGCCGGTTCGAGGGGCAGATCGTCCCGGTCGAGATCGTCCGCGAGAACGGCGACGTCGAGCTGGTGACTCGCGACGAAGGGATCCGCCCCGACACTTCGCTGGAGAAGCTCGGTGGGCTCCAACCGGCTTTCCAGGCCGACGGCAAGATCACCGCAGGGAACTCGTCACAGATCTCCGATGGTGCTGCCGCCGTGCTCATCATGTCGGAGGAGAAGGCTGAGGAGCTGGGATTCACTCCGAAGGCCCGATTCGTCAATTTCTCGATGGTTGGCGTCGACCCGATCACCATGCTGACCGGTCCGATCCCGGCAACGGAGAAGGTGCTGGAGCGAGCTGGCCTGGGGATCGACGACATAGACCTCTTCGAAGTCAACGAGGCGTTCGCGTCGGTGGCCGTTGCGTGGCGCATGGAGCATGGAGGCTCGGATCCGGAAGCACTCTGGGACAGAACCAACGTCAATGGCGGTGCAATAGCCCTCGGCCACCCTCTCGGCGCTTCCGGGGCGCGTCTGATGACGACTCTGGTCTGGGAGCTAGAGCGCACCGGCGGCCGCTACGGATTGCAGACGATGTGTGAGGGCGGCGGCATGGCCAACGGCACCATCATCGAGCGGGTCTAGCTCAGAAATCGCCTCCTATACGGTCAACGAAGTCGGGGTGGCCAAGGCCAGAGAGCTGATCGACTCGCGCCAATACGTGCTTCGTAGTGAGTGGGGCGACGCGCAACCCCGCGCCGCCGACGAGAACGAGTATCTGGAAGCTCATGGGTGGGATGAGTACTCGGCATGGCATCTCGGGCTGACCGATGGGGCTTCCGACGAGACAAAGGCGAGATATGCCTTTGTCTACGGAGACTTCCGCCGTCTACATCGAATGGGCTTGATCGCGTGTCGCTATCGCGCCGCCGAATGGGGGCACAAAGAGGTCGAGTTGGCAGCCCACGATCTCATCCAGTACATGGATCGGACGTCGGCCTGACTGTGACCCGGGTCAGTCGCCCAAATAGTCGATCGAGAGGATGTTTCCCTCTGTGTCCTTGAACCAGGCGGCCATGGACCCGTCAGGATTGCGGATGACACCCTCTTCGGTCTTGAAGCCGGGGAAGTCGTACTCCTCGAACACGACACCGCGATTCCGCAGGTAGTCGACGACCGCATCGAAGTTCTCATATACCCGCCACCCGGCGGCGGTGGCCTCATTGGTTCCCGCGTAAGAAGACTGATAGAGGAAGAGTCGGGTGCCGGCACCGCAGTTGTAATACTGGCCGGCCTCCCCGGATGACTCGCCGGGCTCGAGGCCAAGTGTTTCCTCATAGAACTTCTTTGCTCGGTCCATGTCCGATGCGGGAATGGCGGGAGAGATGGCGAGGTCGGACAGCATGGGTGCTCCTATCGAGATTGGGCTACCCGAACCTACTAAAACTCGCCGAGGGGTTGACACGAAGGCGGGCGTAGTGTAATTGTTCGGTCGAACGACCGAATAGTTGGATCGAGGCGTACGGTGACTGATGTGAAACGAAGCGACACGGCGAGGCTGATCTTGAAGGCGGCCAAGGAATCGCTGCTGGAGATGGGCTATGCCGGATTGTCGACGAGGGCGATCGCCGAGCAGGCAGGCGTGCCTCTCAGCCAGATCCACTACCACTTCGGATCGAAGCAGAACCTGATGTTGGCCGTGCTCGAGGCCGAGAACCAACGTCTGCTCAAGCGGCAAGAGGAGATGTACGAGTCTCAGATGCCGTTGTGGAAGCAGTGGGAACAGGCCTGCGACTACCTCGATGAGGACATCGAGTCGGGCTACGTGCGCGTGCTGCACGAGATGATTGCGGCGGGTTGGTCCGATGAGGCCATTGCCCGGGCGGTATGGAACCAACTCAAAGGATGGTATGGCCTGCTGGCCGGCGTGGCATCCCGGGCGACGGAGAGGTTGGGGGGGCTTGGCCCGTTCACTCCGGAAGAAGTCGCCCTCCTCGCGGGGGCACCCTTCCTCGGCGCCGAAGCCATGATCCTGCTTGGTGTGACCGAGGAGACATGGCCTGCGCGTTCTGCCTTGCGGAAGGTGGGTGTGGTGATTCGCTCATTGGAGGAACGCGATTGAGGGCCCGGCTACCCGATTCAAGTGGCCTGATCCAGCGAGAGGGGATCTCGATCGGATACGAGGTGTTCGGTGAAGGAGAACCGACCGTGCTCTTCCTGCCGACTTGGACCATCGTGCACTCCAGGGTGTGGAAGTTCCAGGTGCCGTACCTGTCGCGACGATTCCGCGTCATCACCTATGACGGCCCAGGGAATGGTCTGAGCGACCGGGTCACCGATCCGGAGCGCTTCTCCGTCGAATCTGAGGCCAATGACGCGTTGGCTGTGCTCGACGAGTGCGACGTGGAGCAGGCCGTGGTTGTCGGCTATTCCGATGGCGGGAGGTTCGCGTGTCAACTGGCCCACACCCATCCCGACAGAGTGGCCGGCTTGGTGCTGATCGCGCCCAATCTCGGGCTTGGCAAGCCGCGACCCGAGCGCCAGGGCATCAAGGACAACTTCTTCAAGCCGTATCCCGACCAGCCACGAGGTTGGCAAAAGTACAACGCGATGTACTGGCGGGACCACTACGAGGATTTCGTCGGGTTCTTCATGTCCGAGCTGTTCTCCGAGCCGCACACGACCAAACAATGGGAGGACGCCGTCGGATGGGGGCTCGAAACCGAGCCCGAAGTTCTAATCGCCGAGATGCAGCATCCACGAGACCCGGACTGGGAGGGGGTCGTCAGCGGGCTGCAATGTCCGATCCTGCTTATCCACGGGACCGACGATCGGATTCTGAGCCACGCTGTCAGCGTCGAGGCAGCCCGGATCGCGGGCGCACATCTGTTGAGCCTGGTTGGTAGTGGTCATGGCCCGCAGTTGAAGGATCCGGTTCGCGTCAACCTGGCAATTCGAGAATTCATCGAGTCGGTGGCGGCATGAGGGCGAGAGAGCCGGACAGCACCGGTTTCGTCGATCGTGAAGGTGTGCCGATCTACTACGAGATCCACGGTGACGGCGACCGGGACATCTTGCTGGTTCCACCTTCGCCGATCACCCACTCCCGCATCTTCAAGGCTCAGATCCCGCACCTGGCTCGTCGGAACCGGGTGATCACCTTCGACGGACGGGGCAACGGCCACTCCGGGAGGCCAACCGAGCCCGAGGACCACTCGAGGGCGAGGAACGTGGGCGATGCCCTGGCCGTCCTGGATTCCGTTGGCTCAGAGTCGGCCGTTCTCGTGGCACATTGCCACGCCAATTGGTGGGCGGTAGAGCTCGCGGACGAATATCCCGAGCGGATCGAGGCCTGGATCGCGATCAATCCCGGCGTCCCTTACCTCGGTCGGTCGCAACAGCATTGGATCGACACGGCGCAGACGTTCGAGGAGATTCTCGACGACCCTCAGGGGTGGGAGCTCTTCAACCGGCATGTGATCACCAACGAGCACCGGCGTTGGATCGAGTTCTTCTTCTCGTCTCAGCTGGTGGAGGCACATTCGACAAAGCAGTTTGAAGATGCCGTTGGTTGGGCCCTCGAGTCGACCGGTGACGTCCTCGTCGGAGGCGAGCTCGGTGCTGAGATCGATCCACCCACCCGTCCGGAGTTCGAAGATATGTGCTCACGTCTCGACATCCCTGTTCTGGTGATTCACGGTGACGCGGATGTCTGTCAGCACGTCGAGCGGGGGAGAGAGCTGGCCCGGATCACGGGCGCCGAGTACGTGGAGATCGAGGGCGCCGGCCATCTGACCCTCGCCCGGGAGCCGGTGAAGGTGAATACCGCTATCACGAACTTCCTCGAGAAAGGGAAGGCGAAAGAGATGCGAACAACAACCTGGACGCGAGCCCTCGACCGACCGAAAAAGGCGTTGTACATCTCCTCGCCAATTGGGCTCGGCCACGCACGTCGCGATATCGCCGTGGCGAAGGAGCTAAGAGAGCTCCAGCCCGATCTCCAGGTCGATTGGCTGGCGCAAGATCCGGTCACGCGTGTTCTCGATGCTGAGGGTGAGTTCATTCACCCGGCTTCGGAGTGGCTGGTGTCAGAGTCTGCCCACTTCGTATCCAAGACCTTCGAGCACGATCTCCACGCGTTTCAAGCCTTGAGAGAGATGGACGAGATCATGGTCGCCAACTTCATGGTGTTCCAGGAGGTCATCGACGAGGGTCACTATGACCTCGTGATCGGGGACGAGGCATGGGAGGTCGATCACTTCTGGCATGAGAATCCCGAGCTGAAGAGGGGGAGCCACGTCTGGTTCACCGACTTCGTCGGCTATCTACCCATGCCCTCCGGCGGAGCGCGGGAGGAGTTCGTCGCGGCGGACTACAACGCTGAGATGATCGAGCACATCGCGCGCTTCCCCAAGGTTCGGGATCAGGCCCTCTTTGTGGGCAACCCGGACGACATCGTCCCCGAGACCTTCGGAGCCGATCTGCCCAAGATCAGGGACTGGACCGAACAGCACTTTGAGTTTCCCGGCTACATCACCGGATTCACTCCACCGGGCGCTGGCGAATCACCAAAGATCAGGGAGGATCTGGGATTCGACCCGGATGAAAGGGTCGTGATCGTGACCGTAGGTGGTTCTGGAGTCGGGAGGGCGCTGCTGGAGCAGATCATCGCCGCTTTCCCCCTGGCGAAGAAGGTCGTGGACGACTTACGAATGATCGTTGTGGCAGGCCCCCGGATCGACCCTGAGTCGCTACCCGGTCACGAGGGCCTCGAGATTCACGGCTATGTGCCCGAGCTATATCGGCACTTGTCGGTCTGCGACCTGGCGGTGGTCCAGGGAGGATTGACCACCTGTATGGAACTCACGGCCGCCCGTCGACCCTTCCTGTACTTCCCACTGCAGAACCACTTCGAGCAGAACTATCACGTTCGGCATCGGCTGGACAGATATGGCGCCGGAAGGCACATGGACTATTCCAGCTCAGACCCCGAGTCCATAGCCGATGCGATTGCTGCCGAGCTGGGCAAGGAAGTCGACTACGTCCCGGTGGAGACCGACGGGGCATATCAGGCCGCCCGCAAGATCGTCGAGCTGATCTAGGGCCAATACCGAAAGGAGGTGACCACTCAGACATACCCGGAGAATCGGTCGAACGACCGAACAAAGAAGCTGAGAAGTGAACCCAAGAAACAGAGTTCGAGAAATTCGAAAGGAGAAGACAATGACGACGACAACAGCAAACAACGGTGTGAACCTCGAAGCGATCCTCGGCGCCCGTGCCGCGCTCTCGGAAGCTCCAGCGGCGGCGCAATTCGAGTGGAGGGCCGAGTCCGAGTGGGTGAGCGGCACGCACACACGTACGACCATGGAGAGGTTCTTCGGGTTGGGAGAAGAGCAGAGTCATCGCGAGGCCTTCGTGTTCGACACCGATCACCCGGAGATCTTCGCGTCAGAAGACCACGGCCCGACTCCGGCAGAGATGGTGCTGGTTGCGCTGGCGGGATGTCTCGGCGCAGGCATTGCCACGGTCGCAGCGAATCGTGGCATCGAGCTGAGGTCGGTCAAGGCCTCGGTGTCGGGCGATATGGACCTCCAGGGCATCATGGGCATCGACCGCAACGTCAGGGCCGGCTATTCCGGCATCTCGGTTCGCTACGAGATCGACGCTGATGCAACCCAGGAAGAGCTGGAGAGCCTCGTCGACCAGTCGCGGAAGCGCTCGGCGGTCTTTGACGTGGTGACCAACGGTGTGCCAGTCGAAATCGAAGTCGCTCCATGAGCACTGGGGTCGAAAACTCCCGGGCCGGATTCCGGCCCGGGAGCTACGACGCGGTGGTCGTGGGCGCACGAGTTGCTGGTGCCGCCACGGCGATGCTCCTGGCCCGCTATGGGCATCATGTCCTGATGGTCGATCGCTCCCGCTATGGATCTGACACAGTCTCGACCCACACGTTGCTCAGGACGGGAGTACTTCAATTGCAGAAGTGGGGTCTGCTCGACCAGATCGAGCAAGCGGACACACCGCCGATCCGAACCGTGACTCTCGGCTTTGGACCTGAACTGGTTCCGATCGAACTGAGCAACAGCCACGGTGTCGACTCTCTGTATGCGCCGCGTCGAACACTCCTCGACAAGGTCCTGGTCGACGCGGCGGTTGCTGAAGGCGTCGAATTCCTCGATCGATGCCGGGCCACTTCTCTGGACGTGGGGTCGGATGGCCGCGTGAGAGGGGTGACGGTCCAACACAAGGGCCAGGAAGAGACCGTCTCGGCCAAGATGGTGATCGGCGCCGATGGTGTCTATTCCCGGGTTGCCGATTGGGTGGGTGCGAGGACCTACCGGTCATCTCCGCCCACCAACTCGGTGCACTACGCCTACTACGAGGGTATCGACGTCGATGGTGTCCACTTCCAATTCACGCCGGGACTCACTTCGGGCCTGATTCCAACCAACGACAACTTGGTGTGTGTGTACGGAGGATGGCCGGCCGAGAGAGACCGGGAGTTCCGGTCTGACCCGGGCACCGTCTTCGAAGAGAGGGTCGTTGCGACTCACCCCGAGGTTGCACGCGCCCTGGCCGGCGCGAGGAGAGTAACTCCATTTCGGGGGACGCCGGGGTTGCCCGGGTTCTTGAGAACACCCGGCGGGCTCGGGTGGGCGCTGGTAGGGGATGCCGGCTACACCAAGGACCCGGTGTCGGCACACGGTATGAGTGCTGCGCTGCGTGACGCGGAACTGTGCGCACGGGCGGTCGATGGCGTGTTGCGAGACCCCCTTTCGGAGATGGCGCAGATGGCGCGCTACCGATCGACCCGGGATCGCTTGTCGATAGGAATGTCGGACGCCGCGTTCGAGCTTGCTTCCTATACATGGGATGGTGAGCGGGCCTCGTCCCTCATGCGGAGCATCAGCGCCCATGTCCAGGCGGAATGCACCGTTCTCGCCGAGACGACGCTCCTGCAGCACGTTTAGGTGGTCGAGAGTGCGCCGGCATGCGTCGCGTCGTTTCGACGCCGCAACCGCCCGACTCGGTCATGACGCGTGGAAGCCCCGGCGGGGACCCGCCGGGGCCTCCATCAGCTCTCTTCGCTAGAGCTTGTACTCGGTCAGTGCGAGGATGTTGCCTTCGGTGTCCCTGAACCAGGCGGTCTTGGTGCCGTCTTCGAGCTCGGCGATGCCGTCCTCGGTCGTGAGGTCCGGCATGTCGTACTCCTCGAAGTCGACTCCCCGGTCACGAAGCTTGTCCACGACATTCTCGATGTCATCGACGTGCCACGTCGCTGCGGTCCCCTGGTTGGTTCCGGCGAAACTCGAGGGATAGATGAAGAATGACGTTCCGTCGCCACTCTCGTACATCGTCCCCGTCTCTGCATCGTCGGCCTTGTCGAAGCCGAGGACATCCTCATAGAACCGCTCGGCGCGGTCCATGTCCTTGGCGGGGAGAGCTGTTGTTATCTCGAATTGCGAAAGCATTTCGTATCACTCCTTCAAGCTCTCACATA
>ERZ869936.863-NODE-863-length-25053-cov-5.953436_pt1 | contig 25053 bp, 22 predicted proteins | sample MGYA00520876_ERZ869936 | MGnify/ENA primary metagenome ERZ869936 (study PRJEB32218, sample SAMN09650985) | biofilter metagenome | isolation source: enrty point of leading RO module | place: Saudi Arabia: Thuwal, RO plant located on Red Sea | collected 2016-02-17 ... | reverse complement strand
AGGCTGTCCTAAAGCAGCTGACCGATAACCCGAATGCCATTCTCTTCATCGACGAGATTCATACGCTGATCGGGGCAGGAGCCGCCTCCGGCGGCACGCTGGATGCATCCAATCTGCTGAAGCCTGCACTTTCGTCGGGCCAGCTCAAGTGTATCGGCGCGACCACGTATACCGAGTACCGGGGCATATTCGAAAAGGATCACGCGCTGTCGCGGCGTTTCCAGAAGATCGATGTGACCGAGCCCTCGGTGAACGAAACGGTCTCGATCTTGCGCGGCCTCAAGACCCGGTTCGAATCACATCACGGCGTCAAGTACACCCTTGGAGCGCTGACCGCTGCGGCGGAGCTATCCGCACGGTTTATCAACGACCGCCATCTCCCGGACAAGGCGATTGACGTTATTGATGAGGCGGGCGCAGCGCAACGTATCCAGCCAAAATCAAAGAAGAAGCGTGTCATCGGTAAGCACGAAATCGAGGAAATTATCGCGAAGATCGCGCGGGTGCCTGCGCAAAGCGTGTCTTCGGATGACCGGTCAAAGCTCCAGAACCTGGAGCGTGATCTGAAGGCGGTGGTTTTCGGTCAGGACCGCGCAATCGACGCGCTGGCCGCGGCGATCAAGATGTCGCGGAGTGGTTTGGGCAATCCGCAAAAGCCGATCGGTTGCTTCTTGTTCAGCGGTCCAACGGGTGTCGGCAAGACTGAGGTTGCCCGGCAGCTTGCGTACACGATGGGCGTAGAGCTAATTCGCTTCGACATGTCCGAATACATGGAACGGCACGCGGTTTCCAGGCTGATAGGCGCCCCGCCCGGATATGTCGGTTTCGATCAGGGTGGCCTGATGACCGAGGCTGTCACCAAACATCCCTACTCGGTTCTGTTGCTCGATGAAATCGAGAAAGCTCACCCTGATATTTTCAATATCCTTCTTCAGGTCATGGACCACGGGACGTTGACGGACAACAACGGGCGCAAGGCGGATTTCAGGAACACCGTGATCATCATGACGACCAACGCGGGCGCTTCCGAGCTGTCGAAAGTTTCGATCGGTTTCATGCAAAGTCGCGCCGCCGGCGACGAGATGGCGGAGATCAGGCGGATGTTCACGCCGGAATTCCGCAACCGGCTGGATGCCACGATCTCGTTCGCACCGCTTTCTTACGAGATTATTCTTCGGGTGGTCGACAAGTTCCTGATGCAGCTGGAAGAGCAACTGCATGAGAAGAAGGTCGAGATCGTGTTTACTCCGGCGCTCAAGGAATATCTGGCGAAGAACGGCTTCGATCCGTTGATGGGCGCAAGGCCGATGTCGCGACTCATTCAGGACACGATACGCCGTGCGCTCGCCGATGAGCTTCTATTTGGCCGTCTCGCCGCGGGCGGGAAAGTCACGGTGGACATCGACAAGGACGGGAAGACCGGACTGGTGTTCGACGAGGAACCCGCGACGGTTGCCTAGTAGGATGGTTGAATCAATTCGAGCCGGGTATCGCCCGGCTTTTCTTTTTTGCCTGTAGTGGCGGTCTTTCAGCTCGACGGGCATTCTTAGTTCGGCAAAGGCGAGTACCAGGGTTGCCTGCCGGAGCCGCGGCGGGTAACGTTCCCTATTTGAACCCCGAGCTTCGAAGAAAGGAGAGCAGCGATGGGCGCAAGAGCGATCTTGTTGGCGCTGATGTCATTGGGCATTGTGTCATCGCCGGCCCTGGCGGCGGAGGATCTTGAAGCTCGTGGCTGGGCCGCGACTTGCACGGGCTGCCATGGAACGAATGGCAGGAGCACGGGCAAGATACCGTCGATCGCCGGCCGCCCCCAAAGCGACATCGTAAGGTTAATGCGCGAGTTCAGGGACGGCAGTCGTGCGGCAACAGTGATGCATCAACATGCAAAGGGCTACAGCGACGATCAGGTGGAGCGCATAGCTGCGTTTTTCGCCGCGCAGAAACCCTAGGAGAAGGCCATGTCAGTCACCAGACGACAATTCATCAAGTGGACTGGAGCCTCCGTCGCTATCGCAGGTGCATCGGGTTGCGCGTCGGTTTCCGGCAGAAAGACCGTCGGACGTGTGGTGGTGATCGGAGCAGGCTACGGTGGTGCGACGGCGGCGAAGTACATTCGCATGTGGTCGCCGGACATTGAAGTCACACTCGTGGAGCGCGAGGCGGAGTTCATCTCCTGTCCCCTGTCCAATCGCGTCCTTGGGGGCGTCTGGGAACTGAAGGAACTGACGCGCGATTACGGCAGGTTGTCTGCCCGCCACGGAGTGAGGCTGGTTCGGGACGAGGCGGTGGCCGTCGATCCCGTGGCGCGCGAGGTCCGGTTGCGCTCCGGCGCGACGCTCGAATACGACCGGCTTGTGGTTTCCCCGGGCGTCGATCTCCTGTACGACGAGATTCCAGGCCTCGCCGAACCGTCCGCCCGGGATCGTGTGCTGCATGCATGGAAAGCGGGCCCGCAGACCGTCGCTCTTCGAAAGCAGCTAGAGGCGATGCGCAACGGCGGCGTGTACGCGATCACGGTGCCGCGATCTCCTTATCGGTGCCCGCCGGGCCCTTACGAGCGGGCCTGCCAGATCGCCTTCTACTTCAAGATGCATAAACCGCGTTCGAAAGTCTTGATCCTTGACGCGAACGACGATGTGCAGTCCAAGAAGGCGCTGTTCACCAAGGCTTGGGCCGAGCGCTATCCGGGTATTGTTGAGTATCGGCCACTCAGTACGCTGGTCGACGTCGATGTCGCGACCCTGACGGCCAAACTGGATTTCGAGGATGTTCGAGCAGACGTGTTAAATGTCGTGCCGCCGCAGCGGGCGGGAACCATCGCGAAGGATGCCGGGTTGATTACAGCGAACGGCCGCTGGTGCGAAGTCGACTTTCTTACCTATGAATCGCTGGCCGTGCGCAATATCCACGTCCTTGGCGATTCTGTGATGGCTGCGCCCCAGATGCCGAAGTCCGGGCACATGGCGAACCAACACGGCAAAGTGTGTGCCGCCGCCATCATAGCGCTGCTGCACGGCGAAGCGCCCAACGGTAAACCCATGGTGACGAATACCTGCTACAGCTTCGTTAGCGACAAGGACGTGGTCCACGTGGCATCGGTGCACGCTTACGATGCCAGCCAGAAGACTATGGTTGTGGTTCCCGGGGCGAGCGGAGTGTCTTCATCCGCCAACGAGCTTGAGGGCGAGTATGCAGAATCCTGGGGCAGGAACATCTGGGATGACATGCTGGGTTGACGCGTCACCGGCCCGGCGATGGATCTTGTCGCTATGAACGCGTCAGGGCTGATGCCAGCGGCGAAGGGATTTGTGGCTTGAGCCTGCCCTTACGCCGGAGGGGCGAACCGGTCACTTCGCCGACGGTGTGAAGGTCTTGCCTATCTGTGGCCGAAATCGATGAGCCCCGACTGGGTTTGCTTCAAGTGGTGATCGGGCGGCTCGGGTCGGCCACCCATTCGCTCCACGATCCCGGATAAAGCCGCGAGCCAGGCAGGCCGGCTATCTCCATTGCAATCAGGTTATGGCAAGCGGAAACGCCTGAGCCGCACTGATGGACGATTCGATCAGGCGACGTGTTGCCAATTAGTTCGACAAACTCCTGCCTCAGTTGCTTCGCCTGCTTGAATCTGCCGTCTGAAGAGAGATTTTCTTTGAAGAAGCGGTTGATCGCGCCGGGAATATGGCCTCCGACCGGATCGATGGTCTCGTTGCGGCCGTGATAGCGATCGTTGCTCCGGGCGTCGACGATCATGGTTGTTCCGGTTTCGAGGCTGGCGAGAATGAATTGTGTGTCCACGTATAACGGTCTGGTGCGGGGGGTGAACTTCGTCGCGACCGGCCGCCTTACCGTGCTGGCGACGGGGTAGCCCTTGCGAAGCCAATCGTCCCAGCCGCCATCGAGCACCGCGACACGGTCATGCCCGAGCCATCGCAGCATCCACCACAGCCGCGAGCCGTAGACTCCGCCCGCACTGTCATACGCCACCACTTGTTTGTGCCCGTCGACGCCCATGCTTCCGAGCCATGCGGAAAACGCTTCGGCGTCCGGCAGCGGATGACGCCCGTTCTTGCCGTTCGGTCGTCCAGAGAGGTCACGGTCCACATGGGCAAACAGTGCCCCCGGCAGATGTGACGCAGCGTAGGCCTCAGGGCCGAAGGCGGGGTTGCCCAGTTCGTGCCGGCAGTCGAACACCACCAGGTCAGGATTGTCGAGGTCCTGGGCCAGTTGATCGGTATTGATCAGGGTTGTGTAATTCATGGGTCGGATCGAGAGCGTAGGCGGGACAGCCGGCCGGGCCAATGCGTACGACTCATCGGATGGCCGGGGCTGTTGGCGATCCGGTTTCATTGCTCCGGCAGCGCCAATCGGCTATTTTTACGCACTTTACCTCAATTTCCCGTGCCTTAAGCCCGTGGTGTCCAAACACAAACCCGACAAGCCCCTGACCTTCGAGTCTGCGCTTGCGGAGCTGGAAGGAATCGTTGCCGCCATGGAGGCCGGTGAGTTGACCTTGGAACGATCGCTAGCGGCCTACAAGCGGGGTGCCGAGTTGCTTCAATACTGTCAGTCGCAGTTGAAAGACGCCCAGCAGCAGGTAAAGGTGTTGGAGGCTGGCTCGTTGCAGACGCTATCTGGTGAACCAGCAGAAGACTGACTTCGAGCACTGGATGTTCGCCCATCAGGCGCGCATCGAACGTGTTCTGGAAGCTGCGCTCGTCGCGCAGGACGTCATTCCGACCAGGCTGCATTCGGCGATGCGCTACGCGGTGTTGGGCGGGGGGAAGCGCGTTCGACCACTGCTCGCTTACGCCGCTGGCGAGCTTGCTGACGCCGATCCTGTGCGCGTCGATCACGTTGCCGCGGCTGTCGAGCTGGTTCATGCATACTCACTGGTTCATGATGACCTGCCGTGCATGGATGACGACTCATTACGACGGGGTAAACCCACGGTGCACGTCGAGTTCGATGAGGCGACTGCCTTGCTCGTCGGAGACAGCCTGCAAAGTCTTGCCTTTCAGCAGCTGGCGCAACACCGGTTGAATGCCGATGCGGAGGTCCAGCTGGGCATGGTGGCTGCGCTGGCAAGAGCCGTCGGTTCTCGCGGCATGGCGGGAGGGCAGGCAATCGACCTCGATTCTGTGGGAAAAGCGCTGACCGTGCCGGAGCTTGAACTCATGCACGTGCACAAGACCGGCGCCCTCATTCGCGCCGCGGTGGAACTCGGCGCGCGATGCGGTGAGGCGCTCAGCAGCGCGCAGTTCGGCGCACTGGACCATTTCTCGAAATTCATCGGATTGGCGTTTCAGGTTGTGGATGATCTGCTGGATGCACAGCAAAGCACCGCGGTCCTTGGAAAGACTGCCGGGAAGGATGCGCTGTCGAAGAAACCCACCTATGTAACGGTGCTCGGCGTCGAGCGCACCCGTGAGCTTGCGCAAGAACTGTATTCGGACGCACTGGTGCGCCTCCAAATGCTGCCCGGGCGCGGAAAGCGTCTGCGTGAGCTTGCCGCCTTTATCGTCACAAGAAAATTCTAATCAGAGCCAAAGACCGCGCCGAATAGAACCATGTACGAACTGCTCGACTCCATTAATCTGCCAAGCGATCTGCGCGGGCTGGACAGGAAGCAGCTGCCCGAGCTGGCTTCGCAGTTGCGACAGTTCCTGGTGGACAGCATATCGAAGACCGGTGGCCATTTGTCGTCCAATCTTGGCACTGTGGAACTTACGATCGCACTTCACTACGTTTTTGACACGCCATACGACAGGCTGGTGTGGGACGTTGGCCACCAGACCTACGCCCACAAGATCTTGACCGGGCGCAGGACGGCCATGCACAGCCTACGTCAGTACCAAGGCATCGCCGGCTTCCCGCGGCGCGAGGAAAGCGAGTACGACACCTTTGGCACTGCCCACTCGAGCACCTCCATCAGTGCGGCGCTGGGCATGGCGGTTGCCGCCCAGCGCAAAGGCGAGCAACGTCGAATCGTGGCGATCATCGGCGACGGCGCGATGACTGCGGGCATGGCCTTTGAGGCACTTAACAACGCCGGCGCGATGGACGCGAACCTGCTCGTCGTGCTGAACGACAACGACATGTCCATTTCGGAGAATGTCGGTGCACTCAACAATTATCTTGCCAGGCTGATGTCCGGACGGTTCTACTCCGCCGCGCGCAGGGCGAGCGAGCGGGTGTTGGGCAAACTTCCCACGATGCTGGAACTGGCTCGTCGTGCGGAAGAGCATATGAAGGGTATGGTCATGCCGGGCACACTGTTCGAGGAGTTCGGTTTCAACTACATCGGTCCGATCGACGGCCACGACATCGATGTACTGGTTACGACGCTGGACAATCTCCGGAAGCTCGACGGACCGCAGTTTCTGCATGTCGTGACGCGCAAGGGCAAGGGATACGAGGCGGCGGAAAGGGATCCGATCCTGTATCACGGCGTGGGCAAGTTCGATCCGGCCGAGGGCATTCGTCCAAAGGCGGCCAAGCAGCCAACCTATACGGAGGTATTCGGGGAGTGGCTGTGTGACATGGCGGCGCTTGACGAACGCCTCATAAGCATCACCCCCGCGATGCGGGAGGGGTCGGGTCTGGTGCGTTTCTCGCAGGAGTACCCCGACCGCTATTTTGACGTGGGTATTGCCGAGCAGCATGCGCTCACCTTTGCCGCGGGTATGGCCTGCGAAGGACTCAAGCCCGTGGTGGCCATTTATTCAACTTTTCTGCAGCGAGCCTATGACCAGCTCATTCACGATATCTGTATTCAGAATCTGCCGGTAACTTTTGCAATCGACCGGGCAGGTCTGGTCGGTGCAGACGGTCCGACCCATCATGGAAGTTTCGACTTGTCGTACTTGCGCTGCCTGCCAAACATGGTGGTCATGGCACCGAGCGACGAAAACGAATGCAGACGGATGCTGTACACCGCCTTCCGGCTGGATCAGCCGGCAGCGGTACGCTACCCAAGGGGCACAGGGCCTGGGGTTCAGGCCGAGGCGCAGATGGCAGCTCTCCCCATCGGGAAGGGGGAGGTGCGGCGTCGGGGTAAGCGCATCGCGATTCTGGCTTTCGGCGCGCCGCTGGAAGCCGCTTTGAAGGCGGGGGAGGCGCTGGACGCCACCGTCGCCAACATGCGTTTTGTTAAGCCGCTGGACATTGACCTGGCGCTCGAACTGGCGGCAAATCATGATCGGCTGGTCACGGTCGAGGAGAACGTGGTCGAGGGCGGTGCCGGCAGTGCGGTCCTGGAGGCGCTCGAACGCGCGGGGCAGGCCAAGCCTCTGTTGCAACTGGGATTACCCGACCGGTTTGTAGGCCACGGCGACCCCGCCACGCTGATTAGAGAATGTGGGCTGGACGCGGACGGCATCCTCGCCTCGATTCGGGCATCCGTAAGCTGAGTAGTTTACTCGGGTATTCGGGGTGTCTATAATCCACCAGTTCGCATCAGGAAGTCCTTATGAATTCCCCAGAGTCCATCAGCATTCCCGACGTGCAGAGCAGTGCCGATACCCGGCGCCTCGCGATCGACAAGGTCGGCATCAAGGCGATTCGCCATCCGGTAAGGGTGGCCGACCGGGACGGCGGCGTCCAGCACACTGTCGCCACGTTCAATATGTATGTAGGCCTACCTCACAACTTCAAGGGCACGCACATGTCCCGGTTCGTGGAGATTCTGAATGCCCACGAGCGGGAAATCTCGGTGGAGTCCTTCGAGACGATGCTTCGGGAGATGGTGCAGCGTCTGGAAGCGGAATCCGGTCACATCGAGATGGTTTTCCCCTATTTCATCGACAAGAGCGCACCCGTGTCCGGCGTGCGCAGCCTGATGGACTACGAAGTCACGTTCACCGGCGACATCGACCATGGTGCTTACCGGTTCACGATGAAAGTGGTGGTGCCGGTGACCAGCCTTTGCCCCTGCTCAAAGGGGATATCCGATTATGGTGCGCATAACCAACGATCACATGTGACCATCTGTGCAAGGACCAACACGCATGTATGGATCGAAGAACTGGTGCGTATTGCCGAGGACCAGGCCTCTTGCGAGTTATACGGGCTGCTCAAACGGCCTGACGAGAAATTCGTCACCGAGCGTGCCTACGACAACCCCAAATTCGTCGAAGATCTCGTGCGGGATGTGGCGACGGCGCTGAATCGCGATCCCAGAATCGACGCCTACGTGGTCGAGAGCGAAAACTTCGAGTCGATCCACAACCACTCCGCCTACGCCCTGATCCAGAAGGATAAGTCCCGGGGCTGACTTGGGTCCGACGACGGGTGCCGCGGGCCGGACGGGTTGGGGAATCAGTAGCGCTGGGTGAGGGTCAGTCGGTCGCCGTCCCGGTTCATGTTGAACTGCCCGAGAAAGCTCATGCCGAGCAGAACGACGGGCAGGTCAGTGGCGGGATGCACCATCGCATCCACGTTGCTGAGCGTTATGTCGCCCACACGTACCGAGTCCAGGCGGACGCGGAACACAGTCGCAACGCCATTGGCCGTATTGGCGTATGCCTTTTCTCCGTCGAGATAGTTCACTCCGGCCCGGCGGGCGTCAGAGACTCCCATGGCAACCAGGGACGCACCGGTATCCACGAGAAACCGCATGGTGGCGCCGTTGATCGCTCCGGAGGCGAAGAAGTGCCCACTGCCGTCCGAGGTCAGCGTGATGCTTGGTCGTCCGGTAACCTGCGGCGCGGCGTACACCGTCTCGCCGAGCGTCAGTCTGCGGCGCTCGCCATCGACTTCGATCACGGCATGGTCCTCGCCGGCGGAGATCAATCTGACGCCGCCCGGTCCGGTCTGGCCGATTCGTAGGGTGCGCGGTCGCCCGTCGTCGATGATGACGACTGCCGTATCCTCTGCCAGTCCGATCAGGCTTACGTCGATTGCGCCCGCTTCTGGCGAAAGAGCCAGCAATAGCGCGCAGCCGCTGATTGCTTGGCGAATTCGCACGAAACCTGATGTGTTGTCGCGACCAGCGGCCACAGATCTGTAGTCGAAAACGTCAGCCCAGTTTAGACGCAGCGACCCTGCCCAAAGGCATCGCCGGCTTTTCTGACCAGAGCCCGGTACCGGGCCGGCGCTGGGCCCGCGATCGACCGCCTCGACTTGTTTGGAGCGCATGCCGCGACCCAGTGTTCCCTGGCCGGAGTTGCAGTTCAGTCCCGGAAGTTTCCAAACTGCAGCGGATAGTCGACGACGCCTTTCTTGACAAGGGCAATCGCCGCCTGAAGCTCGTCCCTCTTGGCACCGGTCACCCGTACGGCTTCGCCCTGTATCGCGGCCTGGATCTTGAGTTTGCTGTCCTTGAGCATCCTGACGATGCGCTTGGCCAATTCCTGGTCAATTCCGACGCGAATGCTAATCAGCTGCTTGACCTTGTCTCCGCCGATCTTCTCGATTTTCTCGCGTCGCAGGCACCTGACATCCACGCCCCGTTTGGCGAACTTGGCGACCATAACGTCGTAGACCTGCCCAAGCTTGAACTCGTCGTCCGCATATGCTGTAACCTGATTCTCGCCCGGCTCCAGTCGCGCGTCGGAGCCCTTGAAATCAAACCGGTTGGATATCTCTTTGTTCGCCTGGTCGAGTGCGTTCTTCACCTCGACTTTGTCGACCTCGGATACGATGTCGAAGCTTGGCATGGTCTACTCCTTGCGGCTTCGCAGCTTTACCGTATAGCACTGCACAGGTAGCCCCGTGCCGTCATCGAATTCGGCGGCTGCTTCGATCGCTCTTCGCGCAAGCTGCCCGGCCGACAGTCCGGATCGCTCATAGCTGGCCCAAAGCGCCCCGAGAGCATAGTCGCTACCGCTGCCATAGGCGTAGAACCGTGAAAACTCCTGGACCGTGCGATGACCTGAAACGCCGAAAATGCCGTGCGGATTGACGATCAGCACATCCATGCGCGACGACTCCAGCGCGTCCTCCTTGTCCTCTTCCGGCATCAGGAAATAGCGTTCCTTGAGCACCGAGTGGAGCTTGTTCCAGGTCTTGAAGATCTCCTCCGCAGAGCCCAATGGCACATCGTCGCCGAGGCCCAGGAAATAGTCCCTGAGAATCAGCTTGAAGGTCGCATTGCCGGTAACCGCAACATAGTTCTCGCCGATCCTGAGAATCTTCTCGCTGTTGACGATGTAGCTGGCGCTTTCCTTCGCCGACCCCCACTTGGTCAGCGTGTCCGCAGCGATCGCGGCTGCTCCGCCCTTTCTGACGACGGTTATCGTGGTCATGGTCTATGTCGTGTACCGCATACTGGCCGATTCTGCGTGCTCGCTTCTGACCGGTGCTACGCCGATCGCGGCACGAACAGTCATCCCCGGCGGCGTCGCTTGGCTGCGATTCGCATGCGCAGGGCGTTGAGCTTGATGAAGCCGTCTGCGTCAGCCTGATTGTATGCGCCGCGATCATCGTCGAAGGTCGCAATACGCGTGTCAAACAGGGAATTGCTCCTGGACTCCCGGCCGATCACCGTCAGATTGCCTTTGTAGAGCTTCAGGCGCACGCGCCCATTGACTGGTTTCTGAGATTCGTCGATCAGTGTCTGCAGCAGCTCCCGTTCCGGGCTGAACCAGTAGCCGTTGTAGATCATCCGCGCGTAGCGCGGCATAAGGTCGTCCTTGAGCGCCACCACTTCGCGATCCAGCGTGATCGATTCGATCGCACGGTGCGCCTTGAGCATGATCGTGCCCCCCGGCGTTTCATAGCAGCCGCGAGACTTCATGCCCACGTAGCGGTTCTCGACCAGGTCAAGCCGCCCGATCCCATGTTTTCCGCCAATCCGGTTCAAAACGGTCAGAGCCTGCGCCGGCGTCATCTTCTTGCCGTTAACTGCGACGATGTCGCCCCGGCGATAGTCAAGATCGATGTGCTCGGCCCGGGCGGGCGCCTTTTGCGGCGACACGGTCATGCGCCACATGGACTCCTCCGGCTCGTACGCGGGATCTTCCAGTACGCCGCCTTCATAGGATATGTGCAGCAGGTTCGCATCCATTGAATATGGGGCGCCGCCGCCTTTCTTCTTCTTGAAATCCACCGGGATGCCGTGCTTCTCGGCATACGCCAGGAGTTTCTCGCGGGAGAGAAGGTCCCATTCACGCCACGGGGCTATTATCTTCACGTCCGGCATGAGCGCGTAAGCGCCGAGCTCAAAGCGCACCTGGTCGTTGCCCTTGCCTGTCGCGCCATGCGCAATAGCGTCGGCGCCAGTCTTACGGGCAATTTCCACCAGGTGCTTTGCGATCAGCGGGCGCGCGATCGAGGTGCCCAGCAGATACTCGCCTTCGTACAGCGTGTTCGCCCGGAACATCGGGTAGACGAAATCTCGAACAAACTCTTCTCGCAGGTCCTCCACGAAGATCTGCTTTACGCCCATCTGCTTCGCCTTGCGCCGTGCGGGGGCAAGCTCTTCCCCTTGGCCGATGTCCGCGGTAAAGGTGACGACTTCGCAGCCGTAGCGATCCTGAAGCCACTTCAGGATGACCGAGGTATCGAGGCCGCCGGAGTAGGCGAGAACGACTTTTTTGACTTGTTTCATGAAGATCCTGGTTACCTGTTTACGGGCTCAGATGCGACGTGAACTAGACTCGGACTTGAGTTCGCCATTCTCCCATTCTCCGGTCACGGTTTCTCCGTTCGGGCTGGTATAGGTGCCCCAACCATGCGGCTTGCCGGCCTGCCACTCACCTTCGTATACGCTGCCGTCCGGGCTGCGAGCTACGCCCTGACCATGCTGTTGGCTGCGTTTCCACTCACCCTCGTAACGCATACCCTGGCGAGAGACAAAAATACCCTTGCCTTCGGCCCACCCCTGACTCATCTCGCCGTCGTATCGCTCTTCCAGCCGCCCACCGATAAACCACTCCAGCACGCCCTTGCCGTCGGCAAATCCGCCCCTGCAGGCTCCGCTCCACCGCACAGATTCTTCCTCCTGCGGCATGGGGTTATAGATCTTGCAGCCGTTCTGATCGGTGACCGTGGGCGTTCGGTTCTGCGCCGCAACCGGCGCCACCGACAACACGATCGCCAGCAGTAATAGCCCACTTTGTTTGCCTAGCATCTCCGACTCCTTTGTCTTGATTGATTGCCTATGCCCGGCAGCATGGCTCCGCAGCGCTGTAACCGCCTTTATCCGCCGGCATCCCGCTCCCCGGCCTGATTCCTGCCCATCAGTCATTCCGTTCGTGCTGGGTTGACGGGTGCCGCCCGCACCGGGTTCCGTCAGACGCGGCCCAGGATCAAAAATTCCATGAGCGCCTTCTGGGTATGAAGACGGTTCTCGGCCTCGTCCCAGACCACGCTCTGCGATCCGTCAATGACTTCCGCTGCGACTTCTTCACCACGATGGGCAGGCAGACAATGCATGAACAGCGCATCCGGCCTTGCCAAGGCCATCATGCTTGCGTCGACCTGCCAGTTTCGGAAGGCGCTCTTGCGAACGGCGTTCTCCGCCTCGAATCCCATGCTTGTCCACACATCCGTTGTCACCACGTCTGCGCCGCGCACGGCCTCCCGAGGATCATCGAAGTTCGCCAGATGTCGGGCGGCTTCGGCGCCCACATGCCCAGCTTGCAATTCATAGCCGGGCGGCGTCGAGACATGCAGACGGAAGTCAAACACCGCGGCCGCCTCGAGCCATGTGTTGCAAACGTTGTTCGAGTCGCCAATCCATGCCACGGTACGGCCGCGAACCGAGCCGCGCTTTTCGATGTAGGTATATATGTCTGCCAGTACCTGACAGGGATGGTATTCGTTGGTGAGGCCGTTGATGACCGGTACCCGAGAATTGGCGGCAAATCGTTCAACGATCTTCTGCTCGAATGTCCGGATCATCACCAAGTCGCACATCCTCGAGATCACTTGCGCGGCATCTTCGACCGGTTCGCCACGACCCAGCTGAGAATCTCGGGTATTCAGGTAGATCGCGGTGCCGCCCAGTTGATGCATCCCCGCCTCGAACGATAGCCGGGTGCGCGTGCTCTGCTTCTCGAAGATCATGACCAGCGTGCGATCCTGAAGCGGCCAGTACGGGCTGTACGATTTGTACTGCTGCTTGATCCAGCGCGTGCGCTCGAACACGTGCTCGAACTCTTCGAGCGAGAGATCCTTGAACTGGAGAAAATGCCGAGCAGTGTGCATGCTGCTCAATCGGGCACCGGCGCCGATGCTCCGGCGAAGGCACCAATCAGCTCCGACACGCCCTCAACGAGCTGCATCGCTTCGGCATCGCTGAGAATCAGCGGCGGCAGCAGGCGCACGACCGTTTCCGCAGTCACGTTGATAAGCAGCCCGGCCTCCAGCCCTTTCTGCACAAGCTCGCTGCATGGACGGTCCAGCTCGATTCCAATCATCAGGCCGCAACCGCGTACCTGGCGCACACCTGCAATGCCCGAAAGGCGCTGGCGCAGGCCGTCAACGATGATCCTGCCCAGTGTGTCCGCGCGCTGCAGCAGTCCCTGGTCCTCAATGGCCGTGAGAGTCGCAAGGGCGGCGGCGCAGGCGAGTGGATTGCCTCCGAATGTAGACCCATGACTGCCCGGCTTGAATGTCGCGGCGGCCGGGCCACGCGCAAGGCATGCTCCGATTGGAAAGCCGTTGCCGAGGCCTTTCGCCAGGGTCACGACGTCGGCGCGAATACCGGCCAGGTGGTGGGCAAGCCATTTCCCGGTGCGAGCCATGCCGCTCTGCACCTCGTCCATTATCAGCAGCCAGCCTTTGCGGTCGCACAATTCGCGTAACGCCACCAGATAGTCGATACCAGGGATGTTCACGCCGCCTTCGCCCTGAATGGGTTCAACCAGCACGGCAACCACACTGGCGTTGTTTGCGGCCACCTGCTCCAGCGCGCCGATGTCGGCATAGGGTACCCGGGCAAACCCGGTCAGAAGCGGTTCGAATCCGGCCTGTACCTTACGGCTTCCGGTTGCGGAAAGGGTTGCAATAGTGCGGCCATGAAATGCCTTCTCCATCACGACCACGACGGGAGATTCCACGCCTCTTTGATGGCCATACAGCCGCGCGAGCTTGATGGCCGCCTCGTTGGCCTCGCATCCGGAGTTGCAGAAGAAGGCGCTGTCCATGTCACTTATGGCACAGAGTTTTGCCGCGAGCCGCTCCTGCTCGGGGATCCGATAGAGGTTCGAAGCGTGGATCAGTCGGCCCGCCTGCTCGCAGATGGCCGTTGTGATTGCCGGATGCGCATGGCCCAGCCCCGATACGGCAATGCCGCAGAGTGCATCCAGATAGCGCTTGCCTTCGACATCCCAAAGCCAGGCACCCTGGCCTCGCACGAATGCGACCGGCTGGCGTCCGTAAGTAGTCATCAGGTGTTGCATCTGTACCTCGGAAACACTGTTCGCAAAATGCGCACGGCGGCCTTGCGCCGCCGTGCGGAAAACTGTACTGGGACCGCTTGCTGACCTGCCGCTATTCTGCCCAATCGTGCCGACCGTGCAAGAGCGCTGGCCGGACGGTCATTCTATGCGCCTGAGTTTCTTCTCTTCGGCGGCTGTCAGTACGCGCAGGCAAGGTACGTAGCCATCGTAGACGATGCCGTGCATCTCCACGCGCTTCTGACTGCGCAGCAGTCCGACCAGATAGTAAATGATTTCCTCCGTGATCAGTTGCCCCGGCACCAGGACCGGAATGCCCGGGGGATAGGGCACCACCTGGTCTGCCGCGACGCGACCCTGCAACTGCAGATTGAGCTTTTCCTGCTCATCCAGCAGGGGAGCGAGTTCTCCGCCGCAGTAAAAGGCGTCCCGTGGCAGGAAATGAAGTCGCGTGAAGCCAGGGATGTCGGGCGAGCGGTAGAGCCGTCGCTGAGCCCGGGCCTCCCGCGAAATGCGCATCAGCGCATCGTAGAGGCGCGAGACCTTGGAGCGGGTCGTGCCGATCGTGAGCAGCAGCGACAGAGTATTGAAGGTCGACTTCTCGACCTGAATGTTGAAGCGCTCGAACAGCTCCTTTTGAAGCTCCTCGACGGTAAAGCCGCAGGTCGAGATGTCGACCGTGACTTTGGTCGGATCCAGGCGGATGTTGTCATCCTTTACCGATTCCGGAACCAGGTCGTCGAGCTCCAGAACCCTGAATACCCCGGTCGAATTGATCTGGGACCGAAGTTCCTGGGCCAGCTCCAGCGTGCGATTCAGGAGCTTGTAGCCTTCCATTACCGCTTGTTTTCGAGCTACGTCCAGGCTCGCAATCATGCTGTACTGCGGGCTGGTGGACGTATGCATGTTGAAGTTTTCGCGAAAGATGTGCTCGTTGAAATCCGGGTCGTTGACGTGAATCATCGACGCCTGCGAGAAGGCCGACAGAACCTTGTGCGTCGACTGCGTGGCGTAGTCCGCGCCCGACTCGATCGCCGTCGGCCGAAAGAAGGGATGGAATCGCGCGAAGCCATACCAGGCCTCGTCGATGATGACCTTGATGTGCCTGGCGTGCGCTGCCTCGATAATGGGCTTCAGGTCGTAGCGCAGCCCGTCGTAAGTGCACGAAGTCAGAATCAGCGCTTCTGCGTCGGGATGCGCGTCAATGGCCTTCAGGATGGTCGCTTTTGGCACGGGCCCGAAGATTCCGTACTTGGTATTCAGCGACGAATCCAGGTAGATCGGATAAGCGCCTGACAGGACCACGCCGTGGTGAACCGACTTGTGACAGTTGCGATCGAGCAGCAGTTTCTCGCCTGGGGCAAGCAGCGTCTGGAAAATGACCTTGTTGCCGGTTGATGTGCCATTGGTGGCGAAGAAAGTCCGGCGGGCACCGAATGCCTTGGCCGCGAGTTTCTGAGCTTCTGCAATGACGCCCGTGGGTTCCATCAATGAATCCAGCATCGGCACAGACACTGACAGGTCGGCGTCGAAAACATGCTCGCCCATGAACTCGTAAAAATCCGAGACCCAGGGGCTGTCCCGCATGCTGTCACCGGACGAATGGCCTGGGGTGTGCCACGCGTCCTTGGCCATCAGCACGTAAGACTTCAACGCGTCGAAGAAGGGCGTATCCGTCTTCTCCTGCAACTGGGCGTTGAGAATCCGGTACATCCCCCGGTAGTCGCGTTCCCCGCGGTAAAAATAGCCGTCAACCGCTTCCGAAAAAAGCGCATCGACGACTTCATCCTCCTGATCTTTCGCGATCAGGACATAAATATCCAGTTCCGGGCGGAAGCGCGTGATCTTTTGAACCAGTTCCAGCGCCGACATTTGCAGGACGCGGCTGTTGCCGTTCGAGTCGCTCTTCAGCGTGTATAGGGTGTCGTCAACGATCACGCCTTGGATGTCCCCGTCGGTTTCGATGGCCGACAGCGCCTCCCGGGCGGTCGTAACCCCCAGGAAAGTGATGCCCATCGGATTGTCGAGGCTCTTTGCCGCCGCGTTCAGGCCCTTCACGAACTCCTTCAGGACCAGTGTTTCGTCATTGACGACCAGAATCTTGCTGACAGGTTTGCCCATGCGCGTTTCGGGTTTCCCTAAGTCATTGACTGAAAGAAGCTAAGAGGAAGAGGGGCGCGGCGGCTTGCTGCACCGCAAAAAAGACCCTATTATTGGCGCCACATACGGAGTATCCGCCATGTCCGCTCAGATCGAAGAACTTGTCATCGTCGGAATTACTGAATCCGGGCGTACCTTCCGCCCGAGCGATTGGGCGGAGCGGCTGTGCGGCTGTCTCTGCGCGTTCGGCGACGACCAGCGCATCGTTTATTCGCCGTTTCTCAAGCCCATCGTGTCCGAGGGCACAAAGTGCGTCGTGATTGACCGCAGGCTGGAAAGCGTCGACCCCATCGCGTTCTCCTTCTTGATGTCTTTTGCCAAGGACAACGAACTGCAGGTCCGCGAGGGCCGCCACGGGCGCCGTGTCGTCGCAGCACATGTCCCCGTGGCTCAAATGAAAAGCCCGCAGATCTGACTGCGGGCTTGGGTCCGACGGCAAGTTCCGACTGAAGGTCAGGGCATTGCCTTGATTGCTGCCGACAGCCGGCTCTTGTGACGAGAGACGGCGTTCTTGCGAACGATTTTTTTGTCGGCGATTGAATCAATGCGGCTCTGAGCCGTCCGGTATTCGGCCGCTGCCACTGTCTTGTCACCGGCCGCGACCGCCTTGCGAACCTTCTTGATCATTGTGCGCAGTTCCGAGCGCAATGCTGCATTGTGCGCTCGCCGCTTCTCGGCCTGGCGGGCGCGCTTCTTCGCTGATGCGATGTTGGCCATGAGCTTCCTTAGGACGGATTTGACTGCCAAAAAAGGGCGCCATGGTACTGTTTCACCGCGACTTTCGCAACCTTTCCCGTGGCGGCCGGGCGGCGTCGCGGAAGTGGCTGGCTAAGCCCTTCTTTCGCGGAGCTTTTGGCCCAGAGCAAGGGCGGCGCCGAGGGGCGCTTCCGGTAGAATCGGCTGCTTCAAGCCTCTGGCAAGCAGATGAATCTTCTGAAAGCACTGGCCACGGTCAGCAGCATGACCCTGGTGTCGCGCGTACTTGGCTTCATCAGGGATATGGTCATCGCGCGAACTTTCGGGGCTGGCGTGGCAACGGATGCCTTTTTCGTGGCTTTCCGACTGCCAAACCTGCTCAGGCGGCTGTTCGCCGAGGGCGCATTCACCCAGGCGTTCGTCCCGGTGCTCGGCGAATACCGCAATTCGCTCGGCGAGGAGCAGACGCGAATTCTGATCGACCGGGTGGCGACGTTGCTTGCGCTGGCGCTGCTCGCGGTTTCCGCGATCGGTGTGCTGGCGGCCCCTCTGATAGTGTTTCTAAGCGCCCCTGGCTTCTCCGGCGACGCAGCGAAGTTCGCCATCACGGTAGACCTGCTGCGCATAACCTTTCCCTACATCCTGTTCATCTCGCTGACGTCGCTTGCAGGCGGTATCTTGAATACCTGGAGCCGATTCAGTGTTCCGGCATTCACGCCGTCACTGCTTAATCTATCGTTCATCGGATGCGCGCTGTGGCTCGCGCCGTACTTCGAACCGCCCGTGTTGGCGCTTGCCTGGGCCGTCTTTTTCGGGGGCGTAATACAGCTCGCGTTTCAAGTGCCGTTTCTGTGGCGCCTGCGCATGTTGCCGCGCCCCGACTGGGCGCCGCGGGACCCGGGCGTGCGGCGGATACTCAGATTGATGGGGCCAGCATTGTTCGGCGTTTCGATCGGACAGATCAGCCTGCTCATCAATACGATCTTTGCGTCCTTTCTGGTGACGGGCAGTGTCTCCTGGCTGTATTACGCTGACCGGTTGATGGAGTTTCCAACCGGGCTGCTCGGCGTGGCGCTGGGCACCATACTTCTACCCAGCCTGTCGCGCAGCTTTGCCGAGAAGACGGTCGACGAGTATTCGCGCCTGCTCGACTGGGGTCTGCGGCTGACCGTCCTGCTTGCGGCGCCGTGCGCGGTCGCCCTCGCGATTCTCGCCACTCCGTTGATCGCCACCCTTTTCAAGCATGGCGAGTTCACCGCTCACGATGTCCTCATGACCCGTCAAGCGCTGACCGCCTACAGTCTTGGTCTGGTCGCTCTGATTCTGGTGAAAGTGCTGGCGCCCGGGTTCTACGCGCGTCAGAACATCCGCACCCCGGTGAAGATCGCGGCCATTACCCTGGCTGCTACCCAGGTCATGAACCTGGCGTTCATCTGGCACCTCAAGCATGCGGGCCTGGCGCTGGCGATTGCGCTGGCGGCGTGGATCAACGCCGGACTGCTGTTCTGGAAGCTGCGCCAACACAAGGTGTTCGCCCCGCAGCCGGGCTGGCCGCTGTTCCTGCTGAAGGTAGGGCTCGCCCTCGCAGCGATGGCCAGCCTGTTGCTGTGGGCGACGCAGGATGCCTCGCAGTGGCTGGACGCCGGGGCGCTCGACCGGGTTCTTCGTCTGGGTTGGGTGGTTCTGGCAGGGGCGGCGGTCTATCTTGCGGCACTCCGGCTGCTCGGGCTGAAGCCGTCGGACTTCAGTAAGCGCGCGCTTTGACCTCAGCCGCCGGCGGTCATCGCCGAGTCGACTACCTGGCGCGTCAGATGGGGGGCAAACATCTCGATGAAGTCGTATACGTAGCCTCTCAGGTAGCTGTTACGGCGAATGCCGATTCGGGTCGTGCTGGGTTCGAACAGATGGCTTGCATCGATCGCGCGTACTTCGGTGTCACGACGCGGGTCGTATGCCATCATCGCGACGATGCAAATGCCCAAGCCGATCTCAACGTAGGTCTTGATGACATCCGCGTCAATTGCCGTCAGCACCACGTTCGGAGTGAGATGGTGGCGGGCAAATGCCTCGTTCATCCGCGAGCGACCGGTGAACGCGAAGTCATAAGTAATGATCGGGTATTTGGCGATTTCCTGGAGCGACAGTTTTTTCAGCTGGAGCAAGGGGTGGTCCGGAGGCGTCAACACGCACCGGTTCCACTCGTAGCACGGGAGCATGGCCAGATCTTCGTACATCTCGATTGCCTCGGTGGCAATCGCGAGATCCGCCGCGCCGGATGTGGTCAACTCGGCAATCTGTGTGGGGCTGCCCTGGTGCAGCGACAATCTGACCGACGGATAGACGGCCCTGAAGCGCTTGATTACCGGCGGCAGCGCATAGCGCGCCTGGGTATGGGTCGTTGCGATGGTCAGGCTGCCGGCGTCCTCTCGGGTGAACTCCTCGCCCACCCGCCGCAAGTTGTCGACATCGAGCAACACCCGATTGGCCAGATCGAGGATGACTTTTCCCGGCTCGGTGACCGCCACCACGCGCTTGCCGTGGCGCACGAAGATCTCCACGCCAAGCTCGTCTTCAAGGCTCTTGATCTGCTTGCTGATACCGGGTTGTGAGGTGAACAGGGCTTCGGCTGCCTGCGACAGATTCAGATTCTGGCGAGCAACTTCGCACACGTAACGCAATTGCTGGAGCTTCATTGGATGGATCGTCGCTAATCGTTATGAGTTATTTGTAGTTTATTATTTATTCCATCCAGATCGAAAGAGGCGGATCCGGCGGGCTGATCTGAAATGCATCGTTCGCATGCTGTACAAAAATCGCTAAAATTCAAGCCTTTCCTCTCCTAATCGCTGCGCTGCATCCTGCAATGGAAGTTCTACGAGGCCCCGCGGCGGCCGGCAGTGGCCCGGTCGCGCTAACCATTGGCAACTTCGACGGTGTCCATCTCGGCCATCGCGCCATGCTGGGCCGGCTGCGCGAGGCAGCGCAGCGGCTCCGGTTGCCGGCGGCGGTGATGCTGTTCGAGCCGCAGCCACAGGAGTTCTTTGCGCCCGACCAGGCCCCGGCACGGCTGACCACGCTGCGAGAGAAGCTGGAATTGCTGGCTGCCACGGGCGTTGACCGTGTCTACGTGTGGCGCTTCGACTACGGCTTCGCGCAGTTGCCGGCCGAAGCGTTCGTTCACGACGTCCTGTGTGACCGCCTGCGCGTGCGTTGGCTGCTCGTCGGCGACGATTTCCGGTTTGGCGCGAGACGCAGCGGCAACTACGAGTTGCTGCGCCAGCTGGGAGACCGGAACGGTTTTTCGGTCGAGGCGATGGGCAGCGTCGTCCACGAGCGTGAAAGAGTATCGAGTACTGCGGTCAGGGGATGCCTGGAAAGCGGAGACCTGGCCGCTGCCTCCCGCCTGCTGGGCAGGCCGTATTCGATCAGTGGTCGGGTCGTGGCGGGCGACAGCCTCGGCGCCAAACTGGGATATCCGACCGCCAATGTGCAATTGCGCCGGCTCCGCGCTCCGCTATCCGGCATCTTTGTGGTCGAAGTTTTGGGGCTCGCGGAGCAGCCGTTGCCAGGGGTTGCCAGCTTGGGTGTTCGCCCGACCGTCAAGTACCGGGGACTGCCCACTCTGGAGGTTCATCTGCTCGATTTTTCGGAGCGCATTTACGGCAGGCGTATCGAAGTCCGATTTCTCGAGAAGCTGCGCGATGAGGAAAAGTATGCGGACGTCGAGACGCTGGTGGCGCAGATTGGCCGGGATGTTGCAGCAACCAGAGCTTTCTTCGAGCGACGAAACATTGCCGTCGCCGCAAAAACCAACTGAATAGGGCGAAAGAGATTCGATGGGTGATTACCGACAGACACTGAATCTGCCGGATACGGCATTTCCGATGCGCGGCGATCTGGCGAAGCGGGAGCCGGGTTGGGTGATGGAGTGGCAGCAGCGCGGTCTGTACCGCCGCATTCGCGACGTCTGCAAGGGGCGACCCAAGTTCGTGCTTCACGACGGACCGCCCTATGCCAACGGCGATATTCATATCGGGCATGCCGTCAACAAGATCCTAAAGGACATCGTCGTCAAGTCCAAAACCCTGGCCGGATTCGACGCGCCCTACGTGCCTGGCTGGGACTGCCACGGGCTCCCGATCGAGCACCAGGTCGAAAAGACGCATGGGAAGAATATTCCGCCCGCCGATTTCCGCCGGCTGTGCCGTGAGTACGCCGCCGAGCAGATCGATCGCCAGCGCCGCGACTTCATCCGCTTGGGCGTACTCGGCGACTGGGACAGGCCGTATCGCACCATGGATTTCTCCACAGAGGCCGACATTGTGCGCGCGCTGGGTCGCATCCTGCGCCGTGGATACCTCTACCAGGGCGCCAAGCCGGTGCACTGGTGCATGGACTGCCGCTCTGCGCTCGCCGAGGCCGAGGTCGAATACGGCGATCGCGTGTCTCCGGCGATCGACGTTGCCTTCAAACTGGTTGACAACGATGCGTTGGCACGCGCGCTTCGGTTCAGCCATATCTACGAGCCCGTGTACGCCATCATCTGGACGACCACCCCTTGGACCCTGCCGGCCAACCAGGCGGTTGCGGTACATCCCGAGCTCGACTATGTGCTGGTACGGTTCTCTGCCGGGCTGTTCCTGCTCGCGAAGGAACTTGCAGACCGGTGCATGGATGCTTACCAGGTGCCCGAGCGCGTGATCGTCGCAGAGTTCAAGGGCGCTGCACTCGAGGGGCTGAAGCTCGAGCATCCATTTCATCCGCGCGAGGTGCCCGTCGTGCTGGGCGAGCATGTCACGCTCGACAGCGGCACGGGCCTGGTGCACACAGCGCCTGCGCACGGCCTGGAGGATTTCGAGGTGGGTCAGCGTTACAGTCTGCCGGTCGACAATCCGGTCGATGACAGCGGGGCGTTTCATGCCTCGGTGCCGCTGGTCGGCGGACTTTCGGTCTGGAAGGCGAATCCGGTGATCGTCGACGAGCTGCGAAGCCGTCAGCGACTGGTGAGAGTTGAGGACTACCGCCACAGCTACCCGGTGTGCTGGCGTCACAAAAGCCCGATCATCTTTCGCGCGACCCGCCAGTGGTTTATCGGCATGGACATGGGCGAGGGCGGCACGCTGCGCGAGAGCGCCCGCACGGCCGTGGAGAGCACAGAGTTTTTTCCCGCCTGGGGGAGGGCGCGTCTCGAGGCGATGATTGGCAACCGTCCCGACTGGTGCGTATCCCGGCAGCGCAGCTGGGGCACGCCGATGGGATTGTTCGTTCACCGCGAGACCGGAGAACTTCATCCGCGGACCGACGAATTGATCGAGCAGGTCGCGCAGCGCGTCGAGCGCGAAGGCATCGAGGCGTGGTTCGCGCTCGACGAGGCCGAGATGCTGGGCGAAGAGGCAAAGCTCTATCGCAAGGTGCCGGATACTCTCGATGTCTGGTTCGACTCTGGCTCGACGCATGTCGGCGTGCTGGAGCGGCGCGGCGAACTTGCGAAACCGTCGGATCTTTACCTCGAAGGCTCCGACCAGCATCGCGGCTGGTTCCAGTCAAGCCTGCTCACCGGCTGTGCGATCGACGGCCGCGCCCCGTACCGGGCGCTGCTTACGCACGGTTTCGTGGTCGACGGGCAGGGGCGAAAGATGTCCAAGTCGCTCGGAAACGTGATTGCGCCGCAAAAGGTCATGGATACGCTGGGCGCCGACGTGCTTCGCCTGTGGGTTGCTTCGACCGACTACTCCGGGGAGCTCTCGATCTCCGACGAGATCCTCAAGCGGGTCGTCGAAAGCTATCGGCGCATCCGCAACACTTTGCGTTTCCTGCTGGCCAACACCGCCGACTTCGACCCGCGCCTCGATGCGCTGCCGCCGTCGCAGTGGCTCGACATCGACCGCTATGCCGTGCAGATGACGGCCCGGCTGCAGCAGCAGGTGGTACGGGACTATGAGCGATTCGAGTTCCACGTCGTTGTGCAGCGGCTGCAGACGTTCTGCTCGGAGGATCTCGGCGGCTTCTATCTCGATATCCTGAAAGACCGCCTGTATACCACCGGGCGCAATTCCACGGCGCGGCGCGCGGCACAGACGGCACTGTGGCATGTTGCCAGCAGCCTGCTGCGACTCATGGCGCCGGTGCTGTCTTTCACCGCGGAGGAAGCATGGCCGTTGCTTACCCAACGCGCCGACGACAGCGTCTTTTTTCACACCTGGCACGAGTTTCCGGATACCGGTGCCGAAGTTCTTGCGCGCTGGGACCGGGTGCGCGAGTTGCGCTCGGACGTTCAGAAACGACTCGAGGAAAGGCGCGGGGCGGGCGAGATCGGCTCGTCGCTGCAGGCGGAAGTCTCGATCAGGGCAAATGGCGAGGCTTATGGCCTGTTGTCGGGGCTGGGCAACGACCTGCGTTTCGTGCTGATCACCTCCGCGGCGAACGTGGAGCAGGGAGGTGCGGGCGGGTTGGAGATCCGCGTGCGTCCGAGCACCCATGCGAAATGCGAAAGATGCTGGCATTACCGCGCGGATGTGGGGCAGGACCCGGAGCATCCGGAGATCTGCGGGCGCTGCACCGAAAACCTGTTTGGCCCCGGGGAAGTTCGGGTACATGCCTAGCCCGCTTCGCTGGTTTGTGCTGGCCGCGGTGCTGGTTGTGCTCGACCAGGGTACGAAATTTATCGCAGTCAATGCCCTCGAGCCGGGCAGGCCGGTGTCTGTCCTGCCGTTTCTTAGCCTCCTGCTTACCTACAATCCGGGCGCGGCGTTCAGCTTTCTCGCGGACGCCTCGGGGTGGCAGCGATGGTTTTTCATCGCCATTGCGGTGGCCGCATCGGCGCTGATTAGCTACCTGCTGTTCCGACATCGCGGCGAGCCGCTGCTGTGCCTTGCGTTATCTCTGGTGCTGGGTGGGGCGGTCGGAAATCTTGTTGACCGGGTCAGCTCGGGCATGGTGGTCGATTTCGTGCTCCTGCACTGGCGCCAATATCACTGGCCGGCGTTCAATCTGGCGGATTCGTGCATTACTGTCGGCGCCGCACTGCTGATCTGGGACAGCCTGCGCGGGGCGGGCGCGAGGGCGGGGCGGCATGGCTGATCCGTGTAAGGCGTACTGACGGGAACATTGCTGTCGCATCTCCTGTCCGAGGCTGCCGAGCGGAGACAGGCGGCCCGGTCTGAAGCCTTGTGCTGCCCTGACGCGCGGTGGCCCCCCTGGGGTTGATGCGGGTCGAAGCCTATAATCCGATACATAAGGCTGATGAAAGTAACCATGCAGGTTCTACTCGCGAAACCCAGAGGATTCTGTGCCGGTGTCGATCGGGCGATCGAGATCGTCGAGCGAGCGTTGGCATTGCATGGCGCGCCGATCTATGTTCGCCATGAGGTTGTGCACAACAAGTTCGTCGTCGATGACTTGCGCGCCAAGGGAGCGATCTTCGTCGAGGAACTGGCTGACGTGCCTGGCGGTGCCACCGTTGTGTTCAGCGCGCACGGCGTATCCCAGGCTGTGCGCCGTGAGGCCGAGGAGCGGGGGCTAAAGGTCTTCGATGCAACCTGCCCACTGGTCATGAAAGTTCATGTCGAGGTTGCCCGCAAGCACGAGCAGGGCCGTGAGATCGTGATGATCGGGCATCGCGGGCATCCGGAGGTCGAGGGCACCATGGGCCAGGTCGATCGCGGCATGTACCTGGTGGAATCGGTCGCCGACGTGGAGCGTCTCGAGGTCGAGGATCCCGCAAATCTCGGGTTCGTCACCCAGACAACGCTGTCGGTGGACGATGCACGCTCGATCGTCGAGGCGCTGAAGCGGCGGTTCCCTCGGATCGCCGGGCCGCGGAAGGACGATATGTGTTATGCGAGGCAGAACCGCT
>ERZ869936.862-NODE-862-length-25082-cov-14.408679_pt1 | contig 25082 bp, 21 predicted proteins | sample MGYA00520876_ERZ869936 | MGnify/ENA primary metagenome ERZ869936 (study PRJEB32218, sample SAMN09650985) | biofilter metagenome | isolation source: enrty point of leading RO module | place: Saudi Arabia: Thuwal, RO plant located on Red Sea | collected 2016-02-17 ... | reverse complement strand
ATCCCTTCTGCCCACCAAGAGCGAGCGAAGGTGGAGCAGCCGTGTTTCCGCTGCCTCTCCCTGGCCTCGTGGGATTCGTGAAGCAGGGTCGCAGGCGCAGCCTGCGCCACCTCTTCTCCAGATCCCTTCTGCCCACCAAGAGCGAGCGAAGGTGGAGCAGCCGTGTTTCCGCTGCCTCTCCCTGGCCTCGTGGGATTCGTGAAGTTGCGCCGCAGGCCTTGGCCTGCGTCGCTCTTCTCCAGAATCCCTTCTGCCCACCAAGAGCGAGCGAAGCGAGCGATGGTGGAGCAGAAGGGATTCGAACCCTCGACCCCCACGTTGCGAACGTGGTGCTCTCCCAGCTGAGCTACTGCCCCATCGCCCGAGCCGACGACTCTATCCACCTTCTCCCAGCCTCGACAAGGCTCGATCACCCGTCATGCACCCGATCATGCACCCGTCATCGGCCCGCCGCGGCTTCGATCTCGCCTACTCTCCCTCTCCTCCGCCCTCCTCCGCCCTCTCCTCCGCCGCGGCTCGATTCCGGCTCGCGCCGAGGATCTCGCGGCCGCTGGAAGAGTGTCCGCGTCGTCGACGTTCGCATAGGATGAAAGACCGCCCAGAGGGGCGAATCGAGGATCAGGAGGACTGAGATGGCAGACAACGTCAAGACGATGGAAGGCGCCAAGGCGCCGCTCGGCGAGACCGTCGAGAGAGCACGCAGCGCCGTGAGCGAGAAGGTCGGCGAGGCCAAGGAGAAGCTGCACGGCGTCAGCGGAGAGCTCGGCGCCAAGGTGCGCGAGGGTCGCGATCGAGCCAGCGAGTACGCCAAGGAGCGCTACGGCGTGGCCAAGGAGAAGGTCGGCCAGGGCTACGACCGCGCCCGCAAGGACATCGACCAGCTCGCCGCGGACGTCAATGTCTACGTGCGCGACAACCCCGGCCGTGCGGTGCTGATCGCCGCCGGAGTCGGCTTCCTGGTGGGTTTCCTGCTGCGCGGCGGTGAGCGTCGCTGACCATGAGCGAACCCGGCGATCTCGGTCCTCGGGCCGCCTCCTTCGAGGACGAGTGGGTCGATGACCTGATGCCGAGCGGCTTCGACTGGGTGGCCGTGGTGCGCGAGCACCCGATGATCTCGTTGTCGGTCGCTGCGCTCGGCGGATTCCTGATCGGACGCTGGCACGGGCGCGAGATCGTCGACGCCGCTTCGGACCTGGCGACGGCACAGATCTCGAAGTCGGTCGACCGCTTGCTCGAAGGCGTCTGAGTCCTCCCGTCGGCATCGACGACTGCCGGCGACGGCTCGTGGCGAGACCTCGGTGAAACGGGAGCGTGCCCGGCCTGAGCCGGGTCGACCCGGAGACTCCCCTGCGCCGCATCCTCCACCTGGCCGACCTGCACTGCGGAGCGCCCCTGCGACCCGGGGCGCTCGCTGCCGTGGTGCGACTGGTGGAGGAGCGCCGCCCCGATCTGGTGGTGCTGGCCGGCGACCTGACCGCCGGCGGCCGCGCCTGGGAGTACCGTCAGGCGCGCGAGCTGGTGCAGGCCCTCGAGACCGTGAGCCCGGTGCTGGCCGTGCCCGGGGGCCGCGACCTGCGGTTCGGCGCCGCCCTGGTGAGAACGGATCCCGAGCGCGCCTTCCGTCGCTGGTTCCCGGAAGAGACGGTATTTCACGACGACGAGCTGGCGGTGGTCGGAGCGGCGAGCTTCGGAGCCTGGACGCGGCGGCGCGGGCGCCTGGCGCGCCGCGCTCTCCGTCGCCTGGAGCAGCGATTCGCCGCTCTCGGCGAGAGTTCCCGCCTCTGCCGGATCGCGGTGTTGCACCATCCGCTCGTCCAGGTGCCGTCGCTCGCCCCGCTGCCCTTGGCGCGACGGGCCCGCGCGGCGCTCGAGGTGCTGCGGCGGGTCGGGGTCGAGCTGGTGCTGGGCGGCCACCTGCACCACTCGTGGGCGGGGACCGTGCCTCTGTCGGAGCCGCTGCGAAGGGGGCGCCGGGCCAGGGGCGACGGGGAGGGCGCGGAGCGCGAGCCGCGAGAGCTGCACGTGCTGCACGCCGGCAGCGCGATCTCACGCCTCGGTCGGCCGCCGGAGAGCGGTTCGAACAGCTGTCTCTTCGTCGAGATCTCGGACGCCTCGCTGAGCGTCGAGCGTCTCGTCCACGGCCCCGACGAACGACGCTTCCTGGGCGAGCGGGCGTGGCGCCACGAGCGCCGCGACGCGGCGACGGTCGTCGCGCCGGTCGCTGTCGGCGGCGGCGGCAACGCGTATCATCGGTGCCCCGAACCCGAGGCCTCGAGACCGCGCGGGTCGGCACCCCTTCAGCCGGAGGGCCAGTCATGAGCAGCGCGACGGCTCGCACACCCAGCTACTCCGACGACGATCCGCCGGACGGCGAGGCGCGCTGGCGGCTGCTGGCCCGCCTGCCGAGCCAGGTCGAGGCGGCCCTCCTCGAGGGCCTGCTCGCGGAGCACGAGATCCAGAGTGTCGTCGAGAGTGTCTTCTTCAGCCAGGAGCCGACCAGCTTCGGAGCCCTCGGCGAGTATCGTCTCCACGTGCTCGAGGCCGACTACCAGAAGGCCCAGGGTCTGGTCGACGAGGTGCGCCTGCACCGCAGCGGGGGAGCCGGGCTCGAGCTGGTCTGAGCGCTCGGGCACCGGCGGCGAAGCGGGCTGTACCGTCCAGCGTCGCGCCTACGCCTGGCGAGAACCGGAACGCCCGCAAGGACAGTCATGAGCTCACCCAAGAAGTTCGGACGCTACGAGATCGAGCGGCGGCTCGGCGCCGGCGCCATGGGCGAGGTGTACGTCGCCAGCGACCCGCAGATCGAGCGCCTGCTGGCGCTGAAGACCGTGAAGCTGGAGGGTGTTCCCGAGAAGGACCGGCCGATGCTGCGCGACCGGCTGCTGTTCGAGGCCAAGGCGGCCGGCCAGCTGGTGCATCCGAACGTCGTCACCCTGTTCGACACCGGCGAGGACGACGGCATCGTCTACCTGGCCTTCGAATACGTCGAGGGCTGTCACCTCGGTGAGCGGGTGGGGCGCGAGCCGAAGCTCACCCTCGGCGACGTGTTGCGGATCACCCGCCAGGTGGCCTCGGCGCTCGACCTGGCGCAGACGCGGGGCATCGTGCACCGCGACATCAAGCCGAGCAACATCCTGATCGACAAGTCCGGCACCGCCAAGGTGGCCGACTTCGGCATCGCCAAGATGCGCGACCGCGCCTCCGACCTGACGGTGACCGGGGCGATCATCGGCACGCCGCACTACATGTCTCCGGAGCAGATCCGCACCGATCCGCTCGACGGCCGCTCCGACGTCTTCTCGCTCGGCGCCGTGCTCTTCGAGCTGCTGCACCGCGAGCGGCCGTTCCGCGGCGAGACGATCACCACGCTGGTCTACCAGATCCTGCATCACGATCCGCTGCCGGCGATGCGCGAAGACCTGCCGCCGGCTCTACGACAGCTGCTGCGCGACATGCTCGCCAAGGAGGTCGACGACCGCCTGTGGGCCGGAGAGGTCGTCGAGCGCCTCGATCCGATGCTGCGCAAGTGGCCCGACGAGCTGCTCTCGACGCCGATCGCACGCAAGCCCATGCCGCGGCTCGAGGTCGATCCGCTCGCCGAGACGGCGCCGGCGAAGACGCCGCCGCCACCTCCAGCTCCTCCTGCGCCGCCCGCCGCGGTCGATCCGACGGTCCGTCTCGACGACTCCGCGGCGACGAGGGCCGAGGCCAGCGCACCGACCGCCGCCACCGCGTCGCCGGGCACCGTGCCGCGAAAGGCCGGCACCGCGGCGTCGGAAGTGCCGCCCCAGCCAGCTTCGGCTCCGTTCGCGGGTACCGCCTCGGCGACCTCTTCGGGTGGCTCGTTGCTGCGCAGTCCCTGGTTGTGGGTGGGAGGTTGCCTGGGAGCGGCAGTGCTGCTGACGCTGATCGGCGTCTTCGTGCTGTCGCGTCCGATCGAGCGCTGGTTGAGCGGCCGTCAGGCGCCTGGCGAGGAGGCGACGGTGGCGCAGCAGAGCGTCGGCGAGACGGGCGAAGAGGTAGAGGCCGAACCAGGCTCGGCCACCGAGAGGGGCGAGGCGCCGCGGTCGCAGCCGCTCGAGGCGTCGACGGAGTCCGACCAGGCACCGCTCATCGGGAGCCGCCCTGATGGACCCGGGGCAGGATCCGACGGGGCCGACAGGAGCCCGTCGTCAGCTGGGCGCCGGGAAGGTCGCGAGGCGTCGGCGACGGCGGCCGAGCCGACTCGCCAGCCAGCCCAGCGGCCGCCGCCGCGCTCCGAGGCCGGCGAGCGGACCAGCCGACCGGCGGCCACCACCAGCGAGCCCTCGCCGGGGCGGACCGATCCGGCCCCGTCGTCGACCACGAGCCGAGATCCCGCGCCGGTCGAGCGCCCAGCGAGCGCCGATCCACCCGCGGCCCGCGAGGCCGAGCCCCAGACCGCCGCCGAGGAAGCTGATCCGGGGGCGGCCGACGAGCCCGCGGCGGCGCCGACCCCGGTGCCGCCGGACAAGGTGCTCGAGAGCGGCACCTCGCTGCTGTTCGACGTGCAGCCCGAGGACGCGTACATCCTCTTCCGGCGCGTCGGCGACGCCCGTTTCCTGCAGATCGGCCAGGTCGAGGACCACCGCGCCGGCAAGCGCCGTGCACGTCCGTGGGATCTGCCGGGTGCCGGCACCTACGAGATGATCCTGCGCGCACCCGGCAAGCGCGACTACCTGCTCCTGCTCGAAGCGCGTCGCGGAGGTCAGACGACGATCCAGGCGGTCCTCCAGCCGGGGCAGCCCGGCGGCGCGTCGCCGGACTGAGCCAGGCGGGTCTCGCGTTCTGCGTCGGAGCGCCCCTGCGTGGGCTCTGCCAGCGGGCGGGACCGTCGACGTCTCGGGCGCCGCTGACTGCGAGAGCGCCTCGGCGCGGCTGCGCCGCGAGCGTGATTCGGATAGGGTGCCGACCCGGCAGCGCGGTGGGGGCCGTGGCGCAAGGCTGGCGCGGCTGTGACGGTCGGTCTTCGGCCTCGACCGTTGGAGCGGCCGTCGGCTGGCCCGGCGCCGGCCGGACGGTTCCGCGGCGCGTGGTGACTGGCGACGGCTGGCACGGTGCTCCGAGCCGAGGCCGCGACCGGCTGGGACCCCGATCGAGAGACCCGGACCCCGACCGACAGGATGGGCATTCTGTCGAGCCGCTGCGGGTGCCGGCGATCCGAGTCGCGGAACCAGGTCTCCGGACGGGCGCTTGCGAGTCGACGCTGCACCGGCTGAGCCCAGAGACCGTTCGACCAGCAGACCGTTCGACCAGCCACCGAACCCACGGAGATCCCTGTGACCCGCCAGAACGGCGACCCACGCGAACCTCTCGAATGCACCGCCGGGCCCGGATCCCCCGCCTCGGCGCCGCAGCGCCCGATCGCATCCCGGGCCGCCGCCAAGGCGCCGGGCGGCGCGCCCCCGGAGCCCGCAGGCAGCGGCCGGGCGCCAGAGCGCGGCGCTGAGTCCGCCGCTGACTCCGCCGCCTTCTGGGGTGCTCCGGTGCGCACCGCCGAGCTCGCCAACGGGCTGCGGCTGGTCGTCGCCGAGGATGCCGGCAAGCCGCTGGTGTCGACGGCGCTCTGGTACGGCGTCGGCGCCCGCGACGAGCGGCCCGGGGAGAGCGGCCTGGCGCACTTCCTCGAGCACATGATGTTCAAGGGCTCGGAGAAGTACGGCGCCGGCGAGGTGGACCGGCTGACCCAGGGCCTCGGCGGCAGCAACAACGCCTTCACCAGCCACGACGCCACCGTCTACACCTTCAACCTGCCGGCGGCGCGTTGGCGCACCGCGCTCGAGATCGAAGCCGATCGGCTCCAGACCCTGCTCCTCGACCCGGACGAGGTCGACTCGGAGCGGGAGGTGGTGCTGGAGGAGATCGCGATGTACGAGAGCGACCCCTGGGACGCCCTCGATCAGGCGGTGGTGCGCGAGCTGTTCGCCGGTCATCCGTACGCCGAGCCGGTGCTCGGCCACCGCGAGCGCATGCGTCTCCATGGCCCGGACGATCTGCGGGCCTTCCAGCGGGCGCACTACCGGCTCGACAACGCGGTGCTGGCGGTGGCGGGCGCCTGCGATCTCGACGAGCTGGCCGGGGAGGCCGAGCGCATCTTCGCCGGAGTCGGGCGGCGCTCGCCGTCCGGAGCTCGCGCCGGGGTCGCTCCGGCCGTCGGCGAGCGGCAGCGCGGGCGGGTCGAGAGGCGGCGGGGCGAGACGGCGCGCCTGTTGTTCGCGGCGCAGGCGCCGGGTGCGTGCGAGCCCGCCCACCCGGTCTGGCGCATGGCGATCGCGGTGCTGACCGCGGGCCGCGGGTCGCGGCTGCACCGCCGCCTGGTCGAGGAGGAGCGGTGTGCCACCTGGATCAACGGTGATCTGAGCGAGACCGTCGGCCCGGCGACCGCCAGTGTGATGCTCGAGGTGCCGCCGGGTGTCGAGCCGGAGCGGCCGGAGCGGGTCCTCTGGGAGGAGATCCAGCGGCTCGCCGATCGCTCCCCCGACGACGCCGAGCTGCGCCGCGCCAGACGGATGATGAAGGCGGACTTCGTCTTCGCCCACGAGCGCGCGGCGCGTCAGGCCGTGGCCCTGGGAGCCGAGGAGATGCTCTTCGGTCGCGGCCACTACCAACGGCTCTTCGAGCGCCTGGAAGAGGTGCGGCCGGAGGATCTGCAGGCGGTCGGCGCCGAGCTCCTGGCGGGGAGGAGCGTCGTCGGCTGGTCGCTGCCGACGGTGGCCGGTGGATCGCAGGGCACGCTCGCCGAGGCCTCGAGCCCGGGAGCCTTGGCGTGACCGTGCAGCCGACCGTCGCGGCGAGTGGGCGAGCGCACAGCGGCGCCGACCGCCTGGGCGGCGAGCTCGTGGTGGCGTCGCGTTCTGCCGCCGCGCCGCTGATCTCGCTACGGGTCTGGCTGCGCGGCGGCGCCGCCGTCGAGCCGCTGCACGGTCTCGCCTCGTTGTGCGGTCGCATGCTCGGCGAGGGGACCTCGCGCAGCGACTGGCTGGAGATCGCCAATGCCTGCGAGACCCGCGGCATCGGCCTCAGCACCGGTGGCGGGCTGGAGACGGTCGGGGTCGCCATCGACTGCCTGGCCGAGGACTTCGACCGTGGCGTCGATCTCGCCGCCGAGCTGCTGCTCGAGTCGAGCTTTCCCGACGAACGCCTGGAGTGGCAGAGGGAGCAGACCGTCGCCGAGCTGCAGAGCCTCGCCGACCAGCCCGAGGTGCGCGCCACCTGGTCCTTCCTCGACCAGCTCTACCACCCCCATCCGCTGTCGCGACCGCTGCTCGGCAGTCCGGAGTCGCTGGCCACCATCGACAGCGCGGCCTGCAGGACGTTCCACCAGGAGTCGCGGCAGCGTGGCGGCTGGATCGCGCTGGTCGGCGCGGTCGACGCCGACACCGCCCGCCGTCGGCTCGAGCAGGCGTTCGGCAGCGGCCTCGAGACCTGGCAGGAGGACGACCCGGGCGCCGACGGTGCCGGCGAGACCGCTCCGCCTCCGGGGCGCGACCAGCGGCTGTGCGAGGTCGCGCTCCCCGGCAGCCAGCAGATGCACCTCTTCGCCGGTCACCTCACGGTGGCGCGGACCCACGACGACGCAGCCGCGCTCGAGGTGCTCGGCGTCGTCCTCGGCGCCGGCAACGGCCTCAACGGGCGCTTCCCCAATCGGCTGCGCGAGCGCGAGGGCCTCGGCTACGTCGCCCACGCCCACGCCATCGCCGGCGCCGGCCGGGCGCCCGGCCGCTTCCTCGTCTACCTCGGCACCGCACCCGAGAACCGCGCCCGCGCCGAGCGCGCCATCGTCGAGGAGCTCGAGCGACTGCTCGACGGCGGCATCACGCAGCAGGAGTTCGAGGACGCGAGGAGCTATCTGCTCGGCCGCGAGGCGATGCGCCGCGAGACCGTCGCCCAGCGCGCCGATCTGCTCTCCGAGGCGATCTTCTTCGGCCGCCCGTGGCACGACCTCCAGTGGGCCCGCCGGCGCTACGAGAGCCTCGATCGGGAATCGGTCGAGGCGGCGATGCGCCGCTGGCTCGCCGTCGAGCGGCTGCGCTGGACGGTCGGCATCCCGGCCGACTGAGCGCGCCGCACGCTCTCTCGGATCCGGCCCGGCGCCGGCCGCTGTGCTAATTTGCGCCCGCTCCCATGACCGAAGAGACCGCACTGCAGACGACCCCTCTGCACTCCCAGCACGTCGAGGCGGGCGCCAAGATGGTGCCGTTCGCGGGCTTCGACATGCCGCTGCGCTACTCCGGCCAGGTCGAGGAGCACCATGCGGTGCGGCGGGCAGTCGGCGTCTTCGACGTCTCCCACATGGGCGAGATCGTGCTGCGTGGCCCGGGAGCCGACGCCTTCGCCCAGTGGGCGACGCCGAACGACGTCGGCAGGCTGCGTATCGGCCGGGCGCACTACAGCTCGCTGCTCGACGACGACGGGCGACTGCTCGACGATCTCCTGGTCTACCGCCGCGGCGAGAACGATCTGCTGCTCGTGGTCAACGGCGCCACCCGGGCCGCGGACGTGCGCCACCTGGGCGAGCTGCTCGGGCGGTGGGAGGGTGCGGCGGTCGAGCTCGACGACCAGAGCGACCGCTGGGCGCTGATCGCGGTGCAGGGACCGCTGGCCGAGGGGGTCGTCACGGCAGCCTGCGAGCGGCTCGGCGGTCCGCCGGAAGTCGCCGCGCTGCGCTACTACGGCTTCACCGAGACGGCCGGCGGGCAGGGCGTCATCGTCTCGCGCACCGGCTACACCGGTGAGGACGGCTTCGAGATCTACGTCGCGGCCGAGCAGGCGGTCACCTGGTGGCGCACGGTGCACGAGATCGGGGCGGCACGGGGTCTGCTGCCGTGCGGCCTGGCGGCGCGCGACACGCTGCGGCTCGAGGCCGGCATGCTGCTCAGCGGCCAGGACCTCGGCCCCCACGTGACGCCGCTCGAGGTCGGGCTGGGCTGGACCGTCAAACTCGACAAGGGCGATTTCGTCGGCCGCGACGCCCTGGCGCGTCAGCAGCGCGACGGTCTCGAGCGCCGCCTCGTCGGTTTCGAGCTCGTCGAACGGGCGATCGCCCGTCACGGCGACCGCCTGTCGATCGGGGAGAGCGGCGGCGAGGACTCGCTGGCGGGAGAGGTGACCAGCGGCAGCTGGAGCCCGACGCTCGAGCGCGGGATCGGTCTCGCGGTGGTCGAAGGGCGGCGCGGCTTCGCGGCGCCCGCCGCCGGCACCGCGGCGGAGATCGCCGTGCGCGGCCGCAGCGTCGCGGCGCGCATCGTCGCCCTGCCGTTCTATCGCCGCCCCACCGGCTGACCGGCGGGCGCTGCCACGGTAGGCTCTGGTCGTCGGCCCCATCCGCCTCCAGCGAGTGCCGACCCTGACCGCTGCACCCGCTGTCCGGCCCGCACTGCCGCGGGCCGCCTCGCTCGTGCCAGCCGCGCCCCCGACCGTACGACGGAAACCGAGCCCAACCCAGAGGAGTGTCAAGGATGGTCCCGAACGATCGCCGCTACAGCGAGGAGCACGAGTGGGTGCGCGAGGAGGAGGACGGCACCTTCGTCCTCGGCATCACCGAGTTCGCCCAGGACGAGCTCGGTGACGTGGTCTTCGTCGAGCTGCCCGAGGTGGGCGCTGAATACGGCGAAGGCGACGAGATCGGCACCATCGAGTCGGTCAAGGCCGTCGCCGAGCTCTACACCCCGATCGCATGCCGTGTCGTCGAGGTGAACCAGAAGGTGGTCGACACCCCCGAGCTGCTCAACGAGGACCCGCACGGCGACGGTTGGCTGGCCCGACTCGAGGTCGACGATCCGTCGCGACTCGACGACCTGATGGACGCGGTGGCCTACGAGCAGTTCACCGAATCGTGAGGCCGCGGCGCCCGCCGCTACCGCGGTCCGCTCCGCCAGGCCTCGCCCTCGCCGCGGGACCAGCCAGGAGCGGGGTGGGGACCCCGGGTTGAAGCAGGTCGACCTGATCGTCGCGGCCCTCGGCGTCGCCTCCGTCGTCGTCGTGCTGCTCGGCGATCTCGGCTTCGAGCTCGCCGGCACCGCGCCACTGGCTCTGCACCGCTACTACGTGGTCGCGGCTGCGGCGGGATGGCTGTTCGGCAATCTCTACGTGGCGCGGCGGCGCTCGGGAACGCGGCCGCGCTCCGTCCTGCTGATGGTCTACGGACTGGCGCCGATACCGCCGCTCTTCCTGCTGCGTGCCATGGCTCGGCGCGAGGCGCTCGATGCAGCGCCGCTGGTGCCGCTCTTCGCCTGCGGCGTCTACCTGGCTCTCTTCGTGGTCCCGGTCTCGATGGCGGCGCCGGGGAGACAGCAGGTGCGGCTGCAAGGCCGCGGTCGGACCGGCGGGACCGCCGCGGACCGCTCGTCGGCGCAAACCGCCGCCGGCGCTTCCACCAGCCCCCACCGCGACGCCGCGGAGCACTCGTCGAAGGGCTCCGTCGACGAGTCCACCCGGCGGGCGTGCGAGCGGGACGAGGATGGCTGAGGTGAGATCCGTCCGACGCCGGTGCCACCGGTCCGGAGCGGCGCGGTCGCGCCGTCGTCGCATGGCGCTGCGGCGGTGCAGCGACGCGCGTGTACGTCCCCTGCCGGACTGTTAGGCTGCCCACGCTGATGCAGAGTTCGCAGCAGATGCCCTCGCTGGCGCGGCAGCTGGTTTCCGACGTGCGGCGGCACCGGGGCGCGGTGGTGGCGCTGTCCGGCGGGGTCGACTCGGCTCTGGTCGCGGCGATCGCCGTGAAGGCTCTGGGCGAGCGTGCGGTCGCCGTCACGGTGGCCGCCGAGACCCTCGCCGGGCGTGAGCTCGACGCGGCGCGCCGGGTGGCGCGCCAGGTCGGGATCGCCCATCGCGTGGTGGTCCACAGCGAGCTCGACAACCCGGAGTTCGTCGCCAACCCCAGGCACCGCTGCTACGTCTGCCAGGGCATGCGCATGGACGTGCTGCGGCGGATCGCCGAGGAGGCGGCGGGAAGGGTCGTGCTCGACGGCACCAACGCCTCGGATCCGGGGCCCGACCGCCCGGGTCTCGCCGCCATCCGCGAGCGCGGTGTGATCTCGCCGCTGCTCGAGCGCGGCGTCGACAAGGCGACGACGCGCGAGCTCGCCAGGCGACTCGGTCTCGAAGTGTGGGATCGACCCTCCAACGCCTGCCTCTCGTCGCGCATCCCGCACGGGCAGATCGTCACTCTGGGCAAGCTGCGCCGCATCGAGCGCGCCGAGGAGGTCCTGCACTCTCACGGCTTCTCGGTCGTGCGGGTGCGCCACGACGGCGAGACGGCTCGCGTCGAGGTGGGTCACGGCGAGCTCGACAGGGCGCGCAGCCTCTGGCAGACGCTGGCGCCGCAGCTGATGGAGTGCGGCTTCGCCGCCGTGGCGCTCGATCCGGAGGGCTACCGCTGCGGTGGCGCCGACCGTCGCGAGCGCGAGGCCGCCCTGGCGCTCGGCTGAGGCCGGAACGCCGGCATTCTTCACACGGGACGGGAGGACGTCGTGGCGGCTGGACGAGGCGGGGACCCGTACCGGGACGAGAGCAGCGCCGCCGACGCGGCGTCGCTGACGGTCGAGGAGCTGCTCGAGGCGGTCGCCTCCGGCGCGGTCGCGCCGCGCCAGGCGGCGGCGCGGCTCGCCGCCCTCGAGGCCGCGGCCGATCTCGGCTTCGCGCGACTCGACTTCTCGCGCCAGGCTCGTTGCGGTGTTCCCGAGGCGGTGCTGGCGCAGGGCAAGTCGGTCGATCAGCTGCTCGAGATCGTCGCCCGTTTCATCGAACGCACCGGTGCCGCGCTGGTCACCCGTCTCGATGCGGTCCAGGCCAGCGCGCTCGAGGGCAGCTGGCCGGACGGGGCGCTGCACCCGCAGGCCCGGGTGTGGACCTACCCTTCTGCGCAGCCGCCCGGCAGGGCCGCGGACGGCGACGGCGAGACCGACGTCGCGGTGGTGTGCGCCGGGACCTCCGACGTCACCGTGGCCGAGGAGGCCGTCGTGGTGGTCGAGGCCGCCGGCAGGAGCGTGCGCCGTTTCTACGACGTCGGGGTCGCCGGGCTGCACCGCATCGTCGGTGTGATCGAGGAGATCCGTCGCTGTCGCGTGGTGATCGTCGCGGCCGGCATGGACGGCGCGCTCCCGACCGTGGTGGCGGGCCTGGTGCGGGCGCCGGTGGTGGCGGTGCCGACCAGCGTCGGCTACGGCAGCGCGATGGGAGGGCTGGCGCCGCTGCTGACGATGCTGAACGGCTGCGCTCCCGGCGTCGCGGTGGTCAACATCGACAACGGCTACGGGGCGGCGGTGCTGGCGATCAAGATGCTGGCCTTGGGGGAACGGCCCGGTCTGAGCGTTCGCCAGGCTCAGGGCGATCGGGCCGCGCGATCGAGCAGCATCGCGTCGCCGTACGAGAAGAAGCGGTAGCGACGGCGCACCGCCTCGTCGTAGGCGTCGAGCACCCGTCGGGTGCCGGCGAAGGCGCAGACCAGCATCAGCAGCGTCGAGCGCGGCAGGTGGAAGTTGGTGATCAGCCGGTCGACGACGCGGAACCGGTAGCCGGGTGTGATGAACAGGGCGGTCGAGCCGCCGCCCGGGCGCGGCAGACGGCTGTGCGCGTCGGCGGCGGCCTCGAGCGTGCGCACCACCGTGGTCCCCACCGCGATCACCTGTCGTTCGCGGTCGCGAGCGCCAGCGATGGCGCGCACGGTCGCTTCCGGGATCTGGTAGGTCTCTCGGTGCATCACGTGCTCGAGGGCGTTGTCGGCGGTCACCGGGCGGAAGGTGCCCGGGCCGACGTGCAACGTCACCGGCGCTCTCTCGATGCCGGCCAGCTCGAGCCGATCGAGCAGGGTGGCGTCGAAGTGCAGGCCCGCGGTCGGCGCGGCGACGGCTCCGGGCGAGCGGGCGAAGATGGTCTGGTAGGCGCTGTCGTCCTCGGCGTCCGCGGCACGCGTGATGTACGGGGGCAGCGGCAGCGAGCCGTAGCGATCGAGCAGCGGCACGATGTCGCGGTCCCACTCGAGCCGGAACAGCTCGCCGCCCGTCGATGCATCCGACGGCCCTTCCGACGGCCTTTCCGACGGCTCTACGGTGACCCGGGCCGTCGGCGCGTCGGGAGCGGCGGCCGCCTCCTCGAACGCGCTTCCCCGGGCATCGGGCGGCACCAGTCTCAGGGTGCCGCCGCGCCGCAGACGCCGCGCGGGACGCAGCATGGCGCGCCAGGTGTTGGCCTCGAGCTGTTCCACCAGGAGCACTTCGAGCGTCGCCGGCGCCTGGCCGGCCGCGGTGACCGCGGCGCGGGCGTCGTGCACCTTCACCGCGCGCAGGCGCGCCTTCATCACCCGGGTGTCGTTGTAGACCAGGAGATCTCCCGGTTCGAGCAGATCGGCGAGCTCGGCGAAGTGGAGATGCCGCGGCGCTCCCGAGGCGGGCAGCACCAGCAACCTGGATCCTCCACCCGGTGCAGGGCGCTGGGCGATCAGCGACTCGGGCAGCTGGTAGTCGAAGTCCGCCACCGCCAGGTACCGGTGGCCGCTGCGGGCCCCTGCTGCGCCGGTCTGGCGGCTGCGTTCTTCGCCGGTCACGGTGGCAGAGCCTCAGCCCCGAAGATGCGGATCCGCGATGTCGAGCCAGCTCGCGATGCGTGACCCGCAGCGGTGCACCAGCAACACGGTGCCGGTGATCGCGAGACCGGGGAAGGCGGAGATCCACCAGGCCCGCACCAGGTCACCTCGCCCCTCGGCCACCAGCCGGCCCCAGGTCGGGGCTTCGCCGCCGCTGCCGAGGCCGAGGAACGAGAGGGCCGACTCGACAAGGATCGCGTCGCCCACCAGCAGCGTCGCGGCGATCAGCGCCGGCCCCAGGGTGTTGGGCAGCAGGTGGCGCAGCACGACCCGCAGGTGCGTCGCGCCGAGGGCCCGCGCCGCCAACACGAAGGCGCTGCGGCGCAGCTGGAGCACCTCGGCGCGCACCATGCGGGCGATGCCCATCCAGCTGGTCAGACCGACGATCAGCACCACCGCCAGCGGCGAGGGACGGAAGAGCACCGCGAGCAGCAGTACGAGGACCAGTTGGGGGAAGGCGAGCAGGGCGTCGAGCAGCCGCATCAGCAGCGCATCGGCCCAGCGCGGCCCGGCGCCCGAGAGCCCGCCGACAGCGCTCCCCACCAGCAGCGCCACGGCGGCCGACAGGAGTCCGATGGCGATCGAGGTGCGGGCGCCGTGGAGGAGGAGGGCGAGCACGTCGCGTCCGACCCGGTCGGTGCCCAGCCAGTAGGTGCGCTGGCGCCGGTCGCGCAGGTCCTCGGCGCTCAGCGTGCCCGTCTCGCCGCGGCGCAGGAAGCTCCAGCCGTCGCCCTGGCGGCTCAGCTCGTCGACCACCAGCGTACGGTCGCCGTCGGCCTCGGCATCCCCGGTGTCGAGTCGCAGCAGCGTCACCGTGCTGAGCGGTGGGCGCAGCGCGCTCGCGGCCGGATCGATCGGGCGCACCGATTCGCGGTCGTAGACCAGTGGCGCCAGGAGCAGCAGCGACAGCACGCCGAAGGGCAGCGCACGACGAAGCATCACGCCGCGGCTCACGACGACCTCGCTGCGGTCGTTTCCGAGGTCGGCCGCAGCGACCAGATCTGCTCGCGAACCCGTGGATCGATCAGCGCGTGGGCGAGGTCGGCGGCCAGGGTCCCCAGGACCACGGCGAAGGCGGCCACCAGAGCGGTGGCGGCGACGAGGGGTACGTCGCGGGCCTGGATCGCCGCGGCGGTGATGCGGCCGAGCCCCGGCCAGCCGAAGACGTACTCGACCACGACGGCGCCGCCCAGCAGCACCCGCAGCCAGAGCCCGGCGATCTGCAGCGCCGCGCCGGAGCTCGACATCAGGGCGTGCAGCAGCACGCGGCCGTCTCCATGGCCGCGAGCCCGCGCCGCGCGGACGGCGTCGCCGCGCAGCTCCTCCTCGAGCGCCGAGTGCACCACCTGGGCGATGTAGGCGGCGATCGGGAGCGCCAGGATGATCGCCGGCAGCACCAGGTGCTCGGCGAGATCGACGGTGCGCCCGGCCCAGCCCAGGTCGCGGCTGGCGTCGTCGCTCATCCCCGAGATCGGCAACCAGCCGAGTCGGCTGCCGAAGAGCAGGATCGCCATCAGCCCGATCCAGAAGGAGGGCAGCGAGTAGACGATCAGGGCGCCGGCCCGGAGGCTGCGGCGCAGTGTGCGGGCAGCTGACAGCAGCCGCCGTGCTCTGCGCTGTCCGTCGGAGCGCTCGCCCTCCGTCGCGCTGCGCTGCGCCGCGCGCGCCCGCAGACGCTCCTGCAGCGCCGCGACGCCGAGGGCAGCCGCCAGGCCGGCGACGATCGACAGCAGCCATGCGGCGGCACCGAGGACCAGCGTCGGGCCGGCGTGATCGCGCAGCACCTCCAGCACCGGCTGCTGGTGCGAAGGCGAGACGCCGAAGTCGGCCCGCGCCACCGAGCCCAGCCACGAGAGGTACTGCACCGGGAGCGGCCGGTCGAGGCCGTAGAGCGTGCGCACCCGTTCGATCTGCGACGCCGGGACGCGAGGGTCGAGGTAGAGGGAGGCCACGTCGCCCGGCGCGAGATGCACGGCGAAGAAGGTGGCGCTGGCCACCAGCCACACGAGCAGGATCGCGACGAGCACGCGGTGGAGCAGGAAACGCAGCATCGGGCGAGACGTCCGGTCGCGGCAGGCGGGGGCCCGGCGAGTCACCGGGAGCGGAGAGCCGGGTCGACGCCGGCCAGCCTATCGCCGGCAGCTCGCGCCGCCGCCTTCACGTGCAGCGGCCGCTCCCTGGATCGTCGCCGTCGCCGTCGGCGACGAGTGCAGGCGAAACTGAAAGAATCGCTGCCGATCGACGGAAGAGACTTCGAGGCGGCGGGCCTCACCGCCGAATCGGCGCCCGGCGCGACCCGGTGCACCGCCGCGACCTCGGCTCGTGGTGCGGTCGGCCGAGAGGAGAGAGCGCGAGATGGCGGAGCGTGGCGCAAGAGGAGACGGACAGGGAGTGCTTCATGGAGTCCGTGTGCTCGATTTCGGCCGCTTCATCGCCGGTCCCTTCTGCGCCACCCTGATGGGCGATCTGGGCGCCGAGGTGATCCGTGTCGAGCGCCTCGCCGGAGGCGAGGACCGCTACCTCACCCCGGTGACCGAGGACGGCCAGGGTGCCCTCTACCTGCAGGTCGGCCGCGGCAAGCGCAGTCTGACCCTGAATCCGACCAGGCCCGAGGGGCGCGAGGTGGTGCGGCGGCTGGTGGCGACCGCCGACGTCGTCGTCGCCAACCTGCCGCCGGCGACGCGGGAGGCCCTCGGGCTCGACTACGAGAGCCTGCGCGCGATCAAGCCCGACATCATCCTGACCACGGCCACCGCCTTCGGTCGTGGCGGTCCGTGGAGCGACCGGGTCGGCTTCGACGGTCTCGCCCAGGCGATGTCGGGCGTCATGTACATGTCCGGTGAAGAGGGGCAGCCGACCCGCTCGGCGGCCTCGTGGGTCGACTTCAACACCGCCGCCCTGTGCGCCTTCGCCACGGTGGCGGCGCTGCGCCACCGCGACCTCACCGGCGAGGGTCAGGTGGTCGAGGGAGCGCTGCTGAAGACGGCGCTCAACGCGATGGGGGCGACGCTGATCGAGCAGGATCAGTTGCGCGTCGATCGCGTCGCCACCCTCAACCGCGGGCAGACCAGCGGCCCCAGCGACACCTTCCGCACCGCCGACGGCCACGTCATGTGCCTGGTGATCGGGCCCGGGCAGTTCGAGCGCTGGTGCCGGATGATCGGCGCCGAGGAGCTGCTCGACGACGAGCGCTTCGCCGACGACCTGCAGCGCGGCGTGCACGGCGAGGAGCTGTCGCGGCGTATGGCGGAGTGGTGCGCCGAGCGCACCGTCGAGGAGGTGCTCGATGCGCTCGACCGGGCCCGCGTTCCGGGCGGGCCGGTGCTGTCGCCGCAGCAGGCGCTCGACCATCCGCACGTGCGGGCGATCGGCTACCTCGAGCCGGTCGAGTACCCGACGGCGGCGAGGCCGGTGCCGGTTCCGGGGCCGCCGGTCGAGCTGTCGAAGACCCCCGGGTCGATCCGCGGCCGGGCGCCGCGGCTCGGCGAGCACACCGACGAGATCCTCGCCGAGCTGGGCTACGACGCGGAGCAGATCGCCGGGCTGCGAGAGCGCCGTGTGGTGTGACGCGCGGCGCAGGCGGGCCGCGCCCGCAGGGCGAACGGCGAGGGCGCGAGGTGACGGCCGGTGATCGGATCGCTACCCAGCACCGCCCTGTCGGCTGGGCTCGGCACCCTGGCGGTGCTGGTGCTGCTGCTGCTCTGGCTGCAGCGCCGGTTCGCGGTGGTGCGGCAGATCGGCGTGCCGCTCTACGTCGCGGCCTTCGGATCTGCCCTCGGGGTGTTCGGCGGCCTGGCCTCTGCGGTGCGGCCGGGCGCCGCCGACGCGGTGATCTTCGCCTTCGTGCTGGTCTCGGTGGCGGGCCTGCACGTGCTGACGATCTATCTCTTCGACGGCGTGATCCGCGGCGCCGGCGGGGTGCGGCTGCCGCCGCTGATTCCACGCGTGGTCACCGCCCTGCTCTATCTGGTGGGCTTCGTCGTGGCGCTGCGCCAGGTCTACGAGGATCTCTCGCTGGGACCACTGCTGGCGACCAGCGCGGTGACCTCCCTGGTGCTCGGCCTGGCGCTGCAGCCGATCCTCGGCAACTTCTTCGCCGGCCTGGTGATCGGATTCGAGCGCCCCTTCCGGCTCAACGACTGGGTCGAGATCGGCGGCCGCCAGGCGCGGGTGGTCGACATCACCTGGCGCGCCACCCACCTGCGGACGCGTGACAACGACAACCTGATCATCCCCAACGCCCGCATCGCCGAGCAGGAGATCACCAACTACTACTACCCGCACACCCTGCACCTCGAGAGGGTGCGCGTGGGGGTGCACTACCGCACCCCGCCGTACCGGGTCACCGAGGCGCTGCTGCGCGCCGCGCGTCAGGTCGACCTGGTGCTCGACCGCCCGGCGCCCGATGTCTACGTACGGGAGTTCGGCGACAGCGCCATCGAATACGAGCTGCGCGTTTGGATCGACGACATCGCCGACCAGCCGCGGGTCGGCAGCGAATGCCGCAGGCGGATCTGGGAGGTCTTCGGGGCCGAGGGCATCGTCATCCCCTTCCCGATCCGCACCCTCGAGATCGAGGAGACGTCGAACCGCCTGCGCGTCTCCTCGGGCGAGGAGCGCCGGGCGCCACTGCGTCGTCGTGGCTGGCTGTTCGTCGAGGACGGTCCGGGTCGAGGGCTCTCGGTGGCGCTCGACGAGGAACCGGTGACGGTCGGCCGGGGCGGCGAATGCGACCTGGTGCTGCCGGATCCGCTGATCTCGAAGCAGCAGCTGCGCATCGAGCGCGTCGGCGATCGCTTCCAGCTGGTCGACCTCGAGGGTCGCCAGGGCACCCGGGTGGCGGGCCAGGCCGTCGAGCGGCACTCGTTGTCGGCCTTCGAGCGCATCGAGATCGGCGACAGCAGACTGGTCTTCGAGCTGGTCACCGAACGGGAGGGGCCGGCGCCGACCGTCGGTGTGGTGTACGACGCCGAGCCCGTTGCGCCTCCACCGGCCGGTGGCGCCGGGCACGATGCGGAGGACGCGAATGAGTGACGCTGTCGAGCTGCCGTCGACCATCGGGCCGTACGACGTCGAGGAGTTGCTCGGCGAGACGCCGACCGGGCCGGTCTACCGGGTCCGCCGCTCCAGCGGCGGCGACCCCTTCTCGCTCAAGGTGCTGCCGTCGGAGCTGCTCGACGGCAACGAACGCGCTCAGCGCGAGCTGGCGAAGCTCACCCAGCTGCACCACCCGTGCATCGCCCAGGTGCGCGACGTCGAGCTGCGCGCCGACCCCCCCTACATCGTCGTCGAGTACGTCGAGGGCTGCACCCTGCGCGAGCTGATCGCCGAACGGCGCCTGAGCTTCGCCGAGGCGTTCCGCGTCTTCCACCAGGTCTGCCAGGCGCTCGACTCGGCCCACGGCACAGGCGTGCTGCACCGCACCCTGAATCCGAGCACGATCATGGTCAGCCGCGACCTGCGGGTCGTGCGGGTGATCGACTTCGCGCTGGGAGCGCTGCAGGGCGGCCGTCTCGACGTCTCGTCGGGCGGCACCGATCTGATGCGCAGCATGAACATCGCGTACCGCGCTCCCGAGACGCTGCGCGACGGCATCGCGAGCTCGGGTGCGCGCGCCGACGTCTTCGCCGCCGGCGCGGTGTTCTACGAGCTGCTCACCGGCCGCAGGCCAGGCTCGCGCCTCGCCCTGCCGAGCACCCAGAACTCCGACGTGCCGCCGGATCTCGATCCGCTGGTGCTGCGCTGCGTCGCCCAGGAGCCGGAGGAGCGCTACGACGGTTTCGCGCAGATCCTCGGCGAGCTGCGGGCGCTCGACGACCGTCTCCGCCTCGGCCTTTCGCACAACCTGCAGGGCATCTCACGCACCGGAAAGGTGCTGGCGACCGGCGCCGTGCGGCGTCTGCCGCATCCCGGGGTGGTGGTGGCGTCACTGCTCGCGGTGGTGGCGCTGCTGCTGCTGTGGATCGGCCGCTGCGCGGTGCCCGCTGGCGACGCCGCACCGCCCGAAGACAGCGCTCCGGCGAGCGAGAGCGCCCCGTCCGAGTCCCCGACGCCCGGGTAGGACCAGCGCGCCGCGCCCCCGGCCGGATGGCCCCGAGGCGTCGCGTAGGATGCGGCCCCCGCCCCTACGCAGAGAGCCGCGGTTGCAGAGCTCGCGACCCGACGACGGAGGCGGTGTCGGACCGATCCGCTCCGCGTCGGCCAGGGCTCCGGAGGCGACGGTGGGCGCAAACCTCCGACGGCAGAGATCCGTCGGCACTCGCTTCGGAGATCCGCTATGTCGAGCACCATCACGTCGAGCATCCCGGGCGACCTGGCCTCCCTGGCGGAGCACGCCCACCAACGACTCGGTGAGCGCCGCAGCCTCTGGTTCGAGGGCGGCTGGGTGACCAACACCGAGACCCTCGAGCGGGCCCGTCGGCTGCACCGGGCGTTCGCCGAGCTCGGCCTCGGCAAGGGGCGGATCGGCGCTCTCTGCATGATCAACGATCCGCTGATCTACCCCGTCTTCCAGGGCATCTTCCGCACCGGCGGCGCCGCCGTGCCGGTGATGTTCCAGCTCTCGGCGTCCGAGCTGCGCTTCATCCTCGAGGACACCCGCGCCCACCTCGTGGTCACCGACGCTGCGAACCTCGAGAAGGTGAAGGAGGCGGTGCTTGGACTGGACAGCGTGCAGACGATCGTCGCGCGCGGCGTCGAGGCGGACCCCGACCACGATCCGCCGATCCTGCGGCTGGAGACTCTGCTCGAGAGCGAGCCCCAGCTGACGCTGCCCCGCATCGACAGCGGGGACCTGTCGCTGCTCCTCTACACCTCGGGCACCACCGGCAAACCCAAGGGCGCCATGTTGTCGCACGCCAACCTGATCGCCTCGGCGCGGGCGTCGGCGGCCGCCTCGGAGTTCGATCGCATCGAGAAGCCGAGGGTGAGCATCAGCGCCATGCCGATGGCACACATCTTCGGCGTCGGGGTGATGAACGGCGGTTACCTGGTGCCGGAGCGGCTGGCGGACGGCTACATGGTGCAGCTGGTCTGGTTCGACCCGAAACGCTTCCTCGAGCTGATCCAGGAGCACCGTTGCGCCACGATGCCGGCGGTGCCGACGATGCTGGCGCTGCTTCTCAACCACCCCGAGAGCCGCAACTACGACCTGACCTCGCTCGAGGACGTGGTGTGCGGCGCTGCCCCGCTGCCGGTCGAGCTGGCGCGCGCCTTCGAGAAGCGGGCCGGATGCAGGGTGCGCGAGATCTACGGCATGACCGAGAGCACCGGCATGGGCAGCGCCAACCGCTCCTCGGACCCGGCCAAGCCCGGATCGGCCGGTCGCGCCTATCCCGACCACGAGATCGGCATCCAGGACGACGAGGGCCGCTTCCTCCCCGTCGGCGAGCGCGGCGAGGTGGTGATCAAGGGCCCCTCGGTGATGATGGGCTACCTCAACCGGCCGGAGGCGACGGCGGAGACCGTCCGCGACGGCTGGCTGCACACTGGCGACGTGGGTTACCTCGACGACGACGGCTTCCTGTTCATCGTCGACCGCAAGAAGGACATGATCATCCGCGGCGGCGAGAACATCTATCCAGCCGAGATCGAGGAGGTGCTCTACCGCCATCCGGCGGTCGCCGAGGCCGCCGTGGTCGGGGTGCCGGACGAGGTCTACGGCGAGAGCGTGCTGGCGTTCGTGGCGCTGAAGGGCGGCTTCGAGCCCGGCGACGAGCTGGCTGGCGAGCTGCGCGCCTTCGTCAAGCAGCACGTGACGCCCTTCAAGGCGCCGGGAGAGATCCGCTTCCTCGAAGCGCTGCCGAAGAGCGGCATGGGCAAGATCCTGCGCCGCGAGCTGCGGGATCAGGGGTCAGGGGTCAGGGGTTAGGGTTAGGGGCAGAAGGCGGAAGGCAGAAAGCAGAAGCAGAAGCAGAAGCTGAGATTGCTTTCCCTGGCTCCCAACCCCAACCCCCAACCCCCAACCCCCAACCCCTAGCCCCCAACCCCCAGCCCCCGCTTGACCGCTCGACGCGGCTGCTGGAAGGCTGATCGCGATGACCTTCGCGCTCGAGCCGACGATCGCGGCACCCATCGCCTTCCTCAGTGTCGCCTTCGCGGTGGTGGCGTCGGCGCACGCCGTGCTCACCAAGCGCGACGTGCGGGCGGCGATCGGATGGGTGGTGGCGATCTGGGTGGCGCCGCTGCTGGGCTCGATCGCCTATGCGATCTTCGGCATCAACCTGATCCGCCGTCGGGCGGTGTCGATCTTCGGTGAGCACCACGACCGCGGTTTCGTGCCCCTGGTGCCGCTCGAGGAGAGCGTCGAGCCTTCGTTCGGCGCCCTCGGCATGACCCGCTTCGTCGACCGCCTGGTCAACGTGCCGCTGGTCGAGGGCAACGAGGTCGTGCCGCTGCTCGGCTGCGACGCCTTCGAGCAGATGCTCGACGTGATCGGGTCGGCGCGCGAGTCGTTGAGCCTCGAGACCTACATCTTCGACCACGACGCCACCGGACGCCGGTTCGTCGCGGCGCTGGCGGAGGCGGTGGAGCGAGGCGTCGAGGTGCGGGTGCTGATCGACGCCGTGGGCGCGCGCTACTCCAAGGAGCCGACACCGCGCGAGCTGGCGCATCGGGGCGTCCGCACCGCGCTCTTCCTGCCCACCCGCCATCCGCTGCGTGCTCCCTACCTCAACCTGCGCAACCACCGGAAAGTACTCGTCGCCGACGGCCGGATCGGCTTCACCGGCGGCCTCAACATCCGTCACTGTCTGTCGGAGAGTGACGGCAGCGAGCAGCTTCGCGACACCCACTTCCGGGTCGAGGGACCGGTGGTGGCCCACCTGCAGCGCGCCTTCGTCGAGGACTGGTACTTCTCCGCCAGGGAGGAGCTGCTCGGTCCGCGGTGGTTCCCGGAGCTGGAGGCGCGCGGTGAGATGCTGGCGCGCGGCATCCCGGACGGCCCCGACCGCGATCTCGAGAAGATCCAGTGGACGCTGCTCGGCGCTCTCGCCTGCGCCAAGCATCGGGTCAAGATCGTCACCCCCTATTTCCTTCCTATCAACGGCATCGACACCGCCCTGCAGGTGGCGGCGCGCAGGGGTGTGCACGTCGACGTGTTCCTGCCCGAGCGCGGCAACCTGCTGTTGCCCCACTGGGCCTCGCGCGGATTGTGGGAGAACGTGCTCGAGGGAGGTTGCCGCGTCTGGCTGGTGCCGCCGCCGTTCGATCACAGCAAGCTGATGATCGTCGACAACAGCTGGTCGTTCGTCGGCAGCGCCAACTGGGATCCGCGCAGCCTGCGGCTCAACTTCGAGTTCAACGTCGAGGTGCGCAGCGCCAAGCTCAACCTGGCGATCGACGACCTGATCGAGGAGCGCCGCGGCCGCGCCAAAGAGGTGAAGCTCGAAGCCCACCGCAGGCGGCCGGTGCCGGAGCGTCTCCTCGACGGCGCCGCGAGGCTGCTCTCGCCCTACCTCTGAAAGTCGAATCGGGGCGGTGAGAAGGGCGCGACGGCAGTGCCGACGCGCCTGTTCTCGCTCCCTCGCCGCCTCGTCCAGGTGCCTGAGCTGTGGTACGTTACAAGGCTGGGTGCGTCCGCCGCCGCCGTCGTTCGAAGCCCTGCTGGGGCGACCGAGGCGGACCGCCGTTCCGCGCCGCGCGGTCCGGCCAGACAGTCTCGAGGAGCTCCGATGCCCAACATCGTCATCGTCGGCATGCAGTGGGGCGACGAGGGCAAGGGAAAGGTCGTCGACCTGCTCTGCCCGGCGTTCGCCGCCGTGGCGCGCTACCAGGGTGGTAACAACGCCGGTCACACGGTCAAGTTCGGCGACCGCCACTACGCGCTGCACCTGATCCCTTCGGGCATCCTGCATCCCGGGCTGCGCTGCTATCTGGGCAACGGTATGGTGCTGTCGCCGCGCGCCTTCGAGGACGAGCTCGGCAAGCTCGAGGCCTCCGGAGTCGCTGCTCGCGGTCGGCTGTTCGTCTCCGACCGCGCCCAGGTCGTCAGCCCGATGCACGGGCTGCTCGACCGCGCTCGTGAGGGCGCTGCCGGGGACCGCAAGATCGGCACCACCTCGCGCGGCATCGGCCCGGCCTACGAGTCGAAGGTGTCGCGCCTCGGGCTGCGGGTGGTCGATCTCGGTGCCGAGAACATGGAGGAGAGGGTGCTGCAGGCGGTCGAGCGCGCCCGCCGCGAGCTCGAGCACCTGCTCGAAGGCGACCTGGCAGGCGAGAGCGGCGCCGCGCTCGACGCCGACGCGATCGTCGCCGAATGCCGTTCGTACGCCGAGGTCCTCGCGCCCTTCGTCTGCGATGTCTCCAAGGAGCTCAACGAGGCGATCGATCGGGGTGAGTCGGTGCTCTTCGAGGGCGCCCAAGGAGCCCTGCTCGACGTCGACCACGGCACCTACCCGTTCGTCACCTCGTCGAACTCCACCTCCGGGGGCGCCTGCACCGGCACCGGCGTGCCGCCGACCCGGATCGACGGCGTCGTGGGGATCCTCAAGGCCTACTCCACCCGCGTCGGCGCCGGACCCTTCCCCACCGAGCTCGACGACGCGTTCGGCGAACGGCTGCGCTCGCAGGGTGGCGAGTTCGGCACCACCACCGGGAGGCCGCGCCGCTGCGGCTGGATGGACCTGGTGGTGGCGCGCTACGCGCGGCGGGTGAACGGCGTCGGTTCGATCGCCCTGACCAAGCTCGACGTGCTCGACGGTCTCGAGGAGATCAAGGTCTGCACCGGCTACCGGATCGACGGCGAGGAGGTCTCGGACCTGCCGGCCGACGCCAGCCGTTTCGGTCGCGCCGAGCCGGTCTACGAGCGGCTGCCCGGCTGGAACGCCAGTACCGTGGGAGCACGGTCGTTCGCGGATCTGCCTCCCAACGCACGCTCCTACGTGCGTTACCTGGAGGAGCAGCTCGGCGTCGGCATCGACCTGATCTCGACCGGACCGCGGCGCGAGGAGACGATCATCGGCGACCGGCTGCTGCGCGAGTGGCTGGGCGAGGAGCTCGATCTGGTGACCTCGCAGATGGCGGTCGGTGCCGGCTGAAGGGCCTCGGCGAGGCTCGTGGCGCCGGACGCGAGGTGTTCTGAGCGCCATGCGCGCCGGGCGCGGGTTCCGGTACACGGAGTCAGCGTCTATACTTCCGCGGGCCGTTAGCTCAGTTGGTAGAGCAGCGGACTTTTAATCCGCGGGTCATAGGTTCGATCCCTATACGGCCCAAGAGGATTCCGCCCCTCGCCGCCGAGCGACCGCGGTAGCCGCCACGTCGCGGCGCAGACGTGTCCCCATCGTCTAGTCAGGTCTAGGACACCAGCCTTTCAAGCTGGCGACACGGGTTCGAATCCCGTTGGGGATACCACTGCGCTGTGCGCAGTGGTCTGCCCAACGGGATTCTCGGGATGCCACGACGCGCTGCGCGCGGCGTGGGCATCGCGAATCCCTCCTCGATTTCGCGACGCTGTCACAGCGCTGTGCGCAGTGGTCTGCCCAAC
>ERZ869936.861-NODE-861-length-25142-cov-4.977757_pt1 | contig 25142 bp, 26 predicted proteins | sample MGYA00520876_ERZ869936 | MGnify/ENA primary metagenome ERZ869936 (study PRJEB32218, sample SAMN09650985) | biofilter metagenome | isolation source: enrty point of leading RO module | place: Saudi Arabia: Thuwal, RO plant located on Red Sea | collected 2016-02-17 ... | reverse complement strand
GCTCGAAGCGGCCGCTGCTGATTTGCCGATTGTGGCCGGCTACTCAGATTTTGTGAATGAATTGTTTGCCGACGGTGTGTCGGCCTTCATTTGCCCAGCTGGTGATGTGATTTGCATGCAAGACCGGGTCAACCTGCTACTTAACGACAACACCACCCGCAAGCAGTTGGCCCGCGCCGCGCGAGAAGATGTGCTTGAACGAGTGGAGCAAAATGTCGACGAGTATCGGGTGGCGTTTAAGGAAAGTGTTGAACGAGTGTTATATGCGTATGAAACCCCACCCGAGGGTGAGGGAGTTACAGAAGAACAAGAGATGCCCGGAAGAGCCGCATGAAATTACTGATTTTCACCCAAACTATCGATATGAACGATCCGATCCTCGGTTTCTTTGTTCGCTGGGTGGCTGAGTTTGCCAAGCATTGTGAACAGGTTCACGTCTGTGCGCTCAATGTCGGTGAGTACAAGCTGCCTGAGAACGTCACGGTACACTGTCTTGGGAAAAGTGAAAAAAAGCCGAAGTGGGTGTGGCTCTGGCGCACCTGGAAGCTCTCTTGGCAACTCCGCAAGGAATACGATGCAACCTTTGTGCACATGAATCCAGAGTACGTGGTCTACGCCGGCCTCCTCTGGCGCTTGCTCGGCAAACGAATTAGTATGTGGTACGCACATGGTGCCGTGAATTTTATATTACGGTTAGCAACGCTTTTTACACATACGGTCTTTACGTCGACAGAGCAAGGGTTCAGGCTTGAGAGCCACAAACGCGCCATTGTTGGTCAGGGGATTGATACCGAACACTTCAAACCTGACCCTAACAGGAAACAAGACTCGCGACTTGAGTTGGTTACGGTGGGTCGTATCAGTCCTGCCAAAGACATCACAACGCTGATTGAGACCTGTCGAATCCTTAAGGAAAAAGAAATCAATTTCCATTTCAAGATTGTTGGTGCGCCACAGCATCCAGAGGAAAGAGTCTATCAAGACTCCCTCGAAGCGCTTATAAATAAATACCAGTTGAGCGACGAGATTAAGTTCATTGGGTCTATGTCTCAGCGTGAACTGCCAGACACTCTCCGTAAAGCCGACATATTTATTAGCGCTGGTCAAACCGGCAGCCTCGACAAGGCGCTTTTGGAAGCACTGGCTTGTGGTATCATCACGATGTCTTGTAATGAATCTTTTAGCACGTTCGCGCAACCATTTACAGAAACATTTTGTTTTCCTAGAGGAGGTGCTGGGCAATTGAGCAAGCTGATTATCAATCTCAACGAGACAGATGTATCAGAATCTGTAAACCAGTTGCGCACCAGGATTCATGAAGCACACAGTATTGAATCGCTGATTGGTAAGATTATCCAGAAATTATGAATTCATTTGCAATCCGGAATAAAGTTGAGCTGGTTAAAACATTAATCAAAGATACAGACGTTGTGCTTGACGTTGGTTTTTGGGGTCAAGGAAAAACCTTTGAAGACCCTACATGGCCACATAAACTCATTAAAGATCAAACGGCTGATGTGTACGGAATTGACCTCGTCTATGATGAGTCTGTTATTCCGGCAGCAGATCGCAGTAAATACAAAAAAGCAGCCGCTGAGAATTTTCAGTTCGATCAATCCTTTGATGTTATTTTTGCCGGCGATCTCATTGAACACGTAGTGAATCCAGGTCTATTTTTAGACAATGCAAAAAAACACCTCAAGCCAGGTGGTCGACTCATCATGACGACACCCAATACTTTCAACCTTTTTGTAATGGCTGGAAAACTTTCACGCCCTGAACCACCAATCAATTCTGACCACACATTCTATTTCAATCGCCGAACCATTGGAACGTTGTTAGAAAAATGTGGTTGGCAAGTCGAGCGATTCGGTTTTATGTACACGCTCGATTATACCCACAAGGAAAGTGTGAAAAAGAAAGTGCTCAATGTTCTATATTGGGCGCTGAGCAAACTCACTAATAAATTCTATGAAACCATGGTAGTAGTTGCTAAACCGAAGTAAAGATTTATTAGTAAGAAGCGATCAAACTATACACTTCGTGGTAATGTATATTTCAATAATTATGAAAGCTGAAGCTGTTAAAGATTTATATAATATTGACCTTAAGACATCTGATGAGCCGTATGAACACCGGCGTTGGTTTAGCTCAAAACGAGCTCGAGTTGCGTATGATGCTACTCGATACGCTGTTAAAAAATACGCACTACCAATTTTAAAAGACAGAAGTGAAGTCTTTGAGCTTGGCGCTGGCCCAGCCACTTGGACTAAAGTACTGCTTGAAAAAGCACCTAACGCGAGATATGAGCTGGTCGACATCTCAAGTGAAATGCTCAAACAAGCCAAGACGGCATTGAGAGAACAAAAAAATATTACCTATGTAGAATCAGATATTTGTGAATTTAAACCGCAAAAGAAATACGATTTCTTTTTTTCGTCACGTATCATTGAGTATGTCAGCGATAAGGATGCTGCAGTATCTACCATTTCAATTTCACTGAAAAAGGGTGCAAAAGGTATGATAATCACTAAGACGCCTCAGTACAGGAGATTTTTAATAAAGAAACCAAAATCTGACTTTCATTCATTACAGATAGAGCCAAAAGATTTATCCAATTTATTGATAAAACATGGATGCAGTGTTCTGCAGGTAACTCCAGTGACCTTTGTTTTTCCAAAATTGAAGAGTGCTTTTTTAGATCGACTCCTATTTAATGTGGGGAAATTTATGCCCATGTACTTAGCAAAACCATTCACTGAGTCATACGCCATAATTTTTGTTAAGAATGATTATTGAATTGTACGGTTTACCTGCATCGGGGAAGTCTACTTTAGCAAATGAGCTTGAGGAGAACACCGAGGCGGTTGTTGTGAGAAGGCTCAAAATAAATTGTTTGATTATTTTTTGGCGCGCGATTAAATTTTTAATACATCACCCAATCATTGGCTTTAAAAATTTGTGGTTTATAGTAAAAAACGCTGAATATATCCATGATGTGTGGAACAATTTTTTTGTGCGTTATGCAAAATACATGACTGCAAAAAAACTTTCAAAACAGGGGGAGATAGTAGTGTTAGATGAAGGTCCGCGCCAGAATCTACTCTCAGTACCACAACGACCGTTAGATCAAGCAAAAGTAAATACTATTTTGCGCAAACTTCCGCCAACTGACATTTGTGTCTGCTTTGATTTGCCGACTGATATTCGAGAAGAAAATATAAAAAAACGCGGTTATCGGTCACGTCCTGAATATTCTGACAAGCAATACAGTCAGTTTATAAAATATTTGGAATCCATAAACGAGAAAGTTGTAAAATTACTGAAAAAAAAGCAGAATGTCCTAATGATTAGAGATCTTGACGCTAGAGACCGTGTTACAAATGAGCTTGTCGAAACCTTCGTCAAAGATTAATTACATATGTTTGCACAAAAAATTTACACACAGAATGGTGTCACTAAAGAAAATATTTTTACTAATGGTGAGCGGGTCTTACATATAGGTTCAGGTAGCAATAAGCTTCCAGGTACTGAAACAGTCGACATTCTCGACCTTCCAAATGTTGACAAGGTACATGATCTTGATGAATTTCCATGGCCATATGAAGAAAATTCATTTGACCTAGTTTTCGGGCACAACGTTTTTGAACATTTGGATAATCAAGTAGCTTCCATGGAAGAGTTGTGGCGGATATTAAAACCAGGCGGACGATTACTCATAACAGTGCCATATTTTCGTAGCGTGGATGCGTTTAATGATTCGACACACGAACACTTTTTTACTTCAGCATCAATGAAATTTTATCTTGATGAAGATAACCAGCAAGCAGGTTACCATTACACGGATAAGCAATTTAAAGAGATTGGTTTTTGGTATGGATGGCCACAGCCATCAAAAAACCCAGTAGTAAAAATATTCAAATCTTTCATTAAGAATCATTCTTGGTTTTATGACCAGTATCTTTCTTTATTATTTCCCGTACAGATTTTGGTTTGGGAGCTCGAGGCTATTAAGGGTAAAAGAGATTAATGAACTCTTAAATTATGCATGATATTCAAGTAAAAAAAGACCATTACTACAATGTTAACTATAACCATAAGGCGCGCTGGATTACGTATTTCTATCAAATGAATCTGCTAAAAGAGCTCGGAATATTAAGTGCTTTAGAAGTTGGACCTGGGCACGGCTGGATGAAGAAAATTATTGCTGACCTAGGAGTATCGGTAGAGACTGTTGATTTTGACCCTGCCTTAAAGCCAGATTATGTTGGTTCTATTGAAAAATTACCTAATCCTGACAACTCTTATGATGCAGTTTGCGCCTTTGAGGTTTTAGAACATCTCCCTTTTGAGACCTTGATCCAGAACTTAAACGAGATGGCGCGGGTAGCAAAGAAATACGTTATTTTTTCTGTCCCTGACCATAGACACACTTTATTTCATATAAACTTTAAAATACCTTTCTTTAAGTACGTTAATTTCATGCTGAAAATAAACACTTATAAGGAACATAAGTTTGATGGTCAGCACTATTGGGAGATTGGCAAAAAGGGATACTCACCAAAAAGGGTTAAAAAAACAATTGAATCAAATGGTTTTAAGATTGTTAAATCTTTTGTGCCGACTGACACACCTACAAATCATTTTTTTGTATTGATTAAAGAGTGATTTTAATTCCGGTGTATGTCAGATAAGTCTGAATTGAAGATATATTACGTTGCAAATACTCGTTTCCCAAACGAGAAAGCGCACGGTATTCAAATTGCAAAAACAATTGAATCATTTATCGAAGAAGGACGTGAGGTTGAGTTAGTTGTACCTCGCCGCACTCATCTAAATTCGAAAATTCAAGAGTTTTATAAATTAAAAGTATCAATTCCGGTTACCTATTTACCTTGCATCGACTTATATAATAAGGGTAGGCTTTGGTTTTTTTTGAGCTCAATTACATTCATAGTTAGTTACCTAGTATTCTTTATACTGAAGATAATAGGTGGGAAGAAATTTATTATATACAGTGTCGATATGGATACCTTTTCAATGACTCCACTTACACTACTCCCGCGGCAATTTTTTACTGAATTACACGGTGCTCGTAATTTGAGCTTTACGACGAAAATATTTTTTAGATTCAGCACCGGAATCATTGCTATTAACGAAGCGGTAAAGAATGTAGTCGTGAGTAGATTTATACATACCCCTCCCGTTCTTGTAGAGCCTAATGGCGTCGATTTACATATGTTTAGTAATGTTGCCACACAAACTGAGGCTCGTAAGGCCCTAGCGCTACCAGCCGACAAACAAATAGTCATGTTTGTTGGCCGCTTTTACTCGTGGAAGGAGGTTGGAATCTTGGCCGAAGCAGCCGCAATTGCTCCTGAGATTCAATGGTATGCTATAGGAGGTAGCAAGGACGATTTTTTGCGAGTAACGAGTTTGAATACCATGCCCAATAATTTGATTATTTGTGGCGATAAAGCACCTACTGAAGTTCCGTACTGGGTTGCCGCTGCAGATGTTGTATTGGCACTTGGTACCAAGAAAAACAATGGCTCATGGAAGTTTACCTCACCTATGAAAGTCTTTGAATACATGGCATCGGGACGCCCTGTTGTTGCCAGTCGTACGCCAGCATTAGAAAGCATTCTGAATGAAGCAGAGGTTTATTTTTACAAACCTGATGATGCAGTGGATTTGGTTGAGAAAGTAACAAATGCAATTGCTAACCAAAAACCTCAAGCGGTTCACTTGGCGTTAACTAAAGCAAAAGCTCATGAGTGGAAAAAGAGGGCAAAAAGAATTTTAGAATTTATAGATAGTCTTAGTATAAATTAAACAGTAACGTATGAGAAAACTTACCAATGCTCCTTTAGATGCCTTTTATCGCTCAAATGCTACGAAGGAAAAAGTACTTGATGTGGGTTCTGCTGGAGGTCGCAATAAAGAGTATTTCCCAAACAGTCTTACAGTCGACCTATTTCCAGAAAATAAACCGGACGTGGTAGCAGATGCTCATAGCTTGCCTTTTGCAGAAGCATCCTATAAAACAATTGTGTGCAAGGAAGTGTTAGAGCATGTCAAACGTCCACACGAGGTTATAGATGAATTTCATCGGGTGTTAGAATCAGGTGGAAAGTTAATTTTGTCGACTAGGTTTTTATTTCCAATTCATGAGGCCCCCCATGATGGTTTCAGATTTACCAAATATGCACTACTTGAATTATTTAAAGACTGGAAGGAAGTGGAAATCATTGAGGATTCAGATCCAATTCTAACTATTGTAATTCTTATTGATCGTATGATTTATCAGTCAGATTTTAAATTCAATAAAATTTCTAAGGGGTTGCTTTTAGGAATTACATATCTACTACTCCCATTTCGGCACCTCCTTTTGAGACAGTATGGTGATGTCGGTAAAAATTTTCCTGTTAACTCAGCTTTTTCAGCAGGATACCACGTAGTTGCAATTAAGTGAAATGAAGAAGGTAGTTACTTTTAGAGCAGCTTCGCTTGGGGACACTTTGCTGGCCAAGTATCTCTTCGAAAACTTGCGGAGCGAGTATATTGATGCGAGGTGTATAATTGTTACAGGTGCCCGCTCAGCGATGCTCCGCGAGTTGCTACATGATTATCATTGGGTTGAAATAAAAGAAATCAACCGCTGTCATCCAATAGAGATCATTAAGGGCTTTTTTGATTTGCGTGGTGCTGATTTGGTTGTTATCCCAACCTCCTATGGTGTTTTTTCTACACCAAGCAAAATTTTTGCACGCTTGATTTCTGTCACAGGAGCACTTTGGGGCTATAACGATGGTAGTTATTTGGCGTCATTGCTCTATGATAGAATTTTTGAAATAAATCATGATAGACCAGTAATTGAGAACGAGCTTGAGATTGTGCGCTCACTGAAGATTAATCCTTCTTTATTAAAACCAACATTTCATATTAATAAACCTGATGAGAATGTTATTAAAAAAATTGGTCTAGAGAAGAATAAGTACTTAGTAATTAATATTTTTTCAGGCAGTCCTAATCGAGGTCTATCACCGAAAAATCGTCAACGCTTAATTGATGTAATAGTTAAAAATACATCAGAATATGAACTTATTTTGGTTGGTGGTATGCAAAATAGGTCTGATTTGGAGTCACTTGCACTCCCGCCTAGAGCAAAAATTATTACTGGATCAATCACTGAATTGCTACAGCTACTTTATTTTAGTAAAGCAGTAGTAAGTGTTGATACTGGTGTAGCGCACATAAGTTCAGGTCTCGGCAAAACCTTACTGGTTTTAAGCAGTTATGCTGGTCGAGGATGGTGGACAAAAGTTCAGCACCCAGACACCACAACAGCTTTAGTTGGGCAAAAAGGTTCAAATGAAGAAGGTAATAAGGCTGAGTTATTCCCAGAAAGTCTTAATAACTTTACTAATAATGATATAGAGAGGTGGGTTGCTAGTTTATAAAAAATAATTTTGTTAACACTGAACAATAAAAGCTTTACCAGCAACTGAAATATTGTCGTATTCTATTAATGATATATTTGGATTTTTGTCCAGCCACTCAGCTACTGCCTTTTGTTCACCATGTTTAGGGGAACCAGCAAATGAAAACCAGTCGTCAAACACAAGAATTGTTCCAATTTGTAAGTATTCTTTGACAAAATCAAGAACAGGTACCGTTGATTCATACAAATCACAATCAACATACACTAAGGCAGCCTTACGTAGAGGAAGCGTCTTTTTGGTCTTCTGTGTGAGGCTTTGATTAAACCAACCCTTGATAAACTCACAGGCAGAAATATTAACTCCATTATTTCTAAGAATGCTTTTAAACTGCGGAAGATCACAGGCAAATTCTCTTTCTGAAAATGCGTCAAAATCTTTGTCGTTACCAGTCGGAGCTGGCAAACCTTCGAAGCTATCAAAAGCATAAAACTTCATATTCAAGCCAAATGCTTTTGCCATATGGTAAGCGTTTATAAAAGTTTTTCCTCTGTATACTCCAAATTCCAGATAGTCACCCTCAATGTTTGAAGTTTTTAGAAAATGCATATAGCGCCGCATAGAAAGTTCTCGTTCTGTATAAGTTAAATATAGAGAGGTAAAAACTTTCAATTTTCGAAAGAACCAACTTTTTGCAGAATTTAGTAGAATAAACATATCGTCAGATTTTATCATGCTGTATAGATTTTCACATTCGAAACGAGTTTCACTTTACCTTTGTTATAGCTGGTAATATATCCTTTCTAGGGTATAGTTCAGTCACAATATGAAAGACAAAATATCCAAAATTTTAACCGAGTATACTGATTTAGCAGGCTCTCTAGAAACTTGTATTAGCAAGCAGATTGAGCCGCTCAGCCTATCCATTATCGAGTGCTTAGAACGAGGTAACAAAGTGATGTTGGCTGGGAATGGTGGTAGTGCTGCCGAAGCTACTCATATTGCAGCTGAGTTTACAGGGCGCTTTAAGCTTGAGCGTCCGGGGTGGGCAGCAATCTCGCTTTCGACTGATACCTCGGCAATCACTGCGATTTCAAACGACTATAGTTTTGAAGATATTTTTTCTCGCCAAATAGAGGCACTTGGACAAAAGGGCGATGTACTAATAGCGCTTTCAACTAGTGGTAATTCAACGAATATTTTAAAAGCTGTTACTCAGGCAAGTTCAATGGGTATTAAAACTATTGCGTTAACTGGTGGGACTGGTGGTGGTTTAAAAGGTCGGTGCAATCAAGAAATTTTCGTACCATCAAATAACACACCACGAATTCAAGAGGTGCACTTGCTTGTACTCCATACAGTGTGTGAATTAGTTGAAGCGAGTATGGTGTCATCAAACTAATGTTCCCTGTGAAAATATGTCATTGAAGAAAATTGTTGAAGATTTTTCCAAACAAAGGATTGCAGTTGTAGGCGATCTTATCCTTGACCAATATATCCGTGGTGAGGTAAAACGCATTAGTCCTGAAGCACCCGTTCAAGTTGTTGATGTCGACCATGAAGAGTTTGTTCCTGGAGGGGCAGCAAATGTTGCAAATAACCTACGTGCACTTGGTGCTGATGTTGAGGTGTTAGGTGTAATTGGTAAAGACAGTACAGGCGTACGTCTAATAGAGACCTTAGAAGGTAATGGTATTTCAACTGTAGGTGTCATTGTAGATGAGGAACGACAGACAACCGTTAAGGTTCGAGTTCTAGGGGGACGGCAGCAGATAGTTCGTTTTGACTATGAAGTGACACGAGATATAACAGACAAATTGGTGACAAAAATATTGAATCGTATTAAAGAAAATATAGATTCACTCAATGCTATTCTGGTGTCGGACTATGCTAAAGGTGTTGTTACCCCGGCTCTCATGTCTGAGCTAACAGCGTTATGCCACAAAACCAAGACCAAACTTTTGGTTGACCCAAAACCACCACATACATCTATGTACAAGCAGGTTGACATATTGACCCCAAACTTGCAGGAAGCTTGCTTGATGGCAGGAGTGCAAGATGTTGAGCTCACTGATAGCTTTGTCGCTTCAATAGGGAAAAAATTAGTTTCAGATTTAAATGCCAATATTCTTATTACCAGAGGAAGTCAGGGCATGACTTTGATGGAATTATCTGAGCACGTTACCCATATTCCAGCCCATGCAACTGAGGTTTATGATATCGTTGGAGCAGGTGACACTGTAGTTGCTACACTAGCACTAGCACTTGCTTCCGGAGCCCCGTACAAGGAAGCGTCTCAACTGTCTAATGTTTCAGCCGGAATCGTAGTTAAAAAAGTTGGTACCGCAACCGTTGAAGTAGAGGAGTTATTAAAAAACCTATTCCATGAAGAGAGCGATATTTCTTGACAGAGATGGAACGCTCATTGAAAACGGTGAAGGATACCGACACAAAAAGGAGGATCTAAGATTCCTGCCGGGTGTCGTTGAGGGTCTACGAGATCTCGAGTCAAAATATTTGTTGTTTATTATCACTAATCAATCAGGCATTGCGCGAGGATACTATACAGAAAAAGAGTTTTTCGTTTACAACAATGAGTTACTTAGACAGCTGGGCCAGGCTAATATAAATATTATCGAAACCTATTTTTGCCCACACCATCCGAACAGTTTGTGTCAGTGTAGGAAACCAAACCCTTTCTTTATCTTGGAAGCAGCAAAAAAATACAGTTTGGATTTGAGTGAATCGTGGATGATTGGTGATGCATATTCTGACATCGAAGCTGCAAATGCTGCTGGTGTAAAAGGTATACTAATTGCTGACCAAAAAAGTAATCTCAGAGTTGCCACCGTTAAAGATTTTTCTTCTGCTGTTGCAATAATCAATTCGTATGAATAATTTGAACAAAATAATAGAACTGCCGGAGTTGGTTTCAAAATTGGAGAAGTTACGGAAAATTGGTAAAAAAATTGTCACAACGAATGGTGTTTTTGATATCCTGCATGTCGGCCACCTTGAGGCGCTTGAAAAATCAGCATCGCTTGGAGATGTTTTGGTAGTTTTAGTGAATAGCGATTACTCCGTACAAACAAATAAAGGACCTGGACGCCCTGTTGTACCAGAAAAGAATCGGGCCAGAATGTTGGCTGCATTTGAAGTGGTTGATTACGTGTGTCTTTTTGGAGAGGAAACACCCGTTGATTGTTTAAAGGAGATTGGGCCAGACGTGCACGCTAAGGGCGGTGATTATAGTATCGAAACCCTACCAGAAAAAAGTATAGTGGATGAGAAGGGTGGGAAAGTGGTTATTTTTAATTTAGTTAGTGGTATGGAGGGAAAAATTTCCACCACTTCTCTCATTGAAAAAATAAAAAAAGAATTTTAATTTACCATTCTATTTTTACTAGATAGAATAATTCTTAAACTAGATTGCAACACTGACTATGAAAGACAAGAAAAAAATACTCATTGATATTCCGTGTCCCGTTAGTGCTCGAAATATTTTAGCTCCAAAGAAAAGCGTGTATAAGTATCTGGTGGACGCTGGGTATGATGTTGTGTTACTGGCTCCAAAGAAAGCCGTTGCTCTTCTTGAAAAAGAATATGGAGCCACGGTAGAACCGGTACAAAGTGGTTTAAATAAACGAAACAAAATACAGTCAGCAAGTGATTTCATCACAAAACATTTGAATATGACACAAATGCAGATTTTGTGTAGTAAGTACGGTTTACGTTACAACTTGGACAAAAAAACGATTAAAGCCCACCTCCATTTTCTCAGAATGCTTATTGCCAGAACGTTAGGAAAATCACGTTGGTTTAGGCTTCGTGTTGCCCCTTTTATTTATCTGGCCCCGTTTCGGGATCGTCCAATGAAAGAAATTTTTGATAAACATAAACCAGATTTGGTTTTTGTTCCCAATATGGCTAATCCAGAAGGGGAGGAGTTTATGCGTGAAGCCAAGCGTCAAAATATTCCCATGGTCGGAATTGTTGGGAGTTGGGACCATCCGCATAAACGTTTTTTACCTTTGCAGGTAGATACCATGTTGGTGTGGTCTGAGTCACTTAAGGAAGAAATGGTAACACTACAAAGCTATCGTCCAGAACAAATTAAAATTGTTGGAGCACCTCATTACGATATGTATCTTGAACCAGATATGATTGAGTCAAGAGAATCTTTGTTTAAAAAACTAGGTTTAGACCCTACAAAAAAACTGTTAACATTTTATTCGTGCACCGGACGTGCTCCTGATGATGGAGATATAGTTGATATGGTATTGAAATGGAAAAAAGAAGGTCAGTTAAATCATGATGTGCAAATATACATCAGGACCTACCCAGGCGATGCAAAGGGTGATCAGGTTAAGTATGGTAGTTTTGTTGATACCCCAGGTGTGTATGTTGACTGGCTTGAGGGAGGTAGAGAGTTTGGTGATGGTGCAATTAATTATTTTGCTGACCATGCTTACATGCAGCGTCAGATTAGTATCTATTATCATTCCGACATTGCTATCACAATGTATTCGAGTGCCAGTGTTGAATCGAGTATCTACGGCAAGCCGTCAATTAATGTTAATTTTGATGGCTATAAACAACGTCCCTTTGAGGAAAGTGTGAAACGATTTGTTATGCAGTCACATTTTCACAAATTATTTGATACTGACGGGGTGACACAGGTCAATTCACAGGAGGAGTACTTACAAGCTGTTAACACGATTCTGGATAATCCTGATTACAAAAAGAACGAGATTAAGAAGATTAAACAGGCGGTCTGTGGCCAGGTTGATGGCAATTCAAGTAAACGAATTGCTGAAGCAATTATTGAAACCTTACAAAAACAAGAGTCATTGGTGTAAAAAAATATTATGAAATACGTTCCTTCACAAGAACTTAAAGGTGGAAATTTATACGAAGGTTTCGATACACGAGTACCGTGGGTAATTGGTGACGGAACCATGTTTCGATTAATTAAGAATCATAAACTTGATGAGCGAGAAAGCATTGTTGATATTGGTTGTGGTAACGGTAAGACATTAGAGCTATTTAAGAATATTAATCCCAACGCATCGCTCTCTGGTATTGATCTTCACGAGAGTTTAAATGTGGATTGTAAGGAAGAAATTGATTTTCATGTTGTTGATTTAAATTTTGATCCGTTACCATTTGGTGATAAAACAAAGGATTTAGTTTTTGCGCTTCAGGTAATCGAACATCTTGAAAATCCTTTCTATGTAATGCGAGAAGTGCATAGAATTCTAAAAAGTGATGGGCTCTTTATTTTTTCAGTTCCTAATCCGTATAATTTTTCTTCGAAGTTAAGATTTTTTGTAGATGATAATATGAGGCGTTGGAATAAACGAAACGACCACCTTTTGTTTCTCACAAAGGATGTTTTCGAGAAGACGTACGGGGAATACTTCCACATAGAAGAAGCACATTACCAAAAAGGACTTGTGCCTATTCTTGGTCGTTTTTACAAATATTTTGGTGTAAAAACAACATACAAAAACACAAAATTCTTACCTCGCTCGAAAACTTTTGGCGATGCAGTTTGTTATGTACTTCGAAAGAAAGCTATATAAACTAAACTAAAGTTGTAAACTTTACTGCTTCGCTACAATCTGTAATTGATTCCTCAAATCCTTGAGGATATACAAGACGATCTCGTTTGCCGACTTCCATAGAGTGTTCTGAGAAGTAAGTGATAATTGAGGCAAATCGTGAGGCTGTTGTAGAGTAACTTCCTTTGTGCAGACCAACTGTATCAGCAAACACAAGCGTTCCTGCTTTACCGGTGCACTCAAGAATATCTTCCTTTGGAACAGCATTTTCTAAAGCTGAGTCTTCAACACGGCCTGATTTTTCAGAATAAGGATTAAGTTGAGGGAAGAGTTTGTACCATTTTCCACCTGGTTGAGATTTTTTAACAAACACAAATGGCCCAGCACCTTTGTCTACGTTGTTAAGATAAATAAACATTTTTACGTACTTCTTGTTGCCAGTATCACGATGCCAACGCTGTGATTGGCTCGCTGGGGCACCTTCAGTCATTGGGATAGTTTCAGACAGTCCAAGTGAATGAAGCTTTGAGTACATGCCTAGGTAGGCATTTGCGATACCAATCACCTTTTCTTCCATGGCAATTTGAAGAAACGGATTCCCAAGATCCATCGGAAACGCTTTAACGTCCCACATATCTAACCAGTATGTTTTTGTTGAATTTTGAACCGCTTTTTCCTTTAGGCCAGCACCATAACTCTGTAGTTTCTCAAGGTAGTTGCTGTCAGGGAACAGCTCATCAATTGAAGTTATATAAATTCCGTCTTTTTTCATTCCTGCAACAATTTTTTGTTGCACATCGTTAAGTGGGAGAGGGTTATTTTTTTGTAATGAGACACTTTTATAATTGCGCAACTTCCATATGAACCATGTATCTTTGATATCAAAAGCTGGTTTCAGAACAAAAAATTTAAAAAGTCTCCAAAATGGTCGCAGCAATTTTTTCATAAAATTATTATTACAAATTATTTCAGTTTATAAAAATACCATATGACTATTACAGTGTATACAAACTGATCTAAAGTACTGGATACAACTACGCCCCAAATACCAAAAAAGGGAACGAGTGCTAAAGTGGTAATTAAGCGTAAGCTTGAGCTTAATACAGTTATTTTATATAAAATATTATTCATATCGTGGCCAATAAAAACATCACCAAGTACCTTGAAAGGCAAAAATAGAAACAGAATGCCAAAGATTTGTGCGAATAGAATTGCATCTGTATAGGCTGGAAATATTAAACTAAATATTAAAGGTATTGCGAGTACGTATGTAATTGTAAACGGAATAATAATTGCAAAAAGAAAAAGCACCTTTCGCATTAACGTGGCTCGCAGTTTTGTAACGGATCGAGTACTTATTTTAGGTAACACAACAGCTTTTGCACCCTTAAAGAGGTGTGAGAATTGACGTTGAACATTCTGGGCTAACCAATATTCTGCTAGTGCGACTGGGCCGGTAAATTGAAACAATAAAATGCGATCAGCTTGCGATGTAAGGTGACCAATCATGCCTTGGGCACTAAGATGAAGGGTTCTTGGCATCAGCGTCTTATCAATATCTGAGTTTTCGATATAGCGCTTTGAATATTGAAACAGTATTGCGTTGACAGTCAGGTTGATAAGTAAAAAAACAGCAAGAATAATAAGTATGTTGTTTGTTACAAAAAGCGTGGTAATTACTCCACATGCCGTGACGAATATATTTAAAAAAGTGAAAGCACTTGTAAGCTTAAAAAATTTTTTCCCATTTAGAAATGGAATGTAGTATTTAAAGTTGGTAATCAAGAGCATTGCTGGAGTGCCAAGCCCTATCCCAATACCAAGTATGAAGTTATCGTTAATAATATAATAAAGACCAACCAATACACCCATGATTGCAGCTAGAATGCCAAAAATTGTGCTTCGTACCCAGGCCTTTAAGAAGCTGCCATCATATCCTCGAGCTATGCTAACAATTAGAGCTCGGCCCGTGCCTGTAAGCGTGAAGACAAGGAAAAATTCAATTGTTGCCAGAATATATTGGTAGACCCCAAAGTCACTTTTTGAAAGTAGATTTGCAAAAGCTATCGATGAACAAACAGCAACGATAGCAATGCCTATCTGACCCATTATCATGACACCACCTCCTTTAACTAAATATCTAACGTCAGTCCGCATGTGTTTGGTTAGAAAATCCAACATATTTATGAGTATAACTTAGAGACCGAGGAAATGTTTGCATGCTACTAGACGGTTTCATTCTAACTTTATGGAATAGTACAATTTATATTTAAAAGACGTATATCTTTGACATTGGATTCTGATAAGCGTATCTTTAGCCATACAATCTCAGTTACAACCCTATATATGAACACACGCATCAAAAAATTCGATTTTGAGAACCTATTTACACTTGAGATGGCTAATAACCATCAGGGGAGCGTTGCGCATGGTAAGAAAATCATCAGTGAGATGGGGAAGGTGATCAAAAAGCATGGTGTTCGGGCTGCGATGAAATTCCAGTTTCGGCACATAGATACCTTTATTCACCCAGACTATCTCAAAGATACTGACAATAAGCACGTCAGTCGTTTTTTGGGGACTAAGTTAAGCAAGGAGCAGTTTGAAGAGTTAATTGCAGCTTCACGTGCAGCTGGCTTCGTTACCATGAGTACGCCGTTTGATGAAGCTTCTGTTGAAATGCTCGAAAAAATGGATATCGATATCCTTAAGGTAGCCAGTTGTTCAGCCCAGGATTGGCCACTTCTTGAGCGCATGGCAGTCGCTGGAAAGCCAACCATCGTTTCTACAGGCGGCTTAACTTTAAAAGAGATTGATAACTTGGTCACGTTCTTTGACCATCGTTACGTAGATTTTGCCATTCAACATTGTGTCGCAATCTACCCAACACCGAATGAAGAGCAACAACTCAATCAGGTTCGTGCTCTGAAAGAACGCTACCCTCATCTTACGGTTGGTTTCTCTACACATGAAGACGGTGACAACTATGAGCCTGTTCAAGTTGCGTACGCCCAAGGAGCACGTATTTTCGAGCGTCACGTTGGTGTTGAGACCAGCAAAATCAAGCTCAATGCCTACTCATCGACACCGAAACAAATTGATAACTGGATTGCAGCATGGCAGCGAGCTGTCACGATGTGTGGTTCTGATGTGCGTCCGTCACCAACAGAGAAGGAATTGTCTGATTTGCGTTCTTTGCAACGTGGCGTTTTCTTGAAGAAAAACGTTAAGAAAGGTACCGCACTCACCAAGGACGACGTATTTTTTGCGATTCCGATTCAGCCAGGGCAGCTCTCCAGTGGGGAATTCAAAGATGGGTTGGTAACCAAGAAAGACTATAAAAAGAACGCAGCACTTTCTGAGCAAATCAAATACAAGACAACTGATAAGGACATCATTTACCAGACCATTCATCAGGTGAAGGGGATGCTCAACGAAGCGCGTATTCCAGTTGGAGATGAGTTCAATGTCGAGCTCTCGCACCACTATGGTTTACAGAAGTTTCCGAAGGTTGGAGTAGTTATCATTGATTGCATCAACCGGGAGTATTGTAAGAAGATATTGATTCAGCTTCCAGGACAGGAACATCCATATCACCATCATGTTAAGAAAGAGGAAGCTTTTCAAGTGCTCTCCGGCAAACTACATGCTGAGCTTAATGGTAAGAAGAAAGTATTGTACCCAGGCGATGTGTTGGTGGTGCAACGAGGAGTGAAGCATCGTTTTTGGACTGACGAAGGAGTTATCTTAGAAGAAGTGTAATCAACTGATTACAACGATGAATCATTTTATGAAGAAAAGGCAATTAGTGAACTTCCGCGCGAAGCGCGTAAGACGAAATTAGTGAACTGGGGGCGGCACCAGTTTGATGATTAACTAATTGACAATACTACATATAAATTGCATTATTGTCTCCAGATTGGAAATGAAAGGAAGTAGATATGACCGCTTTGGCTCAACCACCTATGCACTCCGACCTCGGTTCAGTTGGATGGATGCGGCAGTTTCGGTATCTCTCGAAATTGTATGAAAGAATCAAGGGAGTAGAAGGTGACATCGTCGAGTGTGGTGTTGGACAAGGTAGGACGTTCGCTATGTTGTGCTATCTTGCTGGCAGCGAAGGTTCTTTCCGAAAGGTCCGAGGCTTCGATTCGTTTGCAGGATTTCCAACTCCGACCGAGCATGATGCTTCGTGGCGTAATCCTCAAGCCGGGGAGTGGAATTTCCCCGAAGAAATGACTCGGGAATTGGTTGTGCGAACAGGTATCGAATGTTCGTATCCTGACTTGCAGTGGACTCTCACCAAAGGATTCTTCAAGGATACGTTGCCCTTGGAAGCTGACTATCTAGTTGCATTCTTGCATGTCGATGCTGATCTCTACGAATCGTGTCGAGATGCAATGCGCTACATGTTTACACGCGTACCCCGAGGAGGAGTAGTCGCGTTCGATGATTACCACGACATCGGTCGAGGTGCTGAGAAGGGTGAGAAGTGGCCAGGGGCCACCAAAGCTATCGATGAAGCCTTAGAAGGGATGTCGTTACGGCCCATTTCTTATCAGGAAAGGGCCGCTGACTACACTTTCACCAAGTACTTTGTTGTAGTGTAAACAACCACGCACCTGCCGCTAATAAGCGCGGCAGGTGCAACATTTTCTATACCAAAAGGGTTATTAATAAAATATACATATGGAGGTATTCGCATTCATACTTGCCCGGGGCGGCTCAAAAGGTCTGCCGGGGAAAAATATTAAACAACTTCACGGCAAACCGCTGATTGCTTGGACTATCGAAGCTGCGCAACAGGCACCAGAAATCACCCGAGTGTTTGTAAGTACCGACGATGATAAAATTGCCGCGGTTGCAGAACAGCATGGGGCAGAGGTGTTACAGCGTCCAATAGAATTAGCGACAGATGATGCTTTGGCACATCCAGTGTTTGAGTATCATCTTAATGAATTAGCTAGAGCAGGAATGTCCCCGGACGTAGTTGTTGATTTACGGCCAACGTCGCCTCTACGACAGAGTCATCGTATTTCAGAAGGTGTTAAAAAACTAATCGACGCAGGAGAAGGTGCAGATTCGGTGCGTGCTGTGATGGTGGCCAATAAACACCCGTATAAAATGTGGAGTATGGCAGAGGATGAGTCCATTGCACCATTTTTGCCGAAAGAGTTTACGGGGATGGATGAACCATATGACGCCTGTCGGGAGTCGTTACCGGTTGTCTATCAGAATAATGGGGCAATGTATGCAATCTGGCCAAAGACTATTCTTGAGAAGAAAACACTCACTGGGGACAAGGTATTGAGTTATGTCATGGAAGACTGGGAGTCGGTGAACATAGATAATGAACTCGATTTTCTTATGGCTGAAATTCTCATGAAAAAGAAATTGACAGAAAAGAATTAAAATGTTTTGCTAGCGAGCAGAAGAAGACCGGCATGAGCCGGTTTTTTGTCACTTTGGGCTACTCGCCTGAGTTTAAAACAATGAGCGACCAAGTGTCGTCTACAGAGAAGGAAAATCAACATGACGAATGTATTGATTGTCGGTAACCACTTGGCTCAGGCCGTTCGGCGTATGGACTGGAAAGTGACGGTCTGTGACCGTGACAAGTCGGCGCTCATGCGGATGCATAACGACATCTATCCTATGCGCTATGGTGCGTGGGATCCGGAGATACTGCTAATGCAGACAGACGGGGAACTGCCGCAGGGTGACTTCGACATCATCATGATTGGCACGCCGCCGGATTCGCACATGACCTTGGCACTCAAGGCGCTTAAGCGGAGACCCAAGTTGGTGCATATCGAGAAGCCGCTCCTGACCCCGAAGGATGATATCAATGCCTTCGAGCAGTCGTGTCTCGATGTCTTTGATACCACTATGGTAACAGTCGGCTACGACCACGCGGTGGCACCAAGTGTCACCGAGTCGCTGAAGCTTGTTCGAAACGGCATGCTGGGAAAGTTGGGTGCCGTCTACGACCGCACTCTCGAGCACTGGGAAGGCATGTTCAAAGGTCATCCGTGGCTTGAGGGTCCGCACGACTCCTATCTCGGTTATTGGGAGCGGGGTGGGGGTGCGCTGTGTGAGCATTCGCATGCGCTCCATCTCGGCATCACATTTGCGGATGCTGCCGGCGTAGAGCATCTCATGCTTGAAAATCACACTCGAAGCATGGTGCGCGGGGAGCAGGGTGAACGCTACGACCAGCTTTGTACCCTGGTAGCGATAGGTAACACTGACTTCGCCCTCACGGTGACGCAGGACGTCATCACCAAACCGACCGAGAAGGCAGTTCGAGTCGTCGGTGACAAAGGTGTACTCGACATTGCGCTCTCGGGTGACTGTGACACGGTCATCCTTCATAAAGACGGGGAAGAGTCAGTCGTCAAACAGTTTCCCAAATCACGACCAGACGACTTCTATGCCCTTATGAAGCACTACGATGCTTTGCTCAGCGGCGAGATTAGGTACCAGGAATCCCCGATTCATGTCGACGGAGGCATTGTGGTCATGCACATCATTCAAGAGACGTTTCTGTCTGAAATGTGACCTATGTACTTTACGGCGCGGCCAGCTTTGCTGGCCGCGTTTTCTATTTGACATCATTATTTTTTATGACAATATTGCCGCAGCATGAATAGGAGTAAGAAGATGTTAAATCTGTCGCTTGTAGAAGCGTGTGTACTTGATTTTGACGACGTCGTCGTGCGAGGTTCTGAGGCGCTTAAGCATGAGGCGTGGAAAACGGTCTTTCCAGAGCCAGAGCACCTGGCGATTCAACAGCGTTGGTCAGAGCACTTCGCCAACGGCAAGGGTAGCCGTTTCGATATCATTCAGAAGACACTGATTCAGCTTGGTGTACCAATGAGTGGCCTCGTACTCGAGACTGATAACAAGGCGAAGATATTTAATCAGGCTGTCAAAGCTGGCATTATCGATATTGGGGTGCACTCCGAGGACCGTCAGGCGCTCGAGTGGCTCTGTCATGAGGGGTTACGACCCTATATCAACTCAGCGACGCCACAAGTTGCTATCGAAGAGACTATCATTGCGCTTGGTCTTCATAACTTGGTAGCTGGAGTTTTTGGTCACCAGAGTTCGTCGAGCAAAATCGATAACCTGCGGCGAGTGGCTGAACACGCAAAAGTGATGCCTGAAAAGGTACTCTTCGTTGGCGACAGCGACGGTGACGTTCGAGCGGCCGGTCAGTTTGGGTGCCATTTCGTTGGTATCTCTACCAATCGCAACCAGTGGCACGAGAAACGCCCGGAGCTCACGTTCATCGATAATCTCGGACAATTGCCACTGCTCTTTAAAATGTGATTTTTAAAACAATAAACGCGGCCTCCCGGCCGCGTTTTTGCATTTGTCTAATGAGACAGTAGCGGTTACACTCAGAAGAGTTATTGTTTTAAGGTTCTCGTATGTTTTCAAAAATTTCATATCCAGCTACCATTTTTTTATCAATATTTTTTCTTTCGAGTTTAGATTTTGTTCAAGCAGGTTTTGAGGACGAACTGGTGACGTCATTTAGTTTTAATGATGCGTTGTTTACAAGTGATGAAGGTTTATATAGCTCTGAAGTTTTCGGTGTCCCAGAGGGTGCTGTAGATCGTGATGGAAATATTAATTCTGCCCTGTACTTTAGTGGGTCAAGTAATTTGGTAACTGATTTAAGTTATAAGGATGAATTTTCAGCAGGTGATCCAATCACAATTTCAGTTTGGTTTAAATCGTCCCAAACATCATTTCGGTCAGCAATTGTTTCAGGAACAAGGCCGGGTGGGGGTCCCGATATTCAAGCACTTTTGGAAAATGGCAGAGTCGTTGTTAGGCTCTATGGTGGGCCAGCGTCATTTTCAGATTCTCAACTCAATGATGGCCAGTGGCATCATATTGTTTGGGGGACAGATGGTCAAGATAATTTTTTCTACATTGACGGTTTAAAACAATCAGACCAATTAGAAATAGGTAGCGATAACCGTGATGTGCTCACATTTGGATCAGTGCGGGATAGTAGTAATAGGCTGGTGGGGACAGTTGATGATTACAAATTATATTCAAGAGCATTGAGTGAAGAAGAAATAATGAGATTGTATGTTGGTGAAAATCAAAATTTATCTCTGCATACACTAAATCAGCTCCGTATCGACGGGGAAACCAATTTACCAGAAGGGAGTTCATTTGTCGGGAACGGGGTAGTATTTTCCGGGGTGGTTGGGGTTGGTGAGGATGGACTTGAGCGCGGTCTTGAGGTTGAGGTGAAGTTGATGGGGGAAGCGTTTGATGGAGCCGATACTCATACCTCAGAATTGGGAACTGATGCCACTACGTTGGTGCGGGTGACTGATTTCTTGCAGGGCGGAGCGCTGTCTCAGGGAGAAAATAGCGGTGACTTTAAGTGGCGCGCTCGCACTGTAGACGAGGAAGGCAATATGTCTGATTGGGTTGAGTTTGGTGATGATGCAGCCGACTTCTCAATCGTGGCTGTGCCACTTATGACTCAAGTTGTGTCGCCGTATCCTAACGAGGTTGACACGGCTAGCTGGGCTGGTGAACTGTACGCTGATGGTCTTGGAGAATTTGAGAGTGGTTTTTGCGACACGATAGAAGAGTGTGGTTGTGCCATTTCCTCATTAACTACCTTGGCTCGGCATCATGGAATTGAAGTGGGAATTGATGGGTCTGCAGTCAATCCTAAAAATCTCAATGACTGGCTCCTTGAAAATAACGGGTACAACAACTAGGGGTATGTGTTGTGGGAGGAAGCAATAATGTACTTTGGTGAAGAGGATGAAACAACTGGTGAACGACGCAGTTTCTTTTCTTGGGATAACATAATCGAAAACAAAAGCGTTGTGGGTACCCTACTTGATGAGACGCCAACTATTGCGTTAAGTAATACATTGCCGGGTGGGTATACACATTTCTATGTCCTTGATAGCGAGTTAGACACGGGGTATGAAGTGAGTGACCCGCAGTGGTTTAATACCCAAACAACAGGGGATGCATATTCTCAGAGTGAAAAAACTCAGTTCTATGGTGATGATTTCGATTCGGTTAGAGCGATTCGGGTGAACACTGAAGCTCTGGCGCCAGACGAAATGCTAGAAGTTCGTCTGAGCGGAGTGGGGGATTTGACAGTAGTTGATGATGAAGGTAACGAACTGAGCGAGCATAACAACGAAATTGATGGAGGGGACTTCGCAATTGAAACACCAACCTACTCAGGCGATGAAACTCCGACCGTCCCTGCTCCAGAAACGCAAGTGGCCCGCGTATTCGATGTTGAAAGCGACTTCTTCACTATTTCGATTTCAGGAGATGAGGCTGGGCAGTTTTTCCTCACCATCTACCAGATGGGTACCAATGGACATTCGGCGCTAGAAGAGTTCTCAGGCAATCTAAAGAAGAATAAATCAGAAACGTATACCGTATTCTTTGGTGGTAACGATGGTAGCACACTCATCGATCAGTTTATTGCTTGGATAGAAACAGGCATCAATGATGGCTCAAAAAATCAACAAAAGCGGTTTGCGGCTCAGCTCAGCGAACTACAAGACGCGCTTTCGGATGGTGCGATTGTCGTAAAAAATGTCCCATCAAAACTACTGCAAAAGTGGGCGAGTGGTTTTTCAGATAAGAACCAATTCCCATTAGCTGAAGCTATACTTACTCATTTGTTGAAGTATGCAGTGGAGTGATTTGACGCCTTAAAAATGCGTGGTGGAGGCGGTCGGGCGAAGCCCGCCCGCCGTTCTGATGCCCATGAGATTGTGGTACACTCTCAGAATTATGAAAGATTTACTCAAGGGCATTTTATACGTCGCACTATTCGCGATTCCGTTTATTCCTCTCATTGTTACTGATACATTATTCTTCCCGTTTATTACCGGGAAAAACTTCACCTTCCGTATTTTAGTGGAAGTGGCCTTTGCGGCCTGGGTACTCTTAGCACTTTATGATGTGCAGTATCGTCCGCGATTCTCCTGGATAGCAGCAGCGTTTACATCGTTGATTGCCGTGATGTTCTTCGCTAACTTCTTTGGTGAGTATCCGCTCAAAAGCTTCTGGAGTAATTTCGAGCGCATGGAGGGCTATGTCACCCTGGTGCATGTCTTTCTTCTCATGGTCACCCTTGGCTCAACGTTACGCACGGAAAAGGCGTGGAATGCCTATTTCAATACCACGTTGTTTGCTGCCTCCATTCTCTCGCTCTACGCCTTTGGCCAGTTGTCGGGTAATTTCAACATTAATCAAGGCGGGCAACGAGTTGACGGTACGCTCGGCAACGCAGCGTATATGGCGGTGTACATGCTCTTCCACATCTTTATCTCACTTCTCATGTTGGTGCGCTCAAAGAGTATGTACGCCAAATATGGCTATGGGGCACTGTTGCTCGTGTTTATCTACCTACTGATTCAAACCGCTACGCGCGGTACCATCATCGGTGTAACTGGCGGTCTGTTCTTGGCTGGTCTCTACACAGCACTCTTCAGCAAGAATAATCCAGTGGTACGCAAAATAGCGCTTGGTGGGGTTGTGTCAGTGCTTTTGGTGGTCGGCACATTCGTGGCTGCCAAAGACACAGCTTTTGTCGCAGGGAACCCAATTCTCAATCGTGTGGCCAGTATTTCCCTCGAGGATGGCTTTGCCCGTTTCCAGATTTGGAACATGGCGCTCGAAGGTGTTAAAGAACGACCAGTGCTCGGCTGGGGGCAAGGTAACTTCAGTTACGTCTTTAATAAGTACTACAAACCAGAGTTGTATGGACAGGAACCGTGGTTTGACCGCGTTCACAACATCGTCCTCGATTGGATGATTGCTGGTGGTATCGTTGGCTTCTTGGCCTACGCGTCACTCTTCGTATCGCGTCTGTACTATCTTGTCTATCGTTCGCGTGTCTTCAGCGACACCCGCTTCTCAGTGGTAGAGCAAGGGCTATTATTCGGATTGCTTGGAGCGTATTTTGTCCACAACGTTTTTGTCTTCGATAACATCGTTAGTTACATCTTCTTTGGTGTGATTCTCGCCTTCATGCACAGTCGCATTAGCGAACCCGTGCCAGCCGTTGAAGGCTATCGTGTGCAGCAGAAGATTATTGAGAGTATTGCAGTGCCAGTGGTCGGGGTAGCGCTCGTGGCGGGCGTATACTTTGTTAACGTGCCGGGTATCCAAGCGGCCGGCGACATCATTGACGGGTTTGTCGCCCAGACGCCAAGTGGCATGATCAATGCCTTCGAGACTGCGCTTTCACGGAATTCATTTGCCGGTCAAGAGATTCGTGAGCAGTTGACGCAACGTACGCTACAAGCACTGCGCGCTGAAGGACTAACGGAAGAGACCCGACAGCGCATGCTGACGCTCACCGAAACAGAGCTGCTGAAACAAATCGAAGAAAAACCAGGTGACGCGCGGGTACATGTCTTTGTCAGTTCTTTCTATCGCTCGATTGGTGATTATGAGAATGCTCGAGCACAACTACAACGGGCACGTGAGCTCTCACCACAGAAGCAACAAATTATCTTCGAACAAGGCTTTGTCGAGATGCAAACTGGAAACTTTGACACGTCGCTCAGTTACTTTAAAGAAGCCTATGATATGGCTCCTGACTTTAAGGACGCACGCACTTATTACGCAGCGGTACTCCTGTACTCAGGCGACATCGAAGCCGCTGAAGCACTCATCACTGATGAGTATGTCGCTGCTTTTGCAAGTAATAATATTGCTGTGAATGCAGCGGGCGCGGCCCAAGCCTACGACCTGCTCTTGAAGGCTGCCAAATACCGGGTTGAGGAAAATCCTGATAATTTACAGGCACGGGTCAGTCTCTCAGCGGTGTATTACGACATGGGTGATCCAAGTGCATCGGTAGAAACACTTGAACAAGCGATTGCTGATTTCCCAGACTTCAAGACACAGGGTGAAAGTTTTATCGCTGATATTAATGCCGGTCGTAAGCCAGGTTCGGCACCAGTTAATGTCAGTGCCGGTAGCGGTGAGGTGATTGAAGCAACGGTAGAATAGAGTGGTATACTCAACATGAGTGCTGATGTGTACTCATCAAAAAGAAAGTCTACGCAAAGGTCCCCAGGGTGAGGGATTTTTGCGTTTAACAAATTAA
>ERZ869936.860-NODE-860-length-25148-cov-5.702148_pt1 | contig 25148 bp, 15 predicted proteins | sample MGYA00520876_ERZ869936 | MGnify/ENA primary metagenome ERZ869936 (study PRJEB32218, sample SAMN09650985) | biofilter metagenome | isolation source: enrty point of leading RO module | place: Saudi Arabia: Thuwal, RO plant located on Red Sea | collected 2016-02-17 ... | reverse complement strand
AATAACTACATAGGAATGGATGGAACCATTTTTAGCCAGGAATGGAAAAAACTTAGACAAGATAGATTTTCAAAAAATACTTCAGCATTCTCAACAGTTGATGAAACTTCTCTAATAGAAAGAGATAATAACAAATTGAAATCAATTTACGCCAACGTTGATTTACATCTTCCATCTTTCTTCATCACAATCAATGAAAAGAATGCAATAGGATTTAATTGGAGAGTAAGAACAATAGCCAATGTTGATGGGCTTGAACCTGAGTTAGCCAAACTAATCTATAATGAATTAGAATATCCTAGTCTTTGGGTTCAAAAATTAGAAAACAAATCATTAAGTGTTCAAGCAATGACTTGGGCAGAATATAATTTAACCTACGCTCACGTATTTATAGATGAAAATGAAAACTTCTTAAAAGCAGGTGGTTCACTTAAATTTCTTCAAGGATTAGGCGCTGCATATATGTTTATTGACAACTTAAGGTATGAGTTTACTAACGATGATACACTTTCACTTTTTTCTTCTGATGTAAGATATGGTCACTCAGATAACTTTGAGTTGGATGCAGATAACATCGACTACAAGCTAGTATCTAAACTTGGTATAGGTTTAGACTTAGGAGTAGTTTATGAAAGAAGAACCAACTATAAAGATTATAAATATGATATGGATGGAGAAACCGATTTATGGAGAAGAGATCAAAATAAATATAAGTATAAATTAGGTTTAGCTATTACAGACATAGGAGGTATTAAATTTGATAAAGGCGAACTAAGTAATGACTTTCATGCAGACGTTAGTCTTTGGGATATAAACAACCTGGATTTTAAAACCGTAAGAGAATTTGATGACACCCTTAGAAATAGATTTGTATCGTTAAATGATGACCAAAGAACTTTTAGAATGGCTTTACCAACAGCATTTAGCCTACAGTTTGATTACAACATCTGGAAAAACTTTTATGTAAACACAACAGCTTTTTTGGCTCTTCAATTTAAGAAAGATCTCCATAAAGTTCACGAACAAACTACCATAAGCATTACCCCAAGATGGGATACAAAATATTTAGGAGTATTCGTACCGGTATCTTACAATCAAATGGGTAACACCCAAGTTGGTTTAGGTTTAAGATTAGGAGAGTTAATTATAGGAACAAGCAACATTACTCCTTTAGTTAGCAAAGCAGATATTTTCGGTGCCGACTTTTACGCAGCGCTTAAATTTGGTTTACCACACTTTAAACCAAGAGATATGGATAACGATAAAGTATCTGATAAAATGGATATCTGTAAAGAAGTTCCGGGAGTATGGGCTTTCAGAGGTTGTCCTGATACTGATGAAGACGGAATACAAGACTCTGAAGATAAATGTCCGTTGGTTCCCGGTCTTAAAGAGTTTGAAGGATGCCCTGATACGGATGGTGATGGTATTCCTGATACTGAAGATGAATGTATTGACATTCCTGGACTAAAAGTATTCAACGGTTGTCCTGATACGGATGGTGACGGTATTGAAGACAGAAAAGATGACTGTCCTGAATTACCTGGACCGGAAATGTATAACGGTTGTCCTGACACAGACGGTGACAGTATTATTGACCCTGATGATGCTTGTCCTGATGTTCCTGGCCCAAGAAAATACAACGGATGTCCTGATACGGATGGTGATGGATTATTAGACTATATTGATGAGTGCCCTGAGGTAGCCGGACCAAAAGAAAACAGTGGTTGTCCATGGCCGGATACGGATGGTGACGGTATTTTAGATAAAGAAGATAAATGCCCTAACAATCCGGGACCAAAAGAAAATCAAGGTTGTCCTTACACTGATACTGACGGTGATGGTGTGTTAGACAAAGATGATGATTGTCCTAACGTACCTGGAGTTGTTGAACTGAAAGGTTGTCCTAAGATTGAGGAAGAAGAGAAAGAAGTTCTTAAAACTGCTTTCGATAACTTAGAATTCCAAACAGGTAAAGCAATCATATTAGCTGAATCTTATGAGTCGTTAAATAAACTTGCAGAACTATTAGTTGTTAAACGACCAGAGTGGAAACTAAGATTGGAAGGACACACCGACAATGTTGGTAATGACCAAAACAACTTAATTCTTTCTAAGAAACGTTCAGAAGCTGTAAAACAATATCTGATGGATAGAGGAGTTGCAGGCGAAAGGATAAAAGCAGAATACTATGGTGAAATGAGACCGGTGGCAGACAATGACACCGAAGAGGGTCGTCAGAGAAACCGTAGAGTAGAAATGGAAATTGAATTTGAATAATCTAACTCAAGAGCCGGCAGTTATGTCGGCTCTTTTTATTTTATGAAATGCCCATAAATGAAAAGAGTAATCTTACTTGGTATATTTGTTAGTGTTTTCTTTACTTCAAATGCTTGGACAGGCAACACAGCTATTGGCGGAAAATATGCAGGAATGGGCTACAGCTCCGTAGCTTTTTCAGACGGATGGAGTGCTTTTAATAATCAAGCTGGCTTAGCTTACCTAGAAAATCCTTTTGCCGGAGTTTCTTATGAAAACAGATTTTTATTAAGCCAATTAGGGTATAAGTCGGTTGCTTTAGCTTATCCTATCAAAAATGCAGGTTTTGGATTATCATACTCAGGTTTTGGTTATAGTTCCTATAATGAAAACAGAGTTGGTCTATCCTATGGTCAAAAACTGGGAGAGCAGTTTTCAGCCGGTGTTCAGTTAAATTATTTAAACACAAGAATCGGAGACATCTACGGAAGTACCGGAGGTTTAATGGCATCTCTGGGAATTCAGGCAAAGTTAAATGACAACATCACTTTCGGAGCACATGTTGACAATCTTAATAGATTAAAGTTAGCAGATTATAACAATGAAAGAGTTCCTACCATTATCAGACTTGGTATTAACTACAAACTTTCTGAAACAGTTATAACTACTACTGAAGTTGAAAAAGATGTAGATGCTAAATATGTTATTAAAGGCGGGATTGAATACCACCCGAACGAAATGTTATATCTCAGAGCAGGAATTTCATCAAGCCCAATGTTAGGTTCATTTGGTATAGGAATAAAGGTTACTGATTTTCACATTGATATTTCTTCTGCATTTCACCAAACGCTTGGAGCCATTCCTCAATTATCACTTTCTTACAATTTCTCTAAACCTTAATGAAACGGTTTATTTTCATATTTTTAGTTGGATGCAGCATTAGTGTATCTGCCCAAAAAAATGAAGACGCAAAAAATCAAATTATTGAAACCAGAGTCGAATATTTACTTGAAAACTCTGATGCGGAAGATGCCGACTTTCTAGTGCTGTTTGACAAACTTCTCTATTATTTTGACAAACCACTTAATTTAAATAGAACAGATTTTGACGAGCTAAATGATTTGAATCTTTTAAACGACATTCAAATAAACAATCTTTTAAAACACATTCAAGTTAACGGAAAGCTGATTACGTTGGAAGAGCTTCAAACCATTAATGGCTTTGACCTTGAGACAATATGGTTAATACTTCCATTTGTAAAAGTTTCAGGAGATGTGGATGATACCAAAGCATCGTTGTCAGAAATAATGAAGTATGGAAAACACCAGTTATTTATAAGATACATTAGAGTTTTAGAAGAACAAAAAGGCTTCTCTCCTATTACCGATTCAGCTTTGGCAGCAAGTCCTAATAGCAGATATCCGGGAAGTCCTGACAAGCTTTATACTAGGTATCGATTTAATTATGGCACCAAAATTAGTGTTGGAATAACAGCAGAAAAAGATGCGGGCGAAGAGTTTCTAAAAGGAAGTCAACCTAATGGTTTTGATTTTTACTCTGCACATTTTTTCATCAGAGATCAAAAATTCATTAAACAATTAGCTATTGGAGATTTTCAGGCGCAGTTTGGTCAAGGACTTACATTTTGGTCGGGCCAAGCCTTTGGAAAAACAGCCGATATAATGCTCACCAAAAGAAATGCCCAATCGTTAAGGCCATACACCTCTGTTGATGAGAATTTGTTTTTAAGAGGTGGTGGAACAACTATTGCCATAAAAAATATTGAAATTACAGCCTTTGGCTCATCTAACAAAGTAGATGCAAACTTAACTACTGATACGTTAACAGCGGAAGAACAAGAATTTACTTCCTTTCAAACATCTGGAATTCATGCTACTCCTAATGAACTAGCTGACAAAGATGCCATAACAAATAACATTTTTGGAGGACACATCGCCTACAAAAAGAGAAATATTAATGTTGGAGTTACCGGAGCATATAATGAGTTTAACAGCAATTTTACGCCAAACTTATCTACCTATAGTAAGTTCAGACTTAGCTCAAATACCAACTCAATAATTGGAGCAGACTATAATTATATCTTTAAAAACATTAATGTATTTGGTGAAATTTCAAAAAATATCAACGGTAGCGGTAATGCTCAAACTCATGGTGCTTTAATCATTCTCGACCCAAAACTTTCCTTTGCTTTTCTGCACAGAAATATAAGCCGTGATTTTAACCCCATTTATTCCAATGCAGTTACAGAAGGTTCAACAGTAGAAAATGAAATTGGCACATACGTAGGAGCCGTTTTAAAACCATTAAAACACATTACCATTTCAGGGTATATAGATAGGTTTAGATTTCCCTGGCTAAGATATCAAGTTGATGCTCCGTCAGATGGCTATCAATATATTTCGCAAATTAATTGGACACCTTCAAAAAAATTGGACGCATACTTTAGAATCCGCCAAAGAGTTAGAGGAAAAAACAGCACTGAAGATGAAGAAGGAGTTGATGCAATATTAACAGAAAATCAAATTAATTATAGGTTTAATTTATCCTATGGAGTCAATGAATTTATTCGTTTAAAAAGCAGAGTAGAATGGACGCATTATCAGTTAGGAAACGAGAAAGATGAAACAGGCTTTATGGCCTACCAAGATGTTATTTTTAATTGGATGAAAAGCCCTGTTTCTTTTGCATTACGCTATGCTTTGTTTGACACCGAAACATACACTTCAAGGATTTATGCTTATGAAACTGATGTATTGTATTTTTTTAGTATTCCTGCCTACTATTACAGAGGTTCAAGAGTTTATGCAATGTTAAGATATGGCGTTTCAAAAAATGTGGATTTATGGCTACGCTGGAGTCAAACATTTTACAACAACAGAAACACCGTAAGTTCAGGAATGACAGAAATTCAGGGTAATACAAAAAGTGAGATTAAAGCTCAGCTAAGGATTAGTTTTTGATTATTTTACTTTGGAAAATCTTACACAGAAATATCTAAAAATTTTAGAATTAGAAAAAGGAGCCTCAGATGAAGATTTGAAAAAAGCCTATAGAGTTAAAGCTAAGCAACTACATCCTGATAAAAACAAAAGTGAAAACGCTAAAGAAAAATTTATAGAGGTATCAGAAGCCTATCAGTTTTTAAAAAAATATGGGACTAAAACACAGTATGTTAAAAGAAAAACTAATTTAAAAAGCAAACAAGCTATATTCAGGAAAAAAGCTGAAGATATAGCTAAAATGAAATATGAGGAATTTTTAAATTCAAAGTACTATAAGCCCATTTCTTCCCTTGCCCTAATCTCACAACACCTTCATTTTTTACTAGGTGTTAGTCTAATTTTCATAATTCCCACTTACACAACCTTTTTTTATGGGAAAGCAGGCTTAATTGGAGGATTGTTAGTTACTGTTTTAACATTACCAGTTTCTATAGAAGGTCTTAGATTATGGAAAGTTTTAAAGTTTAAAGAATTAATTCCTTCAATTAAATATATTGTGTGGCGAAAACTCACTATTTATATAATCATAATTCTCTTAAACCTTTATTTCTATTTGAATATTGGGTTTAACACAGAATTAAACACTTTTGTTTTAGTTACAATTCCAATCATAATATATTTATTTACCTACTTTATGCTTAACTCTTATATTAAGAGTAAAATTTTACTGTATTTATTTATAATTCCTTCTTTAATAAACTTGGCTTTTATTATCAATTATGTATTCTCCAGTAATCAAACTATAGAAGTATATAGTTTCAAGCATAAAAAGATATGGTATAGTGGAATTAGAGGTGGGAGTTATAAAAAAATAGGTTATATATATCTACAAGATGGTGCTTATGAAAATTATCATTGGTTTAGATCATTTTATGACTTTGATTCGATGAAAGATAAAAAAGAGATAACCTATACATTTGAAGATGGGCTTTTAGGAGTAAGAGTTCTAAAAAAATATGAATTCACAAAGTGATTACTTAATTTTCAATACACCAAACCTAAGTTGATTAGGGGTGATAGAGGCAACCACATAAAAATCTTCCTCTACTTTACTTATCATAGAAGGGTAAAAAACAAAAGGCTGTTCCACATCTACATAGTTAGATTTAAAACTGTTTTTGAATTTATCATAGCTAACCGACTTACAGCTTAATTCATATTGTGTAGGCCCAAGCTCATTATGTAAAACAAATGGTTTATTATCATTTAATACCGTTGCTGAAGAAAATATTGCCAATTTGTCTTCTTCATCAGGTGCAAAGTATCCATAGCAGGAAGCATAACCCGGATTTCCATTTTCCAAAAATGAGTTAATCGATAATCCTTTGTTATATGGAGGAACTTCTTCCGACCCCATTGATCCGGCCACTTCGCTAAAGCTTTTTATACCGGTTTTTCCTACTAATATAACTACACCATAGCTATCAAATACAATATCCAACAACTGCATATTTGTCGGTTTTCCAAAATCAAACTGAGATTCAGAAAATTTATTATATCCCTTAGAAAGACCATCTATGCCATTAAACCGAACATAAAAACAGCCATGTGTAACTATTTTTTCAACCAGCTGACTTTCTGTATAATACCCTGCTACTACAGCATTTTGCTCATTATTAAGTTTTATTTTTAATGAGGTTGGTGAAATGCCGTCCATATGCAATGATGTTTCTTTATATCCCGATAAATTAGGGCTTAATGAAACCACATTGTATTTATAATAACCATTGTAAAATGACTTTTGCAATATGTATATCTCCCGATAATCATTAAGTACAATTTCTGAAGACGTTCCAATCCTATCGCTTTTTGTCTGAACAATGGAATTTTTCCATATCTCGGTTAAATCATTATCATAAATTGCAAGAGAAATTTTCTCCTTTTCTCCGTTAGACAATGAGTTGGATGTTACGGTTGCAATATTTCTTTTATCGGGAGAAACAGCAAAATCAAGCTCAATTTCACTTTTTTCAGAGCTTTTAACAGTGCTGAGCATTAAAAAGTCTTTCTCAATTTCACCGGCAGCATTTATTTTTTGAGCCATTAATGAAATTCTATCACTTGTTGATACTTTAACAATTAGTAAAAACTGATTATTAAACTCAACAATATCCTGTATGAATATGTAGTGATAGTTGATGTTGGGAAATGAAAATGTTTTAGAAAACTTTTCCTCTCCATTAAAATCTATTTTATAAAAGGTAGCCGAAGATTTGTTATTAATAAAGTAAAAAAGGTGTGTTTTGGTTACTTTAACTATTTCCGCCTTTGAAGATATTGAATAAGAAATAGGCTCAAACCATTTTGTTTCAATTGTCTGAGAAACAATTGAGTTTGAAACAAAAAGTATAGCTATAAAGAAATATTTCTTCATTCAATCAATTATTTTTTTGAGCCATCTTCACTTCCTGTGCAATCTTCTTTTGCTCAATTTTCATTGCTTTGGCGTATGAAGATACAAAAATCATTTCATGTTTCTTCTCAGAGTATTCAATTAATGCAACAGGAAAGTCTAACTCAGAGTAATCTACACCCGAAACCATAGGTATCATCTCCATTATAAACTCAAAATCATCATACACTTCCTCTCCTACCGGCATATCTGTATTAATTGATATTTTCTTAGGGGCATAATCATTAGCTGTCATTTCAACAGTATAGATATTATCCTTCGTTAAACGAAAAGTAAACTTTCCCTTTTTCTTAGTAATTATAGAATCAACCAAAGTATTACCTGAATATAGATATATACAAGCATTTTTAAGTTTAACATCGTTCTGGTTTACTAAATGACCTATTATTTTGATATCTTTTTGAGCAGACACAACAGGTATAAAAGCAATAAATAAAACTGCCAATAGTATTAGTTGTTTTTTCATAGCAATGTATTTTAGAAATACATCTAGGTTTACGGCTTTAACACACAGATAGTTACAAGGTGAAAAAACGTAATTTTATAGTAGGTAAAAACACCTAGCGCTATTTAAACCTCTTTCGCATCCACATTAACAGCACCGGCAATAGCAAAAGGTCTGCCACTACTGCGATTAACAGGATTAAAGTTACATACAAACCGATGTGATGTGTACTCTTAAAGTTTGAAAACCCAAGTGAGAAAAACCCGGCACTTAAAATTAAAGTAGTTATGATAATTCCTTTTCCTGTGCTTAGATAAGTTCGCTTAAGTGCATAAAAAAATGTTTTGCCTTTATTTATCTCAATTTTAAACCTACTCAAAAAATGAATAGTATCATCAACAGCAATACCAAAAGCAATAGTAAAAATAATGGAGGTAGATATATTTAATGGTACTTTCATCACAGCCATTAATCCTCCCATCATAAATAATGGTATTAAATTGGGGACAAGTGATAATAATGCTAATCTCACCGATTTGAATAAAAAACCTACTATAAGAGCAATTAACAAAAAAGACAACCCCAATGTAGTAAGCATATTGGTAGTAACGTCATCAGTATTTTTATCAATTAGAGTAGCAGTACCCGTTAATTTATAATTAAACAAATCATTATCAATCTTATTAAGGTAAAAGCTTTCCAATGAATCATTGCAGTCACTAATTTTTAAACTTCCGATATCATGCATTTTACCGGTAAATCTGGCTTCAGAGTAATCCTCACTAAACATTAATTTAGAAAATTTTAACTCCTTCAATTTTGGGAGGTATTGTTTCAACTGGTTATACTCTGTTTCTGAAGATGGAATTTTATAATACTCCGGAATACCTGAGTGAGTTGCTTTATTAAGGCTTTTAACCAAAGATACAGGCGAAAGCATGAAACCTGTTCCGTATATTTCTTTTATTTTTTCTTGAAACTTATTTAACTCTTTTATCACTTCATAGTCAAATATTTCAACATTTGAATTGGTGTTTACTACCATTTCAAAAGGCCTTACTCCCGAAAAATTATTTTCAATATATCTAAGGTTTTGCTTTAATTCCTCTTTCTCACTTAAGTCTCCCAACAAAAAGTAATTCACTTTAATTTGACTTAAGGCAACAAATGATAAAAGTGTTAAAACAGCAAAACCTAATACAATTTTTTTAGGATGATTTAACACAACTAAAAACCATCGATGTAGCCATTTCTGCCAATACGATTTAATTCTAGCCTGTTTAGACATTTCGGGCTTTTTAAGCAATACTAAAACTGATGAAAGCAATACAATAGAAACGCCATATGCAACAAAAACACCTATTGCAGCTGAGTACCCAAATTGAGCCAAAGGTTTTACGTTAATGGTAACCAAGCTTATAAAGCCAACAGCAGTAGTAAGTGACGTAAGGAAAACTGCTAGTCCAACTTCTCTGAATACAATTTTAATCGCATCAATTTTATTTTCTCCTGCCCTAAGTTCGTCAAAGTATTTAGAAATAATATGAACGCAATCAGACATCCCAACTACAAGAAGAATTATTGGTAACAATGAAGTCATTAAATCTAAATAACTTCCCAAAAGCGACATAATGCCCAGCACCCAAATAATAGCCGTAAAAACAGTAGCTAATGGAGCCCACACTCCCCAACCGGAACGAAATCCTACAAACAAAAATATTACTACTAAGATTACTGAAAACACAGAAAAAATAGCCAGTTCAGAACGCATTTTATCTAAGTAAACTTGCTGAGCTTTTATTTTTCCTGCAATATGAACTTTATCAAATTCAAATTCATTAATGAGTTTTTCAATATCATGTAGTAGCTTATCTGATGCCTGCTTGGTAATTACCTGCATGTTTTTAACCACAATACATACAGCCGGTTTATCTTTGGAAAAAAAACTACCCAGCAATTCTTCTGACTCAAATACAAATACAGAATCCTGCTTAAGTGTTGAGTCGCTATTTAAATGAAGAATGGGTTTCTGAATAACTCCAAATGGAGAAATTATAGGTTGATTAAGTTTTGTGGGGGAAAATACGTCATCAACGTAATTCAGTCTTTTTAACTGATTTGTTAAAGAATCAACTTCTCCTAAAAAACCTGAATTAAATACACCTTTACTATTTTCTATAGCAATAAGCAGATAGTCGTTGTCGTTTTCGTACTTTTTTCTAAACTCCAAAAAGTACTCTAAATCCTCATCACCTGCCGGAAAAAAGTGTTCAAAATTGTAATCAAATTGCAATTTAGAAGCCTGCCAACCAAAAAATACAGTGGCTGCAAATAATAATACAATGCTAACTACTGCAAGCTTTTTATTCATGAACGTTTCCTAGAAAACTCTCTACTCCCTTTTTTCTTGTTCTCAAATTTTCTCTTAAACCCGTTTCTTCCACCGCCTCTGCTTTCTCCTTTGCTCGAGCTTCCACCGCCTTTTTTAGCTGAAGAAAATTCAATTCTAATATCTCTGCCTTCAATCTTTTTATTGTTAAGGCGTTTTATCATTTCAGTAGCTACTTCTTCAGAATTAACTCCGAAAAACGAGAACTCATTTAGTACATCTATTTTACCTATATCACTTCCTTCTATTCCAGACTGATTACATATAAATCCTAATAAACTACCTTTTTGAAATCCGTCTTTTGCGCCAATATTGATAAACAATCGCTTGCTATCAGTATCATCATATTTGTTGCCACCTCTATTTGAAGAAGAAAACCTTTCATGCTTCTCGCTTCCTTTTCTTTCATTCCTTGAACTCTTTCCTGGAGCAATATTCAAATCAGATGTTCTGTTATATTTATCAAGTATTGTTTTAATGAAATAGCTCGAAAATGAGGCTATCAATTGTTCTTTAGTAACATCAGACAATTCTTCTTGAATAGATTGAATAATACTTTCATCTATTTCAGATTCATGATTATCCTTAATTAAGTTTACCAAATTAGTTTGTTGTGCGGCTACAATTTCCTTTTTACCGGGAACTTTTACTAACTCTACACTTGTTTTAACTTGTTTTTCAATTAATGATATTTTTCTGCTATCTCTTGGTCCAACAATGGAAATTGAAAATCCTTTTTTTCCTGCTCTGGCTGTTCTACCACTTCTGTGAGTATAACTTTCTATATCATCAGGAATTCCCATGTGGAAAACATGTGTAACATCATTTACATCAATTCCTCTGGCTGCCACATCAGTAGCCACTAATAATTGAACCGCTTTATTTCTAAACTTAGACATTACTAAGTCTCTTTGTCCTTGGCTTAAATCTCCGTGTAAAGCTTCAGCATTAATCCCTTGAGCAATTAATTTATCAGCATAATTTTGCGTATCTCTTTTAGTTCTGCAAAATAACAACCCAAACATATCAGGATAAAAATCAATAAATCTGGTTAATGCTTCAAAGAAGTCATTTGGTCTAACCACACAATATTGATGTGTAATATTTTCATTACCACTATTTTGCGCACCTACTACAACCTTCTGTGGGTTTTCCATGTAGTTTTTTGCCATTTGTTCAATTTCTCTTGGCATTGTAGCAGAAAACAACCACACATTTTTTTCTTCGGGAGTTTCTTCTAAAATGGTATCCATGTCTTGCTTAAAGCCCATGTTTAACATTTCATCTGCCTCATCAAGAATTACATATTTAATATTAGAAAGATTAAGCGTTCCTCTCTGAATATGGTCAATAACCCTACCCGGAGTACCCACTACAATTTGAACTCCCTTTTTTAACGCCTTAATTTGATTAGAAATAGCTACACCTCCATAAATCGAAGTAATATTTACTTTTGGTAAATACTTAGAAAATTTGGTTAGCTCTTTAGAAGTTTGTAAACACAATTCTCTGGTTGGGCAAAGTATTATTGCCTGCACTTCATTTTTTGGGGTAAGCTGTTCCATTAAAGGCAATCCAAATGCTGCTGTTTTGCCGGTTCCTGTTTGTGCAAGACCAACAAAATCAGTATCACCTGACCTCAAAATTGGAATAGATTGTTGTTGAATAGGGGTTGCGGTTTCAAAACCGATTTCAGTGATTGCTTTTAAGAGTTCATCACTAAGCTCTAGTTCATTAAAATTCATCTAAATTAGTTTAAATGTCTGCATTCATTTGCAAACCATTCCCAACTAAATCTAGACGAAAATGAACTGAACTTTTTCAATTTTAATTGAACTTTTCCAGTAAATCCCGATAACCTTTTAGGCGACAATATTCTCGACTAAATTTACATTAGGCGCGCAAAGGTAATACTAATTAATGAACTAAACTAATATATGTATCCCACAAGTTATCAGATGGAGGATTTGCCAATATAGTTATTTGCTCATTTTTAACCGGATGAGCAAACTCTACTTTCCTTGCGTGCAAGTGGATTGAGGCATCTTTATTGCTTCTGTCGAAACCGTATTTTAAATCTCCTTTTATGGGAGTTCCATTTGCAGCTAATTGAACTCGTATTTGATGATGACGACCTGTTAACGGTAGAACTTCTAACAACAGATACCTATCGAACTCATGAAGTATTTTATATTTTAATTCAGATTTTTTACCACCTCCACCTTCTTTTTTACTGGCAAATGATTTATTTTTTTCCTGATTCTTTTTTAAATAATGTTTAAGAGTAGCTTCTTTAGGAATATCAGCTTTTTGGACAACTGCCCAATAGGTTTTCTGAACTTCTTTATTTCTTAACGTTTCGTTCATTCTTGATAAAGCCTTGCTGGTTTTTGCGAAAACTACAACACCACTAACAGGCCTATCTAACCTGTGGATTACACCAACAAATACATTTCCGGGCTTATCATATTTTTTCTTAAGGTAGTCTTTTAGTAGCTCAGATAAGGGTTCGTCTCCTGTTTTATCTCCCTGAACCAGTTGCCCGGGTTTTTTATTTACGGCAATTAAGTGATTATCTTCAAAAACAATATCTGAATCTTTTATCAAGACTATTTAATTTCTCTAATTACAAATGACCTTTGCATGATTGCTTTGTAGTCGGCCTTATCATTTATAACAATGGTTTCAGAAAAAATCTCATATCCTTTTTGATTAAAGACTAATTCATATTCACCGGGTGGAAGTATCATTACAAAGCTTCCTTTGCTCTCAACGGTTCTGTATTTACCAATAAGCTGATTGTGGATATTATAGATACTTAAATCTACTTTTTTTTGAGCTATGGTAGAATCAGGGTTAAGTATTTTACACAAAACTAAGGTTTTAGGCTGTTCTTCATTTTTAAAAGTAGCTCTATAAATATCTAAGCCACCATAGCTGTCATCTTTCCATGCAGAAATATAAGCATTTCCCATATTTTTGGTAAAACAAATACTCATTTCATCATCAGTAGTGTTTAACCCATAGCACAAGTTAGTAGGCTCACCCCAAATTTCATTAATATCATCATATTCAGATTTAAACAAATCATACCCGCCACAGCCGGGAAGACCGTCAGAACTAAAGTAAAGAGTTTTTCCATTATTGGTTAAAAACGGATTTTTTTCATTGTAAATCGTATTTAACTCCAAAATATTCTGAGGTTCTCCCCAATTTCCATTAGGTAACTTTTTACTTCTCCATAAATCAAATTCTCCTTTACCTCCATTTCTGTCAGATGAATATATCAGCATTTGTCCATCATTAGTCAACACACCGCTTGTTTCTTTGTCTGTTGTAACTACATTTCCATTAAAAGGCTCAGGTTTATCATACGAGCGTTTTCCCATAGCTGAGTAATGCAAATCACTTATAGATGTTTCATCATCTAAATGAAATAAAATATAGTCTGCATTTTCAGAAATTCCTGCTATTTCTTCAATAGCAAATGAATTGGGTTTTCCATAAGGCTTTAGTTTTTGGTATTTTCCATTTTTATAATACAACATGTATATATCAGGCGTTGTACTTCCATCTAAACAATAATACCCTCCTGTAGTTCCTTCTCGTCTGGAAGTAAAAAGAATTAAAGTCTCATCCGGGTTGCATACAGGATGATAGTCTTCCCCAATTGAATTAATATCCTCTCCTAAATTTTCAAAACTAACCTCTACTTCATTTTGAATCATTTCCTTGGCATTCTCACACCAAAATATTTTCTTTTCTGCATCCTTAAAACCACCTAAATACGAACCTCTCTCTTTATATTTTTTAAATTGCTCAATTGCCTCATCAAACTTGTGATTATGCATTAAAGCCAATCCTAAATAATATTCAATTTCGCTTGGTGGGTTAGGCTGAGAATTCACATATTCAAGAGGTGCTAAGGCGTCTTTTTTATTGCCTGAAGTTTCTAGAAGACTAACGGCATAAATATATTGCAATTCTGCACTGGTGGAGTTTTTAGGTAAAAGAGGAGTAACTACTCTTAATGCTTCATAATACATTTTAACATTAAACAACTTTTTAGCTGCCGATTCTTCAATGGGTGCGGGACTATATACTTGGGCGTAATGCTTTTGTGAATACAGCTGATGTATTGAAATGAAAATAAAAAATATAACTATTCCTCTTTTCAATATTGTTCTTTTTCATTAGGAAAATCAAGAGACTTCACATCCTTAACGTAATTTTCAACTGCCTTATGAATATCATCAAACAAATTAGCGTAACGTCTTAAAAATCTCGGGCTAAATTCTTTATTAATACCGAGCATATCGTGTAGCACCAATACTTGACCATCTGTACCTCCTCCGGCTCCAATTCCAATGGTAGGTATTTTAATACTTTCACTCACTTTTTTAGCCAGTTTTGCAGGTATTTTTTCTAGTACTATTGAAAAACAACCAGCCTCTTCCAAAACCTGAGCATCAGAAATAAGCTTTTTAGCTTCGTCCTCCTCTTTTGCTCGTACTACATAAGTTCCAAACTTATAAATAGATTGTGGCATAAGCCCCAAATGCCCCATTACAGGAATTCCGGCTGAAATTATTCTCTCTACAGACTCTCTAACTTCTTTACCACCTTCAAGCTTTACTGCATGAGCACCGGATTCTTTCATAATTCTAATAGCTGAGTTCAAGGCTTCTTTTGAGTTTCCCTGATAAGTTCCAAAAGGCAAATCAACTACAACCAAAGCACGACTAACTGCCCGAACTACACTTTGAGCATGATAAATCATTTGGTCAAGAGTAATTGGCAATGTAGTTTCATGACCTGCCATTACATTTGAAGCTGAGTCTCCCACTAAAATCACATCTACTCCGCCATGGTCAACAATCTTAGCTAAAGAGAAGTCATATGCCGTAAGCATAGATATCTTCTCTCCTTTCATTTTCATTTCCTGTAACGTATGGGTTGTTACCCTCTTTACTTCACTAAACTCATTTGCTACTGACATAACCTTTAATTCATAATTTGCTACCGTTTGTATAACATATTTACCTGATAACAAAAACTAAGTCAACAAATCTACAAATTATGAGTGAAGTAACTTAAAAATTCTACTTTTGTAAGGAAGAATTTAAAGGATGAAAAAAATAATCATACAGTTTTTGGCAGTAATTTCTATTGCATTTTCAATATCATGTAGCACTGAAATTGACGTTACAGCTCCATGGAGAGATGTTACTGTAGTTTACGGGTTATTAGACCACACCGTTGACACCCAATACATAAGAGTCAATAGAGCTTTTTTAGGCGATGAAGATGCAGCTGTTATGGCTCAGTTTCCTGATTCTTTTAACTACAAAAATGTATCAGTAATTGTTGAAGAATACGACAAAAACGACATCCTGAAAAGAACCATTACCTGCCAAAAGGTTAACCATATTAAAATGGAGCCGGGCTATTTTTCTAACGAAGACAATATTTTATATTCTTTTCCTACCACTCAAGGAACGCTTACAATGGACCAGGATAATTATTATAGATTATTGATTACTAATAATGATATTGGCAAAACGGTTAGCGCAGAAACACCACTTGTTAAAAATATAAAGGTTACCAAACCTTTTTCTACTAACAGCCTTATAAGTTATGCTAATAATCAAGGAGAAACATTAACCCAGATAACTGAAATCACTACAGGGAAAGATGCTAAAGTTTATGAAGTAGAATACTTTTTTAACTACAAAGAAATTTATGCAAATGGTGACACCATTGACAGAAGAATAAGTATTCCTGTTGGTGTAAAAAGATCACCAAGTGCTGCAGGAAGTGAAAAACTAGAATTTCAATACGAAGGAGAAAACTTCTATCAGCAAATAATTAATAAAGTGGTTGATGACCCTAATGTAATTAAAAGACTAGTAGGATTAATTGACTTAAATATATATGTTGGAGGTGAGGAGCTTAGTACATATATGGAAGTTAGTAATCCAAGCACTTCTATTGTTCAAGATAAACCGTCTTATACTAATCTTGTATCTAAAGATAATACAGGCGAAATAGATGCAAAAGGAGCGGTAGGAATATTCTCAGCTAGAGCTACATTTTCTTTTTATGGATATAAACTTACTGACGATAGTATTACCAAATTAAGAACGGGTGAAGGAACCTCTACCATGAACTTTTGTGACCCGCTTGCTTCCGCTATAAGCAACAATAAATGTAATTAATCTGACCTTTTGTCAGTATTTGTCACCTTATTTTACTAGTATTTCATAAAAAACTGACAGGATTTACATTTTATTCTAATGGCATAGTCATTGACAAATGAAGTTCAAATTATTTGTTAAAAATTAAAACTATATAAAATGAGTAAAGTAATAGGCATAGATTTAGGAACAACCAACTCTTGTGTTTCAGTGATGGAGGGTAACGAACCGGTTGTTATTCCGAATAGCGAAGGTAAAAGAACAACTCCTTCAATAATAGGATTTTTAGAAGGTGGCGAAAGAGCAGTTGGTGATCCGGCTAAAAGACAGGCAATCACTAACCCAACAAAAACCATCTACTCCATAAAAAGATTTATGGGAGAATCCTTTGACCAAGTTGCAGAAGAAGTAAAAAGAGTAGCCTACAAAGTGGTGAAAGGTGAAAACAATACACCAAGAGTAGATATTGACGGAAGGCTTTATACCCCTCAAGAAATATCAGCAATGGTGCTACAAAAAATGAAAAAAACTGCCGAAGATTATCTTGGTACAACCGTGACTGAAGCTGTAATTACAGTTCCTGCTTACTTTAATGACGCACAACGCCAGGCAACAAAAGAAGCTGGTGAAATTGCAGGACTTAAAGTAAGAAGAATCATTAATGAGCCAACCGCAGCATCTTTAGCTTATGGTTTAGATAAAAGAGATAAAGACATGAAAATTGTTGTCTTTGACTGTGGTGGTGGTACGCATGACGTTTCCGTTCTTGAATTAGGTGACGGTGTGTTTGAAGTAAAATCTACTGATGGTGATACACATTTAGGTGGAGACGACTTTGACCAAAAAATTATTGACTGGTTAGCAGACGAGTTTAAAGCTGCTGAAGGAATTGATTTAAAACAAGATGCTATGGCGCTTCAAAGACTTAAAGAAGCTGCTGAAAAAGCAAAAATTGAATTATCAAGCACTGCTCAATCTGAAATTAACTTACCTTATATAACAGCTACCAACAGTGGTCCGAAACACCTAGTTAAAACTTTAACAAGAGCTAAGTTTGAGCAATTAGTTGACGACTTAATTAAAAGAACCATTGAACCATGCAAATCAGCGCTTAAAAATGCAGGTTTAACTGTAAATGATATCAACGAAATCATTTTAGTGGGTGGTTCTACAAGAATACCTGCCGTTCAAGAAGCAGTTAAAAAATTCTTCGGAAAAGACCCTTCTAAAGGTGTAAACCCTGACGAAGTAGTTGCAATTGGTGCGGCAATACAAGGAGGAATTTTAACCGGAGAGGTAAAAGATGTATTGTTACTTGATGTAACTCCTCTTTCGCTTGGTATTGAAACAATGGGGGGCGTTATGACTAAGCTGATTGAAGCAAACACTACCATTCCTACTAAGAAATCACAAGTTTTCTCTACAGCGGCTGACAATCAGCCGTCTGTTGAAATACATGTACTTCAAGGAGAAAGACCAATGGCAAACGGAAATAAAACTATCGGTAGATTCCATTTAACTGATATTCCGCCTGCACCAAGAGGTGTTCCTCAAATTGAAGTAACATTTGATATTGATGCCAATGGTATCTTAAACGTATCAGCTAAAGATAAAGCTACCGGAAAAGAGCAATCCATTAGAATTGAAGCTTCTTCAGGCTTAAGCCAAGAAGAAATTGAAAAAATGAAGAGAGAGGCTGAAGCAAATGCTGAAGAAGATAAAAAAGCCAAAGAAACGGTTGAAAAAATTAATCAGGCAGACAGTATGATTTTCCAAACTGAAAAACAATTAAAAGAGTATGGAGATAAAATACCAGCCGACAAAAAACAACCAATTGAAGATGCTTTGGCTGAATTGAAAAAAGCACATGAAGCTAAAGACATACCTCAAATTGAAACTGCACTTGAAAAACTAAATACTGTTTTCCAGGCAGCATCAGAAGAAATGTACAAAGCTGCTCAAGAACAACAAGCAAATGCAGGTGGCGGTGAGCCGAATGCTAATGCTTCTAATAATGGGCAAGAAGAAGTAACTGATGTAGATTTTGAAGAGGTGAAAGACGACAAAAAGTAACGTTGCTTTTTGTCAATGGCTAAATACAAAGGCTGCCCCAAATGGGCGGCCTTTGTTTGTTTAAAACTAGGCTAGTCAGTTTCTTAAATTATTTTTAACTTTATCCTCAATTGACTAACCATCACTTTTATAAGTTTTTAACTATGAAAAAACTAGTACTAACTGTTCTTCTAGCCTCAAGCTTTTTTATCGGATTTTCACAAAACCCGAACAAAATATTTAAAGTCGGAGAAGAATTTTACGAAAAGAAAGACTACAAAGCTGCTATTGAAGAGTTTACACAAGTTATTAATCTTAAAGCAGACCATGATGAAGCATACTATTACAGAGGCTTAAGCCATTTAGCGCTTAATGATTTAGATAAAGCAGTTGATGACTTAAAAAAAGCAACAGCCTACAAAGAAAAAGAAGGAGCTTATCACCTTAGTTTAGGAAAAGTTTATTTCCTAAAAGGTGATTATCAAAATGCCCTTACTTCATTTACCAATGCCATAGATAACGACAAAAAAAATCTGGAAGCATACGAATACAAAACCCGAACTCTTTTACACTTAAACAGGTTTCAAGCAGCAGTTGACAATGCCAATGAAGCCGTTTTAATTGAAAAAACAGCCAACAACTATCTCTTACTCGGAGCTTCTTTAGACAGTATAAAAAACTATAAAGACGCTGCCTACAACTATGGAAGAGCTAAATTTTATGATTCTAAAATGGTAGATGCTTACAGTGGATTAGCTTACTCAAATTCAATGCTTAAAGAGTTTGACAAAGCGTTGGAAGCAGCCAATAAGGCTGTGGAGCTAGATGCCAAAAATATTCCTGCTCTTTTAGTTCGTTCGAATGTCTATGCAGCAAGCGGCAAAAAACAAGAAGCAGTTACCGACATTTCAAATGTAATTACGCTTAAACCTGAAAATTATGAGTATTATTTAATGAGAGGAAAACTCTATCAAGAATTGGCTCAATACCAAAATGCAGTTGCAGATTATTCAAAGGCTATTTACTTAAACAAAGAAGATTCTTACTTGTATTACATGAGAGGACAAGCTTATGAGTTATTGGCAGATTTCAAAAACGCTAAGAAAGATTACTCTACCCTAAAAAAAATGTCGCCAAATGACATTAAAGCACAACGCTTATATGAAGACGCCAAAGTAAGGTTGTACAATTTAAACAGAGAGGAAAACAAGCCCGAGATTAAAATGATTGAACCTGTTTCACCAAAAGAAGGAGTGTTACAAATTTCCAGAAATAAAGACTATATGTTTTTCAAAGGGCAAATTATAGATGAAAGTAATATTTCTTCTATTGAGATTAATGGAAGAGAAGCTGAGTTCAATAAGGATACCATCAACCCACTATTTGAACTAGAAGTAAAAATCAAAGGTTTAGACAACGTTACTATATCTGCCACAGATGTTTATTTCAATAAAGAAACCTGGAACTACGAAATTGCGGAAACAGAAATAGATCCACCGGTGGTTAAACTTCTTGCTCCATACGCTTCAGATGACGGTATGATATACCTTGATAGTGATGACCCATCTCTTTATATAGAAGGAATTATGCAAGACAAAAGCTTAATCAAAAGTATTTTGATTGACGGAGCTACCGCTAGCTTTACATTAAATGAAACCAATCCAAAATTTTCTGCAACCATTAATATTTTAAACAAAGACAACTTTACCATCACATCAGAAGACCAATTTGGAAATAAAGCAGAAAAGAAATTTACCATTAATAGAGAAAACGTTGCTTTATTAGCAGACAATCCGATGGGGAAAACCTGGGTTATCTTTATTGAAAACTCTGACTACAAATCTTTTGCAAGTCTTGACGGACCAACAAAAGATGTAACCATGATGAAGTCTGCATTTGCTAAATACAAAATACACAACATCATTCATAAGAAAAATATGACAAAGAATGAGCTGGAAAAATTCTTCGCCATTGAGTTAAGAGATTTAGTAAGAAGCAACAAAGTAAACTCGCTATTAGTTTGGTATGCGGGACATGGTAAGTTTATCAATGAATCCGGTTACTGGATTCCTACAGATGCCAAAAGAGATGAAGAGTTTACATACTACAACATCAATAATTTAAAAGCATCCATGCAAGCCTATTCTAAATACATTACGCATACGTTAGTAATTACAGATGCTTGTGAATCCGGCCCTACCTTTTATCAGGCCATGCGTTCAACACCTGAAGACAAAAGTTGCAACGACTGGCAAGCCACCAAGTTTAAATCCTCACAAGTATTTTCTTCTGCGGGCTATGAGTTAGCTGTTGATAATTCGCAGTTTACCAAAACATTTGCCAATACCTTATCAGGAAACCCGAACTCATGTATTCCTATTGAAACAGTAGTTAAAAAAGTGAGTTCTGCCGTTGTGAGTAGCGGAGGTGCTCAAAAACCTAAGTTTGGTAAAATTGCAGGATTAGAAGACGAAAACGGCACCTTCTTCTTCATTAAAAAATAAAAAGAAGAATGAATAAACTTTCTTCTATTCGTACTCTTTTTGTAGGCTTTTTATTTTTTGTCTTTGCACTAAATGCTATCGGGCAAAAATTTCATTTCGATAATTATAATGTAAAAGAGGGCTTAGCACAATCAAGTGTATATGCCATTACACAAGACAAAAGCGGTGTGTTGTGGCTGGGTACAGCTAGCGGACTTTCCCGTTTTGACGGAAAAGAATTTATCAATTACACCACCGAAGACGGATTGGCTGATGGCTCTGTGAGAGCTATTCATATTGATAGTATCGGAAATATGTGGCTGGGACACACCAATGGTGGCGTTACCAGAATGAAAAACGGAACGTTTGAAATCATGTTAAACATGAGTGCGGACATCACTTCCTTTACCGAAGATGATGAAGGAAATCTTTGGGTAAGCTCTCATGGTGAAGGAGCTTTAAAAGTATCCGATTTCTATAATGCGGAAATCAATAAGATAAATTTTAAGCAATACAAAGGGCAAGAAGGATTAAGCGATTTAGTATTTCAGGTAATGATACTGAATACCGGAAAAGTCTGCTTTTTAACGAACGTTGGCGTAAGGTATTACATTTCCGCAAGTGATGAATTCAAACCATTCAAGGTTGAAAAAATGCCCACCTATTTTCAAATTACCTACATGTATCAGGCAAAAAATAAAGATATATGGTTTGGTTCTTATAATGGCGGACTTTATCACTTAAACGCAAAAAGTAATGAACTGAAAATATATGACGTAAGAGACGGCATTGCCTCTAATTTTATTAGCACCATATCTGAAGACAGCCAGGGAACCATCTGGGTAGGCACATGGGGCGAAGGAATAAGTAAAATAAAAGAGGGTAAAATCACTAACCTAAATAATAAAAACGGATTAAAAGACAATTACATCCGCTGCATTTTTGAAGACCGTGAAGGAAACATACTTATCGGTTCTAAAGAAAATGGATTGTTTGTATTCAAAGGAGCACAATTTGTTTCGTTTGACAAAGAAACCGGATTGATTGACAATCAGGTTTGGGCAATTACTATTGACAGAAACGGCAACCACTGGCTGGGTACCAACAAAGGAATTTCTGTTTTAAATAATTCAAAACCGATTAAAAGCTACAACCAAAACAACGGCCTTTTCTATGAAGAAGTTCGCTTTATCAAAACAGATAAAAACAAAAACATCTGGATTGGAACCTGGGGCGGTGGCGTAATGAAGTTTAACGAAGCTCGTCAACGTTTCGAAATCAACTTCATGATTAACTCTTACATGAGTCAACCATTAATTACTGCTTTAGATGTTGATAAAAGCAATAACTTATGGATAGGAACTACTGACGGTCTGGTATATTATGAAATTGACAATCAAAAGGTAGCCAGACTCACGCAATCAAACGGTTTATCGGGTAATGAAATTTCAGCCATTTATACTGACTCCAAAAACATGGTTTGGGTGGGCGCAAGAGGAAGAGGTTTTTCTAAAATAGACGATGACCAAATTTCGGCCGTCAAGCTGAATATAAAAATGACGCCTACATCATTTGTAGAAGATGCTAAAGGAAACCTTTGGATTGGAACGGAAGGTAAAGGTGTATTTGTATATGACGGCAGCAAACTTATTCAGCAATACACCATTAATGACGGTATGCTGTCGGACTACATTTCTCTATTGAATATTGATAATGAAGGAAACATATGGATAGGAACGAATAAAGGCTTAAACAAATACGATGTTGCCCAAAACCGCTTCTTCTCCTTTACCGATAAAATGGGTTATGTGGGCATTGAATCTAAACACAATGCCACCTACAAAGATGAAAGCGGCAACCTTTGGTTCGGGACGATAGACGGTGCCGTGAGAGTAAACACACAATTAGTAAAAGAAAACACCTTAGAGCCGCTAACCAAAATCACAGGCTTTAAAGTAAACCTGGAAGAGCGTAAAATGACTCCCGGACTAGAGCTTAATTATCAGGAAAAATCCATTGTGTTTAATTACAGTAGTATTTGCATTACCAACCCTGATGAAGTGTATTTTAAAGTAATGCTGGAAGGTCTTGAAGAAGACTGGCGACCCGCCACACAACAAACTTACGTTACCTACTCTCCTCTCCCGCCCGGTAATTACACCTTTAAAGTAATTGCCTGCAACAATCACGGAGTATGGAATTCTACACCCGTAACGTATAGTTTTAGCATTATCCCTCCGCTATGGCAGCGTACCTGGTTTATTGTTACCTGTGCCATTTTACTCATAATTGCCATAGTGATATTTATTAAACTAAGAGAGAAAGCGCTCATCAAAGAGAAAAAAGTATTGGAAGAAAAAGTACAAGAACGTACCGAAGAAGTAGTGGAAAAAAGCAAAGAGATTGAAAGCAAAAACAAAGATATTATAGATAGTATTACCTATGCCAAACGAATACAAGAAGCCATTTTGCCCGACCACCAACTTTTTGTAAACGAACTGAAAAAAACCTTTGTATTGTTTCAGCCCAAAGACATTGTAAGCGGTGACTTTTACTGGCTCGCCACCAAAGACAACAAAGCGCTTTTTGCTGCCGTAGATTGCACCGGACATGGCGTACCGGGCGCATTTATGAGTATTGTGGGACATAATTTGTTAGACAAAATTGTGGGAGAATACGGCATTACCGAACCCGCTTCTATTTTAAATGAATTGAACAAAGGCGTTTCCGATACCTTGAGGCAAAAAGCCGATGCTGCCGTAAAAGACGGCATGGACATGGCGCTTTGCGCTTTTGACCCCAACAATAAAATACTGGAATATGCTGGAGCTTACAACCCGATTTACATTATTAGCAAAGACCAACTGGAAGTATTGGATGGAGAAGAAGTAGAACCAAATATGACCGAAAACGGACTGATGCTTTATGAAATAAAAGGCGACCGCTTCCCGATTGGTAGTTATTCCGATGAGAAAAAAGAATTTAAAAGCCACCGATTTAAGTTAAAAGAAGGCGACACCATTTACCTTTTCTCTGACGGTTATGCCGACCAGTTTGGCGGAGACAAAGGCAAAAAGTTTATGTACAAAAACCTGAAACGATTGTTCTTAAGCATAAACGATTTGAGCATGGAAGAACAAAAAGAAAAATTACTGACCGAACTAAAAAGCTGGAGAGGACCACTGGAACAGGTAGATGATATTGTAGTAATTGGAAGTAGGTTGTAAGTTAATCAAGTTATAATTTTCTCGGAGGAATTATTCGTCCAACACACATATTAACTGTTTTCCAATATATAACATCATTTTTTTCATTTGTTTTAAACTCAACCCACAACTCATCCTCTCTTTTATTTGATTGAAAAATAATTCTGTAATATTTATTTTTTACGATTAGTTGTTGAAGAGAGTAATTGCCCGAAAAATCATATCCATCTTCATTAATTTCGATTGTTTTCTCAACTAAGAACCTACTCGTGTCATTGAAATTTATTTTTACAGGCAACTTAATTAATGGATACCTTTTTTGAAGACTATCATCAAGTCTTTTAAGTTTATTTGAATAAAAATCAAGCTTTTGAAGCTCACTAAATTTCTTATCACTAATTGCTAAATAAAATTTATTTCTATCAGAGTAAACCACTTCAGGGTTTGAATTAAAATGGATTAAACCATAATGATTAATTGCCTTCAAAGAATCTAAATTAAATACTTCAATCTGTAATCCGCTAATTTTTCTATCGTTAACACTTAGGCTTTTTTTACTAACATCAAAACATATATCTCTTTTAACTGAGCATCTAACAAAAAAGACACATAATAAACATGTGATAAAAAGTCTGAACATCTTATTTTAACTTTGGTTAAATTTTTCTCTCACAAGCATCC
>ERZ869936.859-NODE-859-length-25219-cov-4.709426_pt1 | contig 25219 bp, 20 predicted proteins | sample MGYA00520876_ERZ869936 | MGnify/ENA primary metagenome ERZ869936 (study PRJEB32218, sample SAMN09650985) | biofilter metagenome | isolation source: enrty point of leading RO module | place: Saudi Arabia: Thuwal, RO plant located on Red Sea | collected 2016-02-17 ... | reverse complement strand
ATCTTTGCTGCCTACGCCTGTGTGACTGAGCTTGATGCTGGGTAATATAGATTGACGTACGTACGCCAAAGGCGTACTTTGTACTACAGACGAAAAGCGAGGAGGACAAAATGCCAGAGCAAGACATCACGATTCGTGCTCAACGAATAGCGCACGAACGGAAAAAAGATTTTGAAACGCTTCCACCCTCACAGAAAAAGCATCTACTCGCAGAAGCCGAGGCACAGCTCGAACAAGCACGGACCACTCGTGACCAAACCGAGCGTGGCTGAAACGTTCGGGCATGCCCCAAAAGCCGGACCGACAGGTCCGGCAATTTTGTTGACACACTGTCATTGAAACGCTACGATTCAAGTATCAGGGATTGCGGTGCCTACCAACCACCGGCCACGTGCGGGAGTATTCCCCTAACCTGTTTATGAAGTGTCGGTCAGTATACTGACCGGAAGCGCGGTGGAACCGCGATCGTGAAGATCGTCCGTGCGAAAAAACAATGACATTGTTTTTTCGCACGGACTATTTTCGTTTTAACCCATTACTTATGAGTGAACTATCAAACATTGAGAAGAAGCGTCACACCCTCGCCCACCTTCTAGCGGCGGCGGTACTCAAAGACTACCCACACGCCAAGCTCACCCTTGGCCCCGCCATCGACACAGGCTTCTACTACGATATCGATTTCTCTGGGGGCGAAGCCCCGGGCGACGATGATCTGAAATCAATCCAAAAGACCATGAAGAAGACCCTGAGCTCGTGGAAGGAGTTCACACACCGCGTGGTCTCCAAGGACGAGGCGCTTGCGCTCTACCAAGGCAATCCATACAAGACGGAGCTTATTAACGAGATCGCTGACAAGGGCGAATCGATTACCCTCTACATCTGTGGTGACTTTACTGACCTCTGCCGCGGTGGACACGTCGACAGTCCAGCGACTGACATAACAGCCGACAGTTTCAAGCTCGACAAAATAGCGGGTGCCTACTGGCGTGGGGACGAGAACAACGCCATGCTTACTCGTATTTATGGCCTGGCATTTGATTCTAAAGAAGAACTCGAAGCCTACGAAACCCAAATCGAAGAAGCCAAGAAACGCGACCACCGCAAACTTGGTAAAGAACTTGGCCTCTTTACCTTCTCCGACCTGGTGGGTCCTGGCTTGCCACTTTGGACGCCAAAAGGCACCATCCTGCGCCAGGAAATAGACGGCTACGTACAGAAGCTCCGCAAACAAAAAGGCTATCAGCACGTGACCATCCCGCACATCGCCAAGAAGTCGCTCTACGAAACCTCAGGCCACTGGAACAAATACAGCGAGGACCTCTTCAAGGTACGTGCCAAGGAAGGTGAGGATGGTGAGGAATATGTGCTCAAACCAATGAACTGCCCGCATCACACGCAGATATTTGATGCCACTCCTCGTTCATACCGAGATATGCCACAGCGGTTTGCTGAGACTACGATGGTCTATCGTAACGAACAATCCGGTGAGCTTGCTGGTCTGACCCGGGTACTCTCCATTACTCAGGATGACGCGCACGTCTTCTGTCGCGAGAATCAGCTCCGGGATGAGATTGAAGCGGTCTGGGATATTGTTGACCAGTTCTACGGTGCCTTTGGTTTTAATGACATGCAGGTACGTCTCTCATATCATGACCCCAAAGAACCAGAAAAATATCTCGGCGACCCGGCCCTCTGGGAAGAAACCGAAGCGATGATGAAGGAGATTGCTGAAAGCCGCCAGGCGGATTACTTCATAGGTGTTGGTGAAGCGGCTTTCTACGCACCAAAACTCGACTTCATGGCCAAAGACTCCATCGGGCGCACACACCAAGTTGCCACCATCCAACTTGACCGACTGATGCCCGAACGCTTTGACCTCACCTGTATCAACGAACAGGGTGAGAAAGAGCGTATTGTGATGATTCACTGCGCCATTGCCGGCTCACTGGAGCGTTTTGCAGCGGTCTTGATTGAGCACGTAGGCGGCAACTTCCCGCTCTGGCTTGCTCCTGAACAAGTGCGTGTGATTCCGGTCGCCGACACCCACCAAGAGTACGCGACCAACGTGTACGAAGAGCTTCGCGCTGTCGGTATTCGGGCTGAACTTGATGACAGCAACGAATCCATGGGCAAGAAAATCCGGAGTGCCAAGACTGAAAAACTCCCCTACTTTGTTGTTGTGGGCGACAAAGAAGTCGCCGACAAGAAAGTCACCCTAGAAAAGCGTAACGGCATGTCAGCAGAACTTGCGCTTGATAAAGTTGGTAACCATCTCTTGGCAGAAATTGAAACCAAGTTGTTGGACTAACGAAGACTCTATAGAAACACGAAAAAATCCGCCGGATCGCGGATTTTTTCGTGCGCTTGGTCTGTCTCAAATTCGAGTACGTACGCAAAGCGCGAGAGAAATAGTATGAGGTGTACTAGAGCGTACGGTGAGAACTATTTCTCGAAGCAGCGACAAAGAAGCGATACGAACAAAACAAAAACACTATCATACATGATAGTGTTTTTGTTTTTGAGTGAGTGAACTTTGTATAAATTTATACAAAGTAATTGCCGAATTTAGGCAGACGCTTTGATGGCCTTCATAACCGCCATCTTCACCGCTGCCTCTTCGTTGTCGTAGGCACCATCAAGTGCCGAAGCAAGCGCGCTAATCATGGCTTCAATCTGTCCATCTGAAAGCTGTGCAGACTGCTCAAGCAGCAGGTCAGACGCAGTAGCTTCCATTCCCTTGCGAGTACGGTAGATAGCATCAAGGTCAGAAGCGGCGTCAGCCAGTGCAAACATTGGTCGGTGACCAATCATTTCATACGCAGCGGCGACATTACCACTCACAATCGCTTCAGCCAGTGAGCTCGCACCAACGCGAGTGTTAGGGGTGAAGTGCGTTTCAGACTTTTGTACCGTTGAAGTTTCTAGTTGACGGACTCGGTCAAGGTTGAGAACCAACCAACCACCATCGGTTGGGTACGCAGCTTTGGCTGCAGCAATGACAGTCTGGAGCGCCTTGATACGGTCAGTAGCATCAGCATGGTTTTCCATGAAGTAGTTAAGTGCATCGCTTGAAAGCAAAGCTTGCTCAGCATGTGCAGCATTCTCAAGTTCAGTCATCGGGTTGAGTTCCTCTTCAGCAATGGGAGCAAGTTGCTCATTGAGCGCTTCATACCCAAACACTGGTGCCTCACCGGTTGGCAGGTTGCTTGGCACATCGAGCTGCGGACTAATCACCGGACTCGGCGTGGTGTCAGCGGCAAACACGACATCTGTCTCTGTGTCTACCTTAGCGTGCATTTCATCAACCATATCCTCCCAGGCTTGAACTGGAGCAGCTGACTTAGTTGAACCAACGAGTGAGATACCCAGTACCGTACGCTCTCGTACGACGAGGAAGTAGGCAACAATAGCAGCCCACAGTGCCAAGAGTGCGTAGAAGATGAAGGTCAAGAACGGACCAGCCTCGAAACCAGTGTATGGCACGCTCGTAAGCGCGATACCCGCTACAAGTGGTTCCTGAGTACGTGATTCAATTACGGTCACTTCGTCTTCTATCTCAACCTCAACGCGACAGACACGCTCACGACTCCCCCGCGTCACGGTCATGCTGTACTCAGTATCACGAGTTGGACGAACAACAATTGAACCTTCATCCTCATCAATTGAACTGTCTTTTTCAGTATCCACGATAACGTTACCGCGGTTATCTTCAATCGCCATTTCGTTCACACGAGTATTGTCCCAGGTAATGGTCACCGGCTGTCCAGTCTTAACACGACGGTCAGAAATTTCGAGCTCACATCGTGGAGACGAGCTTCCGCCACCACCACCGCCCGAAGCAACGTCAACTGACGCATCACACTGCACCCGATTACCTGCAAGGTCTTCAATAGTCAGCGTGAACTGTGTGTCTTCAGTGACGTTAATAGTCGTATCGCCATCAGGGTCAACGTTGCCAATACCGTTATTGATACTCACCTTGCTGGCACCAGTGGTAGTCCAAACCAGATTTACCTCACCACCGCCACGTGGCAGATTTGTTGGTGAAGCTGAGAATGAATCACATGAGAGGTTTGGTTCTTCTGGTTCTTCAACCACAACGACGGCTGGACAGGTCACACTATCGTTTCCAAGTGTCGCAGTCAGTACAAAGGTGGTATCAGCACTGACATTCGTTGTCGTAGCTCCGTCTTCAGTCACGGCACCAATACCGTTATCGATGGTTACTGAGTCAACGTTGGTAGTCTCCCAGGTCAGAGTTATTTCACCACCAGTTCCATTCGTGAACTTGTTTGGTGTTGCGGTGAACATGTTACAGCTTGGTGCCTTCTGCTCTGGTTCCTTATCAAAGGCAGCACAGATTGGGTTCACGCTGTTCGGGGTCTTGCCTGAACCGACGTAGACATGCATGGCTTTTACACCAGTGACATCTTCTGACACAACAAGGGCAGTATTGACCACCTCTTGTACAGTCGCGCTATCAACGCCATCTGGAATATCCGATACGGCGTTTGATTCAGCTATTTCACCATTAGCGTTCGAGAGTATAGTAGTCCACTGTTCAAGTGGCTGTGTAGTATTCTTGCGACCTACATATCCATCCCATGAAACGAGCTCAACGGTGTACGTACCAGCCTCTAGGTTAACTGGAACCACATCGGTCATTGCCTTGCTCATTCCTTGTTCACTTCGGATACGACCATCAAACTCAACGACGGTACGACCGTCTTGTGGACTAAACGGACAGACTGGCTCTTCCGGTGTGTCACATTCATTCTCAACGGTTGTCTTAACAATATCTGAGTACACCCAGTTCTTGAAGTTATTGAGCTCACGAGCGGTCGCTTTCGCTTTGTTCGGAATCTCAAAATTACCACACTGATTAGGAGTCTTTACCTTAGCCTTGATGGTCATTGACCCTGACTCACCTGGTGTGAGCGTGTGTCCATTGAAACGGACGGTACCATTCTCAAAGAGTGGATGAGTATTGTTGTATCCACCAGAAAGGTTGGTGCTGTATGACGCGTCAACGAAGGTCAGTCGGTTATCGAGTTCGTCAACGATACGAACACCACCACCAGTACAATCAGCTGTACCGATGTTCTTGATGTTTAGTGAGTAGGTCAGTGTATCACCAGGCTTGGCGGTCGCGCGATTAACCTCCTTTTCAATAATCAGCTTACATTCTTTCTCCTGTGGCTGTTCAACTTTGATAGTAATTGGACACTGAACGTTTGTGTCAGCACCCTGTCCAGTAAAGGTGTAGGTAGTTGTTTCAAGTGGTGTAACGGTAAGAGAGCCGTTAGGATTAACGGTGCCAACACCATTGTCGATAGTGGCAGCCGTTACTCCGGTTGATGTCCACGTGAGTTCAGTGGATTCACCTCGTACGATAGCGATTGGTGACGCAGAAATCTCACATTTCACTACTGGAGTCACGTCATCATTGCCACACCAGAGAATGTGACTAATGCCGTGCTTACCAGAGCCAATGTCAGACTTAGAAACGGTACCGCTGGTACCACCACTAAGCACGTCATATGACGTAGCTGCCTTTCCGACAACCCCAGCCACTGCTGGGTTAGCTGTCCAATGAGCACTGTGTGCGTCACCGTTGACGGTGACATTGTAGCCTGACTTGATGAATTCAAAGTGATAGCCACCATTGTCAAACTCTGCTTTGGCAATTTTAAAATCAAAGCCAAAATCACTACAACGCTTCACTCGTTCTGTTTGCTGGGTGCTTACGCTTGAAAACGAAAACGCTGAAGCAGACGCAGAGGCGTCCTCACCCGACGCTGAAGCTTCGGCTTCGGCTTCAGCCTTAGCCTCAACAATCATTTCAACTTCTTCAGTTTCAACCTCTACTTCTATGGCCTCTTCTTCGTGAGACGTTTCTGTTTCAGTCATTTCTTCTACAGTTGTTTCAACTACTGTTTCAACAGTTTCTGTCACTGGCGCTTCAAGCTCAGCCTGTGCAAACGGTGCACCAACTGAGAAAACCACCATCACAAGTGATAGTGCGGTCGCAGTAAACTTTGCAGTTACGTGTGCGTTCATAAAATTACTATTTCATTAACTCTCTAAATACTCCCACCTACACCAATTAGTACGCGAGAATATCGAAGAATATGAATGAGAATATGGGTTTTTAAGCGCTGTACTACAGCGTAACAGGAGAACTACGTGTTGCCAGTATTATACAGTACCAATAAATTTTTGTCAAATAATAAAATGGTGGCGGCCAGAGGTGCTGGCCGCCACCAAGATCAATTGAGTAGGGCGTTATGGGTGGTAGCGATAGCACACCCCCCGCTTGAGCCATTTCGTCCACGACCAGGCTATTCATACGGCCATTTTCCACCGTTGCGATGAAACTCATCGTAGACATTTCGTTCACCCCGGCGCAGTGGCCGCGGAAACGGTCCACATTGTCGGGGCAAGCGAATCCGCGCTGCCAACAGATTATCTGTTCTGTCAGGCACCTGCAGCGGAACCGAGCGTGCGGTTAATAGCCAAAGTTCGCCGCTGAATGGTCGCGGCATCCAGAAGCTCACGGTCATTGAACTTTTGGCCCGTAACTGCTGCCATTCAGCTTGATTAAGGGTGATTTGCACACCCCCTTGCTGATCAAACGGTACAGAAAAACCAAGATTGGTTGGACGCATGTCCGATCGCATAACCGATGCTGGTGTGTAGGTATTCCAGACGAAATACGGTCTCGCCGCCAGAATGCCCCCAGCATCAAGCCGAAGTCTACAAGCCCCGGTGGTCGCCACTGGGTATAAGCCATGCGTCAGCTGAAACCCAAGCGCAAATGGAGGTCCGCTTCTGGCACTCCTGGCAGCGCCTGACCCAGCCTCGGTTTTCCAACGATCGTTGTCAGCCGCAATCCGCTCCTTCGGAGAGTCGCCTGGCGGCAAGTCGTAGCGAACAACCTCGCCCCCACACGCTGCCAACAGCCCGAGGAAGAGCGCCACACATACTATTTTGAGCATACCGATGCTCCTCCTTGTTTGTTGAAGAACAGCTCGCGTCTCTCACGCGGGCCGAAAATATGGCTTACAGAAACCATATTTTCGGCCCGTATCAGCTACGAATTACTGGCCACTAAATCAGCCTCAACAATAAATCGGTCGTCCTTACTCCCAAAGCTGTTACAAGTCACGATGGTAAGCTCAGCCTTGCCACGTGCATTATCAATAATCGTCTCGCTCGCCTTAACCCTGAACACGCGGCTAACGCGATAGGTGTAGGCCGTTCCAGATTCTGAATAAAGGGTAATTTCGTCACCCCACTGCAAATCCTCTACACCATTAAAGGCCTGGAAGTTCTTATTAAATACATTCGGTAGATAACTTGAATGTCCGAAGATAAGTATATTGCCTGGATCAGCAAAATGAGCTGATTGTGGGTGACGCACCACACCATCAAGCAATGCCGTATCGAGATCGTTCATATCGAGCGATTCTGGGTTGAGTACCATTACGTCAGTTCCAGTCTCAGGGATGACAATACGATTCGGTAGTAGCGCTGTTTTTGGCAACTCTGTCACTGTAGTAGTCGTACCATCTCCGGTGGCTTTGATGGTTGTATTTTGCGCTGAACGGGCTGCTGTCATTTCTTCAATATGCTCAGTTTTTTCGGTCTCTTCTGGCGGTTCTGGGTAGAAGTCGAGGGCATACAAGAGCGCGTAGGTCAGTGTTGCCACCACGAAAAAAACCAAGAAAAATAAGGTTTTCTGGGCTGAAATATTAGTGTAGATACGCTCGATTGGACTCATAGTACCTGGTATTTAGTAAGCTATATAATACCCTAATTTAAGTAATATGTCAATAGTAATGAGTTACCTCAATTTACAGCACCGTTATAGCACCTTGCACAGATGCATGACTATTGACAAAAATATCATTAGTGGTAATGTTTGCGCATTATGAACGGAGATCAAAAGAAAGATAGTGCAATTAAAACTTTAGCAATAATCGGCTTCACCGCCATGATTGTGTTCGGCGTATGGCTGGCAGTACAAGTAGTACAGCTGGCACCGACCGCCTTTACTTCCCTCGCCTCACTAGCTGATGATGTGTATGGTACAGGAAAAAATTCTGAACTAACTGTCGTTACCAGCAAGAGTGTCGTAAATAACGACGAAACCTTCGACCTGCGTTGGACAGAACTGTCTGCTGACGGAAACTACCAGTTCAGCTACACCTGTACCGACGGTGTGAGCGTGCGTGCGCGCAACACCGCTGGCGCTATGGAGACCATCGCCTGCGAACAACCGTATACCCTTTCAGGAAATGGTATGACACAGATGGAGGTCACGTCAGACGCTCAGCGTTTCATTGATATCAATTACACCTTGGCGTTCGTGCCTGAGGGTGAGACAGACAGCCGCAGTACTGACATCAACAAAGTAACGATCGTAAACGCAGCTATTCCACAAGGTGGATTGGTCGCTGGTGTAAACGATGAAGATGAAGACACCACTGATGTGTCAGAAACGACCGAAGACGTGACTGAAACTGACAACGTCACTGAATCTGAACCGGAAGACACTGAGGTGGTTACTGACACCACTCCAGCTCCGGCCCCTACTCCAGAACCAGAGTACGTATTTACCTACGAACTACCAGAGTCTGACCCTAACGGGTACACCGACCTCGATGTTGACTACCTTGGTGTTGGTCATCTCGAAGGTGAGATGTTCGTGCCACGCGCGACTATCGACAACGACGCTCAAGGTGCCCTGCGGTTCTCTGTGACCAACATTGGTACCAAGACTTCTGAAGATTGGACCTACGAGGTCGAGATGCCAAACGGCAGCACGTACGAGTCTCCACGCCAAGAAGGTCTCAAACCACAAGAGACCGCCACTATCATTCTTGGCTTCTCAGTGGTTGAGACTGGCTTCAAGTCATTCTCTGGTGAGGTTGAGGTTGATAATGACCGCTCAAACGCAAACAATCGCTTTGCCTGGAGCGTGACGGTCACTAACTAACCACAACTCCGAACTCCATAACGAAAAGCCCGGCACTTTGTGCCGGGCTTTTTCGTTGTTTAACTACACATCCAAATTCGCCAAATGAGCATTACTCTGAATAAAGCTCTTCCGTGAAGACACATCCGTCCCCATCAACACATCAAACACCTTGTCAGCACTCTGCGCATCTTCAATCGTGACTTGCTTCAGAAGACGATTCTCTGGATTCATCGTGGTCTCCCAGAGTTCGTCAGCGTTCATTTCACCCAAGCCCTTGTAGCGTTGAATGTTAATTTTGACGCCTTTCTTGGTGGCTGTTTCTGCTTCCACTTCCTCGCCAGACTCTTCATTCTCTTCATCAGTATCACCCTCACCTTCTTCTACCACCTCACCGCCGCGTTCTTTAACAATCGCTGCCTTTTCTTTATCATCGTAGGCGTAGCGAATCTCCTTCCCTTTATGAATTTTGTAGAGCGGTGACACGGCGATGTAGAGATACCCACCTTCGATAATTGGACGGAAGTAGCGATAAAAGAGTGTTAGCAAGAGTGTCGTAATGTGTGCGCCATCCACATCAGCATCAGTCGCAATGATGAGCTTGTGATAGCGCAGCTTTTCGATATCAAACACGTCACCAATCGCGGTACCGAGCGCCACCACCAGATTCTTAATTTGCTCGCTACCGAGCATACGGTCGATACGAGCACGCTCGACGTTAAGAATCTTACCGCGCAGTGGCAAAATCGCCTGGGTCTTGCGGTCACGACCCATCTTGGCTGAACCACCAGCTGAGTCTCCCTCCACAATAAAGAGTTCTGAATCCTCAGCTTTCTTACTCTGACAATCAGCCAGCTTACCCGGGAGTGTCATACCATCGAGTGCACCCTTACGGAGTACCGAGTCTTTCGCGGCCTTCGCGGCCTTACGTGCTTTGACCGCCACCACCACCTTGTTGATGATAGCCTTCGCATCATCGGGATTTTCTTCAAGGAAGGCTTGGAACGCCTCACCAAACACGGACTCAACCGCCCCACGAGCTTCCACCGAACCTAGCTTGCCTTTGGTCTGACCTTCAAATTGAATCTCCGGCATCTTCACCGACACCACCGCCGTAATACCCTCAAGCACATCCTCGCCGGTGAAGGCGCCGTCCTTTTCTTTGATGAAGTTATTTTTCTTAGCGTAGTTGTTGAGTGTGCGCGTCAGGGCCGTTTTGAAACCAGTGATGTGCGTACCGTGTTCTGGGTTGTAGATGTTATTCGCAAAAGCCGAAATACGCGCAGAAATATCATCAACGTACTGAAGCGCCACCTCTACCGATAACACGGCCGCGTCAACATCATTTTTTTCGACGTAGAAAATATTCTTGTGAACTGGTTTTTGGTATTGGTTATTAAAAGCAACCAGTGAACGCAATCCGCCTTCAAAGTAGAACGTCTGATGCGGCACCTCGAGCGCTTGGTCGGCCAAATACTGCACGCCTTTGAGATCAAGATTTTTCTCCGCTTTTTCATCAATTTCACGGGCATCGATGACCGTGATGCGTGTACCCTTCACGAGGTAGGCTTGTTGACGCAGGTGCGTGACGATGCGCTTCCATTCATACGTCACTTCATTAAAAATAGACTCATCAGCTTGGAACGTGATAATCGTACCGGTGAGCTTCGAAGCACCGACCTTCTTAACCTTCGCTTTTGGCTTACCAATGTTATATTCCTGAATATGATACGCGCCGTCACGATGCACCTCGGCAATCACATGGGTAGAGAGAGCGTTGACCACAGAGACACCCACACCATGAAGACCACCTGAAACTTTGTAGCCAGATTCATCACCACCAAACTTGCCACCGGCATGAAGGGTTGTCAGAATGGTCTCGAGCGCAGAGCGTTTTGACTGCTTGTGCATATCCACTGGAATACCTCGACCGTTATCGGCAACGCGAATGTAGTTACCGGGCAACAAGACCACCTCGATGCGGTCAGCAAAACCACCCATCGCCTCATCGCGCGAGTTATCAAACACTTCCCAAATCATATGGTGAAGACCATCGGGACCAGTCGTACCAATGTACATACCCGGGCGCTTGCGCACCGGTTCAAGCCCCTCGAGAACCGAGATTGAGGTTGCGTAGTACTTGTGTCCAGAAGACGCTTGTTTAGTGCTTTTTGCGCTCGATTTGGCGGCTTTTTTAGCTGGTTTTTTGGTTGCCATATTGTAGCTATTTTAGCACAAAATACGGCTAATTTCCCGTGGATAATTAGGGTTTGTGAGGTCTAATATTGGCCGTTGTACACAACAGTTGATTGACATGGTCAACACCCTCTGCGAAAGTGAAATTAGGAGAACATATGAGGTGACCAAATGCCGAAGACCAGCCCCCTGTGGAGACGGCGACAGTTTCAAAATGATATCCACCGGCTTGTTCGCGCCCTTGAACGACTTCGTCGCCGGCGCGTCCACCGAGCCAACATCTACGAAGCCTACGCCCACTAAACCCAACGAGCGGCCTTCCTCAAAAACCGACGTCGAGCACTCCTCCCTGCTTGTAAATCGTCGGTTTTCTTTTTTAGCGAACTTCCCACTGAAGCGCCGCAACTGCGGCGTTGATTTTTTCCATCACCTGATTCACCTCGTCATCAGTGAGGGTGCGGTCGGGGGCTTGGAAGACAAGACGAAACGCAAAACTGGTACGACCATCTTTGGAAAATTCATCGAAGAGGGTCGTTCGTATCCGCAAATCACCCGCGTGTTCATTGAGGACCAACTCTACATTCTCAGCGGTCGTACCCTCGGTCGTCCAGAGCGCAATGTCACGTGTCACAAACGGGAAGGTTGAGAATGGTTGGTACGAAATCGCATCAGTGTGAGGTACTGGAGCGTACGCTGTCGGTGCTGGTAATTGTTCGAGGAGTTTGGTCAGATTCAATTCAGCAATACCCTGCTGATACGTGTACGGTAAACCGTCCTCGGCGACGGTCTTTTGACCGACCTCGGCCACTGCAGGGAAACTGGCCCCGAGCGCCTTGCTGATAGCCGACAGCGCTTCGTCACACGGACGGTCTTCTTTGCCGGTGTACCCTGATTGCTTCAGTCGCACACCAAGCGCAACCGAAACATGCTCGGTAACATACTCCCCGTCTTTGTAGAACACCGTGCCAATCTCAAATACTCGGGTATCCGGAGTGCCGAGTAAATCATTAAAACCTGCGTTCTTATCCAGCACCTCAGCGAGGTTCCTGCTCAGCGTAGAGCGTAAATAACTCTTATCAGTCGCCAACGCATTCTTAAGCTGTACTTTGTCCTTCTTGCGGAAACTCGAGGTAATCACCTCAGAAAAGCCTAGCTCGGTGAGTGTATGCCGAATCAGTTCAGAGTAATAGTGACGTTGATTTAATTCCGTGAGCGGTTGTGGAGCCGGCTGGATGGCGGTGACGTTGCCGTATCCATGCAACCGCCCAATCTCTTCAATGTAGTCCTCCTCAATATTGAGGTCGGTCCGCTCAAATGGAGCCACCGCTACGAAACTGTCGTCGTGTTCAGTCACTGTTGCCCCGAGACGCGTCACGATATCAATCATGGTCTGGAGCGAAAGTTCAAGCCCAAGCAACGCGTTGACCTTGTGCTTGTGTACCGTAACGGCAGTCTGCTCCATCGGGGTTGGGTAGACGTCGACTGTGCCTTTTGCTTCCCCGCCCGCGATGTCGGTGATGAGTTTGATGATGTCAGCCTGGGCGTAGAGTGGGAGCTCACGTGATGGTTCATTCTCAAAGCGCTTACTGGCGTCAATCACGATGCCCAGACGGCGGGCGGTTTTGCGGGTGATGATGGGATGAAAATGAGCAGCTTCGATAATGACCTTAGTCGTACCCTCGTGCACACCCGCAAACCGCCCGCCTTTGACCCCAGCCAGACCAATCGGCGTATCGCTCGAACCATCAACAATAAGCAACTCAGTGCCGACGCATTCCACCACTCGATCTTCTTCCTTCCCGCCTTCGGGAATCAGACTTACCAGTTCTCCAGCTTGGGCATAGCGCACATGAAACTTCCACTGACCATCAACCTGTGGGAACAACTCAGCATCATAGGCATGAATCGGTTGGCCAATGGCAAACATGACGTAGTTGGTTGCATCAACAATATTGTTAATCGGCCGTTGACCAATTGCTTCCAAGCGGGTCTTCAGCCACTCGGGTGATTCTTTCACTTCAATACCCTCAATCAGGGTGGCGGTGAAACGAGGACAGGCGTCAGTGTCTTCAATAGCCACCGCAATCGCATCGGTCGCCGGCAACTCTGGTTTAGATACCAACGGGTCATGAGTAAGCGGTACCCCGGTGATGGTACTAAGCTCACGCGCGACACCACGATGACACAGGCAGTCTGACGAGCGGTTTGGTAGCACATCAACATCGATGATATTCATGAGTGGGTCCTGCTCACTGATAACCACCTCTTCGATTTCAAACGCGTGTTTGCCAAGCAGATTAGCCGCCTCCTCCACCGCGGGTAACGACTCACCGTAATATTCCTTTAGCCAATCGTACGAGACTTTCATACTTAAAATTGAGTGACGAAGCGCAGGTCGCCTGTATAGAGATCCCGTACGTCATTGATGCCATATTTCATCACGGCCAGTCGGTCGATACCCACCCCAAACGCATACCCGGAGTACTGATTCGAATCAATACCAGAATCACGTAACACATTTGGATGCACCATACCCGCACCCATAATCTCTATCCATTTACCAACCAACGCCGAATCCCCAGACAAGAGCTTCATGTCGACCTCGACTCCTGGTTCAACAAATGGAAAGAAGCCCGGGCGGAATCGTATATCCACGTCACCATCTATGAAACGGTCAAGAAAATATTCAATCGTGCCTTTAAGATGACCAAGATGTACCCCTTCCCCTACTTCAAGCCCTTCAAGTTGGAAGAACTGTGCCTCATGTGTCGCATCGGTCGCTTCGTTCCGAAACACCTTGCCGGGCGCTATCATGCGTAACGGAAGATTGTCCTTGTGCGACTCCATATATCTCGCCTGAACAGGCGACATCTGGGTACGTAACACTGTCGGCTCAGATACGTCTTTGTCTTTGAACCAAAAGGTATCCTGCATATCACGACTCGGGTGATCCTTCGGCACATTCAAACGGTCGAAGTTGTAGTGCTCACTCTCGACTTCTGGACCTTCAGCAAACACGAAGCCAACCTCAGCAAAAATACTGTTGATTTCAGCGACCATTTTAGTCAGTGGGTGTTGGTGTCCAGGAGGTATAGGCATAGTCAAATGAGAAAGTCTTATACTAGCAGATTTTTACGCAGGCTCAATTTCCGTAAACACTTCAAGGAGGTAGCCGCGGTCACGCACGTATATCTGCCCACCTTCTACTCGTACAGTGATGTCCTCACCGGGATAGAGGAGCTGGCTATTTTGCCATGACCGATCATCAATTTCAGTTACATAAAGACCATCTTCAAGATGCATCAGTACGAGACTGCTGTTCCCAGGGAAGAAATCAAAATACTCGACTGTCTGTCCCATCCGGTCAATCCGAATCTCTTCGCGACAGACACGACTCGAACGGTCCTGTGACTCAGTGATAGGCATGGTCGCTAAGACCGCTGCCACCCCATCGTACACATGTTCACCGTAGGCAGCGCGAGTACTCGAGGCCGCTTCATGATGAACACAGAAATAGTACGGCGTGTTGTTTTGGACTCCTACCCAACGAGCATAAATCTCATCATTCACTTCAAAGAGACGCATGTCGCGCTGTTCTTTCGTGGTCGTGGCGGTTGAGGTACTACTGCTAGCACGACCGGCAAACGTGAAGGCGTCGTTCACGTTTTGCACCACTGTCTCGACGAGTGTCTCGGTCTCAGAGCTCGTGCCAAACAGTGACCGAGCAAACTCGTATTCCTCACGCTCAAGCAGTGTTGTGGTGGCCACGGTAGTGGTGGCCAAGACTGGTTCAGTCACCGACGCAAAAGCAAACTGAGTAGCCAACGTCGTGGTGCTCACATCAACAAATATGCCCTGCCTCGTTCGTGTCTCCCACGGTGTTACAAAGCGCACTTGTGGTACGACTGGCAAATTAAACGCTTCGACTTCAGTCACAATGTGTGGTCGCACGGGAAGCTCCTTCACCCACGTCTGAAGCTTGGGCCCCTGAACGTGTATCCGATGTACGCCGGCGTTAAGGTTCTGAATGTAGGACGCCCGACGAAAAACCCGGATATCACGCACTAGTTCTTCGTTGATATAAATTTCAGTATTTTCAACCGGTACGCTGATATACATCCCGCCGGTGCTGATGATGTTTGGTGAAGCGGTCGTAAAATCAAACCGATACCCAGTCGCATAGAACACGACCACCGGCAGCGTAATCGCAAAGACCACGAACAAGGTTCTGAAGAACCAGGTCCGTTGTTTGTACGCCAGTGGTTGTATCTGTGGTTCGCTCGGCATATCTATGTATGAGCTACTGTAGCACGGTCTTTTGGTGTCACCCAGAAGCCCATGTACTTACCAAACATCAACCGAGTTTGGGCATCGAGTCCTGGCAGCGCACTGAAGATAATCATGGTAGCTGGCACCAAAATCCACTGCACTGCCATCACCAAGTAGATAAATCGACTCTTGCCTTCCGGTCGTGGTGGAATGAGGGTGAGTGAGATAATCGACGACACGACGAGTCCGAACATGGCCAAAATGAGCAGGTCACGGACCATGATTGGTAAATTGTATGAAAGCACGGTTTGGTGGAACTCCTGTCCACCGAGGAAAATCGGCGCCCACCCGAGAATGAAGAGCATGATGGGGTTAGTCACCAAACTCCAATACCCTTCGGCTTGTTGAAACGCAATGCGGAATTTGGTCCCACGGGGAATGTTTTTGTTTTGCGTAAAGTGATAGAGGATGTAGCAGAGATTCTCCACTCCGTAGGTCCAGCGTCGGTGTTGTTTGTAGATGTTCTTGATAGTGCCCCAGAGACTGCCCGCAACATTGGCGTCCATCGAAACTGGGTAGGACATCGGGATGATGTCGTACTCGCAGTTGTTGGCGATAAGCAGGTTCCAGCCAATCCGAGAGTCCTCACTCACCATGTTGCTCTGCCAGTAGCCAACCTCATAAAGCGCTTGGAAACTGACCGAGTGACTCGAGAACGTCGCCATACGTTCTGGACGTTCCTGTTGCACCATCTCCCAGAAAGTCGATGACATCGCGACTACACGCGCAACCGCCGGCGCATCCCAGATATTGTTGTTGAACACTGGAATGGGCTGGAACGAACTCTTGAGCGGACGCTCAGCGGTCATGAAGTGCCACACCAAACAGTTGAAGTAGTCAGGATACAACACCGTATCAATATCGAAGATAGAAACGAGTGTGTGGTTGTAGCGAATACCATGCGGATCCAACACTTTCAGTCGAGCCTGTTCAGCCGCGTAGGCAGCATTCGAGCCTTTACCAGCCATCTCGCCCGGCACATCCTCAGGGTGTACGGTGATTAAAAGCGAAGCAAACTGCTCACCCCACTTAGCTTTCATCCGCTCGGCAATCTTAAGTGCGCTCTCTCCCGCTCGAGCTTCAGCCGCCAGCACAACAATGATACTTTTGCCGTCATAGTTGGTGTTGGCGACCGAAGCGAGCGTAGCATCGATGACCGACTCCGGTTCGTTGTAATACGGCAAGATAACCATGTGGTAGAGATGCCCGTACTCAAATCGCTCAATCATCGCCCCCCAATCAAGCTTGATGTGGTGACGCATGCGCTTCCAGTTGTAGCGGAGGTGATAGGTCAAAAAGGCGGTCTTGAGGAGCCAGTAGATAGCAAAGGCGATGACAAAGTAGGCTGCAATAAACGGCGCGTAGATGGAAAGCAAAATAACGCCAATCAATGTGGACCACGAAACCAGCCCCGGCAGTATTTCGAGCATACGATAAAAACGCCGGGCGCGGCCGGTTAGTTCTGTCGCCCGACCAACCCTAAAATCTGGTCGCCGGGCATACTCCAAAAGATGCGAGTTATCCGTCATGGATAGAAGTCACTATAACGCCTATTTGCCAATAAAAAAAGCTGGATTATGACCAGTTTTATGGGGTTATATATACTATGTTTTCATACCAAAGGTTGTATGCGTATATGGTATAAATAAATGTAATGGGATGTGTTACGTGTAAAAAGAAACTTAAGCCTCATCAGCAGAAATACTGCTCAAACACCTGCCAACATAACTACCAGTACCAGCAGTATATCCGTGCCTGGAAACAAGGCAAAAAAGATGGCAATCGTGGAAAGAAGACTCGTTTGATTTCAAAACACCTCAAGCGATACCTTTATGAGAAGTACAACAATCAATGCTGTCAGTGTGGCTGGTCTGTTACCCATAAAATAACCGATCAAGTCCCTTTAGAAATTGATCATATTGATGGTAATGCTGAAAACAATCTTGAGACTAACCTACGCCTCCTCTGTCCTAACTGTCATGCACTTACTCCTCATTTCAGAAATCTCAACAAGGGGCATGGCCGAAGCTGGAGAAGGTAGTTGCAATAAAATTGCTTTTTAGTAGAATGTCGCGACGTTGCTACCTTAGCTCAGTTGGGTGGAGGTGAGGAAATCCGGGGGATTTTCGAACGACTTGTAATCATTACAAGTTAAAACGCAAACTGAGTGATGTGTCATCACATCATACATATTGCCACCTTAGCTCAGTTGGCTAGAGCAGCCGACTTGTAATCGGCAGGTCCTCGGTTCGAGCCCGAGAGGTGGCTCATCGCAGAAAAGCCCCAACAGGGGCTTTTCTAGTGTCTGACCTTTGTCAGACACGGCGCTGAGTCAAGCTGAAGCGATGTTTACGAGCGAGGCAGAGAAATCACCTCAACAACTCTCGCCTCCGCTGCCGCTTCTCCTCGTCTGAAAGTTTGAATGAATCAGTATGGTGCTTCACTTCACTTAAGTGTGTATCCGCGTCAGCGTGCTCAATGGAGCGTACCACCTGGCGGTTCGTTCGTTGTAGTTTACGAAGCAAGAACTCGAGACCGCGCACCACGAACAACAATACCTGCAAGAAAGCGTGAACAACAAACTGGAGTAATTGTCGAAACGCGCTCCGACCGAGTTGGTCGGTCAATCGCCCGATAAAAGATTCTAGTTGCCGCAAGACACCATCGAATGCCTGTCGTACTCCTGCAAGCACAATCCGCGCTCCGCGTCGTTCCTCAACGCCAAGCAGGACTGACCAGAGTGTCAGTCCTGCAACACTACCAATAAAAATGGTAAGGAGTGGTGACATCGGTCTATTTTACCGACAACCGGGCAATCTTAGCAACCGTGGTGTTCTCACCGAATTTCTGCACGGCGCCGCTTACGAGGTCACCGATGGTTTGTTCCGGGTTCTTGATGAAGTCTTGCTCCAGGAGAATCTGGTCTTTGAAGTATGAAGCCAACTTCCCTTCAAGGATTTTCTCCTGCATTTCAGCTGGCTTGTCGGCTACTTCCTCTTTGAAGACGGCCTTAGCCGCTTCGAGTGCTTTTTCATCAACCTCATCGCGTGAGATGTATTTTGGGTTGGTTGCCGCGACATGCATAGCAATATCGTTGGCAAGCTTCGCGAACTCTTCGTTCTTTGAAACAAAATCTGTCTCGCAACCTAGGAGCACCATAGCAGCCACTTCGCCAGTGTTGTGGGTGTAAACACCCACCGCGCCAGCACCGATTTCACGGTCTGACTTTTTCTCGGCTGCTTCCTTACGCTTCTTCTTTAGAATCACGCGAGCCTTCTCCATATCGCCCTCAGCTTCTTCAAGAGCTTTCTTACACTGCATCACTGAGATACCAGTTTCGTCTCGTAACGCTTTAATGTTTTCAGTTGTGATTTCCATAGGAATGTAATGAACTAGTTTTCGTAAATGAGTTGGTTAGGCACGTGGTGCACCAGTACGCTCGCGTCGACGACCACGGGTGTCATCGTTTGGCTTTGGAGTGTACTCCTTGCGACCTTCAAGGTACGCGTCGGTTAGTTCACCAAGCACCAAGCGAACGCTTGATTGGAGCGCATCATTGACGACCACCGGAGTGGTGACGTCTCTAAGATTGGTGTCTGAGCTCATGATACCGATGACTGGCACGTTCATGTCTCGAGCCTCAGTGGTAGCGATGCTGTCGTGACGTGGGTCAACTACTACCATCATGTCCGGGGTCTTCTTCATAGTACGGATACCGCCGAAGTTGAACATGAGCTTATCGAGCTCGCGCTTGATAACCACCCGCTCCTTCTTGGTGTACTTGCGCTCCAGTTCTCCACTCTCGCCCTGTGAGATAAGGTCCTCAAGACGCGCTACACGCTTCTTGATTTCAGCGAAGTTAGTGAGCATACCACCAATCCAACGATTAACGACCATGGGCATTTCAGCCTTCTCAGCCATTTCCTTAACGACCTTGGTCGCTTCGTCCTTGGTACCAACGAACAGCACAGTCTTGCCTTCGCTACCGGCTTTTTTAAGTACTGCTTTTGCATCTTCAATCAGAGCTGAAGTCTTCTCGAGATCGAAGATATCAGTTCCTTGTTTAGCACCAAAGATGTACGGCTTCACCGTCGGGTGCCGACGACTCTTTTGGAAACCAAAGTGTGAACCAGCCTCAAAGAGACGGTCAATCAATGTTTTTTCACTCATGTGTTTTTTGAATTAGCTGACCAAAATCTCGACACAAGTTATGAGTGACAAGTTTGTGGTCAGTTACGCCCAGACTGGGTTAACGCTTATAAAACTGTGTTACATGGATACATCGAGGTGGTACAAATGTGGAGGTCCGACCTCCACATTTCCCCGCACGAGCCATGACAGTCGGTCGTCTGGAGTTTTGTAAGAGCGCTGTTCGCGGTTGCGAGTAATAAAAAAGCGCTCGTACAAGCGCCGTGATAGTACCACACACACTATTATTCTTCAAGCGCGTCTTCAGCAGCGTGCATCGCATCGACAATCGGTTGTAAATCCCCTCCCAAAGTTGCTTCAATCGTGTGCCAGGTTTCTTTAATGCGGTGGTCGGTAATACGATTTTGCGGGAAGTTGTAGGTGCGAATCTTCTCCGAGCGGTCACCGGTACCAATTTGTTTCTTGCGAGTCTCAGCGTGCTTGCGGGCTTGTTCTTCTTCGTGCATCACTTCGAGTTTAGCGGTTAAAATTGCCATGGCCTTCTCGCGGTTCTTAAGTTGACTGCGCTCGCTCTCGGAACGGACATCAACGCCAGTGGGGCGGTGCACCAGGCGCACCGCTGTCTCTACCTTATTCACGTTCTGACCACCAGCGCCGCCAGCACGAGAGAACTCCATATCAATGTCGCCCATATTAATATCAATACTCGGCTTCTTCCGCAGTGGCAACACGGCGACTGAGGCGGTCGAAGTGTGGATGCGACCCTGCTTTTCGGTCACTGGAATACGCTGCACCCGATGCACGCCCGTCTCAAACCGTAACGCATCCCAAACTTCGGGCGAAAGAATATCAAAACTTCCCTCCTTGTATCCACCCACACTAGCCGCTGAAACGTGGTTCCGACTCGTTTGCCAACCTTTACGTTGCGTACGCGAGATACATATTCGCGAGTTCTTCAGCAAAAAGCGCCGCTTCATCGCCCCCGGCTCCAGCGCGTACCTCAAGGGTCACACCGTAGGGTTTCTTTTCTTCCTCACGACTATTCTCAACGATGCGGTCCATCTCCTCAAACTGTGCCTGCAATGACTCCTCGAGGGTTTTGATTTCATCGGCCGCCAACTCTGCCATACCTGGATCTTCGGCCATCGTCTTGGCGTCCTCGAGCTTCTTAGCTGTGTCATCGAACTGCGTACACAAAAACTGCGTCTTTTGGTTCGCTTTAAACTCTTCCAATTTTTGCTGGTCAAATTCCATACGTCATCAAACTATACCAAAAAACTCCGAGCTTGCATTTGTTCGGCCTCGCGGAGAAATCTTTGATTTCGAGCGGAGAACTTGATTCGTGCCGAGAAAATGTAAGTCGGAGTTTTTTGGTCATTACGCCTTCTTCTTGCGGCGTCCGGTACCAGCAGCCGCAGCGCGCTGCTTGAAACGATCAACGCGTCCGGCTGTGTCCATCACCTTCTCCTGTCCGGTGTAGAATGGGTGTGAAGCGCTCGAGACATCGACATGTACGAGTGGGTACTCGTTGCCGTCAGTCCACGTGTCGGTCTCCGTTGACTCGATGGTTGAACCTATCAGAAATCGCTCACCATTGGAGTCATCAACAAAAATGACCAAGCGGTAGTTATCTGGATGAATATCAGTTTTCATAATTATTACTTCGGCACACTTACTGCGCACCTACTTTTGGGTGCGCGTACTATACCAAAAAAGCTCGTAAACACAAGGTCTAGCTTTCGAGAATATTAATCTCCTGCTGGATACGTTCGGTATGTCCCATCACCCCGTCGCCATAGAAGGCGTACGACGGATTCTCAGCATTACCCCAGCCAGCAAAGTAGCGTAGGGCTGCGAGTCGTTCTGCGTAGTAGGTACCACCATCGGCTCCATTGTCACGCATGAGAAGTGCTGTGGCCATAAATGCATCCTGGGCTCGATACGGATCGGAGGGGCTACCTTTACCGAGCATGTTGCGGATAACGTCGCGACTTGCATCGTATGACCAGGTGCCGGTGTACCCACTACCCCACTTAGCTTGTCCCGTAAGCGAGTTCACGTACCCACCATAAATGGCCCAGGTTGACGGAATGAACTGTGATGGACCCATCGCACCACCCCAGCCATACCCCGGAGCGCGAGAAACTGGTACGGCGTTAGCATCAAATCCGACGCTGTCAGCAATGACAGAAAAAATTGGCTGCTCGCGCTCTGGATGCATGTACGTACTCCATACACCCGGTACACCAAGGTTCTCACCGAGCTTGGTTTCTTGCGTCAAAATACCCATGATGAGCGCTGGTCGTACACCAGTGAGAGCGCCTGCGTTCTTCGCAAGTTGATAGGCCTCACCAAATGGAATGGCCCCTGTGTCACGCAGTTCAAAGAGTTGCAAACGAATTTGAGCGGCGGTCTTTTGTTGCGCAACTAGCAATTCTTGATAGACATCCTCTTCTCCTTTGGTCACGTTGAGAATGCGTTCTTTTTCAGCTTCACGGACTTCAATTTCTTGTTTTTCTAATTCTTGCAGTTGGCGCAATTCTTCCTCGGTCGCCTGTTTGGTTTCAAGCGCCAAGCGCTGTGTTTCGGTATCAGTCTTGATATCTTGGAGTACCACAAGCGAATCGTTGAGTGACGCTTTCAAGGACTGGAAACTTTCCATATCATTGAAAAAATCAGAGAAGCTTTGGTTGGAAAGCAATATCTCAATGAGAGAGAAATCGTCGACCTCGTTGGTCTTGCGCACCAGCTCAGCCAGTGATTGGCGCTGTTTCTCAAGCCGTTCGCCGAGGATATCAATCACCACCTCTTTCTCACCAATCTGGTCTGAAAGTTGTTCAATTGCCAATGAACGAGCTTGAATACCTAACTGGGCTTTCTCAATCTGCGCGTCAAGAATAGCTACGTCACGCTCAAGTGATTGTCGTTCCTCACGCTTGTCTTCAACCAGTACTTGCTGTTGAAGAATTTGTCGCTCAACCACTTGCAGCTCAGCTTCAAGCCGCGCTCGTCGTTCTTCTTTAGTTTCAGCAAAAACCGCCGCACTCGGCATGAGTATCAGCAGTATCATCAAAATGACTGACGTTGTTCGCTCCATAAGTCGCACCTACCATTATAGCAATTGTCGTGACAGACAAAAAGTGGGCGGCTGCCTCCGGCAGCAAAAAACGTAAAAGAAAACTCTCCCTGCGGAGAGTTTTCTAGTTTTTTGAGACGGAGCGATGTTTTGGCTATACCTAATGCCAAAACGAGTGAGCCCGGGGAGGAAGTTCTTATGAGCGTAAGCGAATTAGAAACTTGACCCCCACTTTTTGTCTATAGTGCAGAATCCTTATTCTGCCTTGGTTTCCTCACCCCCTTCTGCATCACCATCGTCTTCCTTACCTTTCTTTTCAACCTCAATCGCATCCATATCGGGTGCTTCTACCTCGTCTTCTGGTTCCTCTTCACGCGCCGCTGCAACATTAGCAACCACCGCGTCTGCATCGGTTTCAATCGTAACTCCCTCAATGGCCGGAAGGTCCTTGACGTGAATTGACGACTCTTCATCCACGAGCACTGACAAGTCAACATCAATGTGTGACGGGAGATGACTCGGGCGACAGGTAACCTCAACTTCATGAAGCACCTTGTTGGCTGTTGCACCAGTTTCTTCTACTGGAGCCTTGCCGATGAACTCAAGTGGCACATTGGTCGTGAGTTCCTTACCACGCTCAATCGCATAAAAGTCAACGTGTTCGATACCACCTCGAGCGGGATCAAAAGCTACGTCCTGAATGAGCACTTCAGTCTCTTCACCCAATCCTTCAAGGTTAACAATGGTTGATTCACCAGCATCCTTAAGGACCTTTTCAAAATCACGAACGTCAATCGCAAGTGGTGTGGCTTCGTGCTTAGGGCCATACACAACCGCTGGAAGCTTGCCAGCGCTGCGAAGCGCAGCCGCAGATGCGCCGCTTTCAGCTCGTTTTTCTACATGTAATGTAATCGTCATATATAAGATGATTTATGGCGCATACCATACCACAGCTACCCACATGCGCAACATACAAGAAGCCCTGCAAACGCACGAGCGCGGTATACTGTCTGTATAAGTCTCTCCACAGAGCATTATTTTGTTCCTAATTTAGTACCTTTTGTATGTCTGAACGACACGATTTTGTAGCCCTGGGAGACATTGTTATCGATGCCTTCCTCCAACTTTCTATTGACCATGCCGATGTTTCCGAGGACCTCGACACTGGTCGTAAGACCCTTCATATGCCTTTTGGTAGTAAGCTGCCGTACGAAGACGTCACCGTAGTCAACGCTGTTGGTAACTCACCTAATGCCGCCGTGTCTGCACACCGCCTTGGTCTCAATACTGCACTCGTCACCAATGTTGGCCATGACCGCAATGGCAAAGACTGTCTCGATACACTCCGTCAAGAAGGTGTAAACACCGACTACGTGAAAATTCACGAGGGTAAAAAGACCAACTACCATTACGTACTTCGCTATGGTGCTGAGCGCACGATTCTCATCAACCACGAAGCCTATCCTTACACGCTGCCAGATTTTGCAGAACCACCACGCTATATCTACTTCTCATCGATTGGTGAGCACGGAGTTGATTTCCATTTCACAATCGCTGAGTATGTCAAAAAACACCCAGAAACCAAACTGGTGTTTCAACCAGGCACCTTCCAAATCAAACTTGGTGCCGAGAAACTGAAAGAAGTGTATGAAGTCACTGAGATTTTCTTCTGCAATAAAGAAGAAGCGCAAGAGATACTCGGTAGTGATACCCAAGACGTGCCAACACTGATTCGAGAATTTAAGAAACTTGGACCGACGATGCCAGTTATCACTGACGGCCCCAAAGGTGCTTTCGTCGTAGACGAAGATGACCAAGCGTGGCACATGCCAATGTACCCGGACCCAGCGCCACCGGTAGATCGCACCGGTGCAGGTGACTCATTCTCATCGACCTTCACTGCAGCTATTGCGCTTGGGAAGACGCCAGCTGAGGCATTGTCATGGGGACCAATTAACTCCATGAATGTGGTGCAACACATTGGTGCTCAAAAGGGACTCTTGACCATGGATGAGCTGCAGAAGTACCTCACTGAGGCGCCTGATTTCTACAAGCCTGAAAAGGTTTAGTGACGGTTTGATTCTATTGGGCGTCAGGTTCGTAATTCGCTGACTCTTATAACGACCTCCTGCCCGGGCTCGCGGTTTCGGCATTTGGAATAGCCGAAACATCGCTCCGCCTCAAAAGCTAGAAAACAGTGCGCAGGCACTGTTTTCTTTTACGCCTTTTGCCAGACTTCTACAAACCAGAGAAAGTGTAGTGTTCTAAAAAGAAAAACCGCCGGCCGCTTCGCGGCCGGCGGTTTTCAATTCCAATCGTAGCCTATTCCAACGCTCGCTTCGCAGCATCAACAATCGCTGGTACGTCCATACCATAGTGCGCAATAAGTTCCTCCGGGGTACCTGATTGACCAAACTCATCATGCACACCGACCTTCACAATCTTAATTGGTTTCGTTTCAGAGAGGTGTTCAGCGACCGCACTGCCGA
>ERZ869936.858-NODE-858-length-25248-cov-34.496447_pt1 | contig 25248 bp, 18 predicted proteins | sample MGYA00520876_ERZ869936 | MGnify/ENA primary metagenome ERZ869936 (study PRJEB32218, sample SAMN09650985) | biofilter metagenome | isolation source: enrty point of leading RO module | place: Saudi Arabia: Thuwal, RO plant located on Red Sea | collected 2016-02-17 ... | reverse complement strand
CGCGACAGGGAAACTTGGAAACGGTGAGCTATGGCAAGGTGCCGGCAATGTGGTTCGGAAATGGATGCCGGGGCCGCGGTATGCACCGCGTGCGGTGGGTTGTTCGAGGACGATCCTGCGGTGGCGGCGGTCGACTCCGACAAAGCACCCCCTGCCGTCGCCGGACCTCATCGCGACGCGCCACCGGTTGTCTCCGATCCGCCGACCTCGGACGAGGTGTCGCCGGTCGTTCCCCACCAGATCGTGGCCTGCCACGAGTACGACGCGCCGCCACGGAACGTCCATCGAGTGCTGGTAACCGTCGTCCTGGTGGGGGCGGTCGCGAATCTTGTGCGTTTCCCCGTCTTCGGTTTAGTCGACGAGATGGATTTCGAGAGCGATCCGATCAAGGGTTTGGCGATCATGACGGCTGCTTCGCTCTTCTACCCACTCCTTCTGCTCGAGTTCACTTCGGTATCGCTGTGGCTCGTCCTTGCTCCTCTGCGGGGGATTCCCCGCATCGGCGTCGGGCTGGCCGTGGCGCTGCTGTGGTTGGGGTGTTTCTTTCTCTCCGCCCTGCTTTCTCTAAGTGAATACGTCGATATGGAAAGCGGGTTCGTCATCATCCTGATCACGGTTTCCTGTCTGCCCGCGCTGTTCGTCGCATTCGCCATTCCGCTCTGGCTGTTGATCGCCTGCTTCGGTTGGCGCATCGAGCCGATCGCCAGGTCGTCCGCTGGCGACCGCCCGAGCCTGACGATCCTCGATATCATGATCGTGACGGCGGTCATTGCCGTCGCCCTGGGGCTGGTCCGGTTTCTGGCGGTCACGGCCTTGGACGGCTGGGGAGGGCTGATCATGGGCATGCTGTTTATGTACGGCTTGTTCGTCACGATCGGCACGGTGCTTTCCGTCGTGCCCTGTCTGTGGGCCGGTCTGCGTTGGCCGCCGGCGAAGTATCGTCTGTTGCTGGTGATCGGTCTCCACCTGGTCCCAACGTTGTTGTATGTCGCCCTGGCAACGAGTCTGGCCGTGCATGCAAGCGAGGGCTTTGAGCAGCTCCTCGCCCTGCTTTGGACGGCGAGCCTTCCCCTCCTCTGCGTTGGCCTTTACCTGACAATGCTGCTGGTGCCCTTGATCGCGATTCGCCGCTGCGGCTACTGCCTCCGCTGGCGGAGCGAATAACTCGGCGGGCATCCGCACCCCTCGCCGGGCAAAATACACGGGACCGCGTCGCGCATCTCATTCACTGCGTCCCCGGCAACGTAGTTTCCGAGGCAACGAGCCAATGCAGGTCGATTGGCTCACCTATTCTTCCCGCGGCCACAGCGAGGCGATCGTGTCCTTGATAATCTTCTCGCTGCCGACGGCCGGCGGGCCGAAGAACTCCGAAAACGACCCGTTGCCGCCCCAGTTCGGCAGCGAGCCCGCCTCGTAGCCCCCCTTCTCCTTCAGCTTCCACGCCTCGTCCACGGCGACGTAGCCTTGGCCGCCGTTGGTGTAGGCGAAGGTCATCGTCCGCCGGAAAGGTGCCTTCTCGTCGATCCACAACTCGTACTGGCAGAACATCTCGTGCGGCATCGTCACCAGGCACCACTCCCGCCCGATCATCACCGCATAGGCGTCGAACCTGCGCGGTGGCGGGTTCTCGCCTGCCTCCATCAACGCCCGCAGCTTGTTCAGGTGATCGACCTTCCGTTGGTCGACCTGGCCGTCGCGCGTTCTGGCCGTGTCGACCCACTGCTGCCACACCTCCCTCGTGGGCGGAGGATTCGAAGGCAGCCACGACTGGGCGAACTTCACCGTCAGCTCGTGGCTTTCGATCGTCTCCGCGGCTTCCACAGCCGCCAGTGCCGCGTCGCCTAGCTTGCGACCCGCCGCGTCGGCCAGCTCGTGGGTCGAGCGGAGCGGATAGCCGTTGATGTTGCCGCCGCCACCCTGACCGAATACCGCCACCACGTCGTCGCCCAGCACCTCGCTAATCCGCGCCGCGGCCGCCCCGGGATAATCGGCGCTGGTTAGCTGCGAAGTATGCGGCACGATCACCGGATGGGCCGCATGCTCGAAGAGCACCGCGATCGGCCTACCTGTCTTGCGACTGTCGGCTACCAACACGTTGACCCACGGCACGACCGGCCCCTCCTTGTTCACGCCCATGTAGACGTTGCCGCTCGGCTTGTGGACCAGGCGGCGATTGAACCCCACCTGGGCCTCGGCCCGACCCATCCGCAGCGTGACCGGTTCGGCCTTTGCTTTGGCCTCGCGGACGATCTCGACAATCGCGTCGTGCGTGACGTGGTTCCAGCCGGTCACGGTGTCGACAATCTTCTCCGGCCGCGGCATCAGCGAAACCGACGAGTGATTGTGACTGAAGGCCAGCAGCGTGTTCTCGACACCCGACTTCTCCTTGATCTCGGCCCGCAACTGGTCGCAGGCCTCGAAGCCGGCTCCGATCAGGTCGAGACCGACGATCGCCACATGGTTGCCCTGGTGGTCTTCCAGGTAAAGCACCCGCGCGAAAAGCGGATCGTGCACCCCGATGCTGATTCGTTCGTAGTGCGTGATCTGGTAACCGACCGGCGGGGTGATGTCCCGCTGCGCGGCCCCGGCCTTGAAGGCGAGCTGATGATCGGCCGCGGCAGTCGTCGGCATTGCCAGCAGCAAGACCGCGGCCAACAACGCGGTGAGTACGAGTTGGGCAAGCGTCGCCTGTGCGGAAAGAGCGACGGAGAGTCTTCGGGGCGTAAGTCGACGACGCAGGATCATAGGACAACCTCAAGATCGGCAAGAGAACATGGCGGCCACGACGGCAGCCGCCGCATCATAGCAGGTCGAAGCCCCGCACGCGCGAACCTTCCTCGCACGCACATTGTGCGTGCGAGGTGGCGGCGCGGATGGCCGACCTTTACCGCAGCGCGGCGAAGCATTCCAGCACCCGATCGATCGTGGCCAACCGCTGCCGCGGATCAACGGCGAGACATCCGTCCAACAGCTCGCGAAGCGGCTGCAGCCGCGGATCATCGTCGACGTCGGGCTGCCACTCGCCGTCTGATCGTCCCGTGGCCATGGCAGCCACCAGTCGACCAACCGCATAGACGTCGACCGCCGGCGTCGGCGTCGTGTTGCTTGCCAAGAGTTCCGGCGCCATGTAGCCGATCGTCCCCCCGATCAACGATCGGTCGGCTGTCACCGCTCGGCTCGTCATCCAGGCAAAACCGAAGTCGGTGACGTGGGCCCGCTCGTGCACGTCGAGCAGCACATTGGCCGGTTTCAGGTCGCAGTGCACGACTCCGTGGCGGTGGGCATGTCGCACGGCCTCGGCGACCTCGCTGCCTAGGCGGACGACCTCGGCAAGCGGAAACGGACCGAGTTCCAAGCGTCGCTGCAAGTCCGAACCCTCGATATATTCCATCACCATGAACAGACCACCGCTGGGGAAGCGGCCCAATCCTTCGACGCGCACGAGATGCCCATGATGCAGTTGCGAGAGAATCTGCGATTCCTGCACGAATCGTGTAACGGCCCGCGCGTCGCCCTGGCGCGCCTTGTGGAGTGCCTTGACGGCCACGATCCGGCCGGTCGGTTCCTCACGGGCGCGAAAGACCTTACCCATACCGCCAGCGCCAATTAGTCGTTCCAGCACGTAGTCGGCAAACTTCAGGGGGGCCGCAGCCTCGTCGACAAGTGGCCGGAGGTCGCGCGGCGCGGTGGGACCGCACTCGAATCGGTCTTCCATCCGGCGGCGACATTGCCCCAGCAGGCGACGCACCGTTCTCTCCGAACGCCCGAGCACGCGAGCGATTTCGTCGAGCGGCTCGCCCCTCAAGGTCGCCTCGAGTACGCCTCGCTCCTCGTCCGAGAGATCTTCCAGGACCAGGCGCAACTCTTCCGCCAAAGCGATGGCCTCGACTACCGGTGGTTCGGCCCGCGCACGCTCCAGCGTTTCGTCGAGCGGCCGATCGCGGGCAATGTTCCTCTTCTGCGCCGTGTGCTTTTCGATCTGCCCGTAAAGTTTGTGCAGGGCAATGCGTGCCAGCAGTCGCCACAAGTCGTCCTGCTGCGACGTGTGAAAATCGCCATCGCCCGCGCGGCGAAAGAAACTGCGATAGGCCGATTGGACGACGTCTTCGGCGTCGATGCGTCGGCGCAGAGAGGCCCCCATGCGGCTACGGATCAATTCGACGAGCCGCCCGACATAGCGGTCGAAAACGGCCGCGGCGGCTTCACTCTGGCCGGCCTCAAGTTGCCGCAAGAGCTGCTCGGACTGCGGATTTGTCACGGGCACCCCACGCCTTGGGCGGCTCGACCCAAAAGGCACACGCCGAGCCGTCCAAGAAAATCGTGCGAAATTTGGAATCTCCCTGACCAATTCTACCGCCAAATCGGATCAACCCGTAGAGACACAGCCCAGCGCGCGGACGACCATCCCCGCGGATCGGGATCCCCGCGCAACCAGCCCATTCCCTTCAGACTCGAAAGGAGAGTCGCTCATGGCCTTCGTCGTTACCGCCCCTTGTTTTGGCTGCAAATACACCGACTGCGTTGTCGTCTGCCCTTGTGATTGCTTTCACGAGGGCGAAAAGATGCTCTACATCGACCCGGACGAGTGCGTCGATTGCCAGGCATGCCAGGTCGAATGTCCGGTCGAGGCGATCTTTCACGAAGACGAAGTCCCCAAGCCGTGGCGGGAGTTCGTCGCGCTCAACGCCGAGATGTCGCGGAAGACTCCCTCGATTACCGAGCGCTCGACCCCGCTGGCGGAATGAGTGCCCGTGGGTGGCACATTCCCGCGATTGAATTTGCCAGCGCTTCCGGTAGCTTGAAGTTGGCGCCACTTCGCGCGCCGCTCGCCGCTGCGCGGTCTGCTGAGTCGTTCACATCAGCGCCGCCAAGCAAGATTGACGCAGGGCAGCGATTACACGCTTACGGCCACGTCGTGCTTCGGCGACATCGTTCTTTGACAATCTGATAATGCACTTTGGTGAATGACGACCTGGCGTGTTGAGCTGCGCCCAGGCGCCAGTTTTTTGCGCCTCGTCCGAAATCCCCTGGCAAGAAACCTAACGTCTGTGACCGGCGGATCTTGCGAGCCAGGTCGACGCAGGTTCGCGCGCCGCTAAATCGAACGCGACAAGGGACTTCGAGTTTTTTGCCTGCCAACGCGAATTTCCCGCCTGGCGCGAAAAAACTCACGGCTGTTCGGCTCGGCTTCGCGGGCGAACCGACGCGCGGCAAGCTCTCGCGGCTTGACTTGATGGCCGTGAAAACGCCTGGGAACAGCGTCGCGATCGCGGTATGTTCTCTCGCATGAGAAGGCTCCTGGCGCGCTGGCGCAACGCGATTACCCTGTGGCTGCAGGCGGGCTGTTGCAGCGATCGTCTGCCGCAAGCGGCGCCCACGCCCGAGGAACTGGCCGCCACGCGCGCAGCACTGGCCACGCACCTCGACGGGCAGATCCTGCCGTTCTGGGTCTCGCCGGCGGTCAATCACGAACGCTTCGGCGGTTTCGTGCCGCACCTCGATCGCCGCCTGCGGTTCACTGGCGAGACGGAAAGGGGCGCCATCGTTCAGCTGCGGCTGCTCTATACGCACGCGATTGCGATTGCCCGTGCGAAGGACGCATCGCGCCAGACGGAGTTGCGGGGCCAGTATCGACGACGGCTGAGCTTCCTGGTCGATCACTATCGCGACGACGACACGGGCGGCTTCTTTACGCTCCCCGACGAAACTTCGGCCGCGGCCCGCGAAGACATGGAAACCCGCGTGCAGATTCACGCCCTGTATCTGCTCGCCTCGGTGCATCGCCTGATCGGTTGTCCGCAGGCCCTCGACCTGGCCCGCTGCGCGGTCGCGTTGCTTCGCGAGCAGGCCCGCGACGAGCGATTCGGAGGCTATCTGAGTTTCTTCGCACTGCCGCCAGATCATCCGCGCAACGCCGTTAAACCGCTACAGGATCACATTCACGCGACGCTGGGACTGTTTCGCATGCACCAGGTGGCGCCCGATGACCGGCAACGCACCGAAATCGACACGTTGCTCGACCTGCTGATCGAGAAGTATGAAATAGGCGATCGCAGCGGCCTGATGTACAACGGGCTGGCCTTCGATTGGCAGCCGCTACCGCCGGACGGGTCGAACGTGGCCCGGACCTTTTTCGGACATTCGGCCGAGGCGATCTGGTACGCGACCAAGATCGTGCGTTCCTTGAATATCGTGCGAGACGATTTCACCGCCTGGGTCACTCGCGTGGCCGACGCCCTGCTCGAACATGGCATCAGCCGCCACGGCGCCGCCTACTCGGCCGGCGACTATCGCGGACGACCGGCGGCACTCGACTCGTTTTGGTGGGCCCAGGCCGAAATGATGGTGACCTTCCTGAGGACCTATGAGCTCACCGGCACGGTTCGCTACTATCGCACGTTCGAGGCAATCCGCGATTGGACGTTCCGCCATCTGGTGCCCGATACCGAGGGACCCTGGCTGCCGTATCGAAGTGCCTGGGGATTTCGCCGCGCCCGCACGCGCAGCGGACGCCACTGGCAGGCAGGTTACCATGTGGCACGGGCCCTGCTCGAGTGCGAGGCGGCCCTCGATCGTCTGGCACGCGGCGACACGAGCGAGGGCGGTGAAGCGGCGGCGTTCATGTGAGCCCGGTGATGACCGCCGCGGCGAATCAGTGCTGTGAGTATCGCAGGTCGACCGAGTTCGCAACCAAGACAAGGCAATCCGATGACAAGTTTCGAAACGCTCCGCTGGAACGGCGAGGCCGACGGCCGCCTGGTGTTGATCGACCAGACCCGCTTGCCGACCGAGCTGGTCGAGATCGAACTCGACACGGTCGAGGGCGTCTGGGAGGCGATTCGTTCGCTGCGGGTGCGCGGGGCACCGGCAATCGGCATCGCCGCGGCCTACGGAGTTTGCCTGGGACTGCAAACGGTCGCCGCGAGCGACGAGGCGGCACGGCTGGCCAGGCTCGACGAGGTGGCCGACTATCTGGCCACAAGTCGGCCCACGGCGGTCAACCTGTTCTGGGCACTCGAGCGGATGAGAGAGCGGGCGGCAGAGCTGCGAGGCGAGGCCACCGGCGACGACCTTGCCGAGGCCCTCTTGGCCGAAGCCCGCGCGATTCATGAGGAAGATCGGCAGATGTGCGCGGAGATCGGCCGCCTCGGCGCGGCGCTGTTGCCGGACGATTGCGGCGTGTTGACCCACTGCAACGCGGGAGCGCTGGCAACCGGCGGCAACGGCACGGCGCTGGCCGTGTTCTACGCGGCGCACGATTCCGGCAAGCGACTACGGGTCTATTGCGACGAGACGCGTCCGCTGCTGCAAGGGGCGCGACTTTCCGCGTGGGAACTGCAGCAGCGGGGGCTCAACGTGACTTTGATCTGCGATTCCGCAGCCGCCCAGCTGATGCGCGAGGGTCGCGTGCAGGCGATCGTCACGGGGGCCGATCGGATCGCGGCCAACGGCGACGTGGCCAACAAAATCGGCACCTATCAGGTTGCCCTGGCGGCGGCCGCTCACGAGATCCCCTTCTACGTGGCGGCGCCCTCGAGCACCTTCGACTTGTCGCTCGCCTCGGGCGAGGCGATTCCGATCGAACAGCGCGACGCGGCGGAGATCACCGCAGGCTTTGGTCCGGCGACGGCCCCCGAGGGCATCGACGTCTACAACCCGGCGTTCGACGTCACGCCGGCGCGGCTGATACGGGCAATCGTCTGCGAGCGGGGTATCATCGAACCGGTCACCGCGGAGCGAATTCGGGAAGCGTTGGGCTGAAACGGCGAAATCCTGCGGCCGCCCGCGAGAGTCCGAACCGCGGCCGATTGCCAACATTGCTTCCCGGTCCATCGAGTTCCTAGAATAGAGTGACGGACGCAGCAGCCCACTCGATCGAAGATCGATTCTTCTTCTTCGGAATCTACGACATGAGCCTCGAGATCCCCAGCGACTACGATCCGGTTGTGCGGCGTTTGATCGCGGAAGGTAAGTTTCGCGACGAGTCGGAGGTGATCGCCGAAGGGCTACGGTTGGTCGTGCAGCAGGAGAAGCTGGACGCGGAGATTCAGGCGGGCTTGGACGATCTCGAAACGGGGCGGCGTGTCGAGGCGGGCGAGGCCTACGAGGCGGCCCGAGCGAGAGTGCGAGCCATCGAGGAGCAACGCGGGCAGTAGCCGTGGCCAAGGTCCATTACTCGAAGTCAGCATCGACGGACCTCGCCGCTAACGCCGAGTATATCGCCCGCGACAAACCCGATGTGGCTTACCGCTGGATCGAGAAGATCGAAGCGACTTGCGAGTTGTTGGCCGCGAATCCCGAGATGGGTCAGCCGCGCATGACGCGCAGTGGTGGCCGTTGCAGAAGCTTCGTTTCGGGCAACTATGTCCTCTTCTTTCGTCCCGTTGCCGACGGGGTAGAGATCGTGCGGATCGTGCGTGGCGAGCGCGATCTGGACCGCATTTGATTTCTACTATTTTGGCTCACGATTTCGCGCCTGAGTGCTGGCTCGACTCCACCATGTGCTGTCGTATTCGCCAATGGAAATCATGATGACTGCGTCGTCTGCACAACTTTCCGAGAAATACTGATGGCCACCGCCATCCGTCCTCGAGAGCTCATCGACCTTGTCCACCGCTTCCGCCAATGCGTCGCGGGTCAATTCCCAAACGAAACCGGCACCACCGCGACGCGCAATACGATCCTGAGATCCAAAACGTATTTGCGGCGCGATGTCGTCCACGGATCGGACGTCAAAATGCTCGCTCAAGTTGATCGCCTCGTCCGTTGAAAGGGATCTCAAGCGATCCGCGAGAGAAACGAGCTCCCTGCTAGTACAGCCGAGAAGTACCATTGACGGCTCGGACTTGAAATCCAAGAAATGGCCCAAGTGCATTTGACGACACCAAGCGATTGGCGAACGACTGGCCGCCGCGCGACCAGTAGGAATCTAGAGCTCGCGAGGCGCAAGAAGGCGGGCCGCTCCCAATGCGAAGCGGCCCGCACTCGTTTCGGCACATTAAAGTGAGCACGGATGTAGTCGACTAAATGTCGTAGTACATGCAGAACTCGTACGGATGCGGACGCAAGGCGAGGGCCTCGACTTCGTTCGCCGTCTTGTACCAGATCCAGGTGTCGATGACGTCCTTGGTGAAGACGTCGCCCTTGAGCAGGAACTCGTGGTCGCGACGCAGCGCGGCCAGCGATTCGCCCAGCGAGCCCGGCGTGGTCGGCACTTCGGCCGCCTCTTCGGGGCTGAGGTCGTAGATATCCTTGTCCAGAGGCTCGCCCGGGTCGATCTTGTTCTGCACCCCGTCCAGAACCGCCATCAACAGCGCCGAGAAGGCGAGGTACGGATTGCAGCTCGGATCGGGGCAGCGGAACTCGACGCGCTTCGCCTTGGGGCTGGCGCTATACATCGGAATGCGACAAGCCGCACTGCGGTTCCGCTGCGAGTAGGCCAGATTGACCGGCGCTTCGTAGCCCGGCACCAGTCGCTTGTAGCTGTTGGTGGTGGGGTTGGTGAAGGCCAGAATCGCGGGCGCGTGTCGCAAGATGCCGCCGATGCCGTGCAAGGCCGTTTCGCTCAGCCCGGCATAGCCGCTGCCGGCGAACAGGGGCTCTTCGCCCTTCCAGAGCGAAATGTGCGTGTGCATGCCGGAGCCGTTGTCGCCGAAGAGCGGCTTGGGCATGAACGTCACGGTGCGACCCCGCTGGGCAGCCACGTTCTTGACGATGTACTTATAGATCATCAACGAGTCGGCCATGTTGACCAGCTCGTCGAACTTCAAGTCGATTTCGGCCTGGCCGGCGGTGCCGACTTCGTGGTGCTGACATTCGACGTCCAGCCCACAGTCGATCATCGTCTGCATCATCTCGTTGCGGATGTCCATCGACTGATCGGCCGGCGGCACCGGGAAGTAACCTTCCTTGTGACGCAGCTTGTAACCGAGGTTCGGCCCTTCGCCCACGGCCATGTAATCTTTGCCGCGATTCCACTGACCTTCGATGCTGTCGAGGTGATAGAAACCGGCGTTGGCGGTGTGGTCGAAACGGACGTCGTCGAAGATGAAGAACTCAGCTTCCGGGCCGATGTAGCAGGTGTCGGCCACGCCGCTACTCTTCATGTAGTTGACGGCCTTGCGGGCCACATTGCGAGGGTCGCGGGTGTAGTCCTCGCGGGTAATGGGATCCTGGATGTTGCAGATCATCGAGACGGTCGGCAACTCGGTAAACGGATCGAGAAAGGCGGTGTCGGCCTGCGGAATGACGAGCATGTCACTCTCGTTGATCGCCTGCCAGCCGCGGATACTCGAGCCGTCAAAGCCGAGACCGTCCTCGAAAAGACTCTCCTCCAGCTTGCTCACCGGAATGGTGAAATGCTGCCAGAGACCGGGAAAGTCCATGAAGCGGAAGTCGACCGACTTCACGTCGTTTTCTCGGCACATGGCCAAGACTTCGCTGGGTGTTTTGGGTTTCACAGCAAGCTCCTCTCAAAACTACGGTCCGAAACAACCTACATTCACAGTCACGGACGGGAGTTGAGCTTCGGCTTCCTGCAATCCGCCAAACGCGCCGTCGCGCTTCGACTTTCCAGCGGCATCCCCAAGGATGCCGTCCGCCATCTGGAAACTAGCATCATAGGGCATTGGCCCCGTTTTGCAATTGGCGCCAAACCGCGGCCGCCAACGCGGTGCCGGCAAGGTGGCCGAGACAATGAGACTTTGCGGGCCTGCGGCAAGAACGTGAGCGGGCCGCGACCGGCGGCGAAGCAACCAGCCCGCCCGCGCGCGAAGAAACCCCGGTGTGGATTCCGGGGTTTCTCGGCTGTGGGTCACGACGCGTCGAGACGCGTCGCGGTCGCTACCACCGTCAGGATATCGAAGACGTGCCGGCCGGCTCAGCTCTAGCGTTTGGCGATCAGCTGCTGGGCCGCCTCGATGCCGGCGTCGAGGACCACGTCGGAGGCAACCCGCGGGGCCGTCGGATCGACCTGCGTCGCCTGCTGCATGACCGGTCGGGCGGCTTCGCGAACGACGACGTCCGGCGAGACGCCGATGTTGCTGATGGGCTTGCCCGTCGGCGAGTAGAACTTGGCGGTCGTCAGTCGCAGTCCCGCGCCGGTGGCACTGAGCGGGAAGATGCCTTGCACCGAGCCCTTGCCGTAACTGCGATGCCCGACGATCGTGCCGCGGCGATGATCGCGAATGGCCGCTGCGAAAATCTCGCTGGCGCTGGCACTGTTCTCGTCGATCAGCACGACCAGCGGCACGCGCCACGTCGAGACCTGACGGGCCGAGTAGTCGTAATCTTCCTGCTTGCTGCGGCCACGCGTCGAGACAATCGTGCCGCGATTGACGAACCGATCGGCAACTTCCACCGACGCGGTCAACAAGCCGCCCGGGTTGCCGCGCAGGTCGATGATCAGGCTGCGCATCCCCTGGCGGTGCAGCTGCAGCAAGGCCCGATCGAGGTCGCGGCTCGTCGTCCGCTGAAATCCGACCAAACGCAGATATCCCACCCCGTGCTGCTCGTCGACGATCTGAATGTCGTCGACACTGGGCACGTCGACATGCTTACGCTCGACGTTCAGCAGACGATTGACGCCGTCGGCACCCAGCACGACCAGTCGTGCCGAGCTCCCTTCCGGACCCTGCAGCAGATTGGCGGCTTCGTCCGTCGAGAGGCCCTGGGTGCTCTGTCCATCGACCGAAGTGATGCGATCGCCGACCACGATGCCGGCCTGCGACGCCGGGCTGCCGCCGATCACGCCCATGATCAGCAGGCCTTCGCCGTCCGACTTCAGCTCGATCCCCAGTCCGACAAAGTTACCGTCAATCTGCGAGTAGACGTCACGCAGCTGATCGCCGGTCAGGTAGGCGGAGTAGGTGTCCAGTCCGCCCACGGCTCCGCTCACGAATTCCATCACCACGGCGGCGGCAGGCAAGCCTGCGTGATGTCGGGCCAACTGCGTCGCGGTGACGACGGCGTGGCGGGCGTCGCGTCGCGTGCGAATGACCCGACCGGCTACCGACTGTTGCAAGTCGCGTCGCAGCGCCGCAATCTGGGCGTCGCTGACCCCGGCCAGGTGGCGATCGCGGAACGGCTTCTCGTCCAGGGCCACCGAGAGACACTCGGCACCACGGGCCACGAGCCGGCGCCAGTTCGGCTCGTCGACGTGATGGGTGTCGATCTTCAGCAGCACCTCGTCATAGAGGTCGAGCACCTGCCGCTGGTCGAGCGCGGTGAGCGTCTGACGAAAACTGCGATCGTTGTACCGGCGACCCAGGTCGTAGTGCATCTTGGCCGCGTCGTGCCGGCGGCGCAGTTGCCGATCTTGTGGATTCTGCTTGAGGGCGTCTTCGTAGTGCGAGACCGCCTCGCCCCACTGCTGGGCCTCTTCGAGCTGACGCCCTTGCTGATAGACCGCCTCGAGGCCGGCTTCCGCCGCGGGGCTGGAAGTCGTCCCGGGCTCGACGATCCGCACTTGCGCCATCGCGGGCGCGGGGACCAAACCGAGGGGGAATACCGTGACGGCCAGCAGGGCCAGTCGGGATACCGCGATACGAATTGAGTCGCGAACGAGAAGCGAAGGCTGCATTACTAGGACCCAGTGAGGAAAAGCGCGTGGATTGGTCGTCGCTCTCCGTGCGACTCCAATCGCCTGGCTCAACAGTCCCTCGCTGAGCTTACGTCGTCCCGCCGTGGCCAAATGGCCGCCGCGGACGAACCGGCAAAAGACGGGTCTAGTCTTCCAGCCAGTTCAATATAGGTCACGTTCTGGCGCGGGTCAAAAACCGGCCGACGAAGTTTTTGCTTGCCCAGGCCGAATAGCCGATTCAGGTCGCGCCAGGGGGCTCGGCCTCTGACGATTGCCACCTGTGGTAGCGCGAAAATGACGTGCGCCAGTCGAGCGACTCGAACCCGCCACAGCAGTTATGCCAGGCGAAGCCGCAGCTGACCGCGTCGATCGCTGCCCGCCAGGGGCATTCTTTCCCCAATAATTCCGAATTCAAGATCTTGACCCTCGCGGCCCTATCGCATAAGCATTCGCCGATTGATCTGCAGGGGCCAAAGGCCCGCAAGTGCCTCCCAAACCCCGCAAATTGCCGGCAAAATCGATACAGATTGCAGAACTCCGCGGGCAGTGACCGAATCTAGATACAGGGCATAATGTTGACTTTCATTACCAACTTACTAAACATTGACTACCATGGCTACGGACACCGCTCTCAAACCCAATCCGGCAATGTTCCGCGACGAACCGCACCTGGAACCGACCGACGAGCTGCTGGCGGAGTTGGCCGAGGCGAGCGCGCGGCTGGAAACGGCTCCGCCCGAGGAGATTCTCCGCTACGCCGTCGCGCGGTTCTTTCCGAAGCTGACGATGGCCACCGCCTTCGGCCCCGAAGGCTGCGTGATCCTCTCGATGCTCTCGAAGATCAACAAAGACGTCTATGTTTTCAACCTGGAAACCGGTTATCAGTTTCGCGAGACGTTGGAGCTCCGCGATCGCCTCGCCGCGAAGTACGGCCTCACGGTGGCCTACCACAGTCACGAACAAAGTGTCGAGGAATTTGAGCGCGCCAACGGCGGTCCGCTCTACAAGACCAATCCCGATCAGTGTTGCTTTCACCGCAAGGTGAAGGTCTTGCGCGAGTCGGTCGTCGGCATGCACGCCTGGCTGACCGGCATCCGCCGCAACCAGAGTCCCGACCGGGCCGAGGCGCCGATTGTCGGTTGGGACAGCAAGTTCAATCTCGTCAAGATCAACCCGCTGGCCAACTGGACGAAGGCCGACGTCTGGAAGCGGATCACGGACGAAGACGTTCCCTACAACCCCTTGCACGACCAGGGATATCCCAGCATCGGCTGCTGGCCCTGCACCCGCAGTGTCATGTTCGGCGAGGACGAACGGGCAGGTCGCTGGTCGGGCACCGCCAAGACCGAGTGCGGGCTGCACGCCCTGGGCGACAATAAGTAGTTGCGCGCGATAACGCGATAAGTAGTTCCCTGGCGCCGGGCGGCCCGCGCGGCGCTCGGAATGCAAAGCCCGTCGCGCACCGAACCCCACATGAAGATCTCTGCCAAGACCGAATACGCCTGCATCGCGATGCTCGAGCTCTCCGCCCGGTACGCCGCGGAGGACCTGGTGCGAATTCGCGATATCGCCGAGGCCCACGCGATTCCGTCGCGGTTCCTCGTGCAGATTCTCTTGCAGCTCAAGGCGGCGGGGCTTGTGGAAAGCACGCGGGGGGCCAGCGGTGGCTATCGCCTGGCGCGCTCGCCCGAAGAGATCACCCTGGCCGATGTCGTCGAGGTCATCGACGGCCCGCCCGTGTGCGAGAAGCCGGGCGACCGCGTCGACCCGCTCTGTTGCGCCCTCTACTCCGCCTGGCAGCAGGCCGACCGCGCCCGGGGCGACCAACTGGCGCAGATCCGGTTCGCCGATCTGGTCGAGGCCGCGGCCAGCGATCAGCTCTCGATGTACTACATCTGAAGCGCGGCAGGTGGGGCGAACTTCCGACCGTCGGCTCCGACGATCTGAAGTTCGTGCCCCCGCTTCTCACTCAGCAGCACGACCGGCCGGAACGGCGACCGGCCAAATCGCTGCAATCGTCGCAGACCGAACCGCTCGGACGGGCACCGTGAGGTACGCTTTGGCTGCAAAGTTCCCTACCTCCTGCGTCCGTGCCGCCGCGATGGCCGCGAACGCCCCACGTGCCCCTTACCATGAATTCCCACCTCGGGTCGAACGAACCGCGGCACGCCCTGCCGGCGCACTGGATGGCGCTGTCGCTGTTGTGCCTGGCGACCGCGGCGATCTACGGACATACGCTCGATGTACCGTTGGTTTTCGACGATGTGGCGAACATCGAGCAGAATGCGGCACTCGACGTCGAGACCCTTTCGTGGTCGGAGCTCGCCGAGGCCGCGTGGGGAAGCCGCGATAACGATCGGCCGCTGGCCTATGCGAGCTTCGCGCTCAATCACGCCCTTTTCGGTCGCGACCTCGCCGCCTATCACGTGGTCAACATCGGCATTCACCTGGCGGCCGGAATCGTCGTCTACTTCCTCACGCTCGTAACGCTGAGCCTAGGTGTCGCTTCAGACCAGAGCAACGACTCGCGACGGCTCTCCCGCTGGGGTGCCTTGGTCGCGGCGGCGGTGTTCCTGGTCCATCCGCTACAGACCCAGGCCGTCACCTACACCGTGCAGCGGATGACGAGCCTCGCGGCGCTGTTCTACCTCTTGGCCCTGCTGCTTTACGCCGTGGGACGCCAACAGAAGAATCGCCCGGTTCGCGTCGTGCTGTGGCTGGTCGCACTTGTGTCCTGGATCCTGGCCCTGGGAAGCAAGCAGATCGCCGCCACGCTGCCGGTAGCCATCTTGCTCTACGAACTCTATTTCTTCCGCGAGCTCTCCTGGCAACGATCGCGTCGCCGGCTGGCCTGGCTGTTGGTGCCGGCGGCCGCGGTGCTGGGCGTCGTCGCGGCCTACTACGTCGACGGCGACCTGGGGAGCCGACTCGAACGGGGTTACGCCCTGCGCGACTTCACGCTCGGCGAGCGGCTGATGACGCAACCGCGCGTCGTCGTGCACTACCTGAGCCTGATCGTCTTCCCCTCGCCGGCCCGCCTGAGCCTGTTGCACTCGATCGAGACGTCGCGTTCGTTGTACGAACCCGCCACTGCCGCCGCCCTACTCTTTGTCATTACCCTGGCCGCGATGGCCGTGATGTCGGCCCGCCGCTGGCGATGGCTCTCTTTCGCGATCGCCTGGTTCCTGGTACACCTGGCGATCGAGTCGACCGTGTTGCCGCTTGAGATGATCTACGAGCACCGGTTGTACCTGCCGCTGTTCGGGTTCGCGCTCCTCGGCGGATACGGCGTCGTACGCGGCGCTTCATGGTGGCCGCGAACCGCCACGGGGCTCGTCGTGGCGACGCTCCTCCTATTGGCCACCGCCACGCATCTGCGCAACGACGTCTGGCGCGATCCGATCGGGCTGTGGAACGACGTCCTGGCCAAGAATCCGCACGCGTTCCCGGAAGCCGCCGCCCAACGCAATCGGGCGTTCAACAATCGCGGTCGGGTGTATGCCCGAAGCGGCGACTTCCGCCGCGCCCAGCGCGATTTCAGCGACGCCCTCGCCATCGACCCGCACGATCTACGGGCGATCTTCAATCGCGGCCTCGCCCACCGGGCGCTCGGAAACTTGCCTCAGGCGCGGGCCGACTTCTCGAGGGCGATCGACCTGGCCGAGGCGACCGCAAACCCGCTGACGCAGGGCTATCTGCAGCGGGCGATTGTGGCTCGCCAGCTGGGCGATTATCCCGCCGCCCTGGCCGACCTCGCGCGGACCCTCGAATTGGCCCCGCGGCTCGGCGAGGCCCATCGCCAGCTGGCCTGGATTCGCGCCACGGCCCCGGACGCCCGCTACCGCGACGGCGCGGCGGCCACGAACATTGCGCGAACCGGCTGCCAAGCGACCGGCTGGAACTCGCCGACCTGGCTCGACGTGCTGGCCTGTGCCCGAGCCGAGGCGGGCGACTTCGACGAGGCAATCGACTTCGCCCAGCGGGCCGTCGAGCTTGCCGCGCCGGAGCAGTCGAGCGACTATCGGCAACGACTGGAAGCGTTCGAGGCGCGGCGGGCCTTTCACGACGGTTAGAGCGCGTTTAGTTTCCAACGCACCGACGTGACGGTGCGTGGCCTATCGACAGGCGGCCTATCTACAGGCGGCCACCTACACCTCGGCCGGTTGCGGCTGAGGCGCGACGGTCGCCTGGGAATGCTTCTCTTCGAAGAGACTGCCGGCTCGACCCGCCAACAATGCGGGCAGAAACACCAGGTCGCCGACCAGGGCCCCAATCAGCAGCAGAAACATGAGCGTGCCGAACTGCGAGACGGGCTGGAAGTGACTCATGCCGAACACCAACAGGCTGAGCCCCGCGATGGCCGTGGTTTGAATCATGGCCATCGCACAACGCCGATAGGCGTGTCGCACCGCGGCGGGCCGTGTCATGCCGTCGTGCATGCCGCGACGGAACCAGGTGAGAAAGTGAACCGTGTCGTCGACCGCGATGCCCATCGCGACGCTGGCGGTCATCATCGAGCCGATGTCGATCGTGCGACCCCACCAGCCCATGGCCCCGAAAATCACGGCCACGGGAAAGACGTTCGGGAGCATCGAGAGCAGGCCTGCCCGGGTGCTCTTGAGTAAGATCACCATCAGCACGGCGATCAGACCGAAGGCCAGCGCGAAGCTGTAGACGAGGCTTTCGAACAACTCGTTCTGAGCGACATAAAAGAGCGGGACCATGCCGGTCACCATGTGCGTGATGCCGGTGTTGGGGTTGTCCAAGTCGGCCAAGGCCAGCCGCTCCTGACGGGCGATGTCCTCCAGCGACAGCTCGCGTTGCCGGGCGTGTTTGGCCAACTCGTCCGGCTGGTCGGCCAGCGTCTGCTGCTTTTCGGCAAACCAGGTCTCCAGTTTGCGGCGATTCTCGGCCGACTTCTCGGCGATCAACCGCTTGCGCTCCTCATACTGGCGGGTTCGTTCTGCGAAGAATCTTTCCACCTCGCCGCGGACCGCCTTATAGATTTCGTCGAAGCCTTCGTTGCCCTCCAGGCCCCGCGAACGGCACGAGATGCGCCACAGGCGGACATCGCCGTCCTCGGCGAGCAGCAGCGAATCGGCCAGGCGGGTTCGGTTCTCGTCGAGTCGCTTGTTGGCCACGCCGCGGAGCACCACGCGGTCCTCTTCGAGCTCCGAGTCGACTTTGTCTCGCGAAGGTCGAAACGTCGTCGGCGACAGGGTGGCGCGAATCTCGTCGGTCTGACGGACCCGCTCTTCGACTTCGGCCACCAGCTCGTACTGGTCGTACAGATTCAGCCGCGATTCGGCGGCGTCGAACTCGACGACGATTTCGATCGGCGTGTGCGGCCCGATATTTTCCCCCAGCCAGGCGTAGTCCAAGTTCAGGCGGTGTTTGGCGTCGAAGAACTTCCGCGGGTTCAAATCGGTGCGGACCTGGGCGGCGCCGGCCGCGAAGAAGAGCAACACCAGCAGGCAGACCGTCGAGGTCACCGTGTGGCGATGGACGAGCGCCGCACCGATGCGGTCGACCCAACTGCTCCGCTCGGAGAGCAACTCGCCCTCACCGTGGGGCCAATTGGGAACGCGGCCGCCGCGGAGGCGAATCCACAGCTTGTCGAAAAACACCAACAGGGCCGGCAGCAGCAAGAACAGCGCCGCCAGGCTGATCAGAATACCGACGGCCGAGTAACTGCCGAAATCGCGCACCGGCTGAATACTACTGACGGCCAGCGAGCCGACGCCCACCGCGGTCGTGCCGGCGGCCAGCGTGCAGGGAATCCAACCGTGATCAATCGCTTCGGCCGGGGCCCCCAACATCGACGACTCGGCCGCCGCGTCGCGGTAATAGTTGACCAGATGCACGCCCGCCGACATCGTCAATACATAGACCAGCACCGGCATGACGACCAGCACCAGGTTCATCTTGCCGCCGAAGAACCGCGAGAAGGAGGAGAAGTCGAGGTAGTAGACCATCGCTTCCGACCAGACGTAGCAGAAGATGGCCACGACCAGCACGACCGTGAGCAGGCGGAAGCTGCGGAGGCTGAGAATGGCCATCGTCAGCGCGATCAACCCCGCCGCGGCCAACAGGCCCTGGATCGCGCTCTCGCTCTCCAGGTCGACGGCCGCGTTGGTCACGGCGTCGCCGACCATGCGCAGATCGGGCGCGGGAATGCCCAGCTCGGTGACCGCCAACTCGGCGAGTCGCTTCACCGTCGCAACGCGGTCTTCGTCGCCCTTTTCCGAGAGCACGACGATCGTGCCGGTGATCCGCGACTCGCGGCCCACGATCAATCCGTAAAGCCGTTCCAGTGCCTCTTCGCGCGGCAACTCAAGCGGCTCCGCCATGAGATCGTCCAGCAGTTCCGGGCCGGTCGTCACGCGGGCGAAGAGCTGCTCGTTGTCCGCGGCGATTTCCGCGCCCTCTTCTTCGGGAACGGTATGCCGCCGGACCAGCTCGGCGAAACTCGGAATCCGCGGATCGTCGAGCGTGCAGCCTTCCCAACTGACCAGCACGAATTCGTCGGAACCGAAGTAGCTGAGAAAGCGTTGATGGTTGATCGACTCTTCGAAGTCGTCGGGCAACCACTTTTGAATGTTGTTGTTATGCGTCTGGCCCGCCTGAAACGCACCCCAGCCGATCACCGGCAAGCCGGCTACGAACGCCAACAAGATCAGCCAATACCAGCGATCGTAGCATGTGGTGCCGGACAATTTCATAACGGCGGAGCGGTTCGGGACGTCGTCAATTTCTTCTGCGACCTGACAGCGGCGACACGCACTCCCTCGGCAACGAAAGGGCGCGCACGAATGCCTGGCGACATTATACGCGGGTGCCGACAGGCGACCTAGAACAGACCCGGCAAGGAGCACGAATCACAGGTCGTTTTCTACGTCGTTCGTTCGGCTCTAAACTATTTTTCGGCACCTGAGGGTGGTCGAAAGATTGCCGAAAGCGCAGTGTTTGACACCGCACGTAGCAGCACGGCCACATAACCGTTCGCCACCTTCGCCCGAGGGCAGTCAAGGCCCACGCACGCCGCAGAGCTTCGCTAATCGGCAACCTCGACGAGCGCGAGCGCCTCGCCCGCCGCGCGGATCGTGGCGTCGATGTCGTCGAACGTGTGGGCCGCGGAAATGAAGAGGGCCTCGTACTGACTGCAAGGCATGTAAACGCCCCGCTCGATCAACTCCCAGAAGTAGCGACCAAAGGCCGCCGTGTCGGCGCGACTCGCTTGTCGCCAGCCGTGCACCGGCTCGGTCGCAAAGAACAACGTCATCATGCTGCCCACGCGGACAAGCGAAAACGGCGCGCCGGCCGTCGCCGCGGCCTCGCGCAGACCGGCCTCCAGTCGGGCGCCCAGCTCTTCCAAGCGCTCGTAGGGCGGCGACTCGCGGAGCCGCTTCAGTGTGGCGTTGCCCGCGGCCGTCGCCAGCGGATTGCCGCTGAGTGTGCCGGCCTGAAACACGGGACCGGCCGGCAGGATGTGGTTCATCACGTCGGCCCGACCGCCGTAGGCGCCCACCGGCAGTCCGCCTCCGACGATCTTGCCGAGTGTCGTCAAATCGGGACGTACGCCGAAGAGCGACTGAGCGCCCCCCAAGGCAACGCGGAAGCCGGTCATCACCTCGTCGAAGATCAGCAGCGCCCCGTGCTTCTCGGTGAGGCCGCGGGCCGCGGTAAGAAACTCGGGCGTGGGCACCACGCAGCCCATGTTGCCGACGACCGGTTCGAGAATCACCGCGGCCAGGGTGTCGCCCTGTTCGCGCATGGCCGCCTCGAAGCCGGCTACGTCGTTGTACTCGAGCACAATGGTGTCGGCGACCGTACCGGCCGTGACACCGGGTGAGTCGGGTTGGCTCAAGGTGGCGGCCGAGCTGCCCGCCGCGACCAGCAGGCTATCGACGTGGCCGTGGTAGTTGCCGGCAAACTTGATGATCTTGTCGCGCCCCGTGAAGCCGCGAGCCAGGCGGATCGCGCTCATCGTGGCCTCGGTGCCCGAATTGACCAGCCGGACCTTTTCAATCGAGTCGACCGAGGCGACGATCTGTTCGGCCAGTTCACTCTCGGCCTCCGTCGGGGCGCCAAAGCTGGTACCACGCTCGGCCGCCGCGCGAATCGCCTCCAACACTTGTGGGTGGGCGTGCCCGAGAATCATCGGACCCCAGGAGCCGATGTAGTCGATCAGCTGGCGACCGTCGACGTCGTAGAGGTAAGCCCCCTCGGCCCGCTCGATGAACAGCGGCTCGCCCCCCACAGCGCCGAAGGCCCGTGCCGGACTATTCACGCCACCAGGAATGACTTGCTGAGCGCGGGCGAACGCGGCGTGACTCTTGGGCATGCTGGTCATGTTTGTACTGGCGGGCATGTCAATGGCCAGGCTCGGGCGGACAGCGGACGCGTCCCGACGACTCAAGCGACGTACGACCATAACACGTCGTGGGCGAGGCTGGCCAGCGGCGTCGAGGACGGCTCGCGAGCATCATTTCGCGATCGTTGACAGTTGCAATTCCGCAGCCGTAGAATCGACGGCGCTCTCCCACCTCTTCGAGTGACCCGGATGGCCAAGGCGACATACAAGGATGCGGGCGTCGATCTGGACGTCTATCGCGAATCGATGTCGCGACTCGGGGGCCTGATGCGCCGCACCCACACGCCACGGGTGCTGGAGAATCCGGGCGGCTTTGCCGGCCTGTTTCAGCTCGATTTTGCCAGCGAGTTGTTTGCCCGCCGCTACGAAGATCCCGTGCTGATCTCCTGCACGGACGGGGTCGGCACGAAGCTCAAGGTCGCCGCCCTCGTCGGCCGACACGACACGGTGGGCATCGACCTGGTGGCGATGAGCGTCAATGACGCGATCTGCTGCGGGGCCGAACCGCTCTTCTTTCTCGACTACATCGCCATGTCGCACGACGACCCCGACCTGCTCGAGAGCGTCGTGTCGGGTATTTCGGCGGCGTGCATCGAGGCGGACTGCTCGCTGCTTGGCGGCGAGACGGCGATCATGCCCGATCTCTACGCCCGGGGCGACTACGACCTGGCCGGTTTCTGCGTGGGTGTGGCAGAACGCAAGTCACTCCTCGACGGCAGCCTGATCGCGGCCGAAGACCTCGTGCTGGGCGTCGCCTCCAGCGGGCTGCACTCGAACGGCTTCAGCCTCGCCCGCAAGGTCGTCTTCGAGATCGCCGGGCTGAGTGTCGACGACCACGTCGAGGCGCTCGAGCAGACCGTCGGCGAGGTGCTGCTCGAGCCGACCCGGATCTACGTTCGCCCCGTGCGAAAGATCCTGAATCACTACCGAGTGAAGAACGTCGTGCATGGCATCGCCCACATCACCGGCGGCGGACTGCGCGAAAACCTGGAGCGAATCCTTCCCGCCCAGGCGGCCGTGACGCTGGAGCGCGACAGCTGGGAAGTGCCGCCCGTGTTTCCCTGGCTGCAGGAGCTGGGCGAGATTGAAGCCGAGGAGATGGAAACGGTCTTCAATATGGGTATCGGCCTGGCGCTGGTCGTCAGCCCTTACTACGCGGAGAGCATTCGCAGTCAGCTGGCCGACTGCGGACTGACAAGCTGGGTCATCGGCAGCGTCGCCGAGGGACCCCGCGGCGTGCAGTGGGCGTAGGTCCGGACTGCGCTAAGTGTACGTTGCGGGCTCTCGCGACCCTTGGCCTGCCAGCTAACGCGCCCGAAGTCCCGCCGATTCCCGGCCGCCCGCTTCTTCGCGGGACGCCTCGCGGGTGGTTTGCCGATCATCGCGGGTCGCGTCATCCACCACGACCGTCTTGGGAATCTTGCGGCGAATCTCCGCGGCCAGATCGGCCCGCGTAAAGGTGCCGGGGATGAGCGTTGGCTGGTCCACCTCGCCCGGCGCATAGATCGCGATCAGCGGAATGCCGTCGGCCCGCAACTCCTTCAGCTTCGCCGCCCCCTCACGACCGACATCTTTGTGCGTCAGGTCGGCCACGAGCGTATAGACGTCGTGTTCCTCGAGCAACTCGCGCGTAGCGCGGGTCTTCAACACGAACTTCTCGTTCCACTTGCACGTCTGGCACCAGTCGGCCGTAAAGTCGATCAGCACCGGCTTGTTGTTCTCGACCAGCCACTTGAACTTCCGCGTCGTATAGGGCTGCCAGGGCCGGTTGAAGACGGGCAACTCGCCGTCGACCTTCAACTCGCCGTCGGCCACCATCCGCTCGATCTCGTAGTCGAAGTACTCCCAGTTGTCGAACTTCATCCGCGACCGCATCTCGGGGGCGATGACGTAGAAGGCCGTCACGCCGATCAGCACGCCGGCCAGCATCGCCTCGCCCAAGGCTCGCCAGCGACGCGAAGGATCGGCCGTCGACGGTACGCGGCCAATCCACCAGCAGACCACGCCCAGACCGATCAGCAACACGAGCGTCGGCACCAGCAGATAGGTCTGCGGAATCGTCATCAGGTAGACGGTCGTTCCGATCAGGAAGAAGCCCATGATCTCCTTGAAGGTGTTCATCCACGCGCCCGGCTTCGGCAGGAATCGCATCGCCTGCGGCACCATGCCCAGCACCAGGTAGGGCGACGCCATCCCCAGGCCGATCGCGAAGAAGATGGCATAGATTTCGAACGCGGGGCGATCGAGCAGACTGATGAACAGCCCCCCCATGAAGGGTCCCAGACAGGGCGTCGCCAGCACCGTGGTGATCGTTCCCTTGGCGAAAGCGCCTTCGTAACCCTCGCGCTCGCCAAGCTTGGTGACGTTCTGCGTGCCGATGAAACCGGGAATCGGAATCTCCCACACGCCCAGGAAGCTGAGTCCCATGGCGAAGATCACCGACGCCATGACGATGCTGAACTCGGGCGTCTGAAAGAGCTCGCCCAGGCCGATCTGGAAGATCGTGGCCAACACGGCCAGGGCCATCCACACCGCGATCACGCCCAGCGAGTACCAGAAGTTGAGCAGGAAGATCCGCGAGCGGCTTTGGCCCCCCTGTTCGATGAAGGCCATCACCTTAAGCCCAATGACCGGCAGCACGCAGGGCATCACGTTGAGCACGATACCGCCGAGGAAGGCCAAGCCAAGCGCGGCCCAAAGTCCGCTCCCTCCCGAGCTGGCCGCGACCAGAGACGCGACCTTGACCGTAGCCGGCACTGCGAGCTGGCGGTCGAGCTCCGCCTCGAAACGATTCGTAAAGGGATTGCAACTGTGCGGATCACATTCCTGACCCGTGATCGTTCCGCTAAGGGTGACCGTCTCCAGGTCGGTCCCCTCCGGCACGCTGAGCGGAGCGACCCACATGAAGCTGTCATAAAACTCCTCGGTCGGGACATCGAACCCCGTCTCGCCGGGCGGTCGGACGAGCGGTGCCTGGGTTGGTTCAAACGGACCGGCAAACTCAACCGCCGAGGACTCGTCGAGCGATATCACCGTGGCCTGTGGGGCACTCTCGCCCTTCTCGTACTTCCTCATCGAGTAGATGTGCCAGTGATCGTCGAGCGTTACCGAGATCACCAGCCGCGGCGGGTGTTCGCCCGTGGCCGGCACGATCCTCGCGGAGAACTGCGTGTGCCTGGCCGGATCATCGCCGAATCCTGCCTCGCTGGTCGTGGGCAACACCAGCAGGCTCGTCACGGTCAGCACGATCAGCCAGGCCGGCCAAGAGATGCGTCGAAAGGGTCCGCTCATCGCTATTTCCTAGGCGCTTTTGGGAACGCTCGGATTGTATTCGAGCCGAATTGGAGGGGGCAAATCATAGAGACTCGCGTCCGCGGGGTCATCGCCGAAGCGGGGTGATTGCCGACGCGGGAATGTCGCCGACGCCGCGGACCGCGGCAATCGGCATGGCGTTCGCTCGCCGGGGCCACGCTTCCATGCCCAATATTATCGGCCCGCGGGAGCGAAAAGCATGTGAACTACGCCACCTGCAGCCAGCGCGGAAGCGCACACCGTTAGCCGGCGGCGGCAACGCTATCAGCTACTACGCAGAGCAGGCCGCGGTGGGTCGCGCGGCGAGGGTGGCCGCGGGTTCAGCGGCCAGGGCCGCCCAGGGCCCCATCGGGGGGAGCGCAACGGGCCGCCGGATCACTCCAACTCGGCCTCAAATTCCTTGGCGAAATTGTTGCACTGTTCCTCGTTACAGACCTGGCCGCGGACCGTCCCTTCGATGAGCAGACTCGCCGCGTCGACGCCGTCGGCCAGCTTGAGCGGCACGGTCCAGGTGACCGTGCCGGTGTGTTCTTCCACATTCAGGTCGGGCCAGATGTCCTCGTAAACGTGAATCACCGGGGCCACGCTGGGGGTGAATTCACCGGCCAATGTGTAGTCGTCCGAGGCGGCGGGCAGCAGCTGCGTCGGTCGCGGTCCTCCCTTCGCCTGCGTGATTGAGTAGATGTGCCAGCCCTCTTCGATGTCCACGGTAATCGCCAGCCGCACGGGCAACTTGTCCGTGGCCGGCAAAACTTGGGCGCTGAACTCGACCTGCGACGCGTTCCCGAATTGGGCCTCGGCCGGCGCTCCGGCGAGCAGCACGCTACCGGCTACGAGGACAGCGGCAAGGACGCTCCAAGTTCGTCTTGGCATCTTCACGATCATGCTCATCTCTCAGAATTCCTCGGTTCGCGTTGGATCTGCTTGCTTCCTACCAATTTCTCCACTTCCGTACTCGACGCTGTCGTACTCTGCACTCTGC
>ERZ869936.857-NODE-857-length-25254-cov-32.741775_pt1 | contig 25254 bp, 16 predicted proteins | sample MGYA00520876_ERZ869936 | MGnify/ENA primary metagenome ERZ869936 (study PRJEB32218, sample SAMN09650985) | biofilter metagenome | isolation source: enrty point of leading RO module | place: Saudi Arabia: Thuwal, RO plant located on Red Sea | collected 2016-02-17 ... | reverse complement strand
GTTACCACCGAGAGCGGCACGGGCGTGGTTCACCAGGCCCCCGCGTTCGGCGAGGTCGACTACGACGTACTCGTCGCCGAACAGGCCCGCTTTGTCGAAGGCGAGGGCCCGCAGTTGATCAACGCCGTCGCCTCCGACGGCACCTTCACCGCCGAGGCCCTCGACTATCAAGGTCGCTGGGTCAAAGAGGCCGACAAAGACATTACGCGCAATCTTCGCGATCGCGGTCTGCTCTATCATCTGGAACAGTACCTGCACGACTATCCCTTCTGCTGGCGGGCGGACGAGGATCCGCTGATTCAGTATCCGCGCGAGAGCTGGTTTATCCGCACGACCGCCTTCAAAGAGCAGATGCTGGAAAACAACCGGCAGATCAATTGGTTGCCCGACCACATTCGCGACGGACGGTTCGGCAATTTCCTGGAGACGAACGTCGACTGGGCGTTGTCGCGAGAACGTTTTTGGGGAACGCCGCTGCCGATCTGGGTCTGCGAAGAGACCGGTCGGAAGGAGGCGATCGCCAGCTACGAGGAGTTGCTCGCCAAGCCGGGTGTCGACGGCGTGCAGGCCTGGGAGTCGGCCAAGCAGGCCCGACCCGAGTTGCCCGAGGATCTCAAGGTTCACAAGCCGTACATCGACGAGATCACCTACGACTCGCCGTTTGCCGCCGGGGCGCGGATGCGCCGCGTGCCGGAAGTGATCGACTGCTGGTTCGATTCCGGGGCGATGCCCTTTGCGCAGTGGGGATATCCGCACACGGGCGAGTCCGACTTCGGCTCGCAGTTCCCGGCCGACTTCATCAGCGAGGCGCTCGACCAGACCCGCGGCTGGTTTTACAGCCTGTTGGCCATCAGCACGCTGCTCTTCGACAAGCAGGGAGCGTCCGACAGTCAAAGTGGCGGCCAGGCCGCTGCGCCGCCCGCGCTGCCCCATCCGTATCGCAATTGCATCGTGCTGGGTTTGATGCTGGGCGAAGACGGCACGAAGATGGCGAAGAGCAAGCGCAACTATCGCGAGCCGGGCGAAATCTTCGATCTGCACGGCGCCGACGCCTTGCGATGGTACTTCTTCGCCAAGCAGCCGCCCTGGTCGTCGATCATCTACAGCGAGCAGGCGATCAAGGAGAGCATTCCCGAGTTTCTGCTGCGGCTGTGGAACGTCTACAGCTTCTTCGTCATCTACGCCAACATCGACGGTTTCGATCCGAGCGAGTTGATCGCCGGTCAGGTCGACCAGCTCGACTCGGCGACCCTGTCTACGGCGGCCGGCTACCGGACCGTGGCCCAGCGGTCGGAGTTGGACCGTTGGATCCTCAGTGAGCTGCAACGAACGGCCGGCGTGGTCATCGAGTGCATGGACCGCTACGACAACTTTGCCGCCTGCACGGCGATCACCGACTGCGTCGACTCGCTGAGCAATTGGTATCTGCGACGGGCTCGACCTCGGTTCTGGGCCAATGACAAGACCGCCCCGGAAAAACTGGACGCCTATTGGACGACCTACGAGTGCCTGACCACGCTGAGCAAGCTGATCGCCCCGTTCGTGCCCTTCCTGGCCGAAGAGTTGTGGCAGAACCTGGCCGCCGGCATCTTTGCCGAGCGGGCGCGGGAGAGCGTCCATCTGTGCGACTATCCAAAGCCGAATGCCGAGCTGCTTGACGAGCAGCTCAGCCAAGGGATGTCGCTCGGTCGCGAAATCTCCTCGCTCGGTCGGGCGGCCCGCATGAACGCCAAGCTGAAGGTCCGCCAACCCCTGGCGAAGGTCGAGATCGTGCTGGCCAGCGACGAACACCGCGACTGGCTCGAATCGCACGGCGCGCTGATCTGCGAAGAGCTGAACGTCAAGTCGCTCGAGTTCACCAGCGAGCCGGAAAAGTACATCGACTACCAGGTTCAGCCCGACTTCAAGCGACTCGGTCCGCGGGTGGGCAAGCAGATGCCCGCGGTGAAGAAGGCCCTGGGCGAGGCCGACGGGGCCACGTTGCTCGCTCAGCTGAAGCGCGACGGCAAGGTCGAGCTGGCCCTGGGCGACGAGACGGTCGAGCTCAGCGACGAGGACATCCAGGTTCGCTTACAGGCCAAAGAGGGCTGGTCGGCGGCCCAGGGTCAGCAGTGTGTCGTCGTACTGGACACCGAGCTGACGCCCGAGCTGTTGGCCGAGGGGATCGCCCGCGACTTGGTCCGCGTGATTCAAGATCAGCGCAAGGAGATGGGCTGCGAGTTTACCGACCGCATCGAAGTCGGCATCGAGACCAACGCAGCCGAGATTCGCGCGGCGGTCGACACCTTTCTCGCGTACATCACTCAGGAAACGCTCGCCGTCGAACTCAAGCTGGGGCCGCTCGAGGGCGTCGAGCCGATCGAGATCTCGGTCGGGTCGGAGCGCGTGCGGGTCTATGTTCGCCGGGCGGCATCATGAGCAGGAACGACCCGTTGCGAATCGCGGTGTTGATTTCCGGCGGCGGGACGACGCTCAAGAACCTGCTGGAGAAGATTGCCGCCGGCGTGCTGTCCGCCGAGATTGCTGTCGTCGTGTCGAGCAACGCGGCTGCCGGCGGACTCGAATTTGCGAAGGCGGCGGGCATTCCTACCGTCGTCGCCGAGCGGCGCTCGTTCGCCACGCTCGAAGAATTTTCGGCGGCGATCTTCGATCCCTGCCGCACGGCCGACGTCGATTGTGTCGTGATGGGCGGCTTTCTCAAGCTGGTGCGAATTCCCGAAGACTTTGCCGACCGCGTGCTCAACATCCACCCCTCGCTCATCCCCAAGTTCTGCGGCGAGGGCTACTACGGCCTCCGCGTGCATCAGGCGGTGCTCGATGCGGGCGAAAAGGTCTCCGGCTGCACGATTCACTTCGTCGACAACGAGTACGACCACGGACCGATCGTCCTACAGCGCGAGGTGCCGGTGCTGGCGGACGACAACCCGGAGACGCTCGCCCGCCGGGTCTTTGCCGTCGAATGCGAGGCGTATCCCGAGGTGCTCCAACTCTACGCGGCGGGCAAAGTCCGGATCGAAGGCGGCCGGGTCGTTATCGATCGCTAGCGCGATTTTCGCCAACCGGTCGCGGCTGCCGGAGGAACCGATCTCGCCTCACACGTCTCCCGCTTCGCCGGCGCGATAGCCGAGCGCCTGGTAGAACTGGACCGCGCGGTCCCAATCGCGGTGCGTTTCCAAGGCAACGCGCGGAAAACCGTGCTCCCAGCAGTACCTCTCGAGCGTGTTCATCAGCAGCCGGCCCAGGCCGCGACGGCGATAGCCGGGCAACACCGCGAGCCAATGCACGACCGGCTGCGCTTCGGTCGAATCGCCACGGGCGGCCAAGGCAACGGTCGCCACGGCGGACGCAACTTCGCCTTCCGGCACGACCGGTTCGACGAACCAGAGCCGCTCGGGGTCCCACCACGGCTTGTCGAAGAACTCCTGGCGAAAGTCGTCGCGCGTCCAGCCACGAACGCCGACTCGCTCTTTGGCAAAGGCGCGACGCCGGATGTCGAGCCACAGATCGACGTCCCGCTCGTCGCAAAACGTCCGCACACGAAAACCGACAACCGCGATCGCCTCAGGCGGCGCGGTCATGACGCGGGTCAGCTGGAGGACGATGGGCCCCGCCGGTTTACTCGCCATGCTCATCGGCCAGTCCTCGAATGTACTCGAGGGCCTCCTCCACCTCGGGAACGTCGACGCCCTGACAGCGACCCTCGCGGTCGCATTCGGAAAGCAACATCAACTCGTCAAAATTCTCATCGGCCTCGAGTCGGCGCCGCAGCCGCGCCCCAATCGTGCCCTGCCGCAACTGATTCGCCTCCGAGTGATGTTCGATCAACCACGCCGTCCGGGGCGAGATGAACCCCACGAGCGCCTGCAGTCCCGCCGCCACGTGGTTGCGACGATCAATCGCTTTGCCCACGTCGTGCAGCAAGGCCGCCAACAGAAACTCTTCGTCGTAGGGCAGGCGGTCGCGAGCCAGCTCGAAGACCTGCAGGCTGTGATACAGGACATCGCCCTCGGGGTGGCGGGCCGGATCCTGTTTGACTTCTTCCAGCGGCCGTAGCAGGATCGCGAAGTAGTGATAGCGATCCAGATCGGTCGCCGCAACGGTCGCCGCCGGGTGAGGTGACTCGTCGTCTGCGACGAGCATCCGCTGCAGCTCCTCGCGAATTTCGCGATTCGTGGGCAGCTCGCCACGACGGAGCGGACCGTGACAGATCTGCCGGGCAACGCGCATCTTCGCCCGCTCGACGTCCTCCTCCTGATGGGTATGCAGCAGGCGGGCCGCTTCCCATACGATCTGCCTGCGTTGCTTCTCATTCATATGCTGGAGACCGTCATCTCGGGAGACCAACCGGGGGTGGAATCGACCGCTGCGGCCGTGGTCTGCTCGCCCGCCTCGCCTATTGTAGGAAAGCGGCCGCCTGGCGGGCGCGACAGCATCCGCGTCCCCGTTCGCGGCAGCAGCCGTCAGGCGGGTGCCGTGGATGTGAGAAACCCCACACAATTCCCTCGATGGCGGGGAATTTAGGCCTTCTTGTTCGGTTTCGTCCGGAACCAAAGCGTCCTTCGCTCCGTAAAGCCTACAGAGAGAAGCGTGCCAGCACGCCATCATGGCGGGTCCGCCGTTGCGGTCGCCGCCTTGGTTGGCTACGCTTCGCCCTCTCTGGCACCCCTCTTGGGCACCCGGCCGACCCCTATATTCTCGATTCAAGGAAACTCGCATGCCTCGCGTTATGTTGATTGCCTCGTGTCTGCTCCTGGCGACGTTCGCCGTGGTCCTGGTCAGTTGCAGCGACTCGTCCGCCGACGGCAAGTCGCCCCCGCTGCTGACCACGCCGGTCGACAGCCGATCGGCCGATCGCTATGCCCTGCCGGACGGCGATGCCGAGGCCCTGTTTGAGTTCATCGAGAACCTGAAGCAATACGAACCGCGCACAAACCCCGACGCGGAACGTCATTACGAACAGCTTCCCAAAGCCATCGCGGCGGCCGCGGCAAAGATCATGGAGCTGCACCCGGATCCCACCTCGACCCTCCACCAGCGGGCGGCCTTGGAGGCCCTCGACATTCGCCTGGCGACGATCGTCTTGGCCGACGAGGAGCAGCGGCGCGAGACGGTGGCCGAGCTGCTTGAAGTCGTCCGTGAGGCGGGCAAGCAGAGCCCCGTGGCGGCGATGGAACACGTCGATCGCTTCATGTTTACCGTCGAGCAGTTGCGCGGCATCGACGAACGGGAGTTGGCCTCGCAGGCCATGGCCGAGTTCGCCGACATCTTCTCAGCCATGGAGGAAAGCAAGCTGGCCGACGTGATCGATCAGCTTCGCATCCAGGCCCGCGTGATCCGTATTCCGCTCGTCGCGGCCGAAGAGCAGTCGGCCATCTTCAACGAGATCGCCGAACGGGCCGGCAACGCCGACCTGGAAACGTTGAAGGAAAAGTACCTGACGATGCTGCAACTAACGCTGCAGGAGATCGAGGAGACGTCCAACGCCGAACTGAAGGCCACCGCCTATCGCAAGGCGGCCGACATTCTGGCCGCCACGGGCGCCAGCGAATTCGCGTCGTACATCGAGTACTTCGAAGGTTCGGCACGCTCCTTCGAGATGATCGGCCAACCGATGGAATTGAGCGGGAAAACCTACCAGGGCACCGATTTCGATTGGCAGGCGTATCGCGGCAAGGTCGTGCTGGTCAACTTCTGGGCCACCTGGTGCCACGCCTGCCTGGAGGAAATGCCGCGACTCCGCGAAGTCTACGATGAGTATCGCGAGCGCGGGTTCGAGGTGGTCGGGATCAGCCTCGATGAGAATCAGAGTGAGCTGGCCCGCTTTATGGCCACCAAGGGGATGCCGTGGACCGTGCTGCACCACGCCGACGGTCCCCATCCGGCGGCGGAGAAGTACTTCGTCAATTCGATCCCCGAGCAGATTCTGGTCGATCAGGACGGCAACGTCCTGGCCCGCGGGGTCCGCGCCGACGATCTGCCGGAGCAACTCGAGCAGTTGCTCAAGTAGCGGGTGTGACTTCGACACCCGTCGCTTACGCCGATGTCGGCTGCCTCACCCGTGCAGATCTGCGAAGTTCTCGCGCACTGTCTCGTCGCACGCTCTCGACGTGTGCGCCCTCATGCACGCCGCCGCCCCTGCCCGCTTCTGGCGACGCGGGGATTGATTCGCCCCCAGCGATGGGTACACTGACGACTCGGCTCGTGAGAGACGGCGGCTACCGCTGCCATTTTTTCCGATCGCATCCCAGGCAGGAGTCGGCTATGAAATTGCATCGTTTCCACTTTCCGTTGGTCCTGTTGCTTGTCCTCCCGCTGCTTGCCTGCACCCCGTCTGGTAATTCCGAATCGACACCAACATCCCCCGAAGCGGAGGGCACCACCGTGAAGACCGAATCTTGGGGCGAGGCCGATGGCCAGGAAGTCTCGCTGTTTACCCTCACGAACAAGAACGGCCTCGTGGCCAAGATCACCAATTGGGGAGCCACCCTGGTCGAATTGCACACCAAGGACAAGAACGGCGAGCTGGCCGACATCGTCAACGGCTTCGAGTCGCTCGAGAAGTGGCTGAACCCGGGCGGCGACGGCAAGGCGAATCCGCAGTACTTTGGCTGCACGATCGGCCGCTACTGCAACCGCATCGCCGGCGGCAAGTTCAAACTCGACGACACCGAGTATACGCTCGCCACCAACAACCCCCCCAACCACCTGCACGGCGGGGATGTCGGTTGGGACAAGAAAGTCTGGCAGGGCGAAGTGGTCGATTACGACGGCGGCCAGGCGGTCAAGCTCTCGCTCACCAGCCCCGACGGCGACGAGGGCTATCCCGGCGAGGTCCAAGCCGAGGTGTTGTACGTGCTTACCGATGACGACGAACTTCGCATCGAGCACACCGCCACTACCGACAAGGCGACGCCGGTCAACATGACCAACCACACCTATTTCAATCTGGCCGGACACGGCAATGGCACGATTCTTGACCATGAGGTGAAGATCGAAGCCGATCGCTATACGGTGTTCGATGCGACCGACATCCCGACCGGCGAGATCAAGCCGGTCTCGGACACGGTCTACGACTTTACCGAAGCGACCGCCGTCGGAGCCCGAATCGACAAGCTGCCCCCGAACGACGACACAGGAAGCCCCGGCGGCTACGACCAGAATTATGTGCTGCGAGATGCCAAGGTCGAGACGCCCGCCCTGGCCGGCACCTTTTACGATCCCAAGTCGGGCCGCGTGATGAAGGTCCTCACGACGGAGGTCGGCGTGCAGTTCTACTCGGGCAATTACATGGACGGCAAGCTCGAAGGCAAGGACGGCAAGAAGTATGAAAAGCACTCGGCCTTTTGCTTCGAGCCGCAGTTTCATCCCGACTCGCCAAACCAGGCGAAGTTTCCCTCATGCATTCTGAAGCCTGGGGAGACTTACCGGCACGTGACCGTCTTCAAGTTCGAAACCAAGTAGGCGGCAAACCCTGCGCCCCGCCCCGTCGGGCCTCGCAAGTCGAAGCCGCGGGACGAAGCGGCGACGCATCGTGCCGCGGACGTCAGCCGCTCGTACGCATCCTTTGACTGCCAACCGCTCGCCGCCGGGGCGACGTCTGCCTGATGAGCTTGTGGATCACCGGAGGTAAACAGCGGATCATCTTCGGCACGCCGCCCGAGCACACCCAGTTCGAGTCCGCCGTGATTGCTCGCGTCGACGGTGAGCGGCCCTCGCAGGCCTTTCAGTACAAGACGCCGACCGAGAAGCTGGCCTCGGAAAAGAAGTCGACCGTCTTCAAGGCCGCTACGATTACCGACGAGCGGGCCTATCTCTGCACCGAAACCGAGGTGCTCGTCTGCCGATTTCCCGACTTCGAGATCGAGCGGCTCGTTTCCCTGCCGATCTTCAACGACGTACACCACGTCGTGCCGGCTGACGACGGCTCGCTGTGGGTCGTGATTACCGGATTGGATGCGGTCGCGCAGATCTCGCCCGACGACGAGGTACTCCGCCTAACCGATGTGCTGGGTCGCGACGTCTGGGACAAGTTCGACCGCGACACCGACTATCGCATGGTGGCCACGACCAAGCCGCACGATGCCCATCCCAATTATCTCTTCTTCATCGACGGGGCCCCCTGGGTTACGCGCTTCAAGCAACGCGACGCCGCCTGTCTCGACGATCTCTCGCGGACGATTCCCGTGGGCGACCGTCCCCTGCACGACGGACATGTCGTCGGCGATCACGTGTTGTTCACCTCCGTCGACGGGCACGTGTTTCGCATCAACCACCGCAGCGGCCAGCGGGAGGTCTTCGATCTTAACGAACTGAGCACGAACAAGAATCGACCGCTCGGTTGGTGCCGGGGGTTGTTGCCCACCGAGGAAGGCCTGTGGGTCGGCTTTACGCGATTGCGCTACACACGGCTCAAGGAAAACCTGAGTTGGATTCGCCACGGCTTCACCAGCCACGCAGAGCTGCCCACGCGAATCGCCCTGTACGACCTGGACAGTTTCGGCCTGATTCGCGAGGTCGACCTGGAGGGGGTCGACCAGAATGCGGTATTCAGCATTCACCAGGCGCCCGCACCGCGGTAGTTGCGCGGGGCGGCGACAGGCTGCCACTTGGCAGGATGGGGGGGCCAGCGTACGATAAGCTGACCTCGCCAAGGGCCCATCGGCAGGATCTCGCCACGCCGGTCGATCCCGCTTCGCGACGTCAGGCCCGCCGACGCCGTCAACCGACGCCAGCGCCTTCGAAACGTCTCCGCCCCTTCGGAACGTGTTAGCAGAGAAAGGTAAATTGATGATTCGCTTAGTCCCCGACACGCCCCGGTTCCCCAGACCTTTGCTCCTGCTCACCGCCGGCCTGCTGGCCGTCGCGATGCTCGCGACCGCTGCCCCACTCCAGGCGGAAACCTACGACTCGCCTCAGGCTTGTCTGGAAGCCGCCCAGCAGCTCGTCGAGCAAAAGGAATACGCCGGCTTCGTCGACTGCATGACCAGCGATTCGCAAAGCGTCTTGGCCGCCGGCCTGACGGTCATGCCCCTGGTTCGCGCCTCGATGGCGGCAATCGGCGGGCCCGAGGCCGTTGACGAGGCCAAGAAAAAGATGGCCAATGTCTACGAGGTTATCGAACGCAACGGCGTCGAGGCACCCACGATGGAACAGCTGGCCGCGACGGGCAGAGACCCTGAGAAGATGAAGGCCTTGCTCAACAGCCTGCTCGAGCCGGTTGAGGATCATGCCGCCTACCTGGTCGAACTGATGGCCGCCTTCGAGACAGTCGACAAGGACGGGGCGACGCGGCCGACCGTCGTCGACTCCATCCAGGGTGAGCTGACCGACATCAATATCGAGGGTGATATTGCCACCGGAACACTGACCCGCGAAGTCGGCGGTCGCCAAATCTCGAACCCCATGCGGTTCAAGAAGGTCGACGGCGGCTGGCTCATCGACATTCAGCTCGGCGGTCGCGACGGGGCTTAGCGTCGCGACGGGGCTTAGCGTCGCGACGGGGCTTAGCGTCGCGACGGGGCCTCGAGAAAATTCGGGGCCTCTCGGCGCAAAGGGGCCCAGAATCGCCCCGGGAAGATCGATCCTCTCGTGGCTTACTTTGGTCGCCCGTTGATTTGCGGGTAGCCGCAACTTTACCGCGCGCCCATTGAGCCTTGGCGATCTGCCGGCCACAATGCGTACGCACGCGTCGGATCATCTTCCGCACGTCGCATCTCCGCCGACCTGACGAAGCGGGCCGTCGCTCGCTTGCTCCGAGGCCAGACACGATGCTCGCCAAGCTGCGCACCTTTTCGCTGTTGGGAATCGATGCGCTGCCGGTCGAGGTCGAGGTCGACATCTCGCCGATGGCGATCCCCAAGACGGTGCTGGTCGGCCTGCCCGAGGCGGCCGTCAAGGAATCGACGCACCGCATCGAACGGGCGATCGTCAACTCGGGCTTTCAGCGGCCGCAGGATCGCGTGGTGATCAATCTCGCCCCGGCGGAGCTGCCCAAGCAGGCCGCTTCGTTTGACCTGCCGATCGCCGTCGGCATGCTCGTCGGCAGCGGGCAGCTCGACTCCGATCGCCTGGCGGAGTACGCGGTGGTTGGCGAGCTGGCCCTCGACGGGGCCACGCGGACCAGCAAGGGTGCCCTCTCCATGGCGATCGCGGGGGCCGAGCAGCGCGGCATGCGGGGACTGATCGTGCCACGGGCCAACGCCGTCGAGGCCGCTGTGGTCGATGCGGTCGAGATCATCGGGGTTTCGTCGCTGTCCGAGGCGACCGGCTTTCTCTCCGGCCGTCTCGACATCGATCCCACGCCGCCCCGGCTCGACGAGTGGCTGGCCGCCAGCTCCAACTACGAAGACGACTTCGTCGACGTCCGCGGTCAGGAAATGGCCAAGCGGGCCGCCACGATCGCCGCCGCCGGAAACCACAACCTGCTCATGATCGGTCCGCCCGGCACGGGCAAGACGATGCTGGCCAAGCGCGTACCGACGATTCTGCCAAAACTCACGCCGGCCGAATCGATCGAGACGACGCGAATCTTCAGCGCCATGGGCAAGCTCGCCGCGGACGATCCGTTGCTGCGCATGCGGCCCTTTCGCGCGCCGCATCACACCATCAGCGATGCCGGACTCGTCGGCGGCGGGTCGATCCCCACGCCCGGTGAAATCAGCATGGCTCACAACGGCGTGCTGTTCCTCGACGAGTTGCCCGAGTACAACCGGCGGACCCTGGAAGTCCTGCGACAGCCGCTCGAAGACGGCTACGTCACGATCGCCCGTGCAAACAACACGACGACCTTTCCGGCCAACTTCATGCTCGTCGCGGCGCTCAACCCCTGCCCTTGCGGCTATCGCAACGACCCACGACGGGCCTGTCAGTGTTCGGTGCCGCAGGTCGAGCGCTACATGAGCAAGATCAGCGGACCGCTCTTGGACCGTATCGATATCCACATCGAGGTGGCCGCGGTTCCCTTTCGCGAGCTCTCCGAGGCACCACCGGGGAGCAGCAGCGCAGACATGCGGCTACTGGTCGAAACGGCCCGCCGGGCCCAGCAACACCGCTTCGCCGGCACGGCGGTTCGCGACAATGGACACATGTCGCACCGTCAGATCCGCGAGCACTGCCGGCTCGACCGCGAGAGTGCGAATCTGCTGAAAACCACCATGGAGCAGCTGGGCCTTTCCGCGCGGGCCCACGACAAGGTGCTCCGCGTGGCCCGGACCATCGCCGACATGAGCGAGTGCGAGGCGATCGAGCCGGAGCACGTGAACGAGGCGCTCAACTACCGCATGCTCGATCGGCAGTTGTGGACGTGAGCCGCCGCGGCCTAGAGCGCATCTCGTTTATCTCTAGCGTCTTGGCGAGCTACGGCTGTGCTTGGCTACGTCGACCTGCATCGACGAATCTACCAATTCGCCTGCATCGATCTCCTTGCCAAACTTGCCTCGCCTACGCCAATGACGCTTCACCTAACCTAGACACGCTCTAATCCCCAACCCGCTTCGGCTTGCAGATCTGCTTCGACTTGCGGGCAAAGGCCCCGCACTTCTTGCACCGAAACTTGGCCGGCTTCAGCTTGTGCTTCTTCGAGTCCTTACGACAGCCCATGCCCGGTTCCGCCTCACCCGTTCCCCGTCACTCAATGCGTCACGTCACTCGATGCGTGCCGATTCGCCTGCCCCACGTTCGGCCCCGCCGTGCCCTTATTGTGACACAGTGGCCGCGCCCTGCAAAAGGTCGGCCCGAAGGGGGGAAGCAGACGCGAGCGTGGTCCTGCCGCGTGGCCACCATGGCCGTCGGTCTCAGGCCGCCCGTCGTCGCCGGCGACGCACCAACAACAGCCCGGCCAGGGCCGCCGACGCGAGTGCGAAACTCGAGCTCTCCGGCACGGGCGTTGCGCCCAGCACGACCAGATCGAACGGCACCAACGGCGCCCCCAGGAAGCGGCTGACCTGATTCACGCTCAACAGGGCCGTCAGCCCCGCCAGGTCGAGCCCGGTCGGAAAGACGAAGCCGATCGAGCCGGAGCCAGGCGCCAGGGCCGCCTCTTCGATCTGCGACGTCAGCGCCGTCGTCACTCCGGCCAGAATCGCCGTGTGATTGCCAGGCAGAAAACTGTTCGTCAGATTCTGCAGCGAATAGCCGATGATCGTACTGCCATCGGGATCCAGCACGACCTCGCCGGTGGCCGGGTCGTAGATCAGATCAGGAATGCTCGAGTCGCCCGCCGCGGCCGGAGGACCGAGCGCGCCCTCGTCCAAGGGGCCTGTGAACTCACTGAGCATAATGAGCAGATCACTGACGTCGACGTCGCCGTCGCCAAAAGGATGGGCCTCGACGTCACCTTGGGCGCGGGTCTTGCTGACCGTACCGGGACCGGTGAAGTTGGAGAATGCCGGCAGAATGTCGCCCGAGATGTCGATGTCGCCGTCACAGTCGGCGTCACCCAGTCGGCATGCCAACTGGACGTCGAACTGCAGAGCCGGCTGCCCCAACCCGGTCGTGACGTCGCGCGTGGTCAGTGTGTTGAAGACCTCGACCAGCGTCAGGCCGGAGGGCAGAATCTGACCGATGCCCATGGGGGTCGAAATCGGGGAAAGGCTGGCCTCGGAAATCTCGCCCACGACCGACGTCGCCACACCGCCCAGCACCGGCGTGTGATTGGCCGGCAAGAAAGCGTCGTCCGATCGCAGCACGTAGAGATTGATCGTCCCCGTATCGCGCGGATCGAGGTAGACGTCGCCGGTCTGGGCGTCGTACACCAAATCGGGAGCGGCCGGATCATCGTTGCTGATCTCGGCCGACATGTTGATGGTGAGCGTCTGGTTCGTGCCCAGCTCGTCGGTAAAGCTCAGATCGTAGCTGGCCGCGAAGGTGCCGAGCTGGCTCGTATCGACCGACGCGGAGAAGGAGTTGGTAAAACCCGGCAACAGGTCGACGAACGGGGCCACGTCGGTCGTCAGCACGCTGGTATCGCCCGAGCCGGCCACCGAGAGCAGGTCGAGGGCCGCCACGGTGCCGCCGACGGCGAAGTTCGTGATGTCGACATCCGCCGGCGTGACCGCTTCCATAAAGGCCACCGACCCGAAGTCGATGTTCAACACGTCGAGGTCGACCGAACTGCTGAATGAGGCGTTCGATGGCGTGTCGATGACGCCTGTGCCGAAGGTCGCCCCGGGAGCATTCGCCTGAATCCAGGAGATGTGGGGAAAGGTGCCGGTCCACCAGCTGATGTCGCCGTACACGCTCGTGGCAGTCGTGCCGCCGGACAGTATGCCGACGATCTGACCGTCGACGACCAGGGGACCGCCGCTGTCGCCGGGAGCCGTGGTACCTTCGTTCGGCAACATTGTCGGCGAGCTGCCCAGGCCGGAGAGGGTGTTCGAGGTGCCCGTTTCGTTGTCGAAATCGGTATTGAAGATGTTGCCGCTCGTACCAGGCGTGCCTGGCGGATGGAGCGCCGCGCCGTAGGAGTCGATCACATTCTCGGCGGCCCAACGTCGTCCGTCGGCCCCAAAACCGTGACCGGAGCTGCCGATGCCGTTGTAGCCATAGCCGACCGTGTCGGCCACCACGCCGACCGGATTCGACAAGGCGATGGGCATCGGCGTCACGCCGACCGGCGCAGGACTCGAGAGGGTCAAGATCGCCAGGTCGGTGCCGTCGGTGAGGACATTCGTGGCATTCACTTCCGACTTGGCGGTCACGCTATACACCGCGTCGGAACCGCCGTCGTTATCAAGGTGATGAAAGTGGACCGACATGCTCCCCGTCGAGGCCCCGAAGGTGCAATGCTGGGCCGTGAGCACGTGCGTGGCATCGATCAACGCGCCCGAGCAGAAGCTGCCACCGACGAACAACTCGATGACCGCCGTGTACGGATCGCCCAAGGCGACGGCCGCGCTGGAACCGGCGGTGTCGTTGATGACGATCGCCGAGGCAGGCGAAGCCGAACCGATGAGAAAAGCGAGGATGAGTAAGCCAATGCCGAACCGGTTGCCGCCTCGGTGAGTTTGCATGGAGGTTCCTTCTCGTACGACGGGGTCGCCAGCGTCCGCAGGCGCGGGGAGCGGGATGCTGCGGGCGGCGGTGGCGCCCTGACAAATCGCCAGGGCGGCCTTGGGGGTCAACTTGCGACTTAGGATAAGTGACTCCCGCCCGACGCGTCAAACGCTTTGCGAAAAAGCGACTTAGGGCGAATCGGCTGGCGGAGATTGCCGCTCCGTAATGGCAGTGCGGATGCGGCAGCCGAGAGGCCACCTCTACCGCTGCTAACGCTTTACGCGGCCGACTGAGTCCCCTATTCGCTACAGCCGGACCGCGCGGTCCGCAGGCCCAGCCACCCGCCCGAAAAAAGGTTAGGCGGCGAGCGTAACCTACAGTTTCCATAAGCAGATAGGTCCCCTAGAGCGTGTCTAGGATAGGTGTCGCGTCCTTGGCGTGGGCGAGGCAAGTTTGGCAAGGAGACCGAAGCCGACGAATTGTGGATTCGTCGATGCAGGTCGACGTAGCCAAGCACCGCCGTAGCTAGCCAGGACGCTAGAGATAAACGAGACGCGCTCGAGAGCGGTCCGCGGCAGGTGCCTCGAACCGCTGCCTGTCGCCGCCATCCAGCCCGTGCGCCCCACAGCCGCGTCCCAGAGCCCCGCGCGAGTCGCCACCCATGGAAGCGATCATCGTCATTGCCGCCGCCGCCGCGCTGGTTTGGGCGATCGTGTTTACGGCGCGAATTCCGCTGGCTCTGGCTTGCCTGTTGTACCTGATCGCCGGCTGCTGCTTCGGCAAGTACTTCTATGCCATCGACGCGGCGATTCCGATCTCGCTCGACCGGCTGCTGCTGGTGCTCGTGGCCGGAACCTTCGTGGTCCGGCGGGCCCTGCGCCGCTACGAACCGAAACCGCTCGACCGCGCCGACTACGTCTTGCTGGCGTTCGTCGGGTGGCTGGTCCTGCAAACCCTCTTGATCGACTGGTCGCACAAGCCGCCAGGAAAAGACAACATCACGCCGCTGTGGCATCTGCTGGTCGGCTACCTGATTCCGTTCTCGTTGTACTGGATCGCCCGTCAATCGACGCTCGACGATCGAGGCGTCTCGGCGGTGCATTGGGGGCTGGCGGGCTTTGGCGTCTACCTGGCCATCACCGGCATCCTGGAAGGGATCGGGGCCTCGGCCCTGGTCTTTCCGCGGTACATCGCCGATCCCGACGTGGGCATTCACTTCGGCCGTGCCCGCGGACCGATGGTGCAGTCGGCCCGGTTTGGAACCTATTTGAACATCTGCTTCGCGGCCGCCTTCGTGGGGCTCTACTGGCGAGGACGTTGGGGCCGCCCGGGCGTGCTGTTGCTGATGTTGCTGACGCCGCTGTTCCTGGCCGCCAGCGCCTTTACTTACACGCGCAGCGTCTGGATGGGGAGCGGGCTGATCCTACTGGTGCTGTTGGCCTTGTTGCTGCGGGGTGCCTGGCGACCGTTGACCTTAGGGGCGTTGGTGCTGGTTGCCCTGGCCGCGGTCGCGGTCAAGCGGGACGACCTGATCGCCTTCGAACGCGAGAAGTCGGCCGCCGTAACCCGCGAGTCGACCTACATGCGGGCGAGCTTCGCCTACGTCTCTTGGAAGATGTTTCAGGACCAGCCGATCTTCGGCCGCGGCTTCAGCCAGTTCCCGCTGGACAGCAAGTACTACCTGAGCGACCGCGACGTCGACCTGAAGCTGGAGGCCTTGCGGGGCTACATCCACCACAACACCTACCTGAGCATCCTGGTCGACACGGGCCTGATCGGCCTGGTCCTGTTCCTGCTCGTGCTCGGAGGCAGCATCTACCAGGCGTGGCGTCTGTGGCGCGATCCCGACGCACCCGACTGGGCGCGGGGACACGCGCTGCTGCACATGGCCGCGATGGCCGTCTATCTGGTCCAACTAATGTCGCGAGAGGTGAGTTACACGCCGATCGAAAACGGTGTGATTTGCCTGCTCGCGGGAATTACGATCGGCACGCGCATGAAACTGGCCGGGCAGCGCGATAAGCTGCACGATGCCACTCATCATGCCGCGGAGGGCTGGACCGGAATGCGGTCTGGTCTGCCGGCCACGTCGTTCCCACGAACGTAACTGAGTCCGACATGATCCGCCGGCAAAAAGAAGGAAGACGAGAGATGAGTGTTGCCACCGCCCCACCCCAAGTTGCTCCGCGCGTCACGCGGCGCGTCGACTGGAAGAAACGCCTCAAGCGCGCCTCGGTGGCGCTGCTGGTCCTGACGACCGCAGTCGCCCTGTTCTGGCCCTATCGAGGAATCCATCGTCTGCGAAACGAGACGATCAAGGTTCCCCTGGCTTCGCCGTTCGGCAGTCCCTACATGACCGAAAAGGTGGTGCCGAACCTGAAGTTCTTCGAGCCGACCGGCGTGGTGGCCCTGCCGGATGACTCGGGTCGCCTGTGGGTGCTCGAGCGCCGCGGCAGCGTCCAGATGGTCGAAGATGACTACGACGCGGTGGAGAAGACCACCGTGGTCGATTTCTCCGAGCAGGTGATTCGCACGCCTTACGACGACGACGGGGCCCTGGGCATCGCCCTGCACCCGGAATTCGGCCAGGCCGACTCGCCCAACCGCGGCTACTTCTACATCTTCTACACGGCCTTGATCGACGACGTCTGCTACGACCGGCTCTCGCGTTTCACGATAGCCGACGGCGAGCAGGTCGCCGATCGGGACAGCGAGCTGGTGCTGATCGATCAGCGCGACCGCGACCTGTGGCACAACGGCGGGGCCCTGGCCTTCGGTCCCGACGGCTTTCTGTATGTCGGCGTCGGCGACGAGGGGTCGCTGGGCGACGACTATCGCAACGGTCAGCGCATCAACCGCAACCTGTTCTCCGGGCTGTTGCGTATTGACGTCGACCAGCGGGGCGGCGAGGTGAGCCACCCGATTCGCCGCCAGCCGCAGAACGGTCGCACGGCCCACTACTACATCCCGTCCGACAATCCGTTCGTGGGCGTCGAGGGAGCCCTCGAGGAGTTCTACTCGATCGGTTTGCGGAATCCCCACCGCATCTCGTTCGACCGTCAGGGTCGTCTGTGGGTGGGCGACGTCGGCCAGGATCTGCGCGAGGAGCTCAACCTGGCCAGACCGGGTACCAATCATCAATGGAGCTACGCCGAGGGCACGTTGCCCTTCGACCAGAGCCACCTCCGCGGAAAGAAGCCCGATCCGTACTTCGGCATCGAATCGCCGCCCGCCTTCTCCTACGGCCACCTGAACATGAACAACGCCGTCATCGCCGGACACACCTACTACGGCGAAGAATACCCTGAGCTGGAAGGGGCGTTCATCTACGGCGACAACGGTTCGGGCCGCATTTGGGCCCTGCGATTCGACGAGAACGGCAAGGCCCACCAGCAGGAATTGCTGGCCATCAACGCCACCGGCAAGACCGGCCTGGCCTCGTTCGGGCTCGACGCCGATGGCGAAATCTTGATCGTCGAGGTGGGCGAAGGCGATCAGGAAGGCGGCACGATCTATCGGTTGGTCGAAAGTGACGGCGTGACTGGCAACACGATGCCCGAGAAGCTCTCGGAGACCGGCATCTTCGCCGACCTGGCAAACTTCGAGCCAGAGCCCGGCGTGATTCCCTATGAGATCAACGTTTCGCGCTGGCATGACGGAGCCATCGCGCGGCGCTGGATCATGCTGCCCGGCGACGGCACCGATCCCGAGTCGACGAACGACCGCATTGGATTCGCCAAGCAGGACAAGTGGCGATTTCCACCCGGCACGATCTTCGTGAAGCATCTCGACCTGCCCATGGGCGACGCCGCTGGCGACGGCCGACCGGTTCGCCCGGTGGAGACGCAGCTGCTCGTCCTGCAAAACGATGAGCAGGCCTTCGGCGTGACGTATCGCTGGAACGACGAGGGCACCGACGCCGTGCTGCTCGAAGACGAACTGCGGGAGACTATCGCGCTACCGTCACGCGACGGCGAAGTGGTCCAAACGCAGTGGCACTACAATAGCCGCTCGTCGTGTCTGACGTGTCACAACAAGACCGCCGGCTTCGTGCTTGGCGTCTCGACACGACAGTTGAATCGCCAGGTGCGCTACCCGCGCGTCGGCCACCGCAACCAACTGGTCGAGTGGAGCCGGGGCAGCATGTTTGTCGAGAAGATCGAGCAAGACCAGGTGGACAAGCTGGAGCGGCTCGCGCCGATGGATCGCGAGGAAGTCGATCTGACCACCCGGGTGCGGTCGTACCTCGACGCGAATTGTGCCCACTGCCACCTTCCGGGCGGTGTGCGTGCTTCGTTCGACGCCCGCTGGAGCACGCCGCTCGAGCAGCAGAACCTGATCGGCGGTGCCGTGCTCAACCCCAGCGAGTTGGTCAAGGCGCGGGTGGTGACGCCGGGCAACCCCTCGCGGTCGGCGTTGGTTCACCGCCTGCTGCACGACGACAATCGCATGCCACCGCTCGATGTCCACCAGCGGGATACGGAGGCGATCGAGGCGATCTATCGCTGGATCGATACCTTGCCGCGAGTCGAGCTGCCGCCGCTGCCACCGGGACTTCAGGGGGCCGCAACGGGTTTCGACCGGGAAGCGGCGCCCAAGTCGCCGGAGGGGGCGGATTCGGCCGAGGCCGCAGCGTCGCTCGAGACTAAGGAGTCGCCCGGGGCAACCGAGTCGGCTACAACACCGGGGCCGGAGCAAGCGCCCCAATAGCCGCCGTGGCAACCGCCTTGTCGTCGAACGGGGCGGTCGTGCTATCAGTCCCCTGGCCCGTGTGCGCGAGGGCGAACTTCGCATGGGTCGGTCCGCACCAATCGCCTATAATCGGGCTCGCCGCAGGGAACGTGGCAAGGCGAAGCAAGGAGGTGCAGGCCGATGGCGGGAGACCAGGTGAGTAGTCAGCCGCTCGACGTACGCGAAGTCGATGTGGTGGCTCCCAACTTCAAACGGCGACTGTCCGGCGTCACCTCGACGATCATCCAACTGCTACCGCTGCAGCAGAAGCTCGGCACACGCATCGCCGGGCTGGGCCCGGGCCTGCCCGGCACGTTGCCTCACGTGCGAACGCGGCACGCCTGGAGGCTGTTGGGGCGGCCCCGCCGTGGCCAACTTCGGGTGTGGCACGCGCGGCGCAACGTGGAAATGGCGGCCGGCGTGATTCTGCGCCACCTCTTCCGGGCCCCGCTCAGGCTGCTCTTTACTTCGGCGGCCCAGCGAAAACACAAGCCGTTCACGCGGTGGTTGATTCGCCGGATGGACGCCGTGGTGGCGACGAGCCGCAAGGCGGGAGCCTACCTGGAAGTTCCCCACACTGTCGTCATGCACGGCATCGACACCGAGCGGTTCACGCCGCCGACCAATAAGCGGGCCCTGAAGCAGTCGCTGGGCTTCGATCCGGACCTGAAGCTGATCGGTTGCTGTGGCCGCATTCGCCATCAGAAGGGCACCGACCTGTTCGTCGAGGCCATGATCGAGCTACTCCCGCAGCGACCCGATTGGTGCGCTGTCTTCTCGGGTCGCACCACGGCCGAGCACGCGGGCTTTCTGCAGAAGCTGCAGCAGCAAATCGCCGATGCCGGGTTGAGCGAGCGGATTCGCTACGTCGGCGAACATCCGCGGATCACCGAGCTGTTTCAGTCCTTCTCGCTCTACATAGCGCCACCCCGCTGGGAAGGCTTCGGCCTCACGCCGCTCGAGGCGATGGCCTGCGGCGTGCCCACGGTGGCCACCGACGCGGGCGCCTTCTCGGAGTTGATCGTGGAAGGTCGGACGGGAAGCGTCGTCGAGCGCGACAACGTGGCGGCCCTGGTGGCCGCCGCAGCACCCTATCTCGACGACGAGGAGCTTCGTGAGCAGGCGAGCGGAACGGCAATCGAACACGTGCGGGCCAACTTTCCGCTGAGTCGCGAGGCGGAGAGCCTCAATCGCATCTACGCCGAGTTGCTGGGCCAGGACATTGACCAGCCGCTGCGTGCTGCCGCTTAGGCGTGCGGTCGCTAGCAGACCTTCGCCGACCGGCGCCTGCCATTGCGCATTGCTGGTGTTCGCTTTGCTGTTGGTCCGCCCACGAACCGGTGGTAAGGTGGCCGGGCCAAACAGCTTCGATTGGTCGGAGTCGTCGTATCCGCTGGCTGCGTAGCCCCAGGACCCCACGTCCGTGAAACCTTATCGCCCGCCGCGCAAGCTCTATCGGCACCGCAAGTACCTCTTTACGGCCGAGTCGCTCCTCCCGCCGCTGTCTGGTGTGCGGGGACCGCGAGCGTTTCTGCCCGCCGACGAGTTGGCGGCCCGGCATCCCGAGTTCGTCACGCGACACGAGGTGGGAACGCCCGAAACGTTGCCGCGCTACGACTACCACTACCAAGGTGGCGACGCCTTCTACACCGGCCACTTGGATGAAACGCCCGTCGCGGCCGACCACTACTTCGCGATTCGTGAGGGGCGTGTCTATGGTCGCCACGGCACCGTCATCGGCCCCGACGATCTGGCCCTTCAGGAGTTCGACTACGGCGCCCGCAAGCTGGCCGAGTTGGAAGACGTGCTGACCGGCTATCGCTGGCGACCGCGATATTGGAAACACCGGCTCCGCCGGGCCGCGTTCCAGCTTCGCATGCCGGCTCCGCAACGCTTGTCGGGGCGTCTGTTCGTTATCAACGGCGGTGCGTCGCACAACTACTATCACTGGACGATCGAGACGCTGCCGAAACTGCACACGTTGCAGGCGAGCGGGCTGGAGGCCGACTGGTATCTGGCCGATACGCTGATGTCCTTCCAGCGACAAACGCTGGAGGCCTTTGGAGTGCCGCTCGACCGTGTGATTCAGCCCTACAGCTCCTTGCACTTGCAGGCGGATGAACTGCTGGCGGCCCCGCGTCTGTTGGCGGAATCGTGCCGCGCGATGGGCCGCAAGATCCTCGCCCACGCCGGAGATCAGGCAACACCACCTTCACCTCGCGTTTACGTCAGCCGCCGCGGTACGCGACGCGTACGCAACGAAGCGCAATTGGCTGCGTTGCTGAAGCGTTTCGAGTTCGACGAGCACTTCTTGGAAGACTATACGGTCGCCCAGCAGGCGCAGTTGTTCCACCAGGCGGAAGTGATCGTCGCCCCCCACGGGGCTGGTCTGGCAAATCTGGTCTTCGCCCGGCCGGGCGCGCAGGTCGTCGAACTGATGACCGAAGGACGTCGGGCCCTCTACTTTCCCGAGCTGAGCCGGTTGATGGGCCTCGAGCACTGGTTGCTCGAATCGTCTCGCATCGGGCTGCGGCAGGACATGGTGGCACCGGTCGATCAACTCGAGCGGGTCCTGGAAGAGCTCTGCCGTAAACCGCGTCGCGGGGCTGCAGCTTGAGCAGGCGACTGGCGACCGCTTAGCTGGCCAACCGCCGTACGGGTTCGCCACTCTCCGCTTCCACCAGTTCGCGGTCGTCCTCGCCAGGCTGATGCGTCGAAGCGTAGTGGGCCAGGTCGGTGACGTGGAAATCGTCCAGCAGTGGCTGTCGACCATCATCGGCGACCGTGAAGAAGGGCGTATTGCCGTAGAACGAAGCCCACATCGAGTAGGTGCTCATCGGCGTCCCCAGCAGGTAGTCGCAGCCGGCCAGGGCGTAGAGATCCTCGACGATCTGGCCGGTCGAGCGGTGGACTTGCAGGTCGCCAAACGGACTCGCGTCGACCGCCTCGTCAGAGCAAATCAAGAAAGCGACACGTGAGTTTGGGAACTGGCTCACCGTGTGCTCCATGGTGGCGGTGAACTGGGCAACCGAGCGATGGAAGCGACCGCCGTGCCAGCGACGAAAGTCGCCCTGGCGAATATGGGCGCCGATCAACACGTCGCAATCGCGCCGAGCTCGCTCGAGCGTCTCTTTGACCCGGTCGCGGTGTCGGGGCACAAGCTGCAGGTGCTCGCGAATCGCCGCTGTGTGTTGCTGCACGCGCTCGTCATAGCGAAAGGTCTCGCCCTGCAGCACGACCGGCTTGCGTTCGCCCAGCGCCGCGGCGACCGCCTCGCCGTGGAGCGGGACGATCTGCTCGCTTCCCCGCAGCAAAGAGAATCGACCCGGCAGGCGTTTGGCCAGGCTATAGAGATGCCGACCTCCCCAGCCGGCTAGTCGCCGCGTGCCCCCGCAAGCCAACCGGCTTCTCACGCGGGGATAGCGCACGAGCGGATCGCCCTGCGTGCCGACAAAGTAGTGGGCGTAACGGGCGAAGGCCAGGTTGACGATCCGGGTGTGGCTCTCTCTGGCGAAGCCGATGAGGTGGGCGAACAGGAATAGCTGGTTACACAGCCGACCGAGCGGTCGCGCGACGATGAGCCGCCTATCGCGAGCGGAAGACAGACGAACAACCGCGGCATCGGTATCGGTCTTCATGGCTGTCGGTCTCTTATTGATGGCTGCGTTGTTCATGAGCCCTACGCCGCGGCGGTGATAGCTGGAATGCCGGCCTCCCGCTGGTCGGCCTGGATCATTGGCTGCGCAGGGCTCAATAGCAATCCTCGTCGACTCGGCCCGTCGGGCAACCCAATCGCCTCAAAGCCGCCGCTGATAAAGGACGTCGTGATAGGAGAGCGTGGCCACGGGTGCGTAGTGGGGGGCGAGATAGTCGTCGATCTCTTCACGGTAGCGGGCTTCGATGAGCATGTAGAGCGGCTGATACCGCGCGAAGTCGAGTCCCTGCAGGGCCGATAGCTCGTAGCCTTCAACGTCCAACGACAAGAGATCGATGTGCGTGACCTGGTGCTCGTCGAGAATCGAGGTGAGCGACCTTGCCGGCACCGTCAGCTGGTGGGTCTCGACCCGCTGAATCTCGCAGCCCTTGTCGATGTGTTCCTGTTCTTCCTCGGCCGATTTCATACCGCCGGCGACGACCGACATCAGGTCACAGTAACGCATCTCGATGTTCTCGTCGGCATAATCGAGCGGCACCAGCGCCGCATTCTCAACCGCACAGCGGGGTCGATTTCGACAACAGGCGCGGTACAACTCCGGGACCGGCTCGATCAGCAACCCACACCACTTGCGGTACTTCTCGAACAACAGCGTGTTGCTCTGTTTGATGCCGTCATTGGCACCGGCTTCGACGAAGAACCCCTCGTCGAAGTCGAGATAACGCTCGAGCTTCAGGTCGAGTTCGTTCAGTGCGTAGCTCGTCTTTCGCCAGTGGCTGATCAGCTTGCGAATTCCTTTGCTGAGCGAGCTCATGCGGCCTTCCTCGGCGGATCGTGGGGGCCGTTGTCGTACCAAGATCGCACCCGGCGGCGGATCTTCTTCTTAAGCCGCACGAGCTTCGGCTCGCGCTGAAACCGACGCGCAAAGCAGATCTTGTCGGCCTCTTTGTTGCGAATCACGGCCGGCGGATGGCGAAACTCCGACAGGGTATCGACGGGCCGGGCCGCCAGGTGGTGATCGACCTGACGCGTATGGGTCGCCCGCTGGTCGAAGCCGAGGTTGCAAATCAAGTTCACGGCAGGAATGACCGAAAGCCCACTTTGCGCGAAGCAAGAATAGGCCCACGAATAGGCCCAGCTGTCGATTTCCCCGCGACATTGCCGATCGAAGATCTGCCGCCAGTAGCGCTCTTCGGCAGCGCTATCGGCGAAACTGGCCAGGCACCCGGCGGCGTCGAACTCCGGCCAGGTCTGCAACTCCAGGTCAAAATTCTCCCACACGCGTCGCCAACTCGCCCAACCCCAGCACTGAAAGTACTTTGAAAACGTGTAGCCGTTGCCGTACGGAAGCGGGCCCCCTTCATAGCCATTGCCCGCGATCGAAACGATGCGACGATCGTGGCGATAGTGGGCCAGCAGCTCTTCGCAAAAGGGAAAGAAGCTCGGATCGGGCAGGCAGTCGTCTTCCAGAATGATCGCCTCTTCGCACTGCTCGAAGATCCAGGCCAGCCCGCTCGAGACGCGTCGCTTGCAGCCGAGGTTCTCCTCGGCGTAGTTCGTTTGGACCTCGCAGGGCCAATCGACACGTTCGATGATCGCACGGGTCGCCCCGACCTGAGCCCGTTCGTCCGCGCGATCGGCTCGGGGTCCGTCGCCCACGACCAGCAGCCGCTCCGGACGCGCTTGCGCGATCGCCGCGAAGACTTGCTCCGTGAGGTCGGGGCGATTGAAGATCAAGAAGGCGACGGGCGTCTTTACCGACATCGTGGTATCTCGCCAGGGAACGGCCCGCGCACTGCCGGATACGACTGCAGCACCGGCGCGCGGGCGGCGGATGGTACGCGGGAAAGCCGCCCGCGAGCAACCACAATCCTGACGGCGATCGGGACGCGCACGCCTGCGCGCATTGCCAGCACGAGAATCGCGGCGCGGCGCAGTAACGCCAGCCGGAACGCGACCGCGAGATGAAGAGCGATCTAGCGCTCGGGCGGACCGACGTGGGAAATCTGCGCGGCCTGCGAACAATTCCCGTTCACGTCGATGCAGTTGATGATGTACTGCAACGGCTGGCCTTCGAGAAACACGTGCGGGCTGCGAAACTTGACCGTCTTCTCGTAGGACTTGCCCTTGAGCGCCGCCCCGCCGACCAAGGCGTCGATGCCGCCACCCCCCCGCTGCATACAGATCACCGCGTGGAGGCCCGCGTTGTCGCTCATCTTGAGGTTCAGCTCGACGAAGTGCTGACCGCCGGGCGGCGGTCGCACGACAGTAAACTCGAGCGCGGGGTTCTGGCCGTCGCGCTCGTCGAACGACTCGCTCAGGAACCGGGTCGCCGCGGCCACGCGCGCATGGTGCGGCGAGAAACGGACCAGGCGTTTTGAGGCCGTCCGGTGATCAAACATCTTGCCCAGGTTGTGGTAGCCCTGGGCCATGATATTGCGATTCACGTCGCTGGTGTCGTGCAGCATGTAGAAGATGTGGCCGAGTTCATGAATCAGCACGCCGTTGCTGACTTGAATTTCCTTGTTCCGCGGTTGGGCGTCGTCGCCCTCGCCGACCGGAGTGACGTCGAAGAAGTTCTCGATCTGCTCTTCGATCGTGGTGGCCGTGATCTCATCGCGAAGCATGTCGCCCGAGACCATGGCAAACCCACAATACGGATAGGCCGGTCGGGCCTCGGCGATGCCGCCCGCTTCCGAGAAGATCAAGCAGGCACGACCGGTCGGGTCGCCGAGCTTCTGCAGCACTTCGTTCTGGGTACTATCGAGCAGACGATCGACCGAAAAGGGCTCGCCCGTGTAGAAGACCGAGGGGTGATCCCCGTTGATCAGATGCACCTGTAGCTCGCCCTCTTCGTCGAACTCGAAGTCGAGTCC
>ERZ869936.856-NODE-856-length-25273-cov-6.323499_pt1 | contig 25273 bp, 30 predicted proteins | sample MGYA00520876_ERZ869936 | MGnify/ENA primary metagenome ERZ869936 (study PRJEB32218, sample SAMN09650985) | biofilter metagenome | isolation source: enrty point of leading RO module | place: Saudi Arabia: Thuwal, RO plant located on Red Sea | collected 2016-02-17 ... | reverse complement strand
CGTCCGCGACACCCAGCTCCGGGGGACCGAACCGATGGGGCGAATTCAAAATGACGCATACTACACACCCCCGGACCTAGCCCGTGCAGTGGTGGCTCGCACCGTACCCAGGCTGGAACACCGACAGGGGCAACGTAGGATCTTGGAGCCTTCGGTGGGTACAGGTAACCTAGCCCGGGCGCTTTCCGAGGCTCTCCCCGGTTGCCATATTACCGGCGTGGAAATAGACCCACAAGAGGAGGGGTGCGAGGCGTGCAACCTAACCGTGATCGGTGATTTCCTTAAGGTTAAGTCTCTGACCTCGTATGATTTGATCCTAGCGAACCCGCCCTACAATGGTGTCGTGGAGCATATCAGTCGAGCTCTCGACCACCTGGCCGTAGGCGGGCTAGCGGCCTTCCTGGTGCGGTCGGACCTGCTGAACACGCGCAAACTGTTGTCTCTCTGCGCCGGTCGGGACTGGTATCCACGTTGGGAGGATCGCCTAGTGGGCCGACCGAGCTTCGTGGGTACCAACGGGACCGGGCGGTACAACTACAGCCTGGTCACCTGGTCGGATACGAATCTCGTCGGCGTGGAGTATTGTGAGACGCGGTGGTTAGACTGGAGGGAGGTGAGCCGTGGGCAAAATGCAACGTAACAAGGGCGCCCGCATCGAACGGGAGATCGTGCACTTGCACCGCGATGCGGGCATCCGGGCCAGCCGTGTGCCGCTCAGTGGGGCATGTGAGGGCTACAAGGGCGATCTGACCATTACCATGCCGAATCTCCCCAAACTGGACCTGCGGGGCGAGGTTAAGGCAAGGAAGAACGCCGCCGGGTTCAAGGTCATTTTGGGGTGGCTCGGCGACAATGACCTACTATTCCTCCGCCAAGACGGCGAGCGGGAGCCGCATGTGGTGATGCCGTGGCGTGTCTACATCGAGCTGATGGGGTGTGAGCTGACGGAGGTGGGTGATGAGTGAGCCTGATACATGGCGGCGACACATTCAGAATGCACGGTACTCGCTTCTAGATGCTGAGGTGAGTGCTGAGCGTCTGGACAAGAGGAGTTTCTCCTTGCACCTGATGGCCGCCAGCGAGTCTCTAGCTAAGGCACACTTCAGTTTTGAGCCAGCGGAGGATGAAGCTCATGACCCAGATAGTTAACACGCGGGTTTGCCTATCGGAGCCACTGCTCCGCCTCGCCGCTGAGATTGCGCCATATTGGGGTGTTAGCTGCGAGGACCTGATCACCAGTAATAACCAAACGTCGCTCCGAGCTCGGAGGGCCTGGTACCTGGTGATTGCCGAGCGCTATGGCTGGACCTATGGCGAACTAGCCCGCGTCCTCAATCGGGACGCCACGGCAACGGAAACGCAATTAAACAGGGCCCGGGTGGAGCGTAATGGCACCCGTTACACGTGGCCATGGGGTGCAATGTTTGAGGCTGGAATTACCGGCTGGATTCGAGGTGGAGAGTGACTGAGGTGTGGTACGGGCAAACCGAGTGGTCTAAATACGGGGCTGTCACCCGCGTGACCGATGGGCACTCCATCTACCATTGCACTATGTGCGCCTATCGCCTTGCGTGGGACTCTATCAGCGCACTAACATTGGCCCTGCAACTCCTCTGTGAACCACGTGAGTGGAAGCGTGTCAGCTGGTCCGATGGTATCCGCGCGATGCTGGACGGCAAGGCGGTGCGGGATATTGATGGCTGGCGGTACAGGGTACGGGGGTGCGAGTTTGAGGCATACTCACCCAACGATCCCCGCTGGTCTCCCCACGTGCCGACCGCTGAGGACCACTTCGAGGTGGCCTGTGACTGACAATGTATCCGCACCCGAACACTATACCCGTCTCACACCGGAGCCCCTGGCCGTCCTGGGCTCGTGGAACCTACCCTACTGCCGCTCCCAGGCCCTCAAATACATTGCACGGGCTGGGCACAAGAACAACGAAAGAGAAGATATCCAGAAAGCAATTTTCTACCTCCGGGCTGAGCTCGCGAGGCTGAACGGCGACACAGAGGCATTTGATGCACTGGCTGGGTTTCTGGATGGGGGGCGCGATGAACCTGAGCCTAAGCGGTGGGTGGCTATGCTTGGGTTTAAGCCGACGTGTCTGGAACACCTCCGGCGTGCATTGAAGGACGGGCGTATTCGGTGCAATTTCGGCGAGGTAACGGATCTGTCCGGTCAGCTGATGTGGGCCGATGCGGTTGGGCTAGCTGGGGTGCAGGAGTATGATCTTGAGGAAACTGAGGACTGGGAATTCCAGCCGTGGAGCAGTCAATGACCTGCGCGGCAATTCCTGCACTCGAGTGGCGTCAGTCTCTGCAGCGCAGCAAGCTGGGGAGGGCTGCCAAGCTGGTCGGCATGATGCTTTCGATGTACTGGTCACCCACCAGCCCGGTGGTTTTCCCCTCGGTAACTCGGTTGTGTGAGGACTGTTCGGCCAGGCGCGACTTCGTGCACCGTGGATTGCGTGAGCTGGAGGCTGCTGGGTTTATCGAGGTGACCCGCGAGGTGGGTCAGTCCAATAGCTACCAGCTCATCGTACCCGACCGAAATATCGACGTCGATAAAACCGACACACCCATCGGCAAAACAGACCAGTCTGATACCCCGACTACGGTAGAACCGACCGATGTGTCGGCAGATCGGACTCTAATAAGAGATAATACAAATATACCCCCCATAGTCCCCCCTAAGCCGAAGCGGGCTCGCCGTTCTCAGTTGCCATCCAACTGGTCTCCACAATCGAGCCATGTCCAGCGGGCGGCCCAGCTGGGACTCGACCTAAATTCCCAGGCCGAAAAATTCCGGCTACACGCCGAGTCAACCGGGAGGCTGATGGTCAACTGGAACGCCGCATTTACCACATGGCTGATAAGGGCCTCTGAGTGGGCCTCTAAGCCATCTTCGGGCTTTCGGGCGGGTAGCCCCGCAGAGGACCCGCAAAACGGCGTTACGGAGGCGGCCAGGGCCCAGGGTAAGGCTACTCGGGAGAGGATGCTGGCGGCGAAGGCACGGAAACGAAAGTTAAAGCGATGACAGGTTGCGATATTACAGTGTGGAAGGAACTGGAAGGGCTGATTGCGGAGTGGCGTGAGGAGGCGCAGCGGGTCAACTCAGACCCTCAAGCTTCTGTGACTCTAGACTGGTGTGCTGATGAAGTTGAAGCTGCCCTGAAGAGGGCTCGTGAGCGCGGGGAGGTGCCGAGTGAGTGAGGTTAAGCGACGTTGCGTCATCGTCACAGGTACACGCCGTGTGCCTAGCGATCTGTGTATGTGGGGGGAAATCATGTCAGCCGTGGATGGCGCGTACCTCGTGATTACGGGTGGATGCTCTGGAGTAGACCAGGCGGCCGGATACCTCGCCACCACAGTCCTTGGTCTCGACTGCCTCACCATACCCGCGCAGTGGGAACGGGACGGGCGAGCCGCTGGACCCATCCGCAACCAAGCCATGATTGACATCGCGAAGAAACTGGAGGGCTTTGGGTACGAAGTGGAGGGCGCTGCATTTCCGTACGGAGAAAGCCGAGGCACGCGCGGCTGTATCAGGCTTATGCGCAAGGCTGGGATTTCCGTGAAGGTTGTGGAGCTGACTGAGGCAGACCTGGAGCCGCCTGCGAAAGAGAAGGCTGGGCTGTGAGTGGGGGACCTGCCGAGTGAACCAATTACCACCACATAATCTCGATGCAGAGGGCAGCGTAATATCAGCCGTCTTCGTTCAGCCCGAACTGGTGCATGAGGTGCGGCCACTGCTCTCACCCGAGGAGTTCTACAGCGAGGCGAATCGGATAATCTATGCGTCCATGCTCAGGCTTGCGGATGAGAATCGCAAGATCGATACCGTCACGGTGCTGACTGAGCTGAGGGCTGCGGGTCAGGACAGGCTCATCCCGGGCCCCGGTGGCGCCGCCGCCTACCTGGCACGAATCGTGGACACCGTTCCTTTCCACAGCCATGTCGCCGAATACGCCGAGATTGTGGCCGAGTGCGCGCGTCTGAGGGAGCTACGGCGGGCGTGTAAGGCGACGTTAGCCGAGATTGGCTCGGGTCCCGAGTCATCAACTCTAGTGGACTCTCTTGAGAGCAAGCTCCTAACAATCGTGCAACACAGCGAGACCGACACTCCCACAACGGCGCACCAGCTTGCTGGGGAGGTAATGGCGGCTGCCACGGCAGATCACAGTAGGCTAATCGGTTTTTCCACAGGAATAAAAGCACTTGACCGACACACCCAGGGCCTCCAGGCTCCTTATGTCTACACGATCGCGGGGCGCCCTGGGATGGGCAAATCGATCCTGGCCGGGCAGTTGGCACGCACTGTTGCAGGTCAGGGTGCTGCGGCGGTAGTGATATCCGCTGAAATGCCTGGACGTGACATTATGCGTCGCCTAATCGCCGCCGAGTCGGGCGTGAGCTCTACCCGGATCAAGGCCGGCCGCTCGCAGTTGGACGCTTCCCAGTGGGGCCTCGTGACCGACGCAATGGAGAGCCTGGGTAGGCTGCCCCTCTCGATTGCCTACCGCCCAGGGGTGACAGTGTCACAGGTAAGATCAGCTGTGCGCGTCGAGCATGCGAAGCTCCGCAAGGCACACGGGCAGGATCTCCCCCTCGGTCTGGTGGTGGTGGATTATCTACAGCTGATGACCGCCAGTAACCCCAAAGCCTCACGGGAGGCCCAGGTGTCCGAGCTCAGCCGCGGTTTGATGCGCCTGGCGGGCGATCTTAATTGCCCCATGTTAATGTTATCGCAGCTCAATCGTGGGTTAGAGTCCCGAGACGACAAGCGGCCTCGGCTTAGTGATCTGAGGGAGTCGGGCAGCATCGAGCAGGATAGCCACACGGTAATTATGTGTTATCGTGAGGGGTACTACAAGTCGCACGGCAGCGGCGGAACCGAGGATGCGCAGCTCCTAATTCGAAAAGATCGAGAGCACGGACCCGGCCAGATTGACGTACTTTTTGATGGGGAGCTCGCCACGTTCGCTGATGTATTCGATAATGATTACGACGACTTGGACACCTATGGCGATTTTCAGGATGGTATATAATGAAGCGATCGGTAAGACGTGCCCATTAGGAATGACGGACGCGATGGGGAAACCCGGTGGAAAAGCAAGCCGGCCAAGGAGCTGAGCAAACGCACCGTTACCCTTATCGGCCCCGAGGGTGATATTGAGCGCTCCGAAGATGGCACTTTCACGAAGAAGGGCGCCCTGGCTGCCGGGTCACGCAAGCGGCGTGTAACCAAATGGAAACCGCCGGTAGACATTGGCCCTTCCACTGATCTGGTGTGGGATGAGTGTATCGCTAAAGCGGTGGCCTGGTACAACACGCGGTGCAACGAACACAAGAAGATGTTGGGACACCTCTCGGCCGGAGTTTCCGCGCTGTTAAACGAGGCAAAGTTGAGCTTGGCAAAGCGCGAGTATTACGTCCAGCTCGCGCTGCGAGATCCTAAAGATCGTCACTACCTCACCCAGAGCGGCAGGGCCGCCGATAGTTTCACGAAGCAGATGCTTGCGGCGTGGGAACTCGCTATGCGGGAGGGCAGAGTGCTAGACCAAATCAAGGCGAGACAATCCCATCGCGGGGTGGGTGCAGCGTTTTCCGAAGACGAACCGGAGGGGGGTTGACAGCGTTCCTGGCGGCATATATCCTAGGCGTGCTAGTTATGGCGCTCCGGGAGGTAATGCAAAATGACAGCTGATGCGATCGAGTTGATTCGAGGGGGGGAGCTACAGCGCGCCATCGCGCTGCTACAGAGGGAGCTAGAGTCCCAGTTTCCACCCTACGGTAAAACCCCAACCGTTTACCTGAGAGATAAAAAAGGCCAGCTCACCAGTGAGATCAACCCAGAGTGTCAGTGGGTGTTCGACGGCGAGGGGACACCGACCTACAAATGGGATGGGTGCAACGTGCGGGTTGAGATGCATGAGGGGCGCGTGAGGACGATTCTGGGGCGGGATAAAAAATCCCAGCTCCCCGCGGCAGCTACCAACATAATCGGCCGCCATCTTGGCGGCGGGCTCAACGGGTGGTACTACGCCGAGCTAGTCGGCCCAGGGATAAACGGAAACCGTCACATGAGGGTGGCGCACTCATTGGTGCTATTCGACCACTTCCTGCACCTAGTGCCCACATGTGAGACCCCGATCGCTACAGTTGTGAAAGCGTGCCCGTCCCCTTGCGATGAGGGTGTCGTGTGGCATCACCCTGATGGCCGACGGGCGAAACTACGCGCGCCTGATCTGAAGCGGGCCGGCATTTGGCCCACGGAGTTGTCTGGTGACAGCTGATACGCTAATACAGATCGCCGGCGTTGTGCTGGGGCTGGGTATCGGTGCAATGCTGTTTGACGCATTGGTGGACCGGTGAGGGGTTCAGTTGAGGTTCAGATTATAGACGGAGTCAGGCGGCTGTGGTGTCAGTGTGGCACGCCATTTACTGGCGCCGTGAGTTGGGGGCTGGACCGTGATGTCTGTACAGTTCGCGCTTGGTGTGCATCCTGCGATGCACTGCATGTCATAGAGTTATCAGGGCTCACGGTGCGCGAGGCGCGTGCTGACCTGGCGGACTTGGCGGCATCGGAGCTGCGAGATTTGATAGGGGCCAAGGAGATTATTGACGCAGAAATCGAAACCACGCTTGAGGCAATGAACGAGCCCAGGCGCTACCGCTCAGTGGACGATGTCCGCCAGGACATCACAAGGCTCCGTGAGAGGGGCGACATGGCTTCTGTCCAGTCACTGGCGGTGCTGCGGCGCCTTTACGAGGCCAGGCCCGACACCGTGGGCCGTTGGCTCAATGATTACCCCGCGCTCGACCGTCGACAGGCTGAGGGCTGGGTGAACGGCTGGGCCGATGAGGTTAGGGCGATGGAGGCTGTGGTGCGGTTCGTGACTAACGATATGGGGCCCGGGACGCTTCAGGCCCTAATGAAATTACTGGGCGGATATACGGATGGCGACTATGTCGCCGCTCATGGGCCATGGCTGAGTGATGAGGAAATCGTGCTCATAGAACGCAAGGCAGAGAGGGAGTGGGAGGTGGCCTGTGGGTGATCATAACCACATGACCAGCCAGCTTGAGCGACTGAAGGCAGTGCGGGCCCACGTTAGGACAGCGTCCAAAGCCCTTGAGGTGGGTGATGTCCACGCGCTTCGAGGTGCTCTGTGCGGGGCTATTGAGGTGTTGAGCTATGCGTACCGAGATACCTATACACTGGAGCGTAGCGCTGACTGGCTCAGGAACGGGGTGACACGTGAAGGGTGAAGTGTGGGCCGGCCGAACTGTGTGGTCTCCCTACGCTACGCGCAGCTATGTGCTGTGTCAGCGGTTGCGCCGGATGAACCCACTGCCGCCGTGCGACCTCAAAACCTGGGTGAGTGACGAGTACGGGAGCGAGCATAATTGGTATCGAGATGTGTACGAAGCTGTTGGCCACCTGGCTGAAGCTATGCAGCTCCTCTGCAAGCCACGTGTCTGGGCTGACGTGGAGTTCGCTCGTTTCGAGGTGCTCTGTGAGTGACATTAGGGAGAGCGGATATGAGCATTGATATTGACTTGGTATGCGGGTGTTGCGGCAACTCCCAGCATTCGCAGAACATCACGCACAACCTGGTAGGCATGTGGAAGGCTGCCGGTTGCTATGATGCATTGTATAAAAGCGAGGGAAAGACAGCCCCCAACCACCCTCAACCTCAACCCCCAATACCCACACGGTAAAAACCCCAATGATTACAACGTGGTAAAGGGGTGATCCCCGGCGAGGGGAGGGGGGTAGTCTTTTGGACATACAGGAAATCATTACGGAATCCCCAAAACACCCTACACCCACACTGGAATTAGGAAGACCCATGGACACCATGTCAGAATCGTCAGAATGCACGCCCTCGAGTCCGGCTCCGGATGGGGCTAGCGGAAGTACAGTGGGAAGGTGGACCGGGTATACGGACCACAGTGGCTCTGAGCGGCTCTCAGTGCGCTCCTCAGCGGGTTTGGTGGACACAGACGACCCTCACCCCTTGGGGAAGGTAAAAGAGGCTCTGAGGGCCCTACAGGCCGGCCTAGAGGCATTGTCATGAGATCGAGTGATCCGCGGGTCTGTTTGGGTGTCCCTCGGGTTTGGGCCGATTTCCACGAGCTGGCCCAGACCTCGGCAGTGTGGGTGCCCCGAGCACTCCAGGATGCCTGTGCTATCTGCGCCCAGATCGGCCTAGATCACGCCGAGACCCTGGGGGTTAGCGGAGACCCGTCCGAGTTTTTCATAGAGCCCCTCGAGTTCTACGTGGCCCAGCGAATGTCCGCATTCGTACAGGACCTACAGGAGGGGCTGTGCGCGCTGTACGGGTTGCGGGTGGTCTGGGGTCCGGAATGGCCAGATCTGAAAAACCGACAGGGGTAGTACGAAAAACCGACTAGTCGCATTGACAGACACCCCTGGGTGCACATATTGTGTTCACCAACGGAGGTTAGAAATGCGTCACACACTACACGACTATCGCACTGGGGATTTCATTCGAGTAATCCGCCCGTATGAGGTGGTCAGTTACCTGTCCCAGGTCTCAACTCTCGACGGCCCTGGTCCGGTACCTGGAGGGGGATTCGGGCACCACTCCCCGGTTTACGTCGAGCTGGATTACGGGGATGATGATATCCGGGAGCTCCTAGGTGAGGCCCAGCGCGCTGGGGACGTAGGTTTGGCTCACATGTGCAAGGCGGCTCTTAAGGGCGGGGACGGGTACAGTCTACGGGAATGTTACCTCACCATGGCCCAGTGGCACGCGGAGACCCACCAGTTTGATCTCATTCTTGAGCAGTGGGATGAGGAGGGCGACGGTCTAATCGGGGAGCCGGAGCTCGTCAGCACGCATGATACCCGGGAGGCATGTGAGGCCGCGGCCGAGAAGGAGGCGCGTGACTATGACTCTGACCGGATTGTTCTGAATGTTTGCCCGGTGGACGACGCACCAGTCGCACGCCTGAACGCTGTTACGGGGTGGATGTGACGGTCCGGGGCTGGGTGTCATTCGAGCACGAAACAGAATCGGAACGCCGGCACCGGGAGAATGTCGAGCGGCAGGAGCAACTAGATCGCGATTGGTACCGCAAGCGGGAGCGGGCCGAACAGTGCTGCCATTGTGCGGAGCCTGAATTCGAGGGTGATGGCGATGTGTGTTGGGGTGGCTGTGATGGCTAATACTTACTGGACCACCAAGGGCGGCGAGGCCCTCTACTGGCACGGGTGGGCTCTGCAGTGGCAGCATGACACCAACCGTTGGTGGGTCTGGTCGCTGGACTGCCGGAAACCCCGGGCCTCCCAGGGTAGACTATCCCTTAAGATTCAGAGTCGGATACTACGTATCCTCTCGCCAATCGGAATTGGCTCGCCCCATACAGGTGTTATCAGAGATCGTGTACTTCGATCCTCTAGTCGCGCCCGCGAGGCTATTATCCACGGGAAAAATGGCATGTCAAGAACTTTTTTCGGCCAATTGCGATTCCCGCACCAAAACACCTCTAGATATTTTCGTCCATTGACACGGTAACCCGCCCCGATCCGCATCCCGTTACCCTGTGGTATACATATGGGATGAAATTAGCGGAGGCGTATCTACGCATGGCGGCCCAGGAGCCCGATGAGAGCTCACTCCTTGGCCAGGGTAGGGCGGTTAGCTGGGTGCGGGCGAAGTCCCGGCCCGACTTGAGGCTAGAGGACGGGTTCGTGCGGTGGTCAGTGGGTGAGGCTACGGTATTGGTGCCCATGTCCAATGTCCGCAGCCTTACAGCGGCAACCGCCGAACCGGAACCGGTGGCCCTGGAGGTCATTTCGGAGGGTGAAACCACTCCGTTGCCCAAAAAGAAGGCACCAGCCCGGAAAACCACCAAGAAAAAGGCTCCCCGCCGGTCGCGCAAAACCCGGCAGTGAAGCTCTCACTAGAGAAGATCCTAACTAGCCCGCACGGGTTTGGCCTTGAAACAGCCTCACCCCTCCAGCGGGCCATTTGCCGCGCCCTGGATGGCCGGGAGCTCGGGGATTACTGGGATAATCCGGTAGTCAGGGATGCATTTGGGGGAACGGCCCCGCCTGTAGGAGCGCCCCCGCGGGAGTTCATCATCCTGGCAGCCATCCGCTCTGCCAAATCCCTAATTGCAGCCGCGGCAGCGGTAAGAGCCGCCCTCACTTGCAACGTGGAAAACCTCAGGGCCGGCGAGGTTCCGCGTGTTTCGGTGATCTCGATCACTCGAGACCTGGCCAACGTGACATTTCAGCACATTTGCGGGTCCATCCAGACCAGTCCACAGCTCAGCTCTATCCTGGTGGACGAACCAGGCGCCAGTTCCCTCGTGTTAATGCACCCAGCGGGGCGGCATATTGAGATTCAGGTAGCTGCCGGAGCCCGAGCGGGTTCCTCCCTAGTTGCCCGCTGGTCAGCTGGAGTCATTTTTGACGAGGCTCCCCGCATGACTGGGGCCGACGACGGCGTTGTCAACCTGGAGCACGCCCGTCAGGCTGTTTTGGGGCGCATGTTGCCTGGGGCCCAGATTGCGTATATCGGATCCCCTTGGCAGCCCTACGGGCCCATCTACGACTGGACCCAGGAGCATTTTGGTAACCCGACCGAACAGCTAGTTGTGGTCAGGGCGAGGGGCCCGGATATGAATCCGGTGTACTGGACCCCTGAGAAGTGCGAGGAGCTTCGCAACGCGGACCCGCAGACCCACCGCACTGACGTTTTGGGCGAGTTCGCAGACCCTGAGACCGCCGCATTCCCCTCCGATGAGCTCGACAAGTGCACTTTCCACGGGGATTACCCTATTCCGCCGCAGGATAACCATCAATACGTTGCGTGGATGGACCCGGCGACCCGAGGTAACGCCTGGACTTTCGTTATTGTCACATGCACGGGCCGTGGAGGCGATAATGGCATTACACCGCAGTACCAGGTGGTTAATCACGCCGAGTGGGTCCCGAGGCCGGGTTCTCCGCTGTCCCCGAGGGTTGTTTTGGGTGAGATTTCGGAGATGGCCTTCCGCTACGGGCTCGATACGGTTGGCACAGACCAATATGCGGCCGATGCGCTGAAGGATCTGGCCGATGAGCATGGCCTATTCCTCCGGGATGAGGCCCTGACCCCCAAGATCAACACAGAAATCTACACGAACCTTCGAACCCGGGTGCATGACCACTCGATTAGTATCCCTGCGGATAAACAGCTGCGAAAAGATCTGCAACTTATCAAGCGGCGCACAACTGAGGGCGGTTTCCGCTATGTCCTGCCGAAAACCTCCGACGGCAGGCACTGCGACTACGCGCCCTCCCTAGCTGCCGCCCTAATGCACCCCCCGCTCGAGCCCACCGTACACGAGAGTAAGCCGACCGACCATTTTGCAGCCACAAGGCGCCGAATCGGCACCCAGGAACCGCGCTCGGCAGCCACGATCTGGAAGCGGCATAACCAATAGCGCCGAGTTACTGTATAGTAACCGCCGGAGTCTGGAATGGTTGACGCCGAGATAGTGAAGCTTGTCCAAATTATTGGTAGCGAGATGAGAGCGATCGGGGCAACCCATTGCCGTCTAGAGTCAGGAAACACCAAAATCGAGCTTTCGCTAGCCTCCGACCCGGCTCAACTGTTCCAGGCTCCGACTGATGAACTCCCGGATTACTCCGAGGAAAAACGGCTCCCGCGCCCCAGCGAATGCCATGCCTGCCAAAAACGTCCAATTGGTGGCAGCAGTCTATGTAAAGCAAATAAACTCTGCCGAGATTGCAATAGGGCCCGGATGTCCGGTGCCGGAAAGTTTGGGCAGTAATGCAGGATTTCGAACGCCCAGAGCGTTTTTGGGAGATCACCGATGACACTCAGCGCGCACAGGCGGTGTACGATCTCGGGGAGAGGCTAAGGAATGAACAGGGAGAGACGCTGGAGCTCGACTGCGAAGACTACCGATTCCTATACGAGGGTTTTGCTCGCGACGGTTCGAATGTTGGAGAGATGTCCGAGGCCATTGTTGCGGCTCGCTTTCTGGAGCGGAATGAGGGCACACCAAGCTATAATGTGGTGCAAGCGTCGGTCGACACGCTGACCGCCCACACGACCAAGTCCCCAGTCCGCCCCTTTTTCCTCACTGAAAAAGGAAACCACAAGCTTAAGAAGCAAGCCGAGGGGATGTCACAGGCCGTGGAAGCGACCTTTGAGGACTGCGGAATCTACTCAGACAAGGGTAAGCAGTTCATAACCGATGCGCTGGTGAACGGCGCTGGCCACCTGTTGGTGGAGCCCGACTTCCGCGGCAAGCGAGTCCGGATCTGTCGAGGTATGGGGTGGAAATTGTTCTACGACCTAACCGACTCCCGCAAGGGAGCCCCGCAGACCATGGTGTATACCCGGCTGGAGTCGCGGGCTAAGCTCGAGGCCGACTTCCACGGCGACCCCGAGGCCCTCGAACGCATTCGCAACGCCACACCGGTTACCGAGTATCAAGGCTTTAACCATAGAAACGAGCCCGAGATCTCCGACTTTATCCGCGTGGTAGATGCCTGGCACCTCCCCAGCTTTCATGTTGACCCCGACGATGATACTGAGCACGACGGGTACCACAGCTGTTCAATTGAGACGGGCGAGCTGGACAGTGGTGCCTATAGCCGCAACTACTTCCCTACGGTCGATTTGTGTTTCAAGAAGCGTTTTATCGGCGCCCGCGGCCGGGGCATCCCTGAGATGCTCCTGGATATCCAGGCCCAGATCAACGAGATGCTTATCCAGCTACATGGGATCATGCGCCTCCATAGTCGCCCCCTGATCTATCTAGACCGCCGGGCGAAAATCAACACGGATAAAATCACCAACTCATGGGGCAGCATCATTCAAGGGACTGGCCCGGGTGGCCTCCAGTACATCACGCCCCAGGCTGTGCCAGCTGAGTATATTCGACAATTGGACACATTGCGGGCGTGGGGGTTCCAGCAGGTTGGCATTTCCGAGCTCGTGAGCCAGGGTACCAAGCCGGCCGGTATCGAGTCCGGCAGAGCCCTCCGAACACTGCGCGATGAGCACAGCCTACGCCACTCCGATTTCTTTAAGGCCGTGGAGCGGGCTCACATTGATCTGGCTATTCGCGTCGTTGATACCATCCGGGAAATCGCCGAGACGTGCAAGGGGTACAAGGTTATGTTTGGCTCCGCCGACGATCTCAAAAAGATCGATTGGTCTGAGGTAAACCTGCCCCGTGACAAATACCAAATCCGAGTCTGGCCCACCAACCTGTTCAGCCAAACCCCAGCGGCCAGGCGCGAGGAAGTCGCCGAGATGGTTCGCGATCAGATAATGCCCCGCGAGATGGCGCTACAGGCACTTGATTTCCCGGATGTTAAAGGCCTCATGGGCGACCTAAACGTCTATCGTGAGAACATCGAGCGTCAGCTCGACGCTTTAGAAGAGGGGAAGCAAGGCCCGGCCTTGATGCCTCACCCATACCTTAACCTCGCCCTGGCAAAACAGATGGTTGTCGAGAGGATCAACCGGCTGGAGCGCGATGGCATGGGCGACTCTCCGCCCCACGAGGCCATGGTAGAATACGCCGAGCAGGTGGATGAGCTAATGGCCCCGCCCGAGCCACCGGTATCGGCTGGACTGCCCCTGGAGGGAGCGCCCGTGGAGGGGGCCCCACCACCGCCCCCACCTGACCCGGCGACTACGCCACCAGCACCTGAGGTAATGCAATAGTGAGCGAATCAACTGAGGAAATCCCTGTAGAAACCAATGACCCCAAGGCGGCCATGTTGGCGCTAATGGAGGGCGACGATGATACCCCCGAGACTGAACCCGAGGAACTCCCAGGGGCTGCGGATCTCCCGGACGATGGCGAGCCAGAGCCTGGGGATTCTGAGGTTGAGGGTGATGGATGCGAGGATAGTGAGGAGGGCGAGGACCATGAGGCGTCTCGCTTTCCTGAGATCCCAGAGGATGAGCTCCTAAAAGAGTCCCAGCTAGAAGACGCCATTGCTGCTTTCGACGCGGAAAACTCAGACCCTGGTGAGGCTGTTGAGTTTGCACGCAAAGCGCTCCGGAGCCTCCGGAAGGTTCGGAATGGGGTCAATCGACACTATCAAAAGGTTTCCAGTCGGCAAGAGCGGCTTAACTCGAAACTTGAGAACTTCAAGCGGGAGGCCGAGGTTTTCCATGCCAATAAGGCGGATTTCGAGGCCCGAGTCAAGAAGTTGCGAAGCGGCGACGCTGAGACGGTCCTGAGTGGCCTCCGGGCCTTCGGCATTACCTACGACGAAATCACCGACGCCATTCTAGCTGACGGAAACCTGCGAACGGGCAAAACTAGCCCCGAGGTGCAGGAACTCCGAGACCAGATCGAGCAAATGCGCAAGGAAGCGCAGGAGAATAACCAGCGCCAGCAGCAGGCCTATCAGCAGGAGCTGCTTAATCAGGCCCGCCGAGACATCAGCAAGCTAGCTGGGGATGAGGATAGGTTCCCCTTCCTGTCAGACGAGAACGCTGACGAGGTGGTTGATGCGGTATTTTCCCACATTGGAAACCACTACCAGGAAACGGGTGAGGAGCTCGACCCGGGTGACGTATTGCATCAAATGGAGGACGCATTACGTCAAAAGACTGAACGGCGCCTGAAGCGTATTGGCGCCTCCGTCCCCACTGGGGACCCCGGACGGGATACCGGAGCGAAAAAACCCGGGAAGCCGCGGAGATCGGCACCAGGGAAGAAGGGTCATGGTGATCCTGATTTCAGCAAAATGACCGACGCCCAGAAACAGCGTTGGATCATTAACAACATCGATCTCTAGTCTGCCCCCTACATAGCCGGGGCACGAGGTTTCCCCATGGCAACAGGAACTGTTACCGCGCTTCTCAACTACTACAAGCGCGTTTACCCAAATGGATATGCGGAGCCGCTGTATAAGCAGTGTCGCCTCCTCAACCGTATCAAGACCAATGAGTCCGCCGGCGGCGAAGACCAGGTAACCGTAGTTAAATACTCCGGGACTGGCGGTGGCTCCGCCACGTTCGCCAACGCACAGGCTAACAAGTCCGCTTCTAAGAGCGCTCGGTTCGTTCACCAGTTCGTTACCGACTACTCGCTGTTTGATCTTTCCGGCTCGGCTATCCGCCGGTCAAAGGGCAACAAGCATGCGCTACTGAAGGCTTTCACCCTGGAAAATGACTCGGCCCGCTATGAGTTCGCTCGCAGCATGGCCAAGGGGCTCTGGGGTAATGGTGGTGGTGCTCTGGGTCGGATTGCTAGTGGTCAGGGCACCAAAACGATTACGCTGACGTCGGCTTCTGACGTGCGCAATTTTGAGGTTGGCCGCACCCTGGCAGTCTCTAGCGACGACGGTACCCCGTCCTCACCAGCCGGTGTCCGTACCGGTACAGTGGTTGTGGAGTCGGTTGATCGCGAGGCTGGCACTGTGAGCGTCACGGCGGCCACCTGGGATGATGCGGCTGGTATTCCGACCGTTGCGGCGAATGATTACATTTTCCGCGATGGCGACTACGGCAGCAAAATCTCCGGCGTCCCGGCATGGTGCCCAGTCGCCACCCCGACGTCCAGTGACTCATTCAAGGGTGTTAATCGATCCGTTGACCCAACCCGGCTCTCGGGTATCCGGTATAACGGCAGTGGTGGTAACAAGCGCGACACGCTGCTTACCGCTAGCGCGACCGCACACCAAAATGCGGCGATGCCCACGGACTGCTACATGAACCCGCTCGACTACGCGGCGCTTGCGATTGAGTTGCAGGCATCGCGTCGATACAAGGAACTCAAAGGCGTAGTTGGTTTCGAGGCCATGTGTGTTGAGGGCGCCTCCGGCGAGATCAATTGCATCGCGGAGCCCGACGTGCCCCAGGGTAACGCATGGTTGCTAGATCCCGATGATTGGTGCCTGCACAGCTGCGGCCCTGTGCCCCACATCCTCAGTGAGGATGGTGTTGGCAGCATGCTCCGCATGACTGACGAGGACTCCTACGAGGCTCGTCTGGGTGCGGAGATGTTCCTGGAGTGTAAGAACCCAGGCAACCAAGTCATTATCACCTGGTAATGAAGGGTCTAGCTAAATTGCTGGCGAAGAAAGGGGGGGCTCCGGTCCCCCCTTCCCCCGATGGGGATCCAGCCGAGGAAGCTGCTGCCCAGGAGTTCTTGAGTGCCGTCAAGGACGGCGATGCCGCTGCTGTCGTGGACGCATTCAAGAGCCTCAAGGCCGCTTGCTCCTATGAGGACGCCGAATAGTGCCGGGGGGTCGTACAGTAACCCTGGCACAGCTGCGCGCAGATGCGCGGCTCTACGCCGACCAGCGTGCAACTGGGACAGATCAGTTTCTGACTGACGCTGAGGTGGATCGCCTGATCAATCAGGCGTGCGCTGAACTGTACGGCACAATTGTCCAGGCACGGGGGGATGAGGAGCTACTCAGTAGTGAGCAACTGACCACAACGGTCAACGATCACCTGTTGAGCCTCGTTAACCCGTTCTGGCAAATCGTTTCTGTTTCAATCCCTCGCGGGGATGAGACTGAGTTTATTGAGCATAGCCCCAGTGTGCGCCACTGGATTGAGTCCCGCGCCCTGCCATGGGGTGACTGGTCACCAAAATTTTACCGTGTGGTAGGTGACCATGGGCTCGATATTACGCCCAAACCCCGGACGGTTGAAACTGTAGATGTGGTCTATATCCCACCGTGGACCGATCTGGTTTTAGACACCGATACATGGGATGGTGTTAACGGGTGGGAAAAAGCCGTGGCCCTCAAGGTAGCCATGGAGATGCGAGCCATAGAGGAGTCCCCGACCGAGGACCTTGAGCGCCGCTACGCGGAGATTTGGGGCCAGATTGAACAGCTGGCCGCCGATCGGGCAGCCGTTGATCCAGAGGAGGTTCAGGACGTCCATCCACACACCCGTTACGGGCGCAGGTCCCGCCTGTACAACCTGGGCAGGCCCTAGGTGAGCGTTGCCCGTAACATCCGGGCACGTGGCGAGGCGGGCAACGTCCAGGCTGAACTGCGCGAGGAGATCCAACGTAACGCTTCACCACTGGCCGGGGGGGTTATTGTAAAGGGCGTTGAGTTTACAGCATCCATACAGCGGGAGGTTGCCCACACACTCGGCCGCCCCCCCGTCGGATGGTTGGTGGTACGTGATTACGGCTCCGCTGCCCACAGTATCCGTGAGGTTATTCCCCCAGCGTCACCATCCAGAAAACTAACGCTCGTTTCCGCATCCACATGCACGGTTGACCTGATGTTCTTCTAATGCCACGGAATTCTGTAACACTAGATATCCCGCTCGTATCTGGTCTCAGCCAGAGCGTTGACGATAAACTAGGCCCCGATGCATTCCTTGCCGTGGCCGATAACGTCTATTTCAACAAGGCCGGTCAGCTAGTAAAGCGTTGGGGATACGAGGATCTTGGTAACACATCCCTGTTACTAACGATTGACGGCGCACGTAAGGTCACGTCGTTCGACCGACAGCGTCTTGTTTGGGATGGTAAGAAACTCTATTCCGGTTCGGAAAATCAGGGCTGGCACCCCGTGGGTCGGCTACCATCGGCGCTTGTGCGCAAACAGGAGATCGGCCGCGACCTCCGTTACGACTCATCGTACCCCGATGTGTCCGTAGGTGGTGAGACGATCCTGTGCGCTTACGTGCGCAACGGCCAGGCCGTTACGCCTATTTACGACAAGGGAACCCGCTCCCCCCTGGTGTCGCCAAACAGCTCCAACGCCGAGCGCGGCGCCGCCACCAAGATCCGGTGCGTTCCTAGCGACGGCCGCCACCATGTGATTGGGTACGACGCGGGCACCCTACGGACGTCCAGTTGCCTAAACGACGGCCTCAGCGCCGGCGTCAGCTTTACCCCGTGGTCCTCTCTGGCGACGTCGGTGCTGACGTATTGGGACGCCTGTACATTTCAGTCCGGGTTCGTTGTCGCATATGCGCAAACCAACGCTATCAACGTGGATATCTATAGTGACCTGGGCGTGCTCCAGTCCAGCACGATCGTTAGTATGGGTGCCGCTAACGCCACTGGCATTACGGTATGTGCCGACGATGACGGGAACGGTATTTTCCTGTTCTACAGCCTCAACACAGGCGCAGGGATGCGGTTCCGCCACATCACCACAGGCCCGATTGTGGTCAGCGCCGAGAACATCATTGGCGGCTCATCGGGCCTCTCGGCCGGGTGCACGTCGTTCGCTAGCGGGAAAGCTTTCGTTGTGTGGACGTCCGGTGCTGGTGGCGGCGCGGGTCGTGAGACCTGGTGGGCACAGGTCTCCACCACCGCAACGGTACTGGGTCCGTCGTCGCTTGACGGGTTCGTTGCACGGTCCAGGCCATTCCTGCACAATGACCAGATCTGGTGCACTTTCGGCGAGTCTAGGAAACGAGGCCATATCCTGGCATCCTGGGAGCTCAATGCGACCGGCAACGTTATCGACGGCGTAGCACCGGCCGCCTATTTCTCGCCTTTTTCGAGCTGGGATGACACCTCCAATGAGGTGGCCGCGAATGTTTTCCCGGTGGATTCGGATGAGACTGAGTGGATCACGGCAGTTAGCGAGCAAACCACACTAGCGGTCAAGCGGGCCGAATCAGAGCTTGGTGCGCCTGACCAGCCCGATATCAGTGCGCGCATCGGCGTTGCTCTCGTCAGCTATTTCCCCGAGCACGAACACTGCTGCCAAAGCGTTGTGTTTGGAGATCAGCTCTATCTATCTGGCGGGCTAACCACTCAGTTCGACGGCACGGCCGTGTTTGAAAACGGGTTCCTGTGGTCCCCGTACTTCCGCACCATTGCTGAAACCACCGGCGGCTCTCTCTCAACAACCGATACGTATATCCACGTGGCTACATGGGAAACCTACGATCACAAGGCCAATCGCCACGTCTCGGCCCCCTCCGAGTTCAGGGTTACAACGCTGACGGGCATCAACGACCAAATTGACCTGACTGTCGAGCCCCTGACAATTACCATGAGACAGAGCGACTCTGACAACCCTCCCATGCAATGCGTTGTTTATCGCAGTCAGGCTAATGGTTCACCGAACCAAATGAACCGCATTCTACCGCTGGTTAGCCACCCGTCGACGATGTACAACAATCCCGAGGCGTCCAGCACCAACGCTCCGCAGACGCTTACGGTCTCGGACACCTACGCCGACTCCACCATTGATGACCAGGAGCTACTCTACACGGTTGGTGGTGTCATGGAAAATGACCTGGTGCCTGGTGGGAGTTGCATCGTTGCGCATCGTGATAGGCTGTGGGTCGGTGGGGGATACGAGCCCCAGCGGATCTACTACAGCAAACCTCATGAGCCCGGTCGACCAGCTGAGTTCAACCTGGCATTCTATGTGGATATTCCCGGGACCGAGCGGGTCACAGCACTGGCCAGTATGGCGGGCTCCCTGCTGGTGTTCACTCGCAGCCGCATCTACCTGGTGACCGGGGAGGGCCCGAACAATGCCGGTCAGGGCGGGCAGTTCCGCATTGAAATCGCCAATGATAACGTCGGTTGTGATGACCCGCGCACTGTTGTAACCACCCCTAGGGGCGTCGCGTTCCGAGGTCCACGGCATATCATGCTCATGACCCCGGCCCTAGACCTGGTCGCCATTGGGACGGCCGTGGACGCCGAAACCCAGGAGTTCGATGAGGTTGCCGAAGCGGTTCTGCTGAGGGACAGGAACCTAGTAGCCTTCTATGTCGCCAAAAACGACGGGGCCCAAACCGCCATTCTGGTGTGGAATTATGCTCAAGGTGAGCTCGGGGAGTGGACCCGTTGGTCAATACTAAATACCGGACAGAAGACCCTGGCCATGGGCTCGATCAGCGATCGCCTCTTGATTGGCTGGGATGACGGCTCCACGTGGTTGGAGGATGATACGAGTTATGTTGACCCAGATGGTGCCGGGTTCGATTTCCGCATGCAGGTGGAAACTAACTGGATCAACCTGGGCAAACTCCAGGATTTTGGCCGGTGTAGCTATTTCTACATGCTGGCCGAATACGTGGGTGAGCACGATTGGGATGTCAGCTACGCACTCAACTACAAGCCGTCGTTTTCCACAGCGGTAACAATTGACGATGCGGACCTAAACAACACCCCCGAACAGATCAGGTTCAAGCCTCGTAATCAGAAATGCGAATCAATCCGCTTCCGTCTAACGGAGCGGCCCCCCTCCCCAGGGACGGCGGGGTGCAAATTAAACGCGCTATCCGTCGAGTGGATGCGCAAGCGGAGGCCTATGCGGCTACCACCGGGCAGGAGTAAGTGATGGGTATTTTTGGAGATGCTGGCCGGTGGCTAGGAAAAGCTTTCGGCATGGACGAAAAGGAGGCCGCCCAGTCTTCGTACAGGGCGAGTGGGGAGCGCGCTCAGGCTGCTTCGCTGGATCGACAGCACACGGATCAGATCCGGCAGCAACAGATGGGGCTGGGGCAGACCCTCAGTCAGGCCGCGGCCGGGCAGGGTCCATCGGCAGCCCGGGGCGTTCTAAACCAGGGCCTAGGCGCTAATATCGCCGCGGCAAATGCAGCGGCACAGGGACAGGCGGGCGGCAACATGGCCCTAGCGGCCCGAAATGCCAACTATGGCCGCGCTGCTGCCATCGGGCAGGCTGCCAATGATGCCGCGATGCTACGGGCTCGTGAACAGCAGGCCGCGATGGGTCTAGCCAGCCAACACCTGGCCGGTATGCGCGGCGCGGACTATAGCGAGGCGGCCCTGGATGCCCAGATGCGGCAGCAGGCGGCACTGGCAAACCAGCAGTCTGCGATGCAGGCACATCAGATCAACGCCGGCACTGCGGCTGGCAATGCTGGGCACGCCAACGCCATGTACATGGATCAGGCCAACCGGGCCCAGGGTGGGCTGCTAGGGGTTGCCGGCATGATTACGGGTGCGGCGACGGCCGGGGCAGGAGGTGGCGCTGGAGGGGGGACGCCCTCGGGTGCCCGGTGGAAAACCGGCATTAAGCCAGCTGAGCAGGAAGCATCTGAGTTTCTCCAGGCCCTGGACGCGGCACACGCCCGCGCCGGCCAGGATACCGGGCCCCGTGGTATGATGGCGAACATTTCCCCCAAGAAATTCAGCTACACCCCTGAGGCCCAGGGCAAGCTGGGTGTACCCGGCGGGCAGAGGCTGGGCGTGGTTGCTGAGGATGTTGAAAAGGCTGGACCGATGGGCAAGGCGATTGTCAAGACCGGACCTGATGGGGTCAAGCGATTGGACGGGGACCAGACCCTAGGTGCCCTCCTGGCCGCCGTTTCCGCACAGGAAAAGGAAATCCAGAAATTGAAGGGCGCCAATTACCCGACACCCGCGCAGCCCGACACCCAGGCCCTTGACGGCTCTTATGGTAGGTGGGTGGAGGATCTGTAATGGCCACAGAGTACGAGCCAGACCCGGATACCCCCGGGGCGCACATCCTGCACCTACCCAACGGGCAGAGTGTGCGCACCGCCTCCCCTGAGCGTCTCCTGCGGAAAGCCGGCGCCACGCCGCGGCCCAGTCTACAGCCCGGGCTGCAGCAGCTTGATCGCGTGGGTCACGTTAACCAGCCCGTCGAACAGGCTCCGGAACTGAACCAGTTAGCTGCCCCTGCGCCAATGCCGCCAAAGGTCAGTTATGATCAGGGCGACGTGAGCGCGGGGCTGGCGGCCATGCGGAGCGGCGTGGACGGCCCCCCAGCACCCCCGGGCACCAGCAACACCTCAGCCCCTAAAAAGCGCCTGCTCCCCGTAACGGGCGGGGCTCCAGTTATCGGCCCCAGTCAGAGCCTTTGGGATATTAACTCCCGGAAAATCCAAGCGGCCGCTGGCGCCGAGCTCCAGGCACTTCACGACAACATCGGCAGGGTCACCGGGTCAGCCCCGCGCAGGCTCCCGGCTGAAGATCGGAAACTCGGATTCACCACCCGTAGCGGCCCACAGGTTAGCCAGGAGATGCTCGACGCCTCCGCCGATGTTTCCATAAATAAAAAACTGGCAATGCAGCAGTCGGCTGACCAGCAGGAGGCGGCGCTTGACCAGCAGGCCAAGAATGTTTTTTCCCATGAGGTATTACCAGCCATTAAGGCAGTCCGCGATGCCAAAAGGGATATTGCGGAGCTTGACGCGAAGAATGCCAAGATCGAGCAGGAGCGGTCCAACCTCCAGGGCGCCCGCCAGCTATATCAACACCGCATTGACACCGGGGAAATTGATCCAAACAGGTTTTTCAAAAACCAGTCAACAGCCGCTGCCATATCGGGCTGGATTGGCATGATCGCTGGTGGCCTCATAATGGGCATGCGAGGGGGACCCAACCCCATGCTGGAGTTCTATAAGCAGCAGGTTGCGAACGACATTGCCGCCCAGGAGGCAGATCTTGAGAAGAACAAGTTTCAGCTTTCCCAGGTGGATAATGAGTTGGCGCGCCTTGTCGACATGACGGGCAGTATTGAGCGGGCCAAGGGCCTCCTCTACGACCTCCAGATGGCTGCCGGTCAAGCGCGACTCAAGGAGGCCTCGCTAAGGGCCCAATCGTCCTCTGTGCAGACCAACCTACAGGAGGCTTATGCCATCATGGACGTGGAGCGCAATAAGGAGATCCAGTCGCTCCTGCTGCAAGAGCAGGGGGAGACAACTACATCGTACAAGCACATTCCGGAGCGCACCGTGGGCGGATTCCGTCGTACCACAACGGCAGACTTCCTCAAGAAGGCTGCGCCCCTCATGCGCTACCTACCCGGACCGCAGAAGGTGGACGGCAAACAGGCCCGCGCCGACCGCACCCGCATCGTTAGGTTTAGCGACGGCTCGATTGGTTATGCGGACCGCACCAAACAGGCGGCTGACTATACAGAGCAAATCCGAGGTTACCAGAAGGCCTTGGGTCACGTCCGGGCGCTCGATAAGGCCGAGGCCGACTACAAGGCGGGGAAGATCTCAATAAGCGAGCTCAACGTTGCCAAGAAGCACAATGGTAACGCTCTCCTGCTGGCCAATAAGCAGCTTCTGCAGGAGGCCATGTCGGAGGGGGAGCGCAAGATCCTAGAGGGGATGGGTGGCGAGCAGGCCAAGATCCGCCTGACCAAAATCCTGACGGGTCCCGACTCCAAATACAGGGCCCGACTAAAGAAGACTCTCCACGGATATGAGGCCCAAATCAAACGCCGGGTTACCACCGGGCCGACCAATAACCAGACACTGATACCCAGGGGGGTTAAGCGCAAGAAATAACCATGGCGAAACTCTACTATGAGAATGGGGAGGAAATCCCCGAGTCTGAGTATGCCAAGGCCATTGCTGACGGCACCGCCAGATATGAGGAGGGCGCGGAGTTCGAGCTCCGGGGCACCGATGGGGAGATCTATACTGTAGATGGCGCGAACCTCAGGGGTGCTCTCGGCGCCGGGTTTGGTATTCGCTCCCAGGGAGATATTGACGCCGAGGCCGCAGCTGACGCGAGGGCTGCCGACCAGGCCAAGTATAAAACCCTTGGGCAGAAATGGCTGACCTATATCGAGGGGGTTCCGTCCGGGGTAACCGGTGGGTGGTCCGACGCCGCCCTTGCGGGTGTACTGGGTGATGACTACGCCGCCGACATGAAGAAGCGCCGGGAGGCCAACCCGTTCCTATCTGGATATTCCCAGGCGTCGGGTCTAGCTGGTGGCCTAGCCGCTGCTGCTGTTACCGGGGGTGCCAGTGCCGCCGGGGCTGCCGGTACGGGTGCACGCCTACTTGGTGCCGTCGGGGCCCCCACACGGGCTATACTGGGCGCTGGTAGGGCCGCCGGCGGACTAGGGCGTACCCTATTCGGTGCTGGCCGTACGGGTCGGTTAGTGGGAGCGGGGCTCCAGGCCCCTACCGAGGCCGCGCGGTATGGGCTCGGGCAGGAGGCCTCCAGGGCGTCCCTGGGCGGCGAGGAGATTACCGCCGAGAAACTGCTAGCGGCCGGTGGTCACGGCGCACTGTGGGGTGCTGGTACCGCTGGCGCCCTGGGTGTTGCGGCCCCACTACTCCGCCGGGGTGGCAGGGCAGCTCTCGGTATGGCCCAGCGATCGGGTGGTCTGGATGACCTGGCCCGCGCCCAGACACGCAAGGCCATCGGTGTTAAGGCCCGGGACGTCCGCAACCTCGGAGATGACTCGCTCAATATGATGAGCGATGATCTGTTGGGCTATGAGCTGCGCAGTGGGCCTAACGCTGGTAAGAAGATCATCCGTCCAGGGCGAGATGTCAAGGGGCTGGCGGATGATATTGCCACCGCGAAAAACGAGGTAGGCGAACACCTGGCGTTGCTAAAGAATCAGGTTGACGAAATCACCATCGCCAATCCCGCCAAAATGCCCAGCTTGCAGACCTACCTAAGTAGGGTCGATGAGCAGGTTCTCAATCCCCTCCGGGGTTCCACCACCGGCTCCGGCCGCAAGATGGTTAGGGCCGTGGAAAAAGAGCTGGCCCCCGTCCGGGAGGCTGCCGAGCGCGGCGAGGTCTGGACCTTTAAGAAGCTGGAGGGGCACCGAAACGAGCTGTTTAAGGCCGTCGAGAATAAGCGGCGCAACGGCAAAATGAGCGGCGTCCCGATCAAGGACGCGGAGCGCACCCTGGATAAATACCTCGGGGAAATTGCCGAGGATGCCTTGGCGAGCTCGACGGGTGGCGCCAAGCAATACCGCGAAGCAAAGCGGATGATGTATAGCCTGATCAAGGCCGGTGAGATGGCTGAGGCTGAGCTAGGGCGGTCCGCCGGTCGCTCCAGTATGTCCCTAATTGAGAAGGGGGCCGCGGTTGCTGGTGCCATGGGGACAATCGCAACCGGCAACGTAGGTGCTCTGGTGGGTGGTGCGGCAACTGGTGCAGCTAACCGTGCCCTAAGCCGCTATGGAAACAGCACCCTGGCCAGCATGGCCAAATCCATACAGAAAATGAACCTTAAGCTAGACACCGGGGTCAAGGCCGCGGTTGCTGGTAGTTCAACGGCCTCGGCTAGCACAGCGGGCCGCGGCATGGTGGGCGCTGAGATCGGCGACCTGGTCAAAACCACTCAAGATCGGATTGCTGAGGTCAAGCGCCTTGCGTCTAATCCGGCACTAGCCATGGCTCGCACGGACAAGGCAACGTCCGGGCTAAATGACCGGGAGAAGCTCAAGGCGGCCGCAGTTGCACGGCAGGTTACCGCAGTACAGTTTCTTGCTAGTAAAACACCCCGGCAGTTTACCCGCGCGGGAAATAGCCTCACCCCCCACC
>ERZ869936.855-NODE-855-length-25288-cov-5.715611_pt1 | contig 25288 bp, 12 predicted proteins | sample MGYA00520876_ERZ869936 | MGnify/ENA primary metagenome ERZ869936 (study PRJEB32218, sample SAMN09650985) | biofilter metagenome | isolation source: enrty point of leading RO module | place: Saudi Arabia: Thuwal, RO plant located on Red Sea | collected 2016-02-17 ... | reverse complement strand
TCTCGATACTTGGACCAACGTGTGCTTGCCTGCGGATATTTCACGGAGCACCGATTCCGGTGCGCTGAAGCGAAGAATGCGATGGAGTTGAAGGACGATTCAGCCTGATGGCTACCCTATTTTTGGTATCAGGCATCAGCCTTGAAGGGATTTGATGCCTTCGGCTCAATCGGCGAATCTCGGCCTCACGCGCCCGAGCGATGGCGGCAAGCCCATCCTTCCGGCCTGCCTCCGAACCCACCCAGATGAAACGCTCCCGCCGGCGGCACGACCGCCCGACCTTCCGCGCCCTCGCCGTCGTGCTCCTGACACTGGCGGCCTGCCCGAGCCGGTTGCACGCCCAGCAGCTTGACATCCTCGTCATTGGAACCAGTCGCTCCTACTCCAGCGACCAGTATCCCTCCATCGCCGGAAATCAGAATTCCTTCAATCCCCAGCTGGTTGTCGACGAGCTCCAGAACATTCTCGATGACGACGGTGCCTTCACCAGCGTGAATGTGCGCTTCGAGAATATCTCGGACAACACCACCACGAGACTCCTGTACAACCCCACGACGAATGCCACGTCGAGAGCGTACAGCCTGCTCAACTATTACTATTGGCCGGATGGACGAGCCAACCGCCTCGCCAACCTCCAGGGCGCGGGCACCGCACCGGAGGACAGGACGTGGGATCATGTGATCATCATGGAAGACCCCTCCTTCATCGCCAACACGCCGGGCGTGTATGCGCTGGGGGTCAAGTTACTGGTCGACACCATCACTCAGGGAACCGCCCAACCGGTCCTCATGATGCAATGGCCTCACGCCGGATCCTCCGTCCCCGTCAGCGATTTCGCGGAGGTCACCTACCGGGTTGGTGACTCGGGCGGCGTTGCGGTCGCGCCTGCCGGGTTTGCCTGGAACGACTACACCTCGAAGGATTCCGGAACCCACCCGACTCCCGACGGGGCCTACCTGGCGGCCGCCACCTTGTACCACAAAATCCTTGGTCGGAATGCGTCCGTCGATTCCACCTACACCTACAAGAACGGACCGACCACCACCGCGCTGGCCACCCTCGCCAACAACACCGTCCAGACCCACGACTCCCTGAGTCACTATTCCGGCGCCTTCGATCGCGAGGCCGCACGCGCCGCGAGCGACAAAGTCCGCGCCGTCATCCGGGGCTCGGCGGTCCAATCCAGCACCGAACAAGGGTTCCGCAACTACACGCCCTACGCGAATCAACGGCACCTGTATGGTATGCTTCAGCCGCAGTTGTCCCTGGAGAACTATGACGCCAACCCCTCGGGCTTCAGCGGCACCCAGCACTTCTACATCGGCCGTAACAACCCCTATGGCTCAACACGCTACGTGGTGCAGCCGAACAACTACCGGACGACCTATGCGTTCTCATTTCAGATCCGGAATCAGGACGATCCCGGAGGCGATGGCGGCCTGGAGATGCTTTACGGCATCGACACCATCTCGGGAAGCTATCGCGGAGATCAGCGCACCGCCTTTGACCTCATCAACCTGAATCATGTTTCAAGCGGTGTCCGTGTCCTGCCCATCCACTCGATCTGGGCCGCCGCCAAGGATGAACTGGGCATTTCCTCGCCATTCTACAGCGACGGCAACCACTACGGGGCAGCCGTCAACGAGGCCGCCGTCTCCTACCTGATGACCCACCTCACCGGTCGCTGCCCGATCGGCAACAATGGCACCGCCGACGAACGCACGCGCCGAACCATCGGCTACGAGACCTCGTGGATCATGTCCACCCTCAACCTGCGTCCTCCCGGCTTCACGACCCAACCGAGCTCCCATACCGCCAAAACGGTGACACCGGGCACGGACGAAACCTTGTCGGTCTATTTCGTCAACCCTCCCGAGTCGCCCGTGACCGTGGATGTGTCACTGAGCGCGAACACCGCGGCGATCATCAGCCCCAAGACCCTGACCTTCGACGGCACCAATCACGACACCATCCAGAACGTGCATGTGGTGGGCATTCCCGGTGCGAGCAGTGCGGAGAGCTTCGATGTCCGCTTCCAGTCCACCTCTTCCGACATGAACTTCTCGGATCTGTCGGATTCCTGGGGCTACACCAACAATCGTGCGGCCACCGAGTCGCTGACGATTTCAGAGCAATCCGATCGCCAAGAAGCGGTGACCACCAATGTCCCCAGGATGATCGATCTCCAGGTTCTCGGCACTACCCCGGGGAACACGACCCTGACCGAGCCCTTCCATGGCTCCCTGTCCTGGTCGGGATCGAACGTCCTTTACACCCCCGACACCGATTTCATCGGCGATGACAGCTTCGCCTTCGCGGTCAACACCGGTGGCACCCTGACCAGGGGGCATATCGAGATCAGCGTGAGCGCCTCATCGGCCACGCTCACGGTCAGCATCTCTCCGGGCAGCATCTCCGAAAACGGCGGCAGCGCCCTCGCCACGGTGACGCGCAGTTCGGATACCACCGATGCCCTGCCCGTGACACTCGTGTCCGACGACGAGGGTGAAGTCACCGTGGTGTCGGGAGAAATCCCCGCGGGACAGGCCTCTGCCAACTTCGCCATCACCGCCGTGGACGATGCCATTCTGGATGGCATCCAGACCGTAACGATTGCCGCGTCTGCCTCCGATCATGCCACTGGCTCGGCCACCATCGACATCACAGATGACGAGGCGGCGGTGACCTACACGGTCTCCTATGATGGAAACGGGAGCACCGGAGGCACCATCCCAGCCGACCAGACCAAAACCATGGGGATCGCTCTGGCGCTTCAAGGACCCGGAGATCTCCAGCGTGCGGGCTATGGCTTCTCAGGCTGGAATACGGCTGCCGATGGAACCGGAACCACCTATCCGGCCGGTGCCACCTACTCCTCGGATGCGGACCTCACGCTCTACGCCCAATGGACCATGACGGCGACGACGGTCCTCGTCGGAGGGAGTGTTCTCAACGGAGACTTCAACGCGGATCCAGGCACCTCGGTCAGCTTTTCCGACACGGCGGATTGGTTCAATCTCATGGGCAGTCAGGATATCGAGTGCACCCGGGACAACCTCGACTACGACGGCACCCAGAACCACGTCGCCGCCTCCGGCAAGCAAGCTGCCCTGGACACCGGCCATGTCATCGCCGAAGGCGATGTCTTCGACCTCGCCTATGTCTGGCGGGACGCGTGGCAATGGGTTGATGAAACGGATGAGCTCCTGGTTTCCCTCTTTGTGACCGACGACAACACTCCGACCGGAGTTCGAAAGGACCTGTTCCGGGATTCGTCGGGTATTTCCACCCTGAACGACACCTTTGAAGCGGTCGACCACGATGCGATCTACACGGCGATCGCGGAAGATACGGGCAAGACTCTCTTCGTGGTGATCGAGACCAATACGTCTGCAGGGTTTGCCCGGATCGACAACTTCGAGTTGACCGTGACTGCGATGCCAGCCGACCCCTTCGACTCGTGGATCGCACTCTACGACGTCGGCGGGATGACCGGCATCGATGATGATCATGATGGCGATGGCAGCAGCAATCTTCTGGAGTTCGCCTTCGGCACCAATCCGGCCGAAGCGGACGCGGGATCGCTGGCATGGGACGGCTCGACAGTCACACCAGGCAACCCGGTGGTGCAACAATCCTTCCCCGACGGCGGTGGCGTCGACTTCACGGTTCGCTTCATCCGTCGCAGGGATCATGGGAGCCCCGGCAGCGTAAGCTACGCGTGGCGCTTCAGCTCGGACCTGACCGACTGGGAGTCCAGCGACGACTCCCCCGCCCCGGGGTGGCTGCAAGCGCCAACCCCATTGGGCACATTCACGGGTGTCGACGGTGTCACCTACGACCTCTTGGAGCTCAACTACCCGTTCTGGCTCGACTCCTCGAAGAAGGCCCGATTCTTCCAGGTGGGGGTCGGGTTGGTCCTGTGACGTCCTGCGACCTCCGGTCAGGAGCCGGCCCCAAGTGCCGAATGCCTACCACTTCAGCTCCCCGGATCGGACGGGCCCGATGGTTTCGCCCTCGTGAAGCCATGCCTCAGTGAAACACTTCCTGGTGTCCTCCCGACCTCTTGCGATGTTGCTCGCCCACCTCACGGCCCTCCGCACCGCCGGGCGATGATCCCAGCGAATGTGCGAGACCTCGGGGCGCGTCCAAAGAAAGCTCGGCTCGAAATCGTTGCAGAACAGTGAGACATCTCTCGGTGCCAGAACTCCTTTGGCCGCCAGCTTGATCTGGATGGCATGAAGGGTCACCGGGTCACTCACCAAAAGTGCCGTGGGAGGAGTGGTGTGAAACAATGAGTCGATGACCTGATCGAGGCCTGCCGGTGTATCGTCCCAATCGGGAACGTTGTAGGGACCCGTCCCAATGCCTTGCTTCTCCAATGCTTCGATGAAGGATCGCTCGAAGAAGCCCAACTCGGGCTTCCTCCGGTACTCCCTCGTCAACAGCACGATTCGGCGGTGTCCAAGGACATGCAGTCTTTCAATCAAGGCCGAGATCACCGGAACCTTGCGGATGCCAGCACCGGCAATTCTGATGTTCATCTGCCGACCATGGAGCCCGAAGGTGGGAATCTCCTGCTGCTTGAACCACCAGAGAATCTCGCTCGATCCGGTGCCGACAATCCATGCATCGACATCGATGGCCCGAATCGCTCGTTCAACCCTGTCCACATTCATCCCCAGATCTTTCATGCTCTTGGGGCATGCGATGACATCATGGCCGGCATTCATCAGCTCCTGCCGGATGGAAAGGATGTCATGACTGGCAGCGCTCGCCGCACTGAAGTTCAGCATGCCCACCTTGAGCGTGGCGGCCTTCCCTCGGGCAGCCTCGACAATCAGCCTTTTCTTCCGGCCTCCCTGATACAGGACAAGTCCTTCGCGCTCCAACTCTTGCACCGCCTCGCCTACAGCCACCGAGTTGACTCCCAGGATCCTGACCAATTGCTGCACCCCGGGCAATGCACCTTTGAGCGTGCCGGCATGAATCTGTCGACGCAGATGCTCGGCGAGCTGTTCGCTGGTCGATAGTTTCCGGAATAAATTCATGTCCTTGCCATTCCTGATTCGAGCGCGAGGATCGACGGTGACCGTCCCGTCACCCCCTCTGACTCACCGGCCCGAGGGTTCCACCCTCATACAGATGCGTCTTGATGAAGCTCTTCCCGGTGTCCTCCCTGCCTTCGACGATGTGATTCGCCCATTTCGCAACCCGGCGTGCGACGGGACGATGATCCCATTGGATGTGGGAGACTTCGGGACGCGTCCACAGGAAGCTCGTCTCAGAATCATTGCAGAACAGGGAAACATCCCTCGGAGCAAGAATGCCCATGGATGCCAACTGAAGCTGGATGGCATGAAACAGCATGGAGTCACCGACAAGCAACGCCGTCGGCGGGGTGGACCTGAACAGCGAGTGAATGACCTGCTTGAGGCCTTCCGGCGTATCCTCCCAATGCGGAACGTTGAACTTCCCGGTCTTGATGCCGTGCTTCTCCAGTTCCTCGATGAACGAACGCTCAAGCAGACCCAGTTCCGGCACCCTCCTCTCTTCCCTGGTCAACAAGACGATCCGGCGATGCCCGAATCCCACCAACTTTTCGATCACTGCTGAGATCACCGGAACCTTGCGGGTCGCCACGGACGCCACGTTTGCCTCATTGAAACACCCATACATGGCAAAGGTCGGCTTCCGCTGCTGCTCGAACCACTGCAGCACCGGTCCCGAGCCGCCAAAAACAATCCACGCATCGGCATCCAACGAGGTGACATGCCTGCGTATTCGGCCCAAATCCCTTCCCAACTCATGCATGCTTTTGGGACAGGAAAAGACCGTGTGGCCCAGCCTCATCAATTCCTGTCTGACGGCAAGCACGTCACAACGTCGGGCATCCGTTGTATCGTAGTCCAGCATGCCGATCCGCAGCGAACTTGACTTTCGGGCCACCTCCTCGGCGATCCTCCTGCTCTTCCGGTCTCCCTGATGGATGATCAGCCCTTCGTGCTCCAACTGCTGCACCGCCTTGCCAACGGCCACGGAGTTGACCCCGAGGGTTTTCACCAACTGCTGCACACCGGGCATGACACCTTTGAGCGTGCCGTTCTCGATCTGTCGCCTCAAGTGCTCGGCGAGCTGCTCGCTGGTGGACAATCGGCAAAACGGCTCCATGGCCAGATTCTGTCCTAGATTGGGTGTCAGATGTCAACATTCATTCCCCGCAAGATGGGTGCCGGCGAAGCGTAATCGCAGCCAGTTCATTCTGCCACCATCCCACCAAACAACCCATGAGCATTCCACAGCGGATTCTTCTCGCGCTACTCGTCGCCTCCACCATCCACGCCGCAGAACAACACAAGCCCCTTGCCTTCGGCGCCATCGGCATCGAGGGCCACGCCTTGCCCCGATGGCCGAAAACCGCGGACACCATTCACGTCACAAGCTGTGAAGAAGGCTCGCCCGCCTTCGGCAAACTGGAGGCCGGCGACATCGTCGTTGGACTCGGGAACGAAAGGTTCACCGAGCACCCGATTGTGGCCATCGCCCGGTCCCTCGATCAGGCGGAGGCCTCGGGCGGAGAACTCGTTCTGCTCCTCGAGGATGGAGACAAGGTTTCCCTCCAACTGCGAACGCTCGGCGCCTACAGCCCGACGGCCCCCTACAACTGCCCGAAAACCGACGCAATCATCGAGCAGGCTGCCGATCGACTGATGAAGGAGGAGGGTCTGGGCTCAAGTCCGACACGCACAGGGCTCCTGGGCTTGATGGCCACGGGAGAAGAAAGGCACCTCGACGCCGTTCGGGACTACATTCACCGCTCGGACATCCTCAAGGTGGACCCCAAGCTCGTCGACCAATACCTGAAGACCGGACAACCCGACATGGGATCCACGGGCTGGACCTGGGGCTACAACTGCATCGCGCTGGGAGAATACTATCTGCTGACCAGGGATGAAGCTGTGCTGCCGGCCCTCCGCACCTACGCACTCGGCCTTTCGCGTGGACAGGACGGGGTCGGCTTGTGGGGTCATCGCATGGCCCGGGGGGACCTGAGACGCGCGCCCGGCTACGGAATCATGAATGCCGCGAGCATTCCCAACTTCGTCGGCCTGCTCATCGCACAGAAGTGTGACCTCAATGAGCCGGTTCTGGATGCCGCGATCGAGAAAACCTATGCCTATGTGGCTGATCACATCGGGAACGGGGGCTTCCCTTACGGAGTGCACGGGCACAAACCTGAGATCTTCAACAACAACGGATCAAGCGGCTCGGCGGCGATCAGCATGGCGCTGAAGGGCGACCAGCGGGGCGCCAAGTACTTCTCCCGGGTCTGCGTCCCCACGCACGATCAATTGACAGTGGGCCACGCCAGCCACTTCTTCAACCCGCTCTGGACGCCACTCGGTGCGGGCCTGTCCGGCCCCGAGGTCACTCATGAGTTCTTCATGCGCTCGCTGTGGTACTTCAACGGCAAACGCCACTGGCAGGGAGGCTTCCCAGGCAAGGGACGTGGCGGATTCTTCGCGGGCCAGGCTCTGCTGACCTACTGCCTTCCCCGAAAGGTTCTTCTGATCACCGGCCGGGAGGCCGACCCGTCCATCTGGGTTCGTGACGGTGAGAAGATCCACCAGCTCATCACGATGGCCAAGATCGACTACTCGGCCAAGAGCACCGACGAACTCTTCGAGATGTTCAATCACCCCTTCCCCCAGGTGCGGGTGGGCGTGGTCCGGGAGGTCCAGGAACGACGACGGGCCAGCACCCACAAGGCCGAGAAGGACAATTCACCCGATCCACTCACCCCCAGACTGGAGCACCTGGCCACCCAGGGCAACGAGCGGGAGAAGGTCACGGCTCTCGAATGCCTGGGAGGAGTCATGTCCAGAGAGGCAACCCCGGGCACCGCATCGTTTCTCGGAGGGGTGCTCAATGACACCAGCGAGTCCCTCGACGTCCGAGTCGCCGCCGTATCAGCTCTCGGTCAGGGCAATTGCCGCGAGGATGCCCTCCCCTATTACGAGGACATCATGAGGTTGGCCTTGGAGAATCGAGCCGAACCCGACCCGTTCGGGCATGTGGACACCAAGATCGCCCAAGCCCTCGAAACCATGACCCGAGGAATCAAGGCACCGGAGCTGGAGGAAGGCATCAAGGTGGATAGCCGGGTCCGCTACCGGGTGGCGGAACAATTTCTCGCGCATCCTCGGCAACCGGTCAGGAGTTTCGGAGCCACGCTTCTGCAGGACATTCCGCTTGAAGACTTTCACATCGTCGCGGACGAACTGGTGCATGTGCTCGAGGACAAGGATCCCACCTATCACACCTACAGCAGCACCTTGAACGCCGACGGCATCAAGGTCCTCGCCAACCTGAACATCAAGGAAGGCCTGAACTTCCTCGAAGAGGGGATCTTCCACCGCGGTGGCAAGTGGGGGTTCAAATACCAGGCATTGATGGGTGCCCTGCCGAAATACGGTGCCAATGCGAAGCCCTACATTCCCAGATTCGAGGCTCACAAGGACATCAACAAGGAAGGCGACCGATTCACTCCACGGTGGCAGAAGGTCGTCGAGCAGATCATGAATGACACCAAACCCCGCCCGTTGATCACCGTGGAGGAGGCCAAGCAGATCGGGCTGAAGCTTGGGGAGAAAAGTCAATAGGAACCGAACATTCCAAAACCCTCATCACCGGCCATGAACCCACTCACACGACGCTGCCAGCTCGCGCCCTTCATCCTCACACTCTCACTTGCGGGAGTCATCTCCGCGACCGCCGACCAAGAGGGAGAATCACCCAAGCAAAGCGAAGACAGGGCGATCAAGTCCTACTGCATCGATTTCAACTGGGCCCTGGGCCGCAAAGCTGGCTTTGCCAAGCCGGGAACCTGGAAGGACGCCGACCCGGCGGCCCACGTCCAGTGGTACAAGGACATCGGGGCCAACGTCATCCAGACCTTTGCCGTCTCATGCAACGGCTACGCCTGGTACAAGAACGGAGTCGTTCCCGAGCAACCGGGCCTCAAGCACGACTTCCTCACCGAGATGGTCAAGCTGGGCCACGCCGAGGGCATGAAGGTGATGGGGTACTTCTGCATCGCGGCCAACACCCGCTGGGGTGAGGAGAATCCCGAGCTGAGCTACGGCACACCCAGCAAATACCACATCCCCTACACCGACGAGTATCTCGCCTACCTTTCCTCGGCGATCACCGATGCCATCAAAACCACCGGCATGGACGGATTCATGATCGACTGGGTCTGGATGCCTAACCGCGAGGCGACCAAGGGCAAGTGGCTGGAAGCTGAAAAGAAACTTTACCAGCAACTGATGGGAGAGTCCTTTCCCGGCGAGGAAAAGTTGACCCGGGAACAGGACATCGCCTACGGCCGCAGGGCCATCGACCGTTGCTGGAAGACGATCCAGCGGGCTGCCAAGGAGGCGAATCCCGACTGCATCATCTGGCTGACGACGAACCATGTGAACTCCATTCTGGTCAAGGACTCCGCCATGTATAAGGAGGTCGATTGGCTCATGGGGGAAACGGGAAAACTGGATGAGATCCTGAAAAGCAAACCCATGCTCGGAGAGGACACCCAACTGATCACCTGCATGTCGGCCTTTGGAGGCAACGATGCATCCAAGGATGTCCCGGAAGCCATCGCCGCGGGAGTCGGCGTGTACGGTTACGCCAAACCGACGAATAATGGCGGCACCATCGATCTGGAGCAGATTTTTCCCAAGCAGCTCTCCGAGCTTGGAGGGGACCTGAAGCGGATCGCCATCATGGCCAGGGTCTACCGGGGCGCGTCGATCGACGCGATCTGGCAGGACGGCAAGTTTGTCGAGCCCCGGAACCCCATGCTCTTCCGGATGACATTCAAAAACCGGCGGGGATTCCCCGATCAGGGCAAGATCATCTTCGGAGAGGACGAGGCCACCCTTGAGATCCGCAATCCCTATCAGTCGGGACGGGCAGTCTTGACCCGTGTCGGCGAAAAGTGGCCCTCCAAGATTGTGGCGCATTTGATCAGGCACCATCCGGAACGACCCCAATCGACCGACTTCCGGGTCGCCAACGGCAAGGTGGGGGTGAGCATCGTTCAGAAGGATGAAGTCAAGGTCGTGGCGGGAGAATCGGAGGATTCACTCGATCTCAACAAGCCCTGGCATGGCGAGGGTTTCCTGAACGGCGGCAAACCGGAATCAACCATCCCTCTCGACTCCGTCCAGGCGACGACCACGGACGAGGCCGTCGAGGTCGCCATTCCCGACATCATCATCGAAAGCAACCCACCCGTCATCTGCTTCGAGTGGGGCATCGATGGCAAGGTCAGGTAGAAGCCATGGGCGGGACGCGCACCGCGCACCATCGACGCCTGCCGCGCAAGAACCAATCTCGGTCACCCGGAGTTGACCTCCTTCCAGCCCACCATCGCCCCGTGAAAAGAGCATGCAATTCCGTGCCCGCCGTCGTTGCTCTCTGCCTGACGCTTGCGCCGACTTCGGTCCCCGCGGACCCTGCCGAGCCGGATCCCGCGTTCCAGCAGGGAACCCACATCGTGGCCGTGAACCAGGTCGGCTATGTGACCGATCGACCCAAGCGCTTCACCGCTCCCCTCTCCCCCGACGGAAGTTCCTTCGTGCTGCGCGTCGAGGACGATCCCAAGCAACTTTTCAGCGGAACGATCCACTCCGGCATCGGGGACTTCTCGAGGTTCCAGCCCGCTGATTCCAGCCGTCACTACGTCGTGGAAGTCCGCGGCAATCCTCTCGCAAACGGCACCAGTGACCCCTTTCTGATCCGCTCCAACCTGCTGCAGGAGCAGTTCTGGCAATCGGCGGTCGATTTCCTGATCGACACCCGCGCGGTCGTCGGCACGCATCCGAGCGCCTTCGGCGGCTGCCCGTGGCGCGACGGCACCTACTACGACGCCGTGATCCCCGCCTTGGTTCTGTTCCATCTGGCGGATCGCGAACGAGTCGGGGCGATGCCCCGCCAGATCGACTGGGAAGCGGACAGGAAACGCATCATGGATCCCGATTTCAAGTTCGACGCCAGGAATCCGGGTTCACAGGGCGTCATGGGTTCCGCGAAGGCCTACTATCAGATGGAGCCTCCAAAAGCCGATGCCCCGGACGTGGTGAAGCTGATCCACTGGGGAGCCGGCTACTACCTGGCCAATCCGGCGACCCGGGAACCCGCAGGCGACCCACTCGGTCGGCGCATCCACTCCCAGACCATCGAGCAGGTCTCCTATGTCATCTGGGCTTGGCCGGCACTCAAGGATTGGCTGCCCCGGAGCTTTTACGAAGACAGCCGCGACCTGTGCTTCAAGCATTGGGAGGAGATCGGCGCGCTCGGCATTCCGGACCAATGGCATGTTTCCAGCTACCAGGAAACCCTGGATTCGGACCATTGGAAAGGGAAGATGCATCCCTTCAAGGGCAGGCACGCGCCGGGCCATTCGATCGTGCCGAATCTCCTGATGCATGAGGTCGCCAAGCGCGAGGGCCGGGAAGATGCGGCCCGCTATCTGGAGGCTGCGGTGATGCAGGCGCAGTGGATCATCGAGCACCTCGACTGGAATGACCCGAGGACCACCAAGGGGCACCGGGTCGGAGAGCACCGCACGATCCCCAATCTGGTCTGGCTGCTGCAGAAGTATCCGGACCACGCACCCGAGGGGCTGCGCCGGAAAATCACCGAATGGGCGCGCGTCGCCGTCTCCCGTTCGGAGAACATGTGGGACTTCCGCCGCTACGATATGGAGCAGCACTGGACGGTTCCCCGGTTGAACGATGTGGGAAACACCATCGGCTTTCCGGCCATCGCGCTCGCGGCCTCCTGGGTCGTCGAGGACGAGGCGCTCGAGGCCCGGTTGAAAGCCCTGGCCCTCAGCGCCGTCGATCACCTCTTCGGTCGCAACCCCAGGCTGGCGGCCGCACCCAGCCGTCCCCAACAGGGTTTCCCGGAGATCGAGCGCGGCTGGCCCATCGAGTTCAAGTTCGATCATTGCGCGCGTCTCGAGACGGTGCGCGGGTCTCTCTCCTCCCTTCCGGGAACGGAAATGTACCCCTTCAACCCGAAGGGGAAATACCGCCATGAGGAAGGCTGGGTGAACTACGGGGCCAACTGGTGCATCAGCCTCGCCTACCTCCACCAATCCGCTCAGGGCACGATGCCTGAGCCCTGAAGAAAATCGGGACTCCCGTCCGCCTACTCGCTGCGCGGGATCAGCTCCATTTCATGCAGGCTCAGCCCGTATCGACCACCCGGTGGGTTGATCTCCAGCGGCTCCACGAGCAGTCCGTTGGCTTCGTTGGCGAAGTTCGCCGAGTAGCAAAGCCACATTTTCCGGCCGCTCTCACCGATAAACTTGCTCGGTATGTTGAGGAAGTATCCCTGTTCCCCGAAATCCTTCATGTAGGCGACCATTCTCCACGGACCCGTCAAGCGCTCGGCCTCGAGGATGTAGGAGGTCATTTTCGAGACCGTGGGCCAACCGTCGGTCACGCACATCAGGTATTTCCGCAGGCCCGGCACCCAGGTGGCGGTGACACAGCCCATGTGGTTGTTCCACTCCAGCAGGGGCCGGATCTTCGAGAAATCGTCCGTCCAGACCGGAGCGCCTCCGGCACCGTGACCGGCAAAATACTCGTAGGCCTCGGGATCGTTGATGGTTTCGGGTGAGGGAGTCACCCGGGCCAGATAGACCTGGTCGGCGCTGATCCAACTGAGGTTGCCATGATCGAAGGTTTTGCCTTTGAGTTGCGCCCTCGCGGCGGCAGCCAGGGATCTCAGAACCGGGTCGGCCTCTTCTCCGCGGCGGACCTCCATGGTGATCTCCTCGCGGCATTCGCCCTCGTGGATCGCGAGGCCTTCGCCATCCTCCGCAGGACGGATGCAGGGCCGGGGTTTCGGGTCGTTGGCCTCCGCCCCCATGGCGATCAGGTAGGCCTTGCCATCGGGCGAGTGCTCCATGTTGCGACCGAAGTCCACGAACTTGGGCGCGCCCATTTTCACCGGACCGAGGAATCGCTCAGGCTCGGGGAACAGGGGCTCGGTGGCCGACAGCGGCGACGCTTCCCAGGTCTTGCCGTTGTCCCGCGAAACCTGGAACCCAGGCATCGGACCGAGCACCGGCCAGTTCCAACTCAGACCCTGATGCCGATAGCTGGCGCTCGGCCCCAGGCAGTAGGTGCCATAATACCAGATGCCGTTGTGGACCAGCGAGCCACAGGGGTAGCGGCCGCGGTAGGGTGTGCCCAAGGCCTGCTTGGGCGGCGAGGTATTGCGGATCTCCAGTTTGAGCGGATCGTCGCCGATCATCACCGCATGGCCGGTCCTGTGACCGGACCTGATGCTTCCTCCGGAACTGCAGCGGACCCCATCCGTCACCCCGTCGGTCCACGGCGAGTACAGATTCCCATCGGCCGCCCACGAGGGGTAGAAGGTGTCACCGACCCGGTAGTCGCTGTGCCTGCCGGTGAAGCGCACTCCCGCGAAATCCGCCGACATTTCGAAGGGGCAATCCTGCGGCACCTGCTGCCGCCATTCCGCAATCCCTTGGGCCGCCGACAGCGTTTGCAGGCCGGCAAGGCAGGCAAGGCCGATCAGATGGGGTCGTTGATGCATCGATGGACGATGGATCAGCCCACCAGCGGCCAGCCCTCGCGGTAGGCCTTGGCGAGCAGTTGCTGGCCCTGCTCGCTGTTGGTGACCTTGCCGTTCCTGTATTCGAGCTTCTCGCCGGTGCGGTAGGCGACGAGGCCGAGCAGCATGGTCTCAATCAACTTGCCGCTGTAGTCGAAGTTGCAGTCGGGCTCCGGCCCGCCCTTGCAGGCTTCGAGCCACTGGCCCTGGAAGTCGTAGCCGCCCCTCGCCCCCTTGCGGGAAATCCTCGCCTCCTCCGGCGTGCCCTTGGGGATGACGGCATGCGAGCCGAAGTCGGCGATGATCGTCCCCTTGCTGCCGACAAACATCGCGCCGTGACCGATGTGCGAGTTGCGGGCGTAGGGCGAATCGGGCACCGCCCCGCCCTGATACCAGGAGAGCTTGATCTCGGGCCGCCAATCGTTGGCCGGAATCTGGAAGTGCGTCTCCAGCTTGACCGGCGTCACGTCGGGATTGAAGGCGTCGCCGCTGGCCACCGCCGAGGTCGGCAGGTCGGCGTCGAGCGCGTTCCAGGCGAGGTCCATGGTGTGCGAGCCCATGTCGCCGACCTGGCCGCTGCCGAAGTCCCAGTACATGTTCCAGCACAGGCAGTTGTTGCCCGGTCCCTCGGCCTCGAAATACCCGGGATTGTAGGGGTGCATGGCGGACGGTCCGAGCCACAGGTCGTAGTGCAGGTTCTTCGGGGGCGTGCCCTTGGCGGGCAGGTATCCCGGTTTCGGCAGGCGGCGGTTGCCCCAGGCGCTGACCTCCTGCAACTCCCCGATCTCACCGGCCTTGATCAGCTCGCGCACCACCTTGAAGTTGTTCTTGGCATGGCGTTGGATACCCATCTGGGTCGCAAGCTTGCCCCTGTTCCTGAGGTAGGTGGCGCGGGCGACCTGCGCCTCCTCGACGGTGTTGGCCAGCGGCTTTTCGCAATAGACGTGAAGGCCGCGGTTCATCGCCCAGGTGGCGACGTGGGCGTGGGTGTGGTCCGTGGTGCAGCAGATGATGCCATCCAGGTCCTTCTGCTCCAGGCACTTGCGCCAGTCGGTGTAGGGCTTGGCACCGGGAAATTTCTTGGCGGCGATCGCGATGTGCTCGGTATCGACGTCGCAGAGCGCGACCACGTTCTCGCGGGCGGCGTGTCCGTAGTGGGCCGTGGCGCGTCCCCAGCAACCGATCAGCGCGAGGTTGAGCTTGTTGTTGGGCGAGTCCTTTCCGGAGACGATGCCCGACGGCAGGATCAGCAGCCCGGCCCCCGTGGCGGATTGCTTGAGGAACTGGCGGCGCGAGGTGGAAGTGACGGATACGGGCATGAGTGGATCTGGATTGACGACCAGGAATACGCATGATCCGGCATCCATCTTCCCCGCACCTTCTCGCACAAACCCCGCGGATCTGGTGGATCTGATCTGGAAATGGTTACAGTCACTTCGGCCATTTGGGATTGGAGCGTCGCCGCTGATTGGATAGTGGACATGGTCCCCGCCGCATCCCCCTCTTGACAAGACTCTGGGAGCTCGAAGTCCATCAAGATTGTCAATCGAACTTAATCAACCAACCCATGAAAAATCGACTGGCCTGCCTAAGCGCCTCCCTCATCGCAGCCGCGTCATCACCAGCCACCCCGATTGCCGTCTATGATTTCACCGCTGGCGCGACCACATCCTCCGATACGGAAACGCTGACGGTCGCAGGAGCCATGCTCTCCGGATCCGGGGTGACGCCTGCGTTCACCTCCGATCGGGTCGAGATTGGAGGGGATGACACTCCCTACAACTATCCTCCTACGCCCAATCCTAGCAGTCTGGACGATGCAATGGCTCCCGCGATCGCCACGGACAGTTACCTCAGCTTCATCGTCACCATCGGCAGCGATGTCGAGGTGGACTTGACCAGTATCGACTTTGATTACAGCTCCATCAATGGCTTCGATTTCGGCTTTGGAGTCTTCACGGATATCACCGGATTCACGGTGGGCAGCGAGCTTGCCGGTGTCTTCGGCAATGAGGCAAGCAACCCCTCGTTGAGCGGTCCGATTGACCTTTCCGGCATTCCCAGCCTGCAGAACCTGACGGATACATCCGTCGAATTCCGATTCTATTTCATGGACCGTAGCGGAGTGGGCACACGGATCCACGTCTTCGACAGCGTCAGTCTGGAGGCAGCGGTGGCTGCGCTGTCGGCGTCGCCGACGATCACCGATTTCAGCTACGATCCGACCGACGGGAGCGCCGAGGTAAGCATCGCGGGCGCCGCCAACACCAACTACAAATTGGTCGAGGCCGACGACCTGGACTTTTCGAATCCCGATCAGGATCCCGTCGATTTGACCGGGGCTGCAGTGACCGTGGGCACGCTCGACGGCAACGAGGTGACCACCGATGGCAGCGGCCATGCCACGGTGCAGTTCACCCTCGGCACCGCCAAGGACGCGACCTTCCTCCGGGCCGAAACGGCCCCTTGAGACCACCCCATAAGCGATGCCCGCTCAAACCCCGCCATCGGCAGGGCCACCCGCTGGCGGACCTCCATCAGCATTGCGGCGGCCAACCGCGGTCACCTGAGGTGATTTCATGGTCTAAGCTAAAACAGGTTACAGTTGGTCCGAAAATTGGCACTTGAATGGCAGGGCATGAATATGCTTCGACCCTACGCGCAATTCCAGTCCGAGCGATACATTCCGGAACTACTCCCGCGCAGATCAACTCACAAGACCCTGACAGCTTGGCATCCATCAATATCTTCAAAAGAAGCTTAAACGATCCCCCATGAAACAACAACTTATCCTCCTGTGTGCCTCTTTGACCGCAGCCACCTCACTGCGTGCTACCACCATTGCCTCTTATGATTTTACCGGTGGATCAACGGCATCTTCGGATACGGAAACATTTACGACCGCGGGAAGCATCAGCTCCGGTGCCGGGGTGACACCTGCGTTCACCTCGGATCGGATCGAGATTGGAGGGGATGACACTCCATACAACTATCCTGCTTCGCCCAATCCTTCGAGCCTGGAGGATGCGATGGGGCCCGCGATCAGCACGAACAGTTACCTCAGCTTCACCGTCACCATCGGCAACGATGTCGAGGCGGACTTGACCAGTATCGACTTTGATTACAGTTCCATCAATGGCTTCGATTTCGGCTTTGGAGTCTTCACGGACAAAACCGGATTCACGGTGGGCGACGAGTTGGCCGGCGTCTTTGGCAATGAGGCAAGCAGCCCCTCGCTGAGTGGTCCGGTCGACCTTTCCGGCATCACCAGCCTGCAGAATTTGACGGATACGTCTGTGGAATTCCGATTTTATCTCATGGATCGGAGCGGAAGCAACACACGCATCCACCTCTTCGATAATGTAAGCCTGGAAGGGAATGTGAGCGCCATCCCCGAAACATCGACCTCCCTGCTCGGACTACTTGGCCTCGGTCTGGTCCTCTGTCGGCGTCGCCACTGAGAGAGCCAAAGATCGACTGAACCCTTCGAGGTCGTCTGCCCGGAGGGCTGGATTGAAGCCTCTGCGTACTCATGATGGTGAGGCGGGCAGAGGGATGCCCTCGGGGAGAGGCCATCACCTGCCCCCGAAGACTGGAATCCCAACCGAGGGGATTTCCGGTAATTGGTTGGAGGTGACAAGGTCACTTGCGCCGCGAACTCTCAAACGATTCGTGTGACCCGGCTGGTCGCAGGGCCGATCGTGCCTCCCTCGACGAATTCAGCCTTGGTGAAGCTCCGGGTCCTGTCGTCCTTGCCACTCGCGACTTTGTCGGCCCAGCGCACGATACGGCGCGCCCATTGGCTGGCATCCCAGGCAATGTGCGCCACCATGGGGCGGAACCACGCAAACGCCGGGTCGGGGTCGTCACAAATCAACGACACGTCGCGGGGCACGACGATTCCATGTTGTGTCAGATATTGCTGGGCTGCAAGGAACGTGTGGGCCTCCTCGATGATCAGCGCGGTGGGAGGGGTGTGCTGGAAGAGGCTCCCCAGCAGACCTTGCAGTCCCTCCGCACTCTCCCTCCATTCCGGTAGATTGTAAGGGCCGTGTTGAATTCCGGAGGCTGCCAGTTCGTCCAGAAAAACCTGCTCGAACTCCCCCGGCTCGGGCTTGCGGCGCACTTCGCGCGCCAACATCACGATACGTCTGTGACCGAGTTCGACGAGGCGTCGAAGCGCCGTCCGCAACGCGGGCACCTTGTCGGGACCGGTGCTCGCGATCTCGATACCGCGGCGGCGCCCTGCAAGGGCGAAGGTCGGGATACTCTGTTGCGAGAACCAGAGCAGCAGGTCGCGCGAGCCGGAGAAGACGACCCAGGCATCAGCCGGTGACCTGACCACGAAACGGACGATCCTCTCGGTGTTCATACCGAACTCAATCAAGCTCTTCGATGCGAAGCGCGCCGCATGCCCTGCTTCCAGCAAACGGTGCTGGAGATCAACATTGTAATAACTTTTCGAATCGTCCGGCGCGTAGAGCATGATCTGGACCCGCAAGCGTGGGCCTGCATGACCACGAGGGGGCTGCACTTGGGCAATCTTCCGACTCTTGCATGGCCCTTGAAACAGGACCAACCCCTCCCGTTCGAGCTGCTGCACCGCCTTGGCGACGGCCACGGAGTTGACCCCCAGGGTTTTGGCCAATTGCTGCACACCGGGCATGACCCCGCTGAGTCTGCCGATCTCGATCTGTCGCCGCAAATGAGCGGCGAGCTGTTCGCTGGTGCTGAGGCGGCTGAACGGTTCCATTGCTACCTGCTCAAGTCCACCCGCTCACTCGAGTTCGATGAGGAAGAACCGGCGGCTGCCAGGTCCGGCATAGGTCCATGTGCTCTCGTTGCCGGAAGCGGCTGCGGGCACCCCGGTGACGGTGGTCCAACTCGACGACGGGGTGGCGAGGTCCGAACTGTGGCGGATGGTGAAGGTGAGTCCGGGCTGGGACGGCCAGCGCAACTCGAAGCCGGTCGATGGGGCAGGTCCGATCATCGCCCGGAAGAACGATCCCGGATTGAGGGGATCGAGACCGAGGCGCACCTCGGTATGGTCGTCAGAACCATCGCCATCCGTGTCCCCATCGTCGGGATCGGTCTCGCCCGGGTCGAGCAAGCCGTTGGCATTGGCATCCTCCTCGGCGTCGATGCGGCCATCGCCATCGAGATCGAGGCTGCCCATGATGGCGGCGGTCGAAAGTGCTCCCTGCCCGGCGCTCGGATAGGTGGGCCAGATGGTACCGAAGGTGGGGGTCCATTCCTCCTCGAACCGGCGCGCCATGCCCCGGGCCATCTCGAGCACCTTCTCCGGTTGGGTTGCCGCAAGGTCGATGCTTTCGGTCGGGTCGGCGGCAAGGTCGAAAAGGGCGAAGCGCTCCTCCTCCCAGAGGTAGGTCAGCTTCCAGTCGCCCTGCCGATAGTTGGCGAAGTGGTCGTTGTCATACCGCCCGTGCGGATAATAGATGAGGATCTCCTGCTCGCGATGGGTTCCCGGGGTGCCGCTCAAGTATGGCGTCAGGTCTTGGCCATGGATATCGGCGGACGGCGGGATCGCGACCCCGGCCACATTCATGATGGTGACCGGCAGGTCCCAGCAGGCGACGATGTCGTGCTCGACCGAGTTGGCCGGGATCGGGACTGCCTGCTGAAAGGGATTGGTGGGATCGGGCTTGGCCCAGGCTGCGATCAGCGGGATCCGGCTGCCTCCCTCGGTGCGATCCCCTTTCATACCGCGCATCGGATAGTCGTCGTAGGGCGCATCGGGCAGGGCGATGTGGTTGAGAAGGCGGTTGTCGGAACCGTTGTCGCCGAGGAAAATGATCATGGTCTCCTCGGCGACTCCCTCTGCATCGAGATGGGCGACGATCTCCCCGAGGGAGAGATCCATGCCCTCGATCATGGTCGCGAAGGAAAGGTTGGTGCCGCCGAGTGCGGAATAGTCACCGGTCGCCCGCGGGTCGGTCTGAAACGGCGCGTGCACGGCGTAGTGGGACATGTAGACGAAGAAGGGCTGGCCGCGGTCCACGGTTTCCGTGATCGCCTCGTTGGCCTTGATGGTGAGCGCCTCGGTCAGGAAGGTGGAAGTCCCATGAAATTCCTCGACCCCGGGGATGAGCCACGACGGGCGCGAACCGTCGGCATAATTGTCGGTGCCGAAATAGCTGCCGGGCTGCCCCTGCCAACTGCCGCCGATATTGACATCGAAGCCGATGAAGCGCGGGTCTTCGACCTCGTCGTAAACATTGGGATCATGCTGGTCGGTGAAGTGACCCTTGCCGGTATGGATGGTGCGGTATCCCGCGGCTGACAGCCATTTCGGCAAGGTCTCCTCGTCCGGGTTCTCGATCCCCCGGTTGCGGTAGTTCGAGGGCGCATACTGTCCGAGACGCCCGCCGTTGGTGGGGACCCACGAAGTGACCGCGTGGCCGGTGGTGTTGAGGCCGGTCATCAGGCTGACACGAGTGGGACTGCAGGTCGGCTGGGCATAGGCATTGGTGAAACGCATGCCGTTGCCGGCGAGCGCCTCCATGGCGGGGGTGACGTAGAGGTTGTTGAAGTTGCGCGGGACCGGGGTCCCATTCGAGTCGCAACTGAACGGCACCGAGGTGTCCATCGGCCCCATGTCATCGACCAGAAAGAGGACGATGTTCGGACGGGGCGGCCCCGCATGCACCGTCAGCGTTTCCTCGACGGTGCCGACTTCGTTGGTGGCGCTGAGGGTGAAGGTAGTGGTCGCGTTGATCGTCTTCGCGAGCGACCCTGAGGCATTCACGGGAGAGGCCTCCGAACTGAGGGTCACGGTGTCGGCACCGCTGACGGCCCAGTCGAGAGTCACGCTGGATCCGGGGGGCACATAGCGATCGTCCACGGTGAAAGTGTCGATCATGGGTAAGGGTCCTGGACCGGGGTCCACTTCCTCGACCCGGCCGAAGTTGAGCGCCCCCACACCGCCGGTCACGCTGACCGTGAACGCGATGGCGCCGGCATCCGGAGCAATACCCTGCCAATCGACCACGCTCGCCGTGTTGTTGGCGGAGTTGTGCGTCACGTCGGGCGCGGTGCCGATGCCGGTGGTGAGGTGCCAGGTCTGGGTTCCGCCTGGGTTCGCACGCGAGCCATAGAAGAGCAGGTCGTAGACCATGGAGTCGTCCAGGCCGGCAAGGGTCACGGTGAGTTCGCCGGTAGCCTGGTCTCCAGGATTGAGGAACAAGCTGTCCTGCAATGCGGCGGTTGCGAAGTCCGCGAGTTCGCCGGGAAACACGTTCACAGGATTGGCGGCCGGGTTGGCATTGCCTGCATCGGAACTGCCGCCGCTGGTCCGGGTGGCATCGATGGTCCAACCGGTCGCTGATCCGGTGATGTCGTTGTTCAGGCCGACCTCGCCCGTCGTGTCGGCCATGTCGTCGAACCCGGGCGCATTGTAGGTCAATCCTCCCGAGGAGGTGACCAAGCCCGAGGCGCTTCCGAAGTCGATCAGGGCGGCTTTTGCCTGCGATGGCATCGCCAGCCCAGCGACCTCCTCGTAGGTCGCTCCGAAGCGGATCTCGTCGACAAACGCCCCTCCTTTCAACTGGAAAGCCACCGTATCGAAGGCGGACTGGTCGAGCGCGGGAATGGCCGCTGCCGCCAGGATCGCGGTGCCGAGGTCCAGATCGGTATCCGGGGCATAAAGGGTGAGTGTCTCATCCGCCAGATCATCCGCGCCCCAATCGATTCGGCCTACGATCAGGATACCGGCGTCCTCGTTGATGTAGGCCGGAGTGTCCAACAACACGCGGTTGGCGTAGCTGTCGGCATCGGCGTCATCCTTCCAATAGGCGCCCTGGATTCTGCCTGAGGTCGAATTCACATTCAGAAAGGACACTCCGATTCCCTCGCCGCCTGCCAGATCCCTCCGCTGTCCGAATGTCCCCCCCGCGCCCGTGACGAAATTCACGAAGGCGTCCGTGCCCAGACAGAAGCTGTAGTCCACATTTACGATCGAGCTGGGCGCGTTCTGCATGACGACGCTGAACCAGAGGGTGTCTCCATTGGCCATCAGGTTGCCATCATCGAGCACGGAGCTGGCGCCGATGTCGCGTGCCGCGCTGCCTCCGGTTGAGTTGGTCGCGGAGTTGCCTGCCACTGCGAGGCTACCCCAGTCCAAGCCGGGCGACGCCACCACCGAAGCCGTGTTGTAGGTGCTCCAGGGACCCGAGAAACCAAGCCCGCCATTGGCCCCGCTCACGGATCCGGTGCCGTAGTCGAAATCCTCGTAGATCAGCGCACCTCCGGAGTCCGCCTGCAGGACCTGTATCGGAAAGGCAAGGGCGAACAGAGCGGCGGAAAATACTCCAAGGCGCGCTATCAGGCGGCGGATCATGGGATGGACACGGCAACCTTGAGCCTTGTGAAAAGTTTTTCACCGACGGCGAGACTGCGAGGGATCGCCACGGTCACCTTGTCGATGCCGTTTCCGTAGAAGTCATCGGCCTCGGTAATGCTGATCTGCGTGGGGCCCTCTCCCTCGTGCGCGGCAGCCGTCCAACCCGAAAGGTTGCTCCCGTATTCCACCTCGATGGTGGTGTTCGCATCGGCGTTCGCAGCATCGCTGCGGCGGAAGATGAACAGGAACTTGTCCGGGTCGCTGGTGTTGTCGAAGCCCGGCGACTTGCCCATGTCGTCGGAGCCATCCGTTGGATCTCCCCCGACCACCCACTCGATCCCGGTGTCGAGACCACCACCGTCAAAGTCGAGTTCCGGGCTGCTGTCGCCCAGCGTTCCCAGGAAGGGACCACCCGCCCATCTGGCGTAATCGTTGGCGCCGCCCCCCAGTCCGACGGCGTCCTCATAGGTCGCGCCGAAGCGGATCTCGTCGATGGTCCCTGCACCTTTCAGCTCGAAAGCCACCGTGTCGAAGGCCGACTGGTCGAGCGCGGGAATGGTGTTCCACGTCAACCTTGCTGAGCCAAGGTTCAGGTCGGTATCCGGGGTGTAGAGGGTGAGCGTTTCACTCGCCAGATCATCCGCTCCCCAATCGATCCGCCCGACGACCAAAGCAGTGGTCCCTGCCCAACGATTGATCGCATCAGTCGTAATACGGTTGGCGATCGTGTCCGCATCGCCATCGTCCTGCCAGTAGGCACCCTCGAGATCCATGAGGGTATCATTGCGGGTTACGAGGGAAACTCCGATTCCCTCTCCGCCTGCCAGGTTCATGCGTTGTCCAAATGTCCCCCCTGAACCCGCGACATATTCGTGGAAGCCGTCGGTCCCAAGAGAGAAATTGCAGTCGGTATTGAGGGCACCGGTGGCAGGTCGATTCACGAGGATGCTGAACCAGAGAGTCTGCCCGTTACCCATCAGGCCGGCGCTGTCCAGTACGGAGGTGGAGCCGATGTCGCGTGCCGCGCTGCCGCCGGTGGTTGGGTTGGAGACGGAGTTGCCTGCCACGGCGAGGCTACCCCAGCTCAAGCCGGGAGATGCCACCGCCGGAGCCTCATTGAAAGTGCTCCAGTTGCCGGTGAATCCGGTCCCGCCGCTTCCGCCGCTCACTGAGCCGGGGTCGTAGTCGAAACCTTCGTAGATGAGTGCGCCTCCGGAGCCGGCGGGCAGGTTATTGGTGGTGGCGTTGAAGGCTGAGGATGGCAGACTCGCATTTTGCTGAGCCGACTTGTCACGTGCTTGCACCGTGTAGCTGTAGGTCGTCGAGGGGTTGAGGCCGCTGTCAACATAACTCGTCGAGTCCTGCCAACCGCTGTCGCCGCCGCCCGGGTTGCCGCTGGTTTCGGTGAAATAATACTCCACCGCGCTGCCTTCCGGATCGACGACGGTTTCCGCCGTCATGGTGATCTCGGTCGGGGAGGTCGCCACGGGAGCCACAACGAAGCCGGGCGTCGGCGGAGCGCCGTTGTCCACCGCATCGGTGGTGGCGGAGGCATTTGGCGACCAATCGGTCGTGTTCTGTGCCGGTGATTTGTCGCGGGCCCGCACCCGGTAGGTGAACTCCGTTCCAGAGGCCAATGCCGAATCGACATAGGTCGGGCTGTCCTGCCATCCGCTGTCATTGCCGCCACCCGAAACACTCTCGAAGAAATACTCCACTCCATTGAGGTCGGTGGCTGTGCTGGCGGTCATGGTGATGCTGCTGTCGCCGAGGGCCGTGGGAGGCGTCGCCCAGGTTATGGGGTCGGGATTGGGCGGTGTCGTGTCCTCCACCATCAAATCGGCGCCGATCACGTCGTCGTAGCTGGCCCCGAAGCGGATCTCGTCAAGCAGTGGCCGGTCGTTGCGTCGGAAGGTAAGTGTGTCGTAGGTGCTCTGATCGACGACGACGGTGTGGGTCGAAATCGGCGATCCCGGCAGGACGAGGTCGCTACCCGGCTTATAGAGCTCGATCGTGTCCACGGAGCCACCATTCGCACCCCAGGTAATCTTGCCGACGATCAGGTCGAACTGTCCGACCTGATACTGGGGCGAGTTGTTGCTGTCCGGGCTGGCACCGCCACTGTCTGCGGGGAAGGAGGCGGCGTGCGGGACGCCGTTGGTCATGTAGACTCCGACACCGGTTCCACCGCTGATGAAGAAGTCGCCGGTGCCGGTGCCGAAGGAGCCCGCACCGAGGGCGACTGCAAGACGGGCATTGGTGCGGTTGGCGCCTTCCTGGAGGCCGGCAATGAAACTGAACCAGAGCGTCGCACCATCATCGAGCAGGCCGCTGGCGGCAAGCGCGGTGGGAAGGATGGTGCGGGATCCACCATAACGGTTCTGGTTGGCGCTGAAATCCGAGAGCTTGGCACCACCGACGGGCAGTGTTTCGTAGCTGAGAGTGCCGGCGGTGACCTGGGCGGTTGAATCGGCAAACCAGGTGCCATCCAGCCCGGCCTGGGCCCCACCTTGCCCGTTCAGTCCGCCGACGGTGTAGTCAAAGGGTTCGTAGATCACCGCATTGCCGGAGGGCGGTCCGTCGAGATTGACCCCGATCTCGGTGGGAGTCGCGCTGCCGTTGGTCGGCACCACGCTGTAGGTGACCAGCCCGGAGGACGGCGGGCTGGCATCGGTGTAGGTCGTGGCGGTGCCGGCGATGGTGTCGATCAGGGTGCCATTACGCCGAACCTCGATGTTGGTGTAGCCGAGGTTGTTGGCCCAGATGAGCGCGATGCCGCCCGGACTGCGGTAGGCCTCGAGGTCGGTGATGCCGGCGTCGAAGGTGAGGGTGAGCGGGTCGCACGGGTCGCCGGGCATGGTGAACTGCAGCTCGTAGTCGTGCACGCCCGGCGCGGCGGCGGTGTCGAGGAAGCTGGCCGGGCTGACGGGTGCGGAGGCGGCGATTTCCACACTGTCACGCAACACCCGCACGCTGACCGGTAGCTCCGATCCGTTCTGCCAGGTGAGCGCGACCCCGGCGGGGCCGCCACTGGCCCGCAGACGGAACGGGCAACGGGCGGGAGAGAGCGTGGACATGGCATCGGACATCGCCAGACCGATGTTCACATAGGTCTTGGCGTTGCGGTTCCAGTGGAAGCCCTGACTGCCGTCGGGAGACGGGGAGTTGGCGGCCGGTTGCCAGAAGTCGAGATCCTCGTAGTTGGTGCGGGTGTCGATGACCGCGACGTTGCCCGCGAAGTCCGGATACTTGGTGGTGTTTGTCATTTCAAGC
>ERZ869936.854-NODE-854-length-25300-cov-9.428996_pt1 | contig 25300 bp, 26 predicted proteins | sample MGYA00520876_ERZ869936 | MGnify/ENA primary metagenome ERZ869936 (study PRJEB32218, sample SAMN09650985) | biofilter metagenome | isolation source: enrty point of leading RO module | place: Saudi Arabia: Thuwal, RO plant located on Red Sea | collected 2016-02-17 ... | reverse complement strand
GACACGGGAAATTGCCTCCCCAATCCATTCCACAAGAGAGAGTGAACCCTCCCATTGAAGCCCACCCCATAACGCTCAAGAGAGGCAAGAAGCTCGGGGATGGAATAGCCGGGGAAAGCCTCAGTTGGATCCTCCAGGCCGGTCACCATTTTGCGGAGAGAGTGGAGATAGCCCCAGATATCTTGAGCGGCCCACTTGTCAGCAATGGGAAAGTAAAGCATTGACGGACGATCGGGCGGTTGATTGGTGCATGATGGCCGGTTCCCAGACTGCCAGTCGTCGGGTATGCCGTTTGTTCGTTTCCAGTTGTCGGTTGCGGGTGTTGAATCTACCCACCCAGAACCAGGCACAAACAAGGCCCGACCCTCGGCTTCAAGCTCCTTCAAGGCCACCTCGACTTCCTCTAACCGGAAGCTGGAAGGTAACTCTCTTCTTATCTCTGGTATGCGGGTTCCGCCTGTCTTAAGCCTGAGGTAATCGTGAACCCGTTCTTTCAGTTCTTTCATTTCGGTTTCTGGTTTCGTGGTTTGTGGTTTGTGGGCACAATGCCCCTGAGTCCCCAGGGTAATCTCTCACCCCGTTGCGTCAACAATTCATTTCGGTTTATTTCCCTGTCCCTGTCCCTGGTATCCGGTGCCCTGGTGCGGTCCTCCTGGTCTCCGGGCAAGACCAATCACTTTCCGGTAGCCTAAGGCCATGTTCGAACCGGAGGACCACGCCAAGGCAAGGGCAACCAGAAGCAAGGCCCCCCCCTTTTGGGGCCCCCGGAGAAAGCGGAAGGGTGGCGCCCCCTGGGTGCTGGGGTCCGGTCTATTGGTGCGCTTCAAGGAGGCGCTCCAGAACACCCCCACACACACCCCCTCCACCTCCCACTCCATGCTTCCTACTCAACCCCACCTCCCCCAACCAGGATCCCGACAACCAAAACCATCTCCCGAGACCCAACTCAAGTCCTTGGACACCGAAGGCAGTTAATTTCGAAACAAACAGTTGACTGTGACCCGCCGAAGATCTGGTTTGGGCCAATGCAAAGATCATGGTCAGGGCCCTGTTCATTGCCGGTCACGACCAGGTGATACTCGACGCGACGAACACGACGAAGAAGCGTCGTGACGAGTGGAAGTCGAAGGACTGGCTGAGAGACTTCTACAACGTCGATACCGACTTTGAAACCTGCCTCAAAAGGGCTGACGAATCAGGCTTCCCGATCGACGTTCTGGAGCGGATGCACAAGCAGCTCGAAGATGTTCTCTTTAGTGAATTCACAGATCAAGGCGACTTTAGAGTTTAAGCCGTAACGCGGTTGCAGGTTCGACTCTTGCCCCGGGTTCTAACAGAAAGAAAGGATCATGAGTTTAGAGATCGACGCAACGATTGTTTGTGATGGTGATGGTTGCCACGCAAGACTGTTTGCTGAGACGGAGCACAGATCGACGCACGCGAACGAGCCTGTTTCGAACGTCAAGGCCATGGCAAAGAAGGCTGGATGGTTGACGGTGAACCGGGGGGTCGGTTTCACACGGAGGCACATTACTGTGAGAAGTGCGCAGATGCTGGGAGCGCGAAGCCCATTCCGAGGAAGCGTCCTCCAAAGCAGATTTTCCAACAGGAAGGCAGAGAAGAGAATGAGTGCGCGAAAAGAAGTTGGGAAACTTGGTCCTGGGGTAAACGAGGTCGCTTGGTTTGTGATGCAGCGGGCAGAGACTGAGGTTGACTTGTTGGATGGGTTGATTCGCGAGTTGGTGGATATTCCTGAGGACAGGTTTTGGAATCTTTCTCGGGATGGGAAGGTCTGGGTGGATCTGGAGAGGAAGCGGGTGGTGAAGAGCAAGAAGATCAGCAAGAGCGACCAGGCATGAGCTTAGCCTCCTCCGGACAAAACTATTGACCTGCCCTGTCAACCTCCCATATCATCCCAACAACCTATGCCGTTTCGGGTTGAAGACTGAAGCCCGGTGGGTCTCGTCCCCTGCCGGGTTTCTTCTTGCCCGCCACATCAGATCAAGGCATATTCCTCACATGATCGATCCTGACGAACGCGAGATCACGGCCGACGGCGATATCGACCTGCCGGTCATCAGAGGGCACGAGTACCACATTGCTCTCAGTGGCAACTTCGGCGGAGGCACGGTATCTGTCCGTCACCTGACCCGCAACGAGCCGCAGACGTTCAAAGAGTACGACGACAATGGGAGCCACACCTCGGAAGGTGAAGCGATCTTCATGGCGACCTCGAAGAGAATTCGGATCAACGTCAGCGGGTCGACAACACCCTCAATCATCGTCCGTTACGGCAAGGTCGCGGTGTGAACGACTACAAGGCTCTCTTTCGCTCGAAGTTCCCTCGGATTACCGAGATGGGCATCGAGCGGTCGATCCTCAAGCACTGGAAGGCCGAGCACTCGACTCCGGGCAACCATCCATATGGCCAGACCTGGACGCATCATTTCTGCGAGTATGTTCGTCACTTCGCGCCTCGCATTGAACTTAATTCCTGGTTCAGGCACATGGTGTGGTCTGTCGAGCACACGCGATTCCTTAAAGAGAGGAAAATCCTTAACCACATAGGCAGCAAGAACTCTGGCAAGACGCTTTTTGCCGCGGTGTTTGTCAACGCGATATTATCCATCGATCCACAGTACTCCAAGGCCTATATCGCGGCCCCGTACAAGCAGGTGGCGAACTCCACGGTCTGGGCCCGAGCGTTGACGGTCAAAAACATGGTGATCAGCGCGAACCCCAAGTTGTTCGCAACCGTTTACCACCAGAAAGCCGATTGCCGCATTATTTACGAAGAGAACCCAGAGAGTGGCTTCATCGAACTCGTGACGATCGACGATGTGGGCAAACTCCAAGGCATCAAGGCTGTCGATCCTGATCGCGGTTGGTTGATACTCGTCTGTGACGAGGTTGCGATCTTTCCCAAGAAACAACTTCTTGATGTGTTAGACAATGTGACGGGCAACCCCAACTTTCTGTGCCTCGATGGTTGCAACTTCCGGTCAACCGAAGGCCTCGAAGGTGACCTCTGTCGACCCGAAGGCAGAGAGTATGAGGACCTCCACCCTGACCGAGACCACGATTGGCCGAGTGCCTATAAGAGTTGGACTTTCAGGTTCGATGGTCACCTGAGTCCAAATATCACGAATCCGGAAAAGCGCGTGGTCTCGCCGCATCTTCTCCGTGAATCCGTCCGCAAGGATATGGAAGAGATTCATGGCCTGACCGGACCGAAATACATGGAGCAGATTCGATCCATGCCGGTCAACAGCGCAACCGAGTTCTACATCACGACCCGTGAGCGAGTCCGCTCATCCGGAGCCTATGAGCCGGTGACCTTCACCAGGACGCGCCCCCATCGCGTTGCCTTCTGTGACCCGGGTCTCGGCGGTGACCCGTGCGTTATCGGTGCCTTCGACTACGGTCCGGCTCTCATCCCGACTCTCGACGGCAGCGAGACGCAGCTCAGTGTCTTTCAGCCGATCGAGGCGTTTCAAACCATTCCCGTCTCCAAGGATCAGATCTGTGATCAGGCTTGGATCAAGCGGGTCTATGACGCGGCGAACCGATACGGCACAAGCACCTCTGAAAGCAACCTGGTCATCACTCCCGGCCAGGCCGTCCCTCCGGAGCAGCAAGTTGCGGTTCGGTGCGCCGAGTACTGCGCTCAGAAAGGCATCCCGCCATCGAGGTTCGGCTTCGATGGCAGCATGCGGGCTGAGGTCGTCCAAGAGATCGTGGCAGTCATGGGCAACCAAGTCCGCGGCATCGATTTCGGCGGCAAGGCGACCGAGAGATCGGCCGATCTGACGAGCAACAAGACGGCCTATGAGATGTATGCCAACTACGTTACAGAGATGTATTTCGCCTTCGGTACTCTCGTCCAGGCCTGCCAGTTCCGCGGTGCTGATTTCGTACCCGCGGCGATCAACCAGTTGGTCAAGCGGTGGTGGGAGTGGGTTGGTGCACGAAAGAAGATCCAGCCAAAGCACGGCAAGAATCACCGCGATGAGGACAAAAAGAGCTACATCTACCAGAACAAGATGAGCCCCAACGACGCGGACACCCTGATCGGCGGCCTTGAGATGGCTCGCCGACATGGCTACAGCATCATCCCGACCAAGCAGGTTCATACCTCATTCGAGGCCACGAACTCGATGGAGGTCGCCAGCTTCCTGGCCAATTCGAAACGCTTCAAGCCACGCATCGGCAAGAGGCTCAACCACGCAGGATTTTCATGAAGACGGCGGAAGATCAACCAGATGACCATCAAGGCAGCACGTCGAGAGATATCGATACCGATATCGCCTTCAGTACGGTCGAAAAGGCCCTGGAGAACCTCTCTGAATTCTTTGATACCACTCAGTTTGTCGGCACCATTGTTGAGGCTGACGGCAACACTCGCGTCCTTAAAATAGGTCGAGGCAACTGGTATGCCAGGAAAGCGTCGGTCGAAGAACTTTACATGGGAATGACTCAGGCGATGAACCAGACGGAGGAAGGCGAGTAATGGGATGAGGTGGCACACCGGTCCAGAAAGGACCCTCCGAGCGAGTTCCGCTTGATTTCAAGGCGCATGGATGCCCGCATCAACCGGCAATCCGATGCTGGGAGCTGAGGCCTCCCGTAGGCGGATGGTCCGCCGTCATCGAGATCAAGGGAAAGGATTTCGAGTTCAACGGCTCACCCAGGGAGATCGCCGAAGACATCGAGAGGCTCCAACGGGTAAACAAGACTTTCATCTCCGTCGCCGCCATTTGGGAGATGCTGAACGAGATCTGGTGTAAGCGTGACCCCGAGCGATGCACCCTTCCCATCATCTGGGCCGCTAGTGAAACGGTTGAATTTGACGAAGATTTCCCGTAGTCTCCGGAACATGCCACTATTCAAGTCAGATTGGGAGCGTCGAGCGGAGGCCGAGAAGCTGATCAAGGAGGATCGGCTCGAAGCTGCGGACCGGGCCACTATCGGGGCTTTCTACAACGGGCGACAGACCATGTCTGACTGCGAGGCTGAGGACAATGATGTCAATGAGCTGATCAACCACCTGTTCGGGTTCAAAGACATGGACTCGGCCAAAAAACAGCTCAACAGCCTCTACAACAAGGACCCCAACATGTGGAAGGTAGTCCTCCGGAATGTCCCGGCCTTCGACAAGGCTCGTCTCGAATTCGAGCTGACGAAGAGCTGGAACAAGATCATGAAGGACAGCAATCGCCTCAAGGGTCCATGGAAGGGCATCTCGGGCGAGCTGACACTCTACGGCAGCGGGCAATTTGTCTGGGCGACGCCTGAGGACTGGTGTCCCATGCTCTGCCGTCCTCTCGTCCCCCGCGGTACCGGTACCATGGCGGAGGATCTCCCTTATGCGATCATCCCAAAAGAGCTTTCCCTTCTCGAACTCGAACGCGCCCGTGACAGCACCAAGCGACTCAAGGAAGAGGGCATCAAGACCGGATGGAAGCTCTCCACCCTCAACCAGATCATCGACTCACTGAAGGAGAATGTGAGCGAGGCATCGGATACGAGAAACACGCTTGAGAACACCCCGAACGACCAGCTTGAGGAGATGCGCCAGGGTGGATCGGACCCACATGATCATCTTCGGACCAAGTTCCAGGTCTTCTACATCTTCGAGCGCAACGAGGATGGCGGCTTCGACTGGACCATCATCACGCGCTCCAGATCGAGCCAAGACAACGAGAGTCAGGATGAGAAGCTGAGACTCTTCCACCGGAGCCGCTACTTTGAGACGGCAAAGGATTTCATCTGCCCATTCTTTCTCGACGTGAACATCGGTGGTGAAACGACATGGCACCGCACCATGGGTCTCGGCCGTTTGAACTACGACACGGACAAAGACGTCGAGGAGTTCTTCAACGAGGCAATGGAAGGAGCAAAGGAGAGCGTCCGGTCTCAGTATCAGGTCGAGAACGGGGCCTCTCTTGAGATCATGCAGAGGTGGATTGCGGACAAGCGTCACTCCAACATCATCCCCGAGGGACTGTCATTCATCGAGAAGAACAAGAACCCAAACTTCCAGTTTGCCCTCACCTTCATCGAGCAACTTCGTGCCCTATCCTCGTCCAATAAGGGCTCAGCCGTATCCAACTCAACTGACAAAACAACGAACGAGCTTGAGGTGCAGGCTCTTGAAAGACAGGGGCAGGCCTCCCGGTCCGTCTCCGAGAGGATGAATGACATCTACACTACCATGAAAATCATGGGGGCAACCATCTGGTGTAGATTCACCAACCCGGATATCCTTGAGACCGATGATGGTTACGACCAGATCAAGGCCTTCCAGAACAAGGTGCTTGAGCTGGGCATCCCCATTGAATTCCTCTCCGAAAAAGATGAGTTCGGAAATCTGGTCAATGTCGAGATCAAGGAGGTCAGGTCTGCCGGAGACGGTGACAGTGTGAGGGAAATCGCCTCCAACCAATTCCTCAAAGAGAATCTCTCCCTCTATGGTCCGGATGCGCAAAAGCACATCCTGAGACGCATCACGGCATCCACAACCCAAGACTATGAACTCGCAGAAGAACTCGTCCCGGACTCGCCGCCGATCGCCGCGGACCAAATCACCCGAGCGAACAACGAAAATGACACCTGCCTCCTCCGAGGTATCACAGGGCACGTCCCGAAGATCCTCGACGAGGACATCCACCTCCAGCACATTCCGGAGCACATTGGCGGACTCCAGGGGCTTGTCGCCCGAGGGAATGCAGTAGTCAGCCGAGGTGGCATTTGGCCAGATTCCGACATCGCTGCCGTCCAATGCCTCGGCACCCACACGTACCAGCACATCCAATTCCTTCAGGTTTCCCCAGACCTGGCTCCTTTGGCAGGAGAGTGGATGCAGCAACTTTCAGTCATCGGTCGCCAGGCGGACAAGCTTATTCAGATCAGTCAGTCACGGCAAGCCGAACAAGAAATCGACCCGATCGAACGGGCAAAACTGCAACAAGGCGAGCGGAAACTTGCGCTTCAGGAGAGAGCCCAAAAGGCTGTGGAGCAGGACCGAAACGTCAAGAACTCCCTCAGTAGGACCAAGCAGGCCTTTGACCAGCTCGCCCGAGAAGAGCAGTTGATGCAGACCGGCGAGCAACAAGATTTGGCTCGACAGAAAGCCGTGGCAGATGTTCAGTTAGATCAAGAGAAGCTCAAGAGTTCTCAACAGGCCGCCAGACAAGACGATGAATCAACGTGAGCAGTTGTTTGAAAAGCTCCGCGCAGACAGTGTTTTCATGCAGCACTGGCAACACGTAGAGGGATTCATCGATCAGTATCTCTACTGCCTGTTGGCTGACTCCAGCAGCGAATTCAAAGGACAGCACGAAGAGATCGGCAGAAGAGTCGAGATCATCGGAACCATCCGTGAGGATATCACCGGCTTCGACAAGAGGCCGGTTGATCTCCCTGCACCCAAACGCAAAGGCAGTAGACTACACAATCAGGAATTCTCATGACGCAAGAAGTATCCACCGGCGACATTGATCTCGCGACCGACGAGATCCTTGGGGCACTTGATTTCAATCAAGAGCCTACCCCTGAGCCTACCCCGGACCCAGTTCCCGAGCCTGATCCAGAACCCACCCCGGGGCCGGAGCCATCCCAGGGTCCTGAAGAAAATCCAAGCATCGAAAATTTCACGCCACAGACCTTCGAAGACTTCCAGAAAGAGCTTGAGGAGGAGGACAGTGATCCGGATCCCGCCTCTGACCCAGAGCCAGAACCCACCCCGGAGCCTGGTGAAGAGAGACACGCGGAAGCGCTCAAGAGCATCCGTGGCGAACTGGAAAAGAAGAACGCGGAGCTTGAGGAGGCCCGCCGGGAGATCGCCGAACTCAGGGATGGAGGGGCGAAAAACCAGGGTGAATTCGAACGCCTCCAGGCAGAGAACAAGACGCTCCTCGCCAAGCTCTCCGTGCAAAACCCAGAAGAACACCCTGAGATCGTCGCCCTCCGAAGCTCCATGGACGGCGAGATCACCTCAGTCGCCACGGCAGTCAGATTCGACAAAGGGGCCCAGGCGGCATCAAGCCTGACGCAAAACATCAACAGATTGTGCCAGATCAGGGATCAGGTGGGTGAACCCGGTTCTCAGGGCTATGATGATCGCTGGCAGCAGTACAAAGACCTCCTCTCTGAGCAGTATGGAGACTCGAACGCGAAACAGGTCGCGGCCCTTGTCGAGAAATGCTCAGGCGTGCTCAAAGACATCGAGAAGAAGCAGCAGCAACTCGCCAACGCTGGCGCTGATTTGAGCCTCGAAACAGCCACCAAGGCTCACCGTGAGCTGGTCACAGCATACGAGAAGGAGGTCGAGCCGTTCATCTCCCCGACAGCAGAACTCAAAGAGTCGGATCCGGCTCACCCTCTCGTAGTCCTCGACAAGCTCATGTCGGGAAATCAGCAACTGTCCGACCAGTACGAGCGAATCAAGAAAATGACGAGATTCGCCGCCCTCCCTCTCCCGCCGATCCAGCCCCAGGAGATCGACGGGAAATCTGAGGAGCAGATTCAGCAGATCCTCACCGCGAGAGAGGAGAAGCGGGCCAAGGCTGTGACCGAGATCCAGAGGATGACACCCCCGGCCATCGCCTTCTACATGACGGCCCCTAAGATTCTGCGGGAAATGGCCAAGATGTCCCAGAGGCTCAAAGAGCTTCAGGGCGTGACTCCGCCCGCCCCGACAGAGGATCCGAAAGTCGGCCCCGAGCCCCCCGACGACGGTTCACCCAAGGACCCGAAGCAGTTCGAGATCCAAAAGCCCCCGCCGCTTCAGTAGGACGCCAAGGGTCTGCCACATGCGGACGAATCACCAAACACTGTTGACTCATGAATGATACCCTATCTGCCCAAGAAACTCCGACAACTTCTATCGGGGAGCAGGTTGGACAGCACCCGCTTGTTCGCCGTCGAAAGTTGCTTTGCTTCATCAGGCACAAGTGGCGGCACCTGACCGACGACATGAAGCCTTCTATCCTGTGTGGTGGCCTCTCGTCGGGCTTCTACGCTGAACAATGCGAGCGATGCGGAATGGTGAGGGAGGGGCCGAATCATCCATTTTGCGGATATTGGCCCGGAAAACCCTTTTGGCCTGATTCTGAGGCGAACAGGGAGATCGGTCAGTCGCCGGAAGCGGATTGATCGCATCGGGAGTTCTAAAAAAGTCTTGCCATGTCGGGGGATCTAGTCCTACATTCCCCGTAGCGACACGGAAGCGTCTCCAGCTTCCTGAAAAATCGCCTTCAGCCGACAGGCTTCCCACTTCGCGGGAACCCGGTCAGGAGAGTAAGCGGGGTCCGAACCCGCCTGAGGAGCGAGAAAGCCAGCCGGTCGCTTGGTTGGCGCAGGAGAAACCAAATGCACGGGCAAATTGTGCCCAGTCGAGGTTTCTTTGCGCCGTGCTCATTTCCACCGAGTAAACACCAAGTAGAACCATGGCAAAACGAATGTCAGCAGAGGCGTGCCGACGCCAAAAAACGGCAATCGCGTTCGAGACGGGAAACATCCAAGGGATGACCGAGCGACGCATCGCAGAGAGTGACAACTACGCAATCCGCCGAATTGAGGAGGGCTCCTTCGACAACGATATCGGAGCAAGCCCCAGATGGGTGAGGTATTCCACTGCCCCGATCCCGGAGACCGAGTATATCGATCCGGCAGTCACCGGCAACACGACCGAGACCATGAGGACTCGGGACTGTGAGGGCGAGGAGGACAACCCCGCGGCCACCGTCAACCTTCGTGGTGCGGCCGGGTGCAACATCCCCGGCGAGACGATCGACGGAGGTTACGACGAGTTCAATCGCATCCTGAGAGCCAAGGCCTTCGAAACGGAGATCATGTGCGCCTGGGATCTGATCGTCAACAAGGGCAAGGATCACTATGACGCGTACATCCGCATGCTTCAGAATGATCTTCCCTACCGCGGCAAAGAGCATTTCGAATACGCTCTTGAGCGTCTTGTTATCGAGAACGGCTTCTACAACACCTCGGCCGTCAGCGGCTATGTGACGTCTCAGGGGTCATTCCCAGCCGTTCCGACCGGCACGCTCGATGTCTCGATGATCAAGCGTATGGAGCCTGCTCTCGCCACCGAAGGGTGGACCGGCCCGATCGAGGTCCAGGTCTCAGCGCATGCCTTCGAGGAGATGCGTCTCAACTACAAGAACAACACGAACCAGAACCTGGAAACGACCGTCGTATCCAATGACACCCACTTCCTCGGGAATGATGTTCAGGTTGTGATGTTCGCCGGAATTCGCTGGGTGATCACCAAGACTCCACCCCGCGGATACCTTCGTCCGAAGTCCGACGGAACTTTCGAATTCGTCCGGGTTCTCCCACAATCGCCGCGCCAAGGAACCGGTGATGGTCTGGTTGGAGAGGTAAACCAGGATTACTTCCAGTGTCGCACGACCTGCGAGGGTAAGACCTACGAGCTTTATGAAATCGGGCTCTACATTCACCCGACTGCCTGTGTGCGGGAGGCATTTGCTATGCCTTCCATCGCTGGTAAGACTTGGGCGAACAACATGTTCAACTTCGATGTGAACATGATCGACGGACCGTTCATCGACAACAACAAGGACAACTTCAAGTTCATGTTCCGTCTTCTTCATGCCTTCGGTTTCCGGTCCAACTGGCCCGAGCGGATGGGAGCCATCATCTACAGGGTTTCGCCGCCCGAGATCTTCGTCAATACGCCGAAATGCGACAGTGAAGTCGCCCCGACGCTTCAGACGATCAACATGGATCCTCCGAACCCTGTCGCCCTCGATGAGGCTGCGTCTCTTGACCGGACTGCCTGCGACCCTCTCACCGACGATGAATTCGGTGATATGGTCCCGGCTCCGACTGAGGCTGACCCGAATCCGACCGGCACGACCGGCACCATCCAGTTCCGCAATGCTGGTCCGCTTTCGGTTTCGGTTACCGCAGGCACGCTCACAGTCTGTGTTGAGCGCGTCTCTGGCGTGAACGGAGCGGCCTCTGTCGACATCGACACCGCGGACGGAACCGCGACCGCAGGAGACGATTACACGGCTGTGACCGGCACCACGCTCAACTGGGCTGACGGTGAGGCGGGCGTCAAATGCATCGACATCCCGATCCTCCCCGGCGGCGACCCTGGTCAGACGTTCAACGTTGACCTTTCGTCCGTGGTCGGAGCGACGCTCAGCGCCGATGTCCAGATCGACGTCACGCTGACCGCGTAACACATTCTTCAAGTTCTGGCGGCCTAACTAGAGCTTGACGTTCCGGAGGCCCCTCGCTAGTTTTCCTGGCGGGGGGCCTCCTTTTTTATGCACGTTTTCAATCTCACTTTTCAGAGACGGCAAGACACGATTGCAGCTTGCAGGCTGGTTCTTCTCCACACCTATTACGGGGATCTTCGGGCTGAGTACGTTACCGGCAGCGAGACCAAGACAGCCAGCGGGGCATGGAATTACCAGTTCTTCGTCAATGAGTGCGATCTCCCCAGCGGACTCCAACTTTCCGGAATCTGCAACAACGTCATCAAGGAGCCCTACGTCTCCCCTTGGCCAAAATGCTGCGGGTGTGAGGCCACTGGCGACGGAAACCCCTTGGACCTCCTTGGAGGCCTCCTGGTCGACTCTGCGGACATCGTTGGTGATGAGACTCACCACATGCTGACGCTCATTCAGCCGGTTGAACTCGTAAACTGGCGCACATGGGTCTTCGAGGCGGGGAACACAGACACCATCATCGAGCTTCTTCACGGCAATGCTGTGGTTGCTGAGCAGACCATACCGGCCGGAGAATTCCATACCGGGGATGATGTCCCGACATTCGATTTTTCCGCCCTTCAGAACAACGCACAAATCAGGATCCGTGTCACTCTCTCGAACGGATCCGCATCAACCCCACCCAAGGGACTTGAGTCCTTTATCTCAGTGAATCTTTAGGCCGTCACTGATGCCAATTCTTCGAAGACCGAAAAAGACACTCCAGCCAGCAGCCACCGAAGTCGCCGTCATTGGCACTGGTTCATCTGCGACAGGTCTGGGTGTCGCCGCCAAGGGCACCCTCCTTGCTCTCCAGAGCGCGTACGGCGAAGAGAGGTCCAAGGGATTCAAGATTGAGCACTTGAGCCAGGTCCAGCCCGCTCCGGTCAACATTATTCAGTACTCACCCACCTATGACCTTCAGTGGGTGGTGAACGCAAGAGCAGCAGGCAGGAAGGTCATTGCCTATTGGGTGTTTGAGGGGTCACGGCCTTTCGAAGAGATGGACAAGAGCGCAAGCCTCTTTGATTCCATCTGGGTGCCAAGCATGTTTTGCTGGGAACGATCGAGATCACTTTACACCGATTACGTTCCTCACCCGATTGAGGACCCGGGATGGAGACGTCCCAAGCGACCAGTCAGGACAAGCGCGATCATCGTCAATAGCTCATCGAACTGGAACAGGAAGAACGTTCATGCATCCATCAGGGCATGGGTCGAATCAAAGCCCCCTGAAGATGCAAAGCTGATTGTCAAGGTTCAGAACGGCACAGTCGAGCAGTTGCTTTCTGTGAGGTGGTGGATGGGCAAGCACAAGAACATCGAGCTTTTGACTGATGAGCTTGCACCCGAAGACATGGAGTCTTTCTGGAAAAGCATCGACTGCTTGATTTCCCTCCACAAGAGTGAGGGTTTTGGCCTCACGATTGCAGAGGCAATGATGAGGGACATTCCGACGGTGGTGACTGATTACAGCGGGAATCGCGATTTTGCCAAGCCGTTCAACTCCTGCGCCATCGGACACAAGATGGTGGACATCGACGATATCTTCTTTCCCTTCGGCAAGTGGGCGTATCCGGATATCACATCGGCCGCGGCGAACATCGCCCTTCTTCATGAGGTCGGCCCAACCTTCGATGGAAGCCCCAGTGGCTTTGTAAAACAGCTCTGCGACCCGGAAACAGTAGGGGAAAAAATGAAGCAAAAAATCGAAAATCTATGAACTTTGAGCACGAATACCCAAGCTTTGGCCAGGAGCACATCACGATGTACCAGATCCTGGCGACGACCGAAGAAAAAGAGGAGTGTGCCCGTCAGTTCCGAGTGAGTCACATCCACAACAAGAAGCCCGATGATGTGGTTCTTTCCGTTTCGTTTTTTGCCAAGTGCCCCGATCCTGGCCTATCCCCAATTGAGATTCCTGGCGACCTGACGCGACTTCACCCTTCCATCCGTCGAGGCGAAGTCACATGGGATGAGGCATTCATTTCCCGCTTTGAGGCTGGAGTGAAGCAATTGCGTGAGCGAGGGGTTGACTGGAGTATCAGGGCGTATGTCGCGGCCGACATGGAGGATTACTTGCACGATCGCCTGATGGATCTCGATGTCGAAATGCGTGTCATGGAGACAAGCTCGATCTACCACAACCCGGGGGCATGTTGGAGGTTCCTTGCCGCCGATGACGCCGAGTTCTTTTTTACGAGAGACGCGGAGGACATCAATCCCACCTACGTCGAAGAGCCATGCATTCGTCGGTTCATCGATGCGACGAAGAAGCATCAAGATCCGCGGATGTTTCGCATGATCTGGAACTGGGATTATGATGATGTGTCTACCGTCTATCGCCCTGTTAGCGGGAACGGGGTCGGCGGGAGAATCATGGGAGCTGTGAATGTCCGGGCCGCCCTGGAGGCCTACCACTGGTGCGGAATGAGAGAACAGAACGACAGGACCCCCCCCAGGAGCGCATTCCTTCCCAGATGGCACATGCACCCAGTTCGAGGGCCCCGAGAGCTTTTCGGGGCTGCCTGGCCCAAGTATGGAGGAGATGAGCAGTTTGCCGGTCAGTTTCTCTACTGGGCCGCCTGTCGCGGGGGGTGGCTCGACACCGTGGTTGGGTGCAACAATCCTGGGGTCCACGTGATGATGGCCTCTGATCTCGTTGAAGTTCTCAAGCACAACCCCCGGGCTTTCGTCAGTTGGGCGGACGATCCTCACTGGAACCTGAACCCCAATACCCCTTGATTCTAGGTTGGATTTCAGGTAGCGTCCGACCATGGGCGCTATAAATCCCACCGATCAGTGCCAGAATGAGCAGATCTGTAAGCTCATTCAGGATCAGGCGACTTTAGCCGCCAATCAGAACACGCTCGACGCCAACCAGAGCAAGATCGAGGGGCACCTCTGCTTCGAGACAGGCAAGTTCGTCTTCGTGGCGGACTCCGGAGAGGCAAATTCCGAACAGGCTTCGATGTCGACCCTTCTTGAGTCGATCGACCCGGACCAGGTTTTCATGGGCGGGGATAATGTCTACGGCGGGACAACCATCACCGACGCCCTGGCCTTCCTTTCTGATCGGATCGATGCCGGTCAGGTTTGGCCCTGCTGGGGAAACCATGACTGGGATGACAATGATCTCGATGACATCCTCGCGGAGTTCCCCTACCTTCCCTACAACAAGCGGTACTACAACATCCACTTCAAGAAGGGGAATCTGGAGCTGTTTGTAATCAGTAACGATGATTCCGAGCCTGATGGGGTTGCCGTCGACGGAGACCAATACACTTACATCCACACTGCGATCAACAACAGCACAGCAAGGTGGAAAGTAGCGATGTTCCACCATCCTCCGTTTACTCCCCGAACGAATGCCAGTGACCCCGCTCATTTCCGGGCCATCATGCAGGACTGGCCAGGCCTCCAAGAGATGGACCTGATTCTCGTCGGTCACGGACACATGGCATGGGCTGCCAATTGGGATGCGACGAAGGTGATCAACTGCTCGACCGGTGTCCGCGACCTTCGCCCATTCAGTGTTTCTCAAACCGTCTACGGGGCGACCGAGGGACAGGCTGGTCTTCTCTACCAAGGGGATGAAAGCGGCCGCCATCTCCTTAAGCTCCACACCTCCTCCAATCGCCTGACGGCAGAATTCCTTCGACATGAGGGGAATCCCGGCTCATCTCCCTTGATTGACTACGCTATCGACATCAGTTAATCTCTGAAAAATGGCTATTGGAACCGCAGACATGACGCCTCTCGGGTGCTGTGATGAACAGCCTCCGATCGGCTCCGACCCCTCCCCACTAGAGGAGACAACTGGGGTCGTGAATCAGATCACGGCACTCATTGCCAGACTCCAAGCGGCTGAGGCCAGGATTGCCCGCCTGGAGTCGGAGGTCGACACACTTCAGAATTCCGCCCTGGGTTGCGTGAGTGTCGACTTTGACACTCAGACGGTCACCCAGAAAACCGTCACTGGGGAAACCATCTCATGACCGATTGCTCAAATTGCGATACGGAGGGAACTCCATGCTACGATTGCAGCACTTATCCCTGCACATGCAAGGATGCGGAGATTGAGTGTAAGAAGACCCAGTTGTGCGATCCTCGGTATCTGACTCTGGACAGGACCAGGCGCATCAACATCCTTGGTGCCGATGGCAAGTGCATCAAAACCTTCTGTCAGGATGCAAAGGGATTTCTCGTTGCCGATGGTCTGGGATCACCTCATGCCGGTAAAGGCGGACAGCTTATCACGAATGCCCCAATCGTTCCCATCCCCTACCTCAAGGCTTTTGAGAAGGGGATTGATGGCTCGATCGTTCGTGATGAGGGAGGGAACGCGGTCGAGGCCCTACCTCCAAGCTTCGATTCACTGCTCGTCTCGCTCGATGCCGATGGTGCCCAGCGAAGGTACCAGGGTATGCCCAACATTGAGGGCGAACTGAAATGGGATGGCCAGAAGTGGTACTTCATCTCTGACGCCGAGCAGTCGACATCCAACGCAAAGGACGTCGAGGACACGGACAGCGTCCACTGTAGAGTAAGCGAGGTCGTCACCATCGACGAGGATTTCGAGGCAGTCGTTGGCGGCAAGTGCGTCACCATCACCAAGCGCCGTTTCGCTCGTCGCAAGAAATCCGCCATCCCTATCGGAATGGTCACACCGTTCGCCGGGGAGGTTCTCCCTGAGGGTTGGCAATACGCTCGCGGCGGCCTTTTCAACAAGAACGACTACCCTGACGCCTTCAAGATACTGGGGTTCTCGTTCGGTGGGTCCGGGGATCAGTTTCGTGTTCCTGACATGAGAGGTCGATTTGCCCGGGGTTGGGATCCTGAGGGCGACACTGATAAGGATTACGGTGATCGTTACAATCTCTACAGTGGAGGCAACACCGGCAACAAGGTTGGATCCTATCAGGATGACGCCATGCAAGAGCATGGTCACGAGGGGGACAACCAAGCAACGAGTTATGTGCTAAATCTCTCCTCCGCAAACACGACCATTGGCGAAGGTGGTGGCGCGCCAGGAATCACCTACCTCACCACCGACACCAGCTTGACGTCCACAGATGAAAATATTTCCGTCTGTGAGATCGTGAAGTGTAATGGTGCGGGCTTGCCAAGCCCAAGAACCTCTGAACAGGAAACCAGGCCCAAGAACATCGCGATGAACTTCATCATCTTTCTTGGTTGCCCGGTATCGTAACCCAAAACAACCAAGCAAATGGAAAAACAAGACGAACAGGCCGCCAGTAACGAACCTGATGTTGAATCTCTCCCTCAGGAGGAGTCCTCTCAGGATCCCGAGCCTGATACTCCGACCCCCAAAAAGGAGCACATGAAGCACGACGAACTCGCAGGCACCCTCTATGAGACCTACTGCGAGAGTGTCGGCGGCAAAGCCTACAACGGAGACGATCTCCCTTCATGGGCTGACTTCTCCGCCGATGACAACAAGATCTGTCAGGCCAATGCCTGGCGGAAGGTTGCTGCCACTGCCTCTCTTCACCTGAATCCGCCCGCGAAGACAGGAAAGCGTGCTTGATGGCATCCCCAGCCGGGTCGCCATTATTCTGTGCAAACGCGACTTTACCGTTGCGAGGGCCTGCCTGGAGACCTGGATTCACGCCGGGAATTCCCTGGATGAGGTGATCCAGGTTTCCACTGATGGCACCCTACTCGATGGGGTCGAGGCACTCATCCCCCAGGGGATCCCTCAGTCTCATCCGGAGGCTCCGAACCGGGCTTTTCAATACCTGGTCGAGAAGGCATATGGATCCTTCTCTTTCCTCTTCACGGAGGCTGATTGCGTCTTTCACCCCATCCGCGCCAAGGGCCTCCTTCAGACCCTGGAGGCCGAACTGGTGGCGCGAGGAGGCCGAATCCTCGCCACACCCACCCACGTCAAAAAGGTGGGTTGGACCATGAGCGGGGTCAGCTTCTACCCTCACGATATCAGGAAGCACATCGACCTCGAAGAGCTTCCCAATGACGTCCCATTCGATCACTTCCTCAGGAATCAGGTTTACCCGGACCTACTCTCCCCGACAAATCGCATTGTCCAGGCTCCGTTTGGGGGCGTGACAGGGGTTCAATCCCTGGGTATATTCGGCCCAGTTGGAGCCGTACATCATGGCTGCAAGGATCTCAGCCTCGCCGATTTGTGTCTGAAGACGGACAAGCAATCATTATCCAGTTCTCCTCTCGCGGGATGAACAGCAGCGTCAACCCCGCCCTCCTGGATGAGGCCGAGGTTGCCAGTGCGGTCAACTGCCAGATCAAGGATCAGCTACTCACCACGAGAGATGGTGTTCGAGACTTCCCGCTAGTCGGATCAGACAAGAGCTTCAGGAATGGAGGTATGCAGGGGGCCTCTTTCTACAACCCCTCGAAGGGGCAATCTCAGCAGACCTTTGGAGACGACAATGCGTCCATCGTCGTCGTCGCAGATAGCGTGATGCACAATGTCAAGGTGTCGAGCCTCGGCCCTCGCATCGCAGAGGCAGAAGTCATTCCAATCGAGCGCATCACCGAAACGAACCACTATCACCTTTCATGGGTATTTCAGGCCGAGAATTACATCATCTCTCAAGACGGAAACAACAAAACGCTCATCTGGGATGGAGAGGGCTCCGCAAGATTTTCGAAAGGATACGACACGGAAGACAAGCCGAATTCAGAACTCGCCAACGGGGCATCCGTAGGCGTCTATGCTCACGGCAGAATCATCCAGGTTTCAGAGGGGCGAAAAGTCCTGGTAAATGACTTCCTGCACAAGAACAACCTGTCATCTCCGGAGAACATCCTTCAGAGCACTGAACAGCAATACCTGATCACCGGTTCATTCTTTTCGCCCCCATCGTCTTTTGGCGACATTATGGCCGGGGCGATCCTCCCACTCAAGGACACCACCCACGGACACGCAGACGTGATGATGCATGGCCCGGGTGGAGTCTTCTCTCTCGATGTTTCGATTCCTGACAGGGACTCGTGGTCCACAAGACAGATCACTCGTCATGTTCTTCTGGAGGTTGGTGCGGAGGGCCCCTATGCCATTGCCCTTTACGATGGTGACCAGATCTTCAGGTCCAGGGCAGGCATCCAGACACTTCGATCGGCCGCCGCAGAGAGCCAGAGCGCAGGAACACCACAGAGGCCGATCTCTGACCCAGTGAATATCTACATGAATTCTGACTACGAGCCATTCCTCAGGTTCACTTCTCTGGCCAAATGGGCATGGAGGAGGAAGGCTTTCTGCACGGTATCCCCCTGGGTTCAGGGCGAGCACCGAGGCTCCCGCGGTGCAGTTGCCATCAACTTCTCTCCAGTCGGATCTCAGCAAGTCCCGGCCGCCTGGGAGGGACTTATCACCATGCCTCCTGAATTCCCGAATATCGTGCAGTTCGTCAACGGGATCTTCGATGGCAGAGACAGGCTTTTTGCCATCTGCAACAAACGGCTTGGACTCAACAAGTTCGAGAATCACCTCGTCGAGTTCGATCCGTCACTCAAGCATGATGTGCTCGATGACGGAACCAAGAGGAGGATTAGCTGCAAAGTCGACAGTCGACTCGCGCCCGTCGGATCGGTCTTCCAAGGAAAGGGTTTCGGTCGCGGCACCCTCTTCTTCAAAAACGTCGAGGGGGAGCTTGATTGGGGAGTCTGGGCCAGAACGAAAAGCAACGCTCCTTGGGTTCTCTGGAGAAAGGGAAAGGTCTCAGTCGCTTCCGAGTCATCCGAGGAGATGTTCGAATCCGAGTCAGTGGATCGAGCCCTCAAGGCCTTTTCTCCTCAGGATGTCACTCTCCAGCTTGGGGAGGCCCCTCGGGAAATCAGTCACGGAAGGCACATTCAGGTCCGCGTCAGATGGAAAGGCTACGCCCAGCTTGAGGGGATGAGAATCGGTCACGAACAGGGCGACCCTGGAGGCACCCACGAGGATGACGCCCCAAGCGAAGGGCAAACAGCCATGGAAATCGTTGAGGATGGGGATGATTTCGAATACAGTTCCGATGAGAATAGATGGGAGGACCAATGACCACTGGATTTGATCAGTCACAAACCAATACGGATGCCGGATTGAGCCCATCCACCGATTTCCTTGTCAAGACCTCCGGCGATCAGATCCCTGATGACACCATGTCGGAGATCGCCAGAAGGCTGGTGGTGGCCATTCGGGAGTCCGGCTTCCAGGATGCGATCGACAAGGCCTTCTCCGAGATTGAATTTCCCGAATCGGATGTACCTGGGCTTGCGGAGTCTGAATACCAGCTACTGAGGCAAGAAGACGGTGACTTTCTTCTAGAGAACAAGGATGTTCCATTCCCTCACACTCAGAAAATCCAACTCACCCTTGGGGGGAGTAGCGACAACCCCCTTGAGCATCAGTGGGCGATCCCATTCACCGACGGGACATACATGTACTCTATCACTCCGCTAGGTGACCCGGGTATCAATGGGAGGATCTGGATCGAGAGGCAAGCCGACTTCATCAAGATTCATCATCAAGACCTTCCGACGAATATCACCTACGACATTTTTGCCTGGGACACTGTAAACAGGAACGAAGGATGAATCGATACACCACATTTAAGCAACTGCTCACTTGGCTCGCTGAGATCAAGAAGAGGAATCTTGATTCACATCGGTCCGAGTTGGTTCAGCTTGCTAACGACATCAGGCAACTGATGTACGGGTTCTATGAGGACGTTCCCCTCTTCGAGAATGACTTCGAGTGCTACAAGGTTTACGAGTACGCTCAGGACTGCCACTCGTGCGACACCAAGTTTTGTGGCATCACGCTGAGTGAATCTCTGATCTCGCCAGCGGCAATCTGGCTGGATGGCACACCGTTCGATCTTCACTCGAATTGGAGGGAGTACAAGACCGGATTCCGTCCCAGTGACTCATGCCGACTGGAGTCCTACTTCAAGGTGAACCGGGGACCAACCTTCCGGGATATTTATCCGATAGGATCCACACCAAGACTCGCCTTCCTTGGAAGTCAGGGCAACGTCGGCAAGGTGGTCACCATCACGTACTTCGACACCGGCGGCCAGGAGATCACAGACACTTTGGAGATTCCTGACTGCGGCAAGGTCTGCACCAGTTCATCTGTGATTGGCATTCCAGATCGAGGCATTCGACTTCCGACTGGCCTCCAAGATCCTTTGGTCCTTCTTCAATCGGACGGAGCCCATGAGGGGCGAATCCTGGCAGAGTACGCCCCTCATCAAACCGTCCCGTCATATGCGCGATTGAAACTGACGGGTGTTTCTCCCGGTGACTGTGTCTATGTGAGGGGCACTCGTCGTTTCAGCCCTCTCTTCTTCGATTATGATGTGGTCGAGACCGACAACAGGTTGGCCTTCGAGCAGGCTGCTTTCTTTTTCGAGAACAATCGATCATCAAATGCTGAGTCGCTTGTGAGAGCTGACTACCACTTGAAGACCTGCAAGCAACTTCTGATAGGCGAGAAGTCGAGAGAGGAGAATAAGAGCACCATTCACAAGTTCTCCTTTCACCCCTCTGGTCGTCGTCGCCGGTCTGGCCTCCACTCCCATCGTCGATGAGGATTTTTCGTGTGTCCGCCCTTCCGAGATCTGGAACAGCATGGGCTAGCACCATGTTCAACCTGTCTCCGGGGGTGCTCTGCTCCCACGAGATGATAGCCGACCCGGGGATTCCGGATGTAGAGGATGAACTTGCCGCCCGACTAAAGGACTTCACTCACGTAGGTGATTGTTGCTCGACCTACACCGACCCCCGAAGAGACGGACTGGTGGGCAACAAGGCCTGGATAGATCGACCGGAATCCGAATGTCGTATCGCGACAGAACTCTCACTCAGGACCTCGATTTGTGACCCTGTCTGGCAGGGCCTTCTCGACCAGCGGGACATCTGGATTGAGGAAAATGACCCGTTTATCATTCATTTCGACGATCTCTTCACTCTTGAAGGTGCCAGAAAATTGTGGCAATACTGTGTGGGTCCAGGGTTTCCTGAGGAGAAAGTCAAGACACTACTCGGCCTCAGAGTGCAGAAAACCTCCCTCAAGAACTACGATTCAGGAAGCATCGAAGCCAAACTCAATTCCAAATGGGAGCCGCAGCCGCCACAGCAATAGCATTAGGATCTGTCGCGGGAGGTTACCTCGCATCCAGAGGAGCCAGGTCGGCAGCCCGCCAGCAGATTGAGGCCAGAAACCAGGCTATTCGAGACGCGAACCGAGCGCGGCAAAGGCTTTTCCGGGAGGGGAGGCAAGGTGACTTCCAGGGGAGGTTCGGCTTCGACGACATCTTCGGATCCCGGCCAGAAGCCGCCCTCTTCGAGCCCATCGACCTGACTGATGCTCTGATCGAAAACATCACGGACAATCGGAATATCCTCCCCTCCGCAGATCGTTTCGCTGACGAGATCAATACTTTCACGGTCGACAATGACATCAATCGCCTGGAGCAGATCTACCCAGGCTTTCAGGGAAACCTTTCACAGGTCTCGGGTGTGACAAGTGACCTTCTCCATGGAAGGCTACCCTTCGATGATGTCCTCGACATCGTTTCTGACCGGCAGGAACTCTCCAATGCTCTCGGCACACCCGGAGGCTCCGCGCCTGCCACGCTCGCAGACCTTGGGCTTCGTCGCCTTGACGCCATTGACCAGGGTGCGAACATGTTCCAGCGGTTCATCAATACGGCAAACCAAATCAGCCCCCTCCAGAATCAGACTCGCCCGGGTGACCTCCTCCTGACGCCTCAACAGCGGATTGAGGCTGAGACTCAGCAGCGCGTCCTCGAACAGGCCAGCACCCAGAGCGCGAACTTCCTTAAGGCCTCCCCCGACCCGGCAGCCGCCAGCCTATTCAACTCCGAGCTTCAGGCCCAGTTGGTGAATGCGGGCCTTCAGGGCAACGTACCATCGGTCAATACCGGTGCCCTCCTCGGTCAGGGCTTCACCAATGCGGCCAATGTTTACGCCGCGTATCTCAATAACCAAGCCTCCAGAAACCAGCAAACCACCAGCGCGGGGAGGGCCGGGATTGGAGTAAACTAATGCCTCTTCTCACTGCCAGACAGCCGGTTTCGGATCCGACTCAGCTTGCCAGAGTTCAGGCCAATGCATTCGCCTTCCTGCAAAGGGAGATGAATGCCAGAGACTCTATCATCCAGGATTCTCAGGATCGCCTCTTCGAGCAAGCCAAGCTCAGGACCCTCGAAGGCTCCCGACTCTTTTCCATCACTCGCCAACAACAGAAGGACGAGCAGGCGGCCAAGCAGCAAGCATTCGAAAATCTCATCGCCAAGACTCGGGAGCAGCGACTTGGTGAGGATCTCCAGTTCCGTCAACGGATCTTCGGTGACGAGATTGGCCTCAAGCGAACCAAGACGTTTGCCGACATCCTCAACCAGAGAGCGGATAACCTCAGAGATCAAACGCGCCTGGATCTCTCACTCAGGGCAGATGCACGAGAGGAGAAGGACTCTGCCTTTCGCGACCTGATCCGCAAGAAGTTCGGCCTCGCGGATCCAGGCACCAATGATCCGCCAGCCACCCCTCAGGAATTTCAAGAGCCACCACTACCGACCGGAGGCAACGATCCTGAACTGGGACCAGGCGAGATTCTTGTTCCTGGTGGAGATCTGCCGAACACACCCGACCCGGGGCCAGCGGTACCGCCGCTTCAAGGGCCTGACCCATCCCTGCTCACCCAGCCACAAAAAGAGTTGGCGGATGTGCGCGGAGAAATCGCCAAGATCCGACAGCTCTCACGTGACCCTGACCTCGCGCTTGCTCTCGCAGACAAGCTCGGGGAACTGGAGGCCAAGGAAGAGAGGCTCAAACAAGAAGCTGCCGAGTTGGAGGCTCAGCAACGCAGTGAGCAGGACCGTGACTTCGAACTCTCCAATGCTCAGGAACTCCGGCTCCGCACTTCGGTCTCCAAGTTCGAGACCAAGCTCAAGGCCGCCCCTGAGGGCATCAGGAAGTTCTTCGACAGTGAGGGGAACTTTGAAGGTCAACCAAAGGTTTCACGCAGGCCTGAGGATCTCGCCCAGCTCGCCTACAACGTGCGCGAAGTCGAGGAGGATGGGAAGATCGTCGAGCGGGCGACTCTCACCTACGTCGATGAAAACGGGATCAAGAAGACGACTCCTGCCAGAGGTGGGAACCGGAAATACTACGAGGATCTGGCTGAACTGGCCACTGAGGCAGTCGCCGCCAAGGAGGCTCTTGGTCTCGTTGGAATCAATGTGCCTGGAAATACTCCTGAGTTCGAAGATGCGATTCAGTCTGGTGCCGAGCCCGTCACGCCCGTTCCGACCACGCCCCCTCCCAAGCCCAATGAGCCAAAGGAGGCTGGAATCGTAGGCGAGTCCGTGTCATCTTTCCTAAAAAGAATGCGCGGAAATGCCAACACTCGATGAGCTTGTAAACGACGAGGAGTTCAAGCAACTCCCAATGGAAGACGCCTTCAGGGCGATTGACACCCTGATTGTCTCAACCGCACCGGAGACCAAATCTGACCAGGAGGCGAGAGAACTCGTAGGGCTCAGCAATGAGTTCAAGCGCAAGGCATTCAAGCTTCGTGGACCGGACGGCATCACAGCCGCGGATGCCGGTCTCCTCAAGCTTCACGAGGATCGATTTCAGTTCACGGCTGCCCCAAACCCTCGCAATGAGGCCGAAGATCTGTTCTCGTATCGAGTCAAGCCCAACCTTCGACTCAAGAAGCCCATCATTGAGGTTTCGATCGGTGGGGATGTCCATGACATCGAGCTGGACGACGAGGAAGATTTCAACACCCAGCTCAGGGAAGGTGTAAGGACAGGGAAATTCGGCGAGTTCACCTCAGATCAGGAAGCGGGCCTCACGCAGGTTCTAGGGAACCCTGATGGTGGACTCGTCGGAGGCCTCCTTCGAGGAGCGTTCAACCTCCAGGCCGGTCGACCACTGGAGGCGATCGAGGCCTTCCAGGATAAGCCAGTAGGAGATGTCCTCAACTCGGTCCAACAGGCAATTGGAGAGATGGGACGCGGTTTTGGAGGGCTTGTAGGCAATGAGGGAATGCAACAGCTTGGTGGAGACCTGGTAGCCAGAGGCACGCCCATCGCAACAGACTCGACCGGTCGCCAGATCTTTCAGGCAGGCACCAAGGAGTTGACCAAGCTTGGTCTTGCCGCAACAGGCACCAAGGGGTTGGGCACAACAGCGCGAGTGAATGCGATTGCAGCCATTCAAACAGCACCAATTACTGGCGATATCTTCCAAGAGAGCTTTAAGCATTTCAAGGAGCAGGGGGATGAGAATGCCCGATCGAAGGCTATCGTCGAGGCTGGCTCCAGAGCGGCTGTGATGTTTGCCATGGAGAGATATGTTGGCGGAGTCATCTTCGGAAACAGCAAGCTGACCAATGCCGTGGGCAAGATTACACCCGCCTTCTTCGGGAAACTGCGACCAGTCACCCAAAGAGCAGTGGCGGGCATGATTGCCGAGGGTGGTACCGAATCAATTCAGGAGGCGGCAGATCTCATTGCTCAGGACATCGCTCGCGATCAAAGCGGGTTCAAGGAGGAGATGGCGAACCTCAAGAAGGTCATCACCTCAGACGAACCGCTCAAGACATCACAAACCTTGTTCGCCGGTGCCGTCGGTGCCTTCGTCGGTGGTGGGGCGGGCACCATCGTTTCAGCCACTGAGCGTCCTGCGGTGGAACCCGGCTCATTCGAGGAGGCCTATCTCCAGGCCGCCCAGGAGATCGAGAAAGCAGGAATTCAACCGGAGGAATCAACAGATGCGCCCCAAGAACCCTCACAACCCGTTCAAGAAGGGAATGATGTGGAGCCCGCTCCTTCAGAAGTGGGTACCGGCGGAGAAGTCCAAGGGGAGGTGGCACCAGAGCCTGAACCTCCGGCTCCCCCCACCAAGAACAGAGACACCCAAACCCAACTCCCAGAGGCGGGCACAGCCAGGCAAGACCCCTGACCCGCTCCCAGCCGGTCGGGCAATCCGCGAGGGTTAGGCAAGGGGCCTGCATG